>Ga0208154_10030_pt1 | contig 62754 bp, 46 predicted proteins | sample Wag4S2014_11_5_FD_187354 | JGI IMG/M metagenome (GOLD analysis project Ga0208154, IMG submission 187354) | Deep subsurface shale carbon reservoir microbial communities from Ohio, USA - Utica-2 Time Series 2014_11_5 (SPAdes) (version 2) ...
AAAAGAAAACAAAGAAAGCCCAGTAATTTTAACTACAGAAGGAGTATTTTCTTCTCCTTCTCTTTTTTAAACTAGGTGGTACACAATTCGATTGGTAGGGTGGTACATTTTTCGCTTGACAAAAGCATACTAAACCCTTTTGAATAGTATGATCTGTTAATTTACTTACATTTTTATTCTCCATTGAAATTCACCTTCTTTTAATTAAATAAAATTCGTGAACCAATCTATTTACCATAACTATTTATTAATATCAGATCATTAAATACCAAATGCCACATCTCATAACTTATGTTGTATTGACATTTTTAATCATAATACTCAAAAAATATTTCTTTTAAATCTTTATTAACTTGCTCTTCAATAATTTTCTTTTTCAATTTTCTTTTAATACTTTTTTTTGCTTTTTTATTTTTAGAGATTTCTTCATGCAAACTAAGACTAAACCTATAGATCCAATCTATTTTAAACTGATCATAATCAAAATTATCAATATCAATAAATAAATCAAAAATTTCATTTTCTCCCTTAAATTTAAAAAATAAATCTGGCGATACTATTTCTTCATTTAAATATAAATTACCTATTTTTATTAAATAATCTTTCACTTTATCTGGATATACTTTTCCCTCTCTCTTTTTAGCTTTATCGATTTCATTTTGAATAATTTCTGCAGCTTTTTTTTCATAATTCTCATTACTGTCAACTATCTTACCCCTCACAGAATTATAATATAAATTAATATCAAAATCCTTATCCAAAAAAGTTACGATGGTTTCCCGTATTTTTTCTTTCACTTTTTCATTACTAATTTTAAATAGTGGCACTATTACGTTTAGTAAATATTTATTATTATTTTTCTTTGATTCTGAAGTTTCAGTAATTAAATTTTCAAGTAATGAAGATACTAATTTACTAGACTTACTTATTAATTTCGAATCATTCTTATTAATAACACTAGCTATATTGTTAATGATTTTATTATTAAAATAAAGATCTTTATTTTTTTCATTTTCAATTTCTAATAACATTAATTTAAATAGTAATTCATCTAAACTTTCGACACAAATATTGTTAAAACTACTATTTTGCTCAATTATAAAAGATGATATATTTCTATATTCATGTGATTTTAATACTTTATTTTTTATTAAACTCATTATAGAATCTAAAATATCATTAAAATAGCTTTTTCCAATATCAATATATGAAAATAAATATAAGAAATTATTTATTTCATTTTTTAATACTCTATTATCAAGTTTTAAAAAGGAATTAATTAAATTCTTAAATGACTTAATAATTTTTTCTAATTCTTGTTCTTTAACTTTTAGTTCTTTTATATCATATTCTTCAAAAAGATAAATTAACTCTTTCTTCTTTAGATATTTGATCATAATAAATGATGAGAAGTAATCAATATTTTTTATTTTTATCGTCTTTACTTTCACACCTGGAATAAGAATACTATCTTTTCTAATTTTCTCTTTTACGAAACTATAATTAAATAGTAAACTCTGAATATATCTATAAAAATAAGTTTTTATCTCTTTATAATTATCAATCATTAAATAGTTCTTGTTTATAAAATCCCAAAAATTATGGGCTTCTCTCTTTAACTTAAATATATTTACGCTATTTTTGTTTTCAGTTAAATAATATGTATTCTTATCTTTTCTTACTTCTTCTCCGAGTTTCATAATTCTGTTATTGCCAATATAAACAAATTCAAAACTCATTATTTTTTTTATAAAAGAAATTGACCTTTTTTTATCTGCTGGCAATTCAAAATATAATTCATCTAAATCAATTTTTCCAACTTCTTCTTTAATTTTTATTCGTTCTTCTTCATTAATATCAGTAATGATTGAAGATAGAATTTTTCCTAAATAATATCTATTAAATTCTGAAAGAGAGTAGGTGATATAATTTTTGTTTTTAAAAGCTATTTTAGAGGCTTTTTTTAAAGTCCTGTAAGCTTCATAATAATTTTTAGCTTGATAGAAATTATAAGCTCTCTCTACAAGTTTAGATTCATCTTCTTCAACAGAATTAATCATTTTATTGGTGTTATTATGAATAGAAATATAATCGAATTCTAATATTGATTTTATTAATCTATTTTTATTTTGTTTCTTTTTTACTTTATAAATAGTTTCTTGATTTTTTTTAATCTTCTCTATCCCAGATTTTTCAAAAACTCTTCTTATTAATTCAAGTTTACTTATTTCTTGCTGATTTTCTATATCATCATTATCTAATTCAATTAATTTTTTAATTAAATAATCCAGTGTTTCACTATTTGAAAACTCCAAATTATTACCGTTTTGGCTTACCTCTCTAGATATACCTAAAGTTTCTTTTAAATCCTTTATCCTTATCATGTTTAAATAGTCTAAATCAACTAATCTCTGATAATAAAAATCTAGATCTTTTACCTTTTCTTCATTTAACAAGTATAATAAAAAATCATATAATTTTTTTCCTTCTAGAGAAGATAAAGAACAAGGATTATCAGAAAAACTATCTATTTTTTCAGCTTCATTATAATTTAATATATTAATTCCTCTATTCTTATAATAATCAAACTGAATATTGTTGTTATCTTTTTTTGCACTTGTATTTATAAAATATGCCGGTTGAAAATCATTTTTCAATATATCTTTAACCCATTGAAAAATGATTTTCATATTTATGTCATTAATTCTGTAACCAATAAATAAAACAACATTTGATGATAGAAGTGACTTTATATAATTCTCTATTAATTTAAAATTAGAAGAATATGATAAATAGTCTTCTTCCTTTAAAACAATATTATTATATTTGAGATCTCCATGCATTTTAATAATCATTTTATCATTTTGTGTATAGGGCAAATCCTTATCTCTAGAAACCACATCATAAAACAATCCTTTTTCTTCCGCTCTTTCTTCAATTAATTCATCATAATTAGTCGTAATTATAGTTGTAGGATTAAACTGAAAAATTAAATCATGTAATATATTGGGAACAGCATTAACATTAAAAACTTCATTTATTAACTCATAATATTCCTTTTCTTTTCGTAAATTATAGTAATATTGAGGTATTTTTAAATAATCATCATCACTTAATTCATTTTCTTTGAGTCCAATACCTTTTCTAAATTCATTAACTAAGTCTTTCCAAGATGGCAAACCAGAATTAGCAGAAACTCCAGCCCCAACAAATATTACCAATTTATTGTTGTTCATAGCTTTTCTAATAATTTTTTTACTCTCTTTTATAAAAGAATCCATTTTATCTACTCCCAAAAAGTTTATATAATTTAGTAGCTATTTTAGCATCTATAACTGATAATAAACTAATTTTTATCTATTTTATCATTTGAATTATTACCAAATCTATCAATTCCGAAAATTGCTGCCAAAGTACCTACAATAGCTAATCCCATCCATCCTAAAACTTTAAGTACTTTTTCGAAAAATTCTGTATCTTCTTTAGCCATCTCTCTCATAATTTCAGCTAATTTCATTAAATTGTCCATTGCATATCTTCTTTCCTCTTCTGTTAAATCATCTCTATCTAAAAACCTGCCTAAATGATCAGAAATGTTATTTAATGCATATAAATAATGTTCAGTAGTTTCTTTTTTAAATTCACCTACTTTAGTAATTTTATCAGTTAATTCTTTTGATAATTCAAGAACATTTGGTATCTGATCTAATATTTCTAATACTATTTCGTTATCAAGTTTCTCGGTTTGCAATAAAAATTCTAAAAGTTTTTCTGGCTCATCAACTTCTGACCAAGAATTAATCCCTAACTTTCTTTTTATTTTTTCCTTTTTATTAGTTTTATCAATATTTTCTTTTGCTTTTCTATTCATTTCATGAATATCCATATGAATTCTCCTTTATAATATTATTTACTACTCTTCAATAATCGCCTTCTCCAATAACTTCTGAGCACTAGCATAGAAAAGAGGGTTAGTCTTAGAAAGCAACTCAGGATTTAAATCTCCCATATCTGGAGCATTTGAAATAGGAACCAATACATTCTTAGCTCCATTATCAGAAAGTAATGCAAGAGAATCAGATAATTTAGCCACTCTCTTTACACCCCCACCAATAGATATGTCTCCTAACACACCTAAACCTGATTTGCTGGACTTTTTAAAAACAGCTGTTAAGATAGTAATAAAAATAGCTGCACCTATACTAGTACCTAATTCTGCACCAATCATGGGAGTTAGCTGAATAGTTATATCATAATTATTTAATGACTTATTTGAAGGTAAGAATTGTTTTTCATTAGCTCTTATATACTGATAGGCATTCTTTATATTCTGCTTGATCTCAGTCTTACTGGTACCAGAAATATTTAATTTACCTTTACCATCTGTAGTAATAGTTTCTATCTTTACTAAGGTCAGCTGACCATTATTATCAGAAACAGTATAACCAACACCAGCTTTTACAGGTGTAGATTCTATTAAGTTACCACTTCTTTCTTCTGGAATGGTAATATACTTTTCTTCCTGAGTATCCTTATCAATATAAGAAAAATTAGTATTCCAGAACTCCATCCCACCAATTCTTTTAAGCTGCTCTTTTACCCTTCTTCTCATTTCGAGAGCAAATTCTAAGTATTCTCTGACATCTTCTTTAGTAAAGTTACCAAAGGGATGGAAAAGTTTTATCATACCAGAAACTGTCTTTTTAACAGCTTTAGAATCTCTCTGCTGCAGATGAGAACCTAAACTAAAGTATTTTTCAAATTCAGACACATAGGTATATCTTCTTCTTGCTTTTAAAAATTCAGCAAAAAAGTCCACACTAAATCCAAAGTGAGTAGTAAAGTGCTGACTTGAATATTTCATAACTTCCCAACCTGGTAGATAAAAATGCATTCTATCTAAAAATGCTGTATCATGTAAGGATTCTGGCAGCGGTTCAAATAAATGTGAAGTTTTAAGTAGTGATTCGACTGACTGATTAATATTACCGTTAAAGACCATTGAAGCAGTACCAGTTAATTCTCCACTACCTCCACGAGAAAATGATCCAGACTCCATATAATCTTTCATAAGCTGAATACCATCTTTTGCATTAAACTTCACTCCTGCCACTTCATCAAAAGCAACAGTATCCCAGAGACCAACCATACCTATCTTACCAGAAGCATTGTTAACAAATAGTTGTGGTACAGTTGTTGAACCACCAGAGACTAATTGAGCATAAGGAGAAAGCTCACGATAGACATAACTTTTACCTGTTCCTCTGGGTCCGAGCTCAATCATATTAAAATTACTTTCTACTAAAGGAATCAATCTTGAGAGTAGTAAATATTTAACCCTTTTACTCATATCATTAGCAGTTGGTTCTAAGCCTAAACTTCTTAGTAATAAATTAACCCATTCTTCTTTACTAAACTGATCAATTACAGCTTCAATCTTATCATCAGAAAAACTGGAAAGCTGGATAGGCTGAATATTATCTACTAAAAATGGATAATGAGTTGAGCCGTGTTTTATCTCTGGGTCATATTCCATATCAATAATAGCCCAGATACCACCAGATAAAAGCTTATCGTGCTCTTCTACAAAGTGTTCTGGTATATTAGCATTCTTTATATTTGAATTAAACAACCTTGCCCAGTATTTATCCTGAGAAGGATCCAATCTAACACTTATACGATCAATAATTTTATGACGAGAGTTAGCCTTCATGGTTGACTGGACCTGCCCAGCCTGATCTGGCTCAACATAATGTTTTTTTAGTATTTCTTTTACATTTTCCATACCTTTATCTAATTTTTCCTGGTCAGTTGTTGAACAGTAATTAGCAAGCAAATATTCTAAAACAAAAGTAGGAACATTTACTCCGTCTTTTAATTTATGAGTTAAATCTTTTTTAACAACCAGACCATTGAAGTTATCAAGTAATTTTAGATCTAGTTCATCAGTTGAGATCGAAGCCATCAAGACCACCCCTTAATTGTTCTTTCTTTCCTTTTACTGAATCTAATATTTCTTTGCTTTGAGCATCTTTTATTAGAACTTTATAACGGTTGAGAGATAATTGTAATTCAATTTTATCTTTTTGAGCAGGAGTAATAGTTCTTTCCTGGCTAAAAGCTATCTCTCCATCATTTTCTATCTGAATAAGTATATCTCTTTCTCTGCTGAATAGATCACTTTCTTCTGCAGCCTTAATTTTAATCGCAAAACTATTAGAACCAATGTTTTTCAGCTGCTTTTTATTTTCAATACTAACCTGCAGCTGACTGCTACTTTCTTTTCTAAATATCAGGTGCGGCAAGAGCACTTCCTGTGGTGTTATACCACCGTGAGAAAAGCCATATTGACCCCTGGATTTAACTGGGTCTATTCCTTTAGGGTAATATGTATATTTGTGTTCTCCTCCCTTATTCTCCTGAATAAAGAAGTCATTTGACTCAGGTTTATATTCATCTGATTGAACATAACGATCACCTATTTTACCATTAACAGGTACAGCAAATTTATCAGCTTCATCAATATCAAAGTTGCAGACAAAACCATGATCAGTAGTTAAATGTACTTCTACATAACCTGCATTTAAAAGTTCTTTTATTTTCTCCACTATTGTATCTATAAAGGTTGAATAGTATTTTAGAGCTGCTTCATGACCTTCTTCTGAAAGCATATCAATATCTCTACCGTAAATTACAGCAGGCTGAGTGGTACTTATTTCAGAAATATCAAAGCTGTCTATATTAAAGACCTGGAGCTCTTCTTCTAGTTTATCTGCTAAATATTTTTCTCTTTTATCTCTTGCTTTATAGACTGGACTGCCAAATAGAGCACTCATATTGTTTTCAGTAGTCGAAGGATAAGCCCCACTAATCACTTTACACTCATTATTAAAGCTTTTGTCATCTACAAAGTGTTCTAAAATTTCCTGGCTTACCTCAAAACTTACAGCATCACCGATAATAACTGCTTTTCTTTCATCCTGAGAAAAGATTTCTCTATATAAATAATCACTCTGATTTTCTCTGTAATTACCAAAAAGATCAAACCAGTGATCTAAGTACGGATTGATTTTCTCTTTATATAGGGCTGTAAAAGCTGATCTAACTCTGTTTTTAGCTAGAAAGTGTTTATTTAAATGACGGAAAGCCTGGTCCAGTTTATATAGTTTATTTTTATAGAACTCTATAAACTCTGTTAAATCATCAATTTTATGTGCTGCTTTAGCTTTAAAATTAAGAAGCTGATAGACATATTTCCAGTAATGGCTTTCTGCTAATTCCATACCTTCTTTTTTCTGTTGCCTGATTCTAATAGCTTCTTTTATCTTTTGACTTATCTCTTTATTATCTAAAATCAGATCAGCTAATTCATTTAACCAGAGCTCATCTATCTCTGCAAAAGGATGGTCAGGATTAACCTGCCAGATATCAATTTCAGCAGGCAATTCAAAATCAGCCAGGTATTGCTTTAATACTTTTCTGTATCTATGAGAATCTAACCAGCTTTTATAGATTTCTTCAGTATCATTAATACCTAAGATTATGTTTTTAAAAATAGTATTACTGAAATCAGCTGCTACTACCTGAGGATCGGTATCCTTTTCTGGTATATAATCAAGATATTCTCCAATCAGATTATATAAAAGCTCTCTTCCACCCTCTGGTAGATAGTTTAAATAAATTTCTGGCTCAGCTAAAAAACTTAAAGCAACTTCATTAAAATCACCGAGTAATGCTTTTTTACCCTGATGAGATATATTCTGCCAGTATTTTTGATTGTTATTTTCATTTTTCAAACTCATCTTACCAGCAATAACTAAGTCAGTTTCACTTAATTTATGCTCATCAGTAAGTAAACCAGCTTTATCTCTTATATATCTATTTAGAGGTCTATCCAGTTTAGCTCCTGTTGCTGCATATTCCTGAATCATATACTGTCTTTCATTTTGATTGTATTGATCCACCTGGATATTAGTATGGATTAGTACCTTAGATTCATCATTTTTTTCAACCTGATATTTAACTTCCAAGTCAGATAAAAAATTATTAACTTTATATACTTCTATATCCATCTCGGATTTTATTTTATCTACAAGAAAATCATAATTTTCTTCTAAATCTATTAAAACTACTTTGTCTGACTTTTTATATAGTTTATTTAAATCTTCTTTAAACCATTTACCTAGCATTACTATCACCTTCTTTACCCTAAATTATTTAAACCTCTAACTAAAATTTTTATTGTATGCTCAAGACCGTCAATTTCTTCATCTAAATCTTCTTTTTTGATATTTAAAGTAATTGAATGAGCACTAGAATTACCTTTTTGCCTAAAATCATTTATTGTTTCTATTAATTTTGAATTGATTGCAGGTTCTGCAGGTCTAAAATCTAATTGTTTTTCTTCTAAATTTTCTATTAAGTTACTAAAGTTATAGAATCTGTTTTTTGAGGGATTGAAGAATAGGTCAACATTTTCCATACCATATTTTTTCCTCAATAGATCAATCACTAGATTTTCAAATAGCTTTCTTACAAGCACAAAAACCGATGAATAAAGACGATAATTATACGCTTTATTAATTTCTGCCTGTAAATCTTCATAAAAATCATCGGGATAATTACCTACATTTAGGATCTTTGTACTAGAATATTCAATTATCTCTAGATCATCACTTATTAAATTTAATTCATGAAATAAGTCTCTATCCTTATTTATTATTTCTTCATCTCTTAAGTTCAATTCATTCTTTAGTACATGCTTTGTGAAATCTATCGCCACTTCTTCACCTTTGTCAACAAATATATTAATAAATAAATCCATTACAATATCAGGATAATCCGAATCACCAAAATTTTGACTTCTATACAATCTTCTAGTGTTTTGAGCAATTTCAGCTACTCCGAAAGCCTGAGTATGCATATTCCAAGAAATTTGCTCATTATATTCGTCATTATAGTATGTTTCTTTCATTAGTAAATTTACAGCCCTTGCTAGTAATTGTCTGGTTTCCAATTATTACTCCTTTCTAATAGAAAATGTTCTACCAATCAGCATTTAGAAACTTCTTCAACTGACTTTTGGTTAATACATCATCAGCTAATAAACCTAAGTCCTGTAATGGAGCAATGTTTTTACCTACACCATTATCTAATTCAGGATCATAACCAGAAGTCAATAGCTCATCTAATTTATTCTCAAAATCTTTTATCTCATTAAGCTGTTTTCTTAACTTATCTTTTTCTTTTTCTGCCGCTGCTGAGTCATCTCCACTTAAATTACTTAATCTGTTATTGATTCCAGCTTTTCTTTTATCAATGTAATATGATTTAATTTTTAAGATCTTATCTCTATTCCAGCGATAAATAATCGTATAAACATCAAAACCATGCTGATCTCCACTAGATAAATGCCAGATGAATGGTGTTTTAGGCTGGTACATGAATAAATTTAAAGTATCACACTCATCTTTAAAGAATTTAGATAACAAATACTCTTTGATCGATTTGCCCAACATAGATTCCAATCTTTTAATATCACCACTGCTAAAATCTTTTTCATATAATTTGTTTTCTATCATCTTATCTAAAGGCTCTTCTCCAGCATACTCGTTGATCATCACAATTCCATCATCATTTTCCATCAGTATTTCTCTGGTTAAATCAAGCATAAATTCATGAGCTTTTTGATAAGCTAGTTTTTTTGGATAAAAATCAAATTCTTTTATTATTTCTACTACAGAAATGGGATTAAGTTCTAATTCTTTAGATATATCTTCTAGAGAATTGTTCTTTAAATATATTGCTTTAATATTATCTCTTAAATTTTCTCTGGATCTATCTTTTTCAATAGGTAAGTCTTTTATAAATTCTATTACTTCTTTCTCTAAATCAGAGTTCTTACTATCAAGATAATTATTCTTGTCTTGCTCGAGTATAGGATATAATCCTACAGGCAAACCTTCTTGGTTTAAAACCATGTTTCTATCACTGTCAGTAAGCTCATAAACATCGAAATTTAATTCATCAATTACAGCTTCATTAATTAAGATTTTACAATCAGAATTATACTTAAAATTTATATATTCTTTTAATCGTTGTTCAGTATTCAATAAATCTCCATTCCACTTATATTCAAATGGCGTATTTTTAAATTCTTTTTCAATTATATCATATTTATATTGTTCTTTTTTTTCTTTAATATTTCTTTTAGATAACTTTTCTATTAATCCTTCAATATATTTATTAGGATGGACAAAAGGAATTCTCTTAAAATCACCTACTTGTGAATTTACAGATGGATTTAAACAACCAATTATGTAATTAGCTAATGTCGCATTCATTAAACCTAAAACATAATATAAATTTTTAAACTTACCAGTTAAAAACATACATGAACCACCAACATCAAAAATATTATTTGATGGCAAATATCTCATAGATATACCTTTTGCTGTAGCCATTGTATAGGTTATACCTTCTTTAAAATAAAAATCTTTACTAGGTAGATGATTTCCATTATTAGATAAGTATTTTTTCGCTTTTTTATCATATTTTAATAACAACCAATTATTCCCATACCATTTTTTATATGGACCTCCTTTTTGGTATGGCACCCATTTATTTTTATCATTTTTATAATTTATAGATATTTTATCTTGATCGACTTCCCACCAAAACCGTAAAAATCTTAAATTATTACTTGTTGCTACTCCTTGTCTTACATCTAAAATATTATCTAAAAGTTTTTCCGCAAACTTTTTTCTAAAACTATCAGAAATCCAATAAATAAAAGGATAGCCATCAATTATTCTTAATTTTTCCTGATCTAAAGAATAATTATGTTTGTTTTCAATTTCTTTAGTATAATCTGACAAAGCCTTTTTTACATACTTCTTTTTAAATTTTTCTTGTTTCGTTCTAGTATATTGATTAACATTTATAAACAGATTCTTTTTAGATTGATTATTTTTCTCTAAAACATAAAAAGCAGGATCAACCATTACCCCCATAAATGTATTTCTCTCTAATCCAAAATCAACAAAAGTATTAATATGATAATTGTCAAGAATAAACTCTCTCATATCCTCATAACTCTTTATATACATGAAAGTAAGTGGATGTATCATAGCAATTTTACCCTGGTTATTAATAAAATCAGAATTTTTCTTTAAAAAACATGAATATAAATTTTTATGAAATGAAGTCGGCTTTTTATAATGATCATTAACATAATTTTTTAGTTCTGCTCCATAATTAGCACTGTCAGTATAAGGAGGATTGGCTACTGCAATATCATATTTATTTACTTCATAGTTATTTTCTCTCTTTTTATTAACCCCCAACATTATCTCAGCAAATTTAACAGCATCCAAAGACTGATACTTAATATAATTACTTGAATAATTATCATCCAAAGCATTAGCAATTACAGTTTCTAACTTTCTTAAAACTTGAGTTTCTATATTTTCTAGATTGTTAAAATTATCAAATAAACCTAAGTCATCACCATCTTTTTTATCTTTTATAAATCTTTCTAATTTATCATCTAAAGTTAGTAATGAACCAAATTTATGGGCTTCTCTTAATTCATTCCAGAGTTCTTCTAAAAATTCTTTTTCATTTGCGGCAAACTCTAAATCAATTGCAAACTGATCCTTTACCTTATCAAATTCAGGTAAGTGGAAATTAGAAGAAACAACATTAATATCTTCAATTTCAGTGTTCCTATTATATGTTTTAGCCTTAATATAAAGCTGCAACCTTGCTATCTGGACTGCTCTTTCATCAATATCTAAACCAAATAAATTATTTTTTAAAATTAAAGCAGGTATTTCTTTAGCTGTATATCCTTCTTCCTCATAAATTTCTGCCAGGAGTTCAAAAGAATAAAGAAGAAAATTTCCACTTCCTGAGGCTGGGTCAATAACTTTTATTTCTTCCACACTTTTGGGATCTAAAATAGCTTCATCTGGAGCATTAGCAATATCATGTTTTTCTCTTATTTTACTATCAGCATTAATCTCCAGCCAGTATTTACCTAAAGAGTTATTGACCAAAAACTCTACTACCCAGCGAGGTGTGTACATCTGAGAAGATAGAGATAGTTTATCCCATTCGATTTTTTCTCCTGATTCTTTGAAATCCTGGTAATCTTTTTTGTTATATGCCTCATATAACCAACCTAAAATATCATCTTTTTTCCAGTCATCTAAAGATATTTCTTCATTAAAAAGATTGATGATATCTTTTAAGTCATGAACTTCAGGTAGCAGATCATAGGGGCTTTCTTTACTATATAAAGGTAGCTCATCACTTAGTTCATTAAATTTAGCTCTAATAAAGTTATCTAAGCCCTCTAAAGTCTCACTACTCTGCACTTTATTTTCTTCCAACCAGACATTATGAGCAAAAGATTTATCACCGTGTTGAGCTCTAATCTGAATAATTTCTGGTACTAACTGTCTTGATTCAACTTCCATAGTCTTAATACCAGCAATACGGTTAAATAGGGTAAAGGTAACTTCATCTAAATATTCATCTCTTGCTTCTTCAAAGCTTTCTTCATCTTCTAAAATAGCTTCTACAGCAGCTTTAGCCTTCTTAAAATCTGGATCTTCTTCATCACGAGCATTAATCTGATCATCTCTAATACCTAATCTAACCAGTCTTTTATGAAAAGAATTCCTTATTTTATCTTTAATCTTAGCAACATTATCTTCTAAATTCATGATCTGCCTCCTAATTGCTGAGCTTTATATTTATTTCATCATAATCTTCTTGTTCTAATTTATTAAGTGTTTCTTTCAACTGCCGCTTAATATATTGAATATTATTAGTTCTTGCTTTTAGAGTTAAATTATAGACTTTTGGTTCAGGAGCTGGAGAATCATCTCCACCACCTGTTGGTGGCTTGGGAGCAGGTAACTCAGGTACAAATGCTTTTACATCCTGAGTATTATAGCCTTTAAGTGCTGTGGCCTGCTGTATTTCTTTTAATGTACTGTTTGTGGCTTTATCCTTAGCCTCAGTTTCACTTAAATTAAATTCCTTTTCTAATAATCTTTGATTGGATTCAATATATCTCTTCAACTGACTGTAAAAATCTCTATTGGCTTCAATTGAAACATCTTCTATTTCTTTCTGCTTAGACTTAGAAGCTTCTAATAACTGTTCAGCTGCTTCCTGTAATTCATCAAAATAGATTTTAAAGAGCTCGTTGAACTTCTGCCTGATATCATTGAACTTTTCGACTAAATTATCATAGTTTTCAATTACTCCATTTTCTTCTACCTGATGAAAATGATTTATCAATTCTTTGATATTTGTAACTAATTCTTTATTAGAATTTTGATCTATTTGCTGTTCAACATCATCAATAAACTTACTCTTATTTTTATAATCAAGGTAATTATTATCAATAAAATATTCTAAGTTATCAATATATTTAACAGCAGCTTTAAACTGATCACTGTTATTAATAAAATCATCAGCTACTTCTTCTAAATTACTGTCAACAATATTACGAGCAGCAAAGTCTTTTAATAATTTAACATCATTACGATCACTTTCAATTAAATTATTATTTACTTTGTTTTCTAGTCTGGAGAACTTACTCACATAACTGCTGGCTAACTTTCTAATCTTATCAATTACTTCAAAATCATTCTGGTTATAATTTACCTGAACAGTATTTTTGCTATCAATTTCTAATAATAAATCAACAACCTTCTGCTTTTTAGCTCGTGGTAGGCCAACTATAACAGTATAAAACTTAGCACTTTTAAATTCATTTGTGTTAGTAAATACTTTATGAATCTTGGCTTCATTATAATCACGATAATCCTGTGCTTCATATCTAACTTTAAGATTGCCAGCTCTCATTAAAGCTGCTAAAGTTCCCATAATATCTTCAATATTCCAACCATAGGGTTTAGAATTAAACTTATCCACTAAACCTGAACCTGTTCGGCCATCTTTACTTTTACATTCATCATTAATTTCCTGCACAACTCTTAGATTTTCACCAACAAAGGTACCATCACTGTCAAAGAAATTAAACTGACCTGAAGTGCAGTATTTAACCAATTTTTTACTGTCAACTTTAAGAAACTTTTCAGCAACACCCTGATCTAGAGATTCTTTTAATCTCTTAGAGAATGTCTTTTCTATCATTTTACTTTCAATATCATCTATTTCACTATCTAAGCTGTTTTTATCTAATTTCTGCTCATTAAAATCATAAATTAACCAGCTGTTATTATAGCTATCTTCAATCAGGTTTTCTAATTCGCCTTCCTGATTATTAACAATAGTCGTGAAAGAGTTAATAACTTTTTCTTTTTCTTCATCAGTAGTACCACGATAGCGGTTGATCATCTGATTATGCTTAAAGATACTTCTGGCTAATTTATCAATCCGATTTTGATATTTAGGTGCAGGCACTAAAAGAGCCTCATCTAAATCAATATATTTATTTTTAAAATTATCCAGTTCTCTTTCTATATCTTCATCTAAATTAAGAATATTATAGACTACAAGTGTTACTTCTCCTTTTTTACTTGAAAGAAGATTTTCTTTTTCATCTCTAATTGCAATATTATAGGTTTTATTGTCCAGTCTATTAGTTGAGAACTTAGTTATAAAAGATAGTTTCTTAATTTTTTCTCTAACAATCTCAACTCTATTTTCCCAGTTATCTTCTATCTGATTCATCTCTTCCATCATATTTTCTTCAATATCACTGGTAATCTTGTATTCTTCATTTTCTTTTAGCAGATAATTTTTTTCAGAAAGTGATTCTAATGATTTATTAAAGTCTTCTTTAATTTCACCAATATAACGGAGCTCATCATTATATAGTTTGGTTATATTATCAGTAGTTCTTTTAAGATCTTCTGATTTTTCTAAGAAGTAGATTGTTTTAAGCAGTTTAGCACCATCAACATTCTGACCTTCATCCTCTAAATCAGTTTTAGCCTGATTAAATTTCTCTTCTAATTCTGATTGGGGCATAGGGAATCCATAATCACAGAGCTGATAGCCTGTAACAAATTTACCTATTTCCTCTTTAAAACTATCTTCATTTTTAAGCAGCCTATCAACAGTAATTAACATTCCTCTTTCAGATCCACCAGATTGAGCCTGCTGGAAGACAGAATAAAGGAAGTTTTTAAGCAAACGCATCTGATAGTTAAAGAAGGGATAATAACTTATAAACTCTTCTTCTGATTCTATACTGGTACTAAAATTACCACTTAAGTTAGCAAGAGAATTTATTGAACCATTTTTCTCCTGGTAAAATTCTCTTAATTCTTCTTGACCTTCATCAGTTTTAGCCAATACTCTTTCTTTAATAACCTTATCTACCTGGGCAGAAGAAAGATGAATCTTATGCTGGAACCGATCCGTTATTATATTAAGATCATTCTGATTGATATTTTTCTTACTTAAAACATTATCCAGCTTTTCCTGGGCAGTGGCTATAAACCAGAACCTACTCTGTTCATCCTGTGATAGGTGTTGAGCAGTACCTCTAAGCTCAGCAAGCTCTATATGGTCTTTATCTAAAGCCTCACTAACCTCATCAATGATAAACATTATCCGATCAAAGTCATTATTCATCTTTAAAAATGAATCCAGTTCTTCCACCAGCTGATCTGCATCAATCTGGTCTATTAAGTCATGGATACTTTCAATTGTATTATCAACATCTATATCACCATTTATTTGAGACCAGGCTTCTTTGATGATGATTGGAGCATACATCTTATTAGTTCTGGCTGTTTTCCAATCTTCACCCATTTTATCTTTACTTATCTGATCAGCAATATCTAAAAATTCCTTGTAATTATTAGTTTTCATCAGCTGATATTCAATATAGCCAATGTAGTTTTTAGGTAAACCGATAGATTTAATAAAATTAAGTAAAAGTTTTTTATAAAATGTACCTGTTAGACTCTCTCCCGAAACATCAAAAGAAATTGTCTTAGTCTTATATTTTGATAAACCCTGGATCTTGTTTTCTAATAAAGCTTTCTCGTCTAAACCTGCAAGACGGGATTTAAATAACTCTCTTGCTTCTACTCCCATTAAAGAAGGATCAGCAAGCAAATAACCAATTATTTTTGCAAGATAGGATTTACCTGAGCCATAAAATCCAGATAACCAAATACCCGTATCCTTACGATCTGCAGAGTAATAATCAATAAATTTATCTATATTCTTTGCAATTTGATCAGTAACTATGTAATTTTTTATTTCTTCAGTTGCTGACTTTTCACTGTATTCACCAACTTTAATGACTGCTTCTATTTCTTCTTCAAAATTCATTTTAAATAAATCTGTAATTTTCATATATCATAACCCCCGATTCTATAATAGTTGACCTCTGTAATCACTGGCTTTAACTGTCCCTAGAAAATATACTCGTTCTTTACCATCAATATCTTTTTCTACTTCTCCAGGATAAAAAACTATTAAAGATTTTTTCATTTTAGCTACTACATCAGATTCTAAAATCACATTATTTCTGATACCTGTACCATATAAAATACCTGTTCTGATTAATACAGGCATCTTATCTTTTTCAGCAGCTATTTTAATTTCTTTTAAAATTAGGTCTAGAAAATCTTTTTGCTGATCACTGTCATCATAAAAGACAGATGTAGAGCGATAATTTTTATACATTTCTAAAAATACATCCATGCCAAATTCTTCAATATAATCAACAAATAGTTTGGATAAATCTATTATATATTGATCTCCATAATCAGCTTTAACCCTCTTTAAATACTCTTTTTCTTCTTTGGGAGGATAGACCATTATTAATGCATTAACTCCCTGTGAAGTAGGTAAACGCCCTCTATCTTCATTGATAGCTAATTTAAGATCATTAAATTTACTTTCTAAACTTTTATCTAAAGAGCTCATCAATTATTTCCTCCCTACTGTAATGTAGTTCAAAACTGGCATTTTTAGCACCAGAAAAGTTAAAATCATAATATCCTGCGAGTGATCCTTTTTTAAGCAGCTCTACCTTTTGATTTTCTGTTAGCATTAAGGCTTTAAACATTGCTGAGTTAAAGATCTCATTATCACTTAAGTCTGTCAATTTAAGCTGATAGACTAAATAAGTTATTAGTTTTTCATCTGGATAAGGATAGCTGATTAAACTTTTTCTGCTTTTTTCCTTTTTAAATAAGCCAAGTCGTTTCATAAAAGTGATGTATTTAGTGGATATAATTTTTTGAGTGCTTTCACTCCAGTCAGTTATTCTAGTTCCTTCTCCAAATTCATTTAAAAAATCTAAGATTTCAGCTGATTCGATAAGTTTTCTGTTTTCCTGATACTTTTTATAGACTAAATGCTCAGTGATATCAGCAAACAAATCATTGGAGCGAAAAGCTTCTAAATAAATCAGAGTTCTTTTAAATGAATTGTTAGGTCTTGAATTACTGATAGTTTCAATAAAAAATTTTTTGTCTTTTTGCTCTGAATCTTTTAAGAAAAGTTTGTTTATTACTGAAAAGAATCTTTTGCGGCTGCTGGTAATGTCAAAGCCAAAAGCATTTCCTTCTATAAATTCTTCTTTTGCTGCCTCAAGACCATGCTGATTATAATATTTTATTGTTTCAATAATTACATTTGGATCTGAGATACTTCCTAGGGGGTTGATTGCTGTATTGTAATTTTTCATAATGACACCTCTCTTATTGATATGATCTCTATAAAATAATAACATAGGGGAGCGACACCCTTATGTCATTCCAGTTCATTATTTATTCAAAAACTTCTACTACTACTGACTCAGGTATCCACATATAGTCGATTCCTTCATCATTAATAGGAAACTCAAAGTAATACCAGTTACCATCTAGGTCTGTTTTGTACTGGTCACTGCCTTCTAATCCCTCGAGCCACTACTCTTCGGCAATGACTAATTCATCTTTATCATTGACAGGATTTTCAGGAAAGCCGTCTCTAACTATTTTTAACTTATATTCACCTTCTGGAAAATTAAATCCACTTTCTTTATAATATTTTGCTGTATAAAATTCACTGACTTTATAATTATTCATTATTTTTTCAACTCCTATTAAAAAAATTAATTCATTTGACTAATAAATCCTTCATTTATATAATTAATAATTTGTTTCAAAAAACATTCTGCTTGATGATAATCTTCAATTAATCTTTTTAATACAAATCTTGGAGATTCTTTAAAATTAATATCAAAATTTGATAGCGAAAAAATATCAGGAGAATTTCGATGAGTAACTTTATTTCTATATTCTTTAATGTAATTATGATTACCTAACCATCTTCCACTACCAGATATATCATTTGATTCTGAAAGATAACTGTAAATATTTGCAACTAATTCAGGTTCACTAAATTGGTTATCTTGATTCAAGTTATTAAAAAAAGTCTTATAATTTATTTTTGTTTTATCTTTACCCACTGAAAAATATGAGTTATAAAATTGAGCTAAACAGTCCCATGCTGTTATTGTCCTATAAAATGCATTCTCAATAAAATAATATGCTAAGAATTCTTTTTTACCTTTTTTTCCAATCATATTAAATTCATTTACAACTTCATCTGAATAAGTAAACTCAATTGCTTTTTCTAAAGAATACTTTATCTTTTTGTCTAAATTTACTACAGTATCAATAATTGTTTTGCATTCAAAAAATTTTCCCATAAAATTTTCAGAAATCACACCAGTAATTACTTTTTTATCTGAATAAAATATTTGAATTTCTTCTATTTCTGATTCTAAGTCTGTTATATGGTTTTCTAAATATTGTCTTTCTTTTTCAACCATAATATTTCTCCTCCATACCACCATTAGTATAATAGTTCATCTTAAGTCAATCAATTTCTTTACATCTAATATATATACTTCTTGAAATATATGGTTTTTCCTTTATTCACAAGACGACAAAATCTGCATTTTTAGGTCCTATAACGTAATAAAGCTGAAGTCTAATTTAAAAACCCCAGCTCTGTAATAATTATATTTAATTATCTTTATTAACATCTACCAGCAAATTTATGCTCATACATCTTTTCATCAGCTTTATTGTAACATTTTCTAATATTTTTAACACTGGAATTATGGTTATTACAATCTGTTGTTTCAAAGCCTAATGCAATTGTTAAGGGCACCGGCAGCTCTTCAATTTTATTATCTTCTTCTATCCTCTTTAAAATCCTATCAACAATATCATCTGCTCCCTATATGTTAAGATAGTTGTCGCAGGGCACAAAATCTGAGTATAGTAGAGTAACGACAATAAAACCTGAGGAGATTTACTATGCCAAGAAAAGTTTATCCTAAAAAATTAAAAGAATCCATATTTAAAAGACTGACTCCACCTAATGCTGAAAAAGTACCTGCTCTAGCTAAAGAAACCAATATACCCAAAAGAGCTCTTTACAGATGGAGAACAAAAGTTTTAGAAAATAATTCAACCAGAAATAAAAAAGCAAGTAAATGGTCTTCTAGTGATAAGTTTCAGTCTCTTCTCGAAACTGGAAACTTCTAAATACTGCCATGAAAAAGGCATCCACGTTGAAGAACTAAAAAAAACTCCGTGAAAAGGAAAAAGCTCTAGCTGAAACTGCAGCATTACTGGTGCTCAGAAAAAAGGCCCGAGCGATCTGGGGGGACCCAGAGGACGACTAATAGAAATTTCAGATCGCAAAAAAGCAGTAGAACTAATTGATGAAGCACATGCAAACGGCTGCAGAAAATTTAAAGCTTGTGAGGAACTTAATATATCACAGAGGACCTATCAACGATGGTCTAAAGGTGGTACTGTTAAAGAAGACCAGCGGACTCTGGTTGAAAGACCAGAACCCAAAAACAAGCTAACTGAAGCTGAAAGACAGGCAATAATTGAAGTTTCAAACAGCAAAGAATTTGCAGACTTACCAGTTTCTCAAATTGTGCCTAAACTGGCTAGTCAGGGTAAATATATTGCTTCAGAATCCACCTTCTATAGAGTTTTAGATGAGAAAAAAATGAATACTCATCGAGCTAAGACTAAAGAACCTGTAAAACGAGAAGCTCCTACTCATATTGCTACTGCTCCTAACCAAGTCTGGACCTGGGATATCACCTGGCTGAATGCGATGATTAAAGGCAGCTTCTTTAAGCTCTATTTAATAGTTGATATGTTTAGCAGAATGATAGTAGCTTATGAAGTCTGGGAAACAGAAAATGCTGAGTATTCTAAAAGACTGATCAGAAAAGCTTCCCTGTCTCAGGGTATAGCAGCAAAAGATAAACCCCTGGTACTACACTCTGATAATGGCAGTCCAATGAAAGCAGCAACATTTTTAGCAACACTTGAAAAACTGGGAGTACAGAGCTCATTTTCAAGACCAAGAGTAAGTAATGATAATCCTTATTCTGAGTCATTATTTAAGACAATGAAATACAGACCAGTTTATCCCAACAAAGGCTTTAAATACCTAAATGAAGCCAGAGAATGGGTAGCAGAGTTTGTTCGCTGGTATAATCACCAGCATTTACATAGCGGAATTAAATTTTTATCGCCCTACCAGAGACATTACGGGCTTGATATAGAGATCATGAAAACGAGAAAGGAAACATATTTAAAGGCTAAAGCAGAACATCCAGAAAGATGGTCAGGTGATATTAGAGATTGGACCCTGCCAGAATATGTAACTTTAAATCCAATGGATACTGCTGAAGTAGAAAATCATCTCAACCAGCAGACCTCTTAAATAAACTTCTACAGGAGTAGTATTCAAAGAAACTTTTAACTAAATGCGACAACTTTCTTGACAAACACCGGCATCTACAAATTTTAAATACATCTCCCATTAATTGATCTAGTTCTTTAATCTCTTCCTGTCTAGAGATCTTTCACTGCAGTTTTAATATGTTTAATTATTTTCATAATCTATAAATTTTTTTCTTATTATTTTTTTTAAGTCTGCTAATAATAATTTTTTAACTTTAGATTCTATTATTATTTTCTCCATATCATCTAAAAGATCATTTGTCATAATCACTTTCATTAAATCATTTATATTATCAATTTTTTTGCTTATTTTATTTAATGATTTTGAGTGATTATTTCTTAACTTATTTATCTCAGAATATGTTTTGTTATTCAAATTTTCTATTTTTTGATTTATATCATTAAATTTAGTTTCTTCTTTTTTTTCAAAGCTTTCTAAGTGATTTTTTATTAATTCTCTTTCAAAATTTTTTGACTCATCAATTTTATCTTCTATTAATTCCATTAAAATTAAATTTTTTTCTAAAATTACTTCTTCTAAATCTTCAATTTTAGCTTGAGTCTTTATTATTTTGCTTTCTAATTCATTATAATCCGCTTTAGAAACTACTCCTAAAAAATCCCAGATATTCATTATAATCCTCCTCATTTTATCCTCTAATATTATTTAAAGCAACAGAAGATTTATCAATACTTAGTTGAATATTTGCCTTATTTTTTTCAATTTCTTTTTTATCTTTTTTATTTAAAGCTTCAATTTTCTTAAATTCCTTTAATCTTTTCTTATTATTAAGAATTAATTCATCAATTTTTTGGTTTAAAACCTTTTCAATTAACTCTTGCTGAGCTTTTGTAATCCTATCTATTTCATTACTAAGTTTTTCCAAAGCTTCTTGAATCACTTTTTTTCCAAATTGATTCATTCTCTTTTCCTTATTTTTTCCAGCTTCCATTTTTAATATTTTAAGACATTCTTTATCATCAAGAGAAACTCTTTTACTTAAATAATTTCTTAAATTACCTTTAATTTTACTTTCAATATCTCTTTGATATTTCTCCACCCGCTGAATATTAATATTCGCATCAGTTGTTTCATTAATTTTTTTAACTTCTTTAATTAAATAGTTAAAATACTCATTATTTTTTTCTAAAGATTGATTTTCAATAGTATCCATTCTCTTTTCTAGTTTCTTGCTAAAATTATGTAAAATATCATTTATATTTTTTGTCTCATGGACACTAGATGTTTTATTATCATATGACCTCGATTTTCCAGTTTTTTCTGCTGTTTCTTCTGTTACACTCTGCATAAAACGGCCAACACCTTTTAAAGCTTTATTATCTGTGGCATCTCCAACATCTTCTATCACTTTCCCAGCCTTATTAACACCTTTTTTTATTTTATTGGAAACACTCTTAATACCTCTTGAAATACTACTAAATAATCCCATTTTAAATTCCTCCCTTTTATTTTAAATATATTTTGACTAGTATTTATAATAAGTCTTCAATATAATTTGATAATTCATTAGATCTTTTTCTAGTTAAATTTTTAACTTCGGTTAAAGTTTCTTCTAATTCTTCTTTTTCTTTTTTGCTTTCTTCTAATCTATTAAGACTTTCAATTTTTTTGTTTTTAATCTCTTTAATATCTTCATCTGCAACTTGCAAGAGTTCTTGATTTTCGCTTTTAATATTCTGAAAGATATTAACTAAATCAAATTTAATGTTCTCATAATGTTCTTTGATATCTTCTAAGAATATTATTTCATGTTTATTAATAATTTCATTTTCTATTTTATTTTTTATCTTAGCAATATTTGTTACATCAAGCAACTTGTTAAGATTATCATCAATATTCTTTATGCGGAATCTTTTGGTCATTGGTTCTAGTTCATAATCAATAGTCTCTTCGCTTAAATTATCATATTGCTTGAGCATATTGTACATATAAGCTGAGGCAGAAACAAGATTATTTTTTGCTAGTTCTTTATTACCATAACATGCATCTTCCTCTAAACGCTTTAGCCACTCACCCCGCTGCTTTTCCCAATCAATTAATGGTTTATTTAAATTGTCTAGCTTGGTTCCTATTACATAAACTTTTCCTGGATTATGGGGGGTATTAGAAAAAACTCTATATATAGTTGATAATTCCTGACCAGTCATTGCATCTGCTTGAATACATACCAGTACAGCATTAGCTTTATCAATATATTCTCTGGTTATTTTAGAACGATATTCAATTGGATCATCTAAACCTGGTGTATCGATAAATACTACTCTTTCTGGCAATGAAAAATCTTTCAAACCAATTTCTACTTCTTTAACAAAATAATGAGCTGCTTTTTTTGATGAAGTCCATTTTCTTATTACTTTTTTAAATTCTTTTTGATCATCAAAAGATATTTTTTTATCTTCTGTGCCAACCCATTTATCTTTAATTTTATCAGCTTCTAATGCTAGATATTCTCTTTTAAAAATATCTGATTGTGATTCATCGATACTTTCCCATAAATTAGTCCATTCTTTTTTATTATAAAATTTTAATTTAATATAATCTTTATCTTTAGAAGCTCGAAATTTTGTTAAAGCTGCAGTTTCGGGTGTTACTGATATTGAAGCTAAATTTCGACCTAAAAAAGAATTTATAAGGGTTGATTTCCCAGCTTTTATTGCTCCTACAAATGCTATATGAAATTCTTTGCTTTTAGCTTTATAAGCAAATTTTTCTATTTCTTCAAATAAACTTTTATATGCATAATCTTCCAGTTCATTTTCATTTAAAGTTACCTTTGATTTATTCAAAACATCAGTATATTTTTGTAATGTTTTATTCCATTGGATTTCCTCATCTAATTCAACCTCATTAATTTTTTTGATAAACTCTTTTAATTCTGCTTGATATTTCTTATTTACAGCCTCTGTTTCATATTTATTTTCACCGTGATAAAATCCGCAACTATAGCAAAAACTATCATTAGCCTTAAGTAAAGTATTACAATTTTCACATTTCATAATTATCATCTCCTATAATTTTATATATATAACTCAAAATAATAATGTAATCAATAAAATATTTAGGTAAAAAAGAAAATCTCCAATTAAAAGTCATTTTCAAATCACGACATTTATATATTAATTTACTATTATTTGTTACTTTAAATTTAATGTTTTTAAAATCAATATTTAATTTTTTTCTTAAAAATTCCTTCCTCTCAATTATTTTATTTATTAAATGCTTTTTATATCAATTTTTAATTTTAATATTTGCCATTTTAATAAATTCATTGTTATAACTTGTGAGATATTTTTTTATCTTCTGTGCCAACCCATTTGTCTTTAATTTTATCAGCTTCTAATGCTAGATATTCTCTTTTAAAAATATCTGATTGTGATTCATCGATACTTTCCCATAAATTAGTCCATTCTTTTTTATTATAAAATTTTAATTTAATATAATCTTTATCTTTAGAAGCTCGAATTTTTGTTAAAGCTGCAGTTTCGGGTGTTACTGATATTGAAGTTAAATTTCGACCTAAAAAAGAATTTATAAGGGTTGATTTCCCAGCTTTTATTGCTCCTACAAATGCTATATGAAATTCTTTGCTTTTATATTTTTTTAATATTTCAATAAATAAATCATTCAAATTTTAAAAATTTAGGTTAGAAAAATTTTTTATTAAATTTTCAATTATAGAGTTTTAAATCTCAGTAAAAGTGTTTAACAACCTACCTTGGAATTTCATTTATTATCCGCTCAACTTCTAACTCTTTATCATAAAGTAAATATAATTTTATTTTTGCCCTTGAGATTGCAGTATAATTAATAATTCTAGAATAATCACTATTAATCTGATCAATATCTGTTAGAATTACAATATTAGATTCTAATCCTTTAAAACTATGTACTGTTGAAAATTTTAAAATATTATCCGATGGATATTTATCCATATTTTTAGTTAAATCAACAACTTCAGTTGACTTAAAAATATTTTTCCCTTTTAAAAATGATTTTTCATATTTATTAGGAGATAAAATAACAATATCTCCAAGATTAATATTCTCACTAATTAAATTTTTAACTATATTTTTTACTTTTTTTCGTTGATCTTTGTTAGATTTATATGATAAAAATTCAACATCTCCACCATCAACTCGGAATTCAGACCCACAATCTATTTCAGTCAATTTGTTATTACAATCAGCAATTTTCTTAGCATTTCTACAATTTATACTTAAATGCATAGCTACTGGTCTATATTCATTTAGAACAATTAAACTTTCTTTAAATTCATCATTATATAGATTTTGAGCTGGATCATGAAAAAATATCCAGTTTCCATCATCTAAACCAGCTTTTAATATAGAATCCAAACAGAGCAAATAATTATCTTTAATTAAATCCTGTCCTTCATCCACTATTAGATAATCATAATAGTTGTTTTTTTGACTAAATTCAATATACTTCAAAAATTCTTCGGGTAATTTTTCACTAAAAAATTTGGAGTTGTAATTAACATCTTTATCGTTTTTAAATTTCTGCACAATATTAAAAATGAAATTATGGAAATTATCGACAGTAATAAACTCTAATTCTGATTTGGAAAATTTATTTTTAATATTATTTGATATTAGTTTATTATAAAATAATAACAGAACCTTATTTCCTTTTAAAGCAAGTTTTTTAGCTCTTTCTACAGCCATTAAAGTTTTTCCACTACCAGCTCTACCACTAATAATAAATCTAGAGTTTTGATCTAACATAGATAAATATTTATATTGTTCATTAGTTAATTCTAATATTTCATTATTTAAATCTTCCATTTCACTTTTTAATGATGGTACTATACCAAAATCACTTCTTAATAGTTTTTTTGCAGACTGAATCATACTATCATTCAGATATCTAGTTTCAATATTATGCAGCTTTTTCAATTTATTTCGCCAATATCCAATCGAATCAGTTACAAATTTTTCTAATCCTGCAGAATCAATAGAATAATTTTGGTCAAATATTATTTCACTTATTATTTCAGGACCATGTTCTTCAAATTGGATATCTGGAAAAGCAACACCACTTGCAAACTGTGTCTTAACTAATGGATGAGATTTACCTAAATGATTACTAATATATTTTCTTAGAGAATACATTGCAGATAAAGATTGTTTAAATGGACCTTCATGGCTGTAAAACTTTTCTCCATTTCTATTTAAATAATACCAACTGCCATTTTCTCTAGTGACTCCGCCCCCTTTAACTTCTAAACATAAAAAACCTTCATAGGTAATAATCAAAAAATCAATTTCTCCAAAAATTTTATTATCATGATCTTTTAAACCTAAAGAATGAAATACAATCCAATCTTCATTGACTTTTTTAAATAAGTTAAAAAGTTTTCTTTCTGCATTACTAGTTGTAGATTCACTTATTTTATTGGGTAAAATTGTTGCCATATTATATTTCTCCTATCTTAATACAAAACAAATGGATTTCTAATAATTAGATTATTTTCTGTTAATATACTAACCAATTCCTCAACTTGATGTGATTCTTCAATTCCTGTTTTACACCAAATAGCAAAATGCTCACAATTGTTAGTAATAATATTATATTCTTTTTCTCCAAGTTTTCTTTTAGCTCTTCTTACAGTTTCAGTTGGAGAATACAATTTATAATCTTTCATTTTTTTATTACGTCTTATTGATTTATAGACCCCAATTAATAAACTAACAATGTTGCCTTGATAATTAAATCTTTTTAAGCTGTTAGGTAATACAGACTTTTTGCGAAATATTTTCTGAGGCTTATTATATTTTTCTGGGAAAACTAAAATAAAATAGTCTTCTTCATTTTTTAAAAAAGTATTAATATCTGTTAAAATAATCTTATTTTCCTCCGAAGGTATTTTAGATGAAAAATGAATTACATCGTTATTACCAACATATACACCATAGTGTTCATAGAAAGTTCTTGATACTCCAATGATATCTCCTGGTCTAAGTTTCTTTTCACTGGAATCATTATCTATACTATTTTTGTTTTCAAGTAATTTAAAAATTATATCAGTTGGGTTTATAAACATACTCGATAGATAACCCCCATTTATATTTTTATTTTTTCCCAATTTTCGTTGAGATTATTTTTGTGACTATATCTTTGATTTTTTCATCATTTAACCAATCAATTTTATCTTCTAATTGCGGCACAGCATTATTTTGCAGATATTTCCAATCAAAATTAATTTCTGACATATCATTTGAGTTAGCAATTTCCATTCTATTAGATCTCATTAATATCCTATATTTATAAGGCCATACAGGAACTCCTACCTTATGTTCCTGCATTATAAAAAATTCATTCTGTTTAATATTATTCCACCAATTAAGCCCACCTAATGTTGAAACAGGTTTTCTAAATCCCATTTTTATCCCCCTTATTGTTTTTGAATGTCCCTTTTTTTAAAAAATTTACTGCTAATTCAGCTGTCTCATCCTGATAATGAATATCCTTATGTCCATATGGTAAGACTATAAAATCTTTTAATCCTTCAAATTTAACTGAACTAACTTTAATCCTCCCATCATTTTCATCTGATAATAACGAACCCATAACTAAATTATTATTATTCCCCGCAATTGCACCAATGTCTATTCCATAAGGATTAGATAAATTCATTTTTTTTACATTTTCAGTAGATATAGAATTAACAGTTTTAAATATATTAACAAAAGTTTTAGACAAATTTTTAGCAATATCTGCTAGCTCACTACCTTTATTAGGAGTCGAAATTAATACACATTTATTAATTTTATCTTTGTAAAGCTCTTCTGCCAAAATATTTCTTATAATTAATCCACCAGTACTATGCCCGATAAAATTTAATTTTTCATGATCTTCTAAATTATCAAATATCTTATTTATCATTCTTTTGAACAATTCAATACAATACTCAAGCTTCTCAAAGGTTAAAGGTAAATCAGCTAAAATAACATCATAATTGTATTTTTCTAAATTAGTTTTCAATTTTAGCATGTCATTTTTATCTTTATTATATCCATGAACTAAAATTATCTTATTCATCTGATCACCTATCTTTAGTTTTTATAATGACCAATCATATTTTTAATGGTTTGATTCATTTCTTCTCTAACTTTTTCTGGTTCTAAAACCTCCAAATTATCTCCCTGACTCAACAACCACATCTTAATTCCTTTTCCAAACACCTCCGCTTCTATAATATATTTTCTATCTTTTTCATCCAAAATTTTAGCAGTAGATAATCTATCAAGGACTGCTTCTATAGAATCACCCCAGAATTTGAATTTTATCTTCATTAACTTTCCAGGGTACATAAACTGAATTCTTTTCCTAAATTCTCCTTCTTGAAAACGGTCAGTATAATTCACTTTATAATGCTCTGTAGAAACTTGAAACTCGTCAATTCTATCTAATCTATATGGTATTTTAAAATCATCTTTTTGCTCATAATGGTGAGCAATAAGATAAAAATAATACTCTGAAAACATTAAACCCATTGGCTCAATTTTTCTTTCCACTAAATTATCTTTACTTAAGGAATTATATTTTATTTTTATAACTCTATTTTCTTTTACAGCTAAACTAATGTTCCAAATTAAATCTAAAAGTTTACTTTGATGCTCAAGTTCACTATAATGATATAATTCATTTGCAATAATTTCTTTAATATCATTTTGTAAATTAAGAGGAACTTTAGTAATTAATTTGTTTATGATTTTTTTAGTTTCACTTTTACAAAAAGCTCTACTTTCTAGAATTACTTTTACTATTGCTAAAATTTCTTTTTGAGTTAGATCAAGTTTAGTATCATTAAGAAAATATGCTTTATTCTGATAATCATAACTTATGTAATCTTTATGATAATTATTATCCAATTCTTGAAAATATCTATCAATTTCTTTTAAATCTCTTTTTATTGTTTTTTTACTTACTTCAAAATAATCAGCTAATTCTTTTCTAATAATACCATCACCAGTAATTAACTTTTCATAAATCCTTAAAATTCTATGTATTTTATTTTGATTAGTTATAGTCATAATAATTCCTCAAATTTTTAGTTTTGTTGAATAATGTTTGTTTTTGTAGAATAATTTAGAAATATTAACTTTATTTTCGTTAATTGATATTTTCGATAAAAATTAAATATTCCCTTTATTTTTTAAATAACTTTTTAATTCATTACTCTTCTACAATACAAACATTATCCTGTTGCATGTTCAGCCTCAACATCTTTTAGATCCTTTCCACAATATGGACAAACCCACTTTTTCTTAGATGCACTATAACTTTTTCCTTTGCAATCTGGACATTTTTTTGAATAAGCCAAATTAATCACTCCTAAAAATTATTTTTTATCTCTAATGAATTTTAATAAGAGGCAGGTTCTATCCTACCCCTTATATTTAGTTTACCCTACATTCACTGCTATATTAGTGAAATTGTCAATATCGTAATGTGAATCTTCAGGGAAAATTACTGATTTTAATCTAGAAATATGACTTGTATTGATAATTATCTTTTCTCCAGAAGTAGTGGTAACTGAAAATCTTGCCTGGCAATCCATTAAAGAAAGTACTAGATAAAGACCTTTATTGTAGTGATAAATATAATGCTGATCATTAAAAATATTCTCAGGTTTATCTAAGTTTGCTGCATAATAATTTTCATTGTTAAATTCAAACTTTAATATGTTATAATATCTTTCTAGTTCTTGAATCTCTTTTCTACTAAAACTCCGTTCTACACCATATAAATAACCAGATTGATCTCCATCATACATATACTCTTCAGTAAAATCACCATTTAGTTTAGCTTCATCATAACTATATTGAGGCCAGTTAAGCTTATTAAGTTGCAAATAAAAATTATCTAATTCTTTTAAATAATATCTTCTAATCCGAGTCTGCCAACTATAGTCTCTTTCAAACTTATCAGTAAAAGAATTAAGGTAGATATAACCTAAATCATGATTTCTTTCTAAAGTAATGTTAATTAAAATCATCCTTTCATTAAATAGTTTTATTTAACGACTTAAGTATAGCAAATTAAGGTGTACATAATTTGTCCATGCAGCGAATTGTTTTAAAATTTCTAGTGAAATCTTTGTAATATCTTTAGATAGATTATACATTCAATTTTTATCTATTATAGAGTATTAAATAATACCTGTTGATGTTCTTCTCGACTTTTTTGAACAATCTAAATTACTATATCAGCTTCAATACCATCTGCATAAGTTATTACTTTTCCTAAAAGATCATGATCTGTTATTTCTAGTTGATTCTCTATTACTCAACTTTCGGCGTTAGGTTTTAGTAATAAAACCTTGATAAACATAGGAAGAAGCTCAAAAAAGTAGTCATAAAAAATACAAAAACACCCCTAATTATGGTATAATAGTAATTAACAGGATCACTTAAATACCAATAAGAAAGGGATGTTTTTGTTGAATACTATTATATCACATGATTTAATTGAAGAAAAGAATCTTGACTCTAATATTGACAATTTTTTCAAAAAAATTGAACTTGTTAAAGCTCTAAAAATATCTAATATCACTAAATTAAGAGGTGCTTCCTGTTTTCTAGTCTTTCAGGTTTTATTTAAGCTTGTTTTTAGCGGTAAAAACCTTTATCAGCTTTTATCAACTAGACCCGATGATTTGCCATTTGGCAAAGATGTTATCTATGATTTCTTAAATTCCTGTAGCTATAACTGGAGAAAATTTCTCCTTATTTTAAGCTCTAAAATCATCAACAGTAAGATCTATTCTTTGACTTCTAAAGATAGAGTTAATGTCTTAATTTTTGATGATTCTCTTTATTCAAGATCAAGAAGTAAGGCTGTTGAATTACTAAGCAGAGTCCATGATCATTCTTCAGGTAAATATATCAATGGCTTCAGAATGTTAACCATGGGCTGGTCTGACGGTAATAGTTTTATTCCTGTTGCCTTTTCTCTTTTGAGTTCTACCAACCCTAAGACTCAGATTAATGGTATCAATGAAAAAATAGATAAAAGAACTAATGGCTACAAAAGGCGTAAAGAAGCTCTTAAAAAGGCGACTGAAACAATGTTTGATCTGCTTAAAGGAGCAGTTAAATACGCTATTCCTGTAGATTATGTTCTTTTCGACAGCTGGTTTGCTTACCCTAAAGTTATTAAAAAAATTTTAAGACATAAAATTCAAGTTATCTGCAGGCTAAAAGCAATGCACAGGGTTTATTATAACTACAAAGGTAAAAAAGTTAATTTAAAAGACCTTTACAAAAAGCTTGATAAAAATCATAAAAATAGGGTAGTAGCATCTGCTATTGTTGGGCTTGGTAAAGATAAAGATGATAATGAAATCAAAGCCAAAATTATTTTTGTTAAAAATAATAATGATAAAAGTCAGTGGATAGCTTTATTGTCCACTAATATAAACTTAGATGCTGAGGAAATCATCAGAATCTACGGCAAACGCTGGGATATTGAAGTGTTTTTTAAGATGAACAAATCATATCTGCGTTTAGCTAAAGAATTTCAGGGAAGAAGCTATGATTCAATGTTTGCTCATACCACAATAGTATTCACCAGATATATTATGCTGACTTTAGATGTCAGAAAAAATGAAGACGAAAAGACTTTTGGCGGTATGTTTTTTGAATACTGTGATGAGCTAAAAGATTTAAGTCATATTGAAGCATTATTTTTAATCATAGACCTTTTCAAAAAGACTCTACATGATTATTCAACATTAACTGAAGAAAAGATAAATGAACTATTAGACTACTTTTTTGAGCTTCTTCCTGGCTATATCAAGAAATCATTAATGATTTCTAACGCCGAAAGTTGAGTCTATTATAAAATCTCCATACCAATTTCAACACTTAAAAGCCCAATATTTTCATCATCTTTAATCTTATTGTCTTCTTCAATGCTCTTTAAAATCTATCAACAATATCATCTGCCTTAAAATAATCAATCTCAGTTAAGATAATTGCAAATTCATCTCCGCCAATTTTAGAAAAAACATCTTCATTTTGTACAGAACTTTTGATTGTCATTGCAGCCTTTTTAATATATCTATCACCTATGCTGTGGCCATAATTATCATTTATAGCCTTCATTATAATATGATTTAAATTATTACATCTTAAATAAACATTTATAAACTAAACAGCGAAAAAACCAATTATATTATTTTATGTCAACGAAAAATAAAATAAGAAGCCTGCTATAGCAGCGATTATAAACATTGCCATTCATTAAATGTCAACGTTTAATGTGCATTAAGTAAGATTTCTACTTTTCGTTGACATTTAATATTAATTTAAGCCAAGACCACTGTTAAAACAACGATATCAGAACTATTAAATGTCAACGTTAATTGTTTTTTATTTTATTTGCAGGAAAGAACTTCATATATCAAGAATATTTATAATAGCTGCTATTTCAGGAGGTGTCAGGATGTCAGGCTTTAATTTCAAAACTAAAGTTCTAAAAGGAAAAATAACTAAAATAATCTATCAAACTCAAAAGTCAGATTATGTCGTTTTGCTATTTAAAACAGAAAATGATAAAAAGATTACAGCAGTTGGCAACATGTCTTCACCAAAAAAAGAATACACTTATGAACTCAAAGGTAAATTCATCAGAGATCAAAAATATGGGATCCAGTTTAAGTTTGAGAAATATCGAAGTTCAATGCCCGATAACCGAGAAGGTTTGATTAAATACCTCAAATCGGTAATGACAAAGGTAGGAGATGTTCGAGCAAACAAGATTATAGATAAACTGGGTACTGACGCTTTAGAAAAAATAAAAAGTGATCCTGATTTTCTAAAACAATTTGATTTTATCAATGATCTACAGCTGCAGGAAATCAAAAAAGAATTGTTTTCTGACGAATATCGAGCAAAATTCATCAGTTCTATCTGCAATTTAGGCTTTTCAACAAATAAGGCCAATAGTATCTGGAAACATTATCTCAAAAAAGGAATGACACCTGAGAAAATTCTTAAAGATCTTTTAGATAACCCCTATCAGCTAATTGATGAAATCGACAATGTTGGCTTCACAAAAGCAGATAGAATTGCTCTCTCTTTAAATGATAATAAAAGGTCAATCTTTAGAATAAAGGCTACTATTGAGCACTTGCTTAAATCTGCTGAAGTAGAAGGACACAGCTATCTACCTAAATCAGAGCTACTGGAAAGACTGCAGCAGCTGCTTGAAATAAAAATAGAAACAGATAGATTTGAAAAGGCAATTTCGGAATTAAAGAAAGAAGAAAAACTGATTATCGAAGCTGATAAAATATATCAGTACTTTCTCTATCAGGCTGAAAAGGAGATTGCTTATCAGATTAAAACCCTTATCCAGTCAAAAAGTAAAAAAATTAAATTCAAAAATCTTGATCGGATAATTGCAGAAAAAGAAACTGAAGCAGAAATAAAATTTGTTTCAGAACAAAAAGAAGCTATTAAAAAAGCTTTAAATAATAGTATTTCTATTATCACTGGTGGCCCGGGCACTGGAAAATCATTAATTGTTAAAACAATCTGTGAAATTTACCAGGATAAAAATAAACATCATAAAATCCATCTAGCTAGCCCAACAGGTAAAGCAGCCACCAGATTGGAAACTCTGACTAATATTAAAGCAAAGACAATCCACAGGCTATTAAAATTTCGTGGTGAGGGATTTGATGAACACTTTGTACTTGCCCATCCCGGTCTTTTAATTGTAGATGAGTTTAGTATGTGTGATATCCCTTTAGCCTATCACCTCTTTTCAGCCGTTAATGCTAACTTAAAGGTAGTCTTTGTAGGAGATACTAACCAGCTCCCGAGTGTTGGCCCGGGCAATGTATTGAAAGATATGATCAGCTCAGGAATTATTTCTACTACAGAGCTTAAAGAAAATTTTAGACAGTCTGATGAGGGAGTGATAATTCCTTTGGCCAAAAAAATTACCGAAGGAGAGCTACCTCAACTAAATGATGGCCTGGACTTTGTCTTCAAAAAAATAACAGATGAAGAATCTGCTCTCGAAGAGATTATGGCTGTCTTTAGACGGTTAGATCGAAACTTTAACATCTTTAATATCCAGGTTATTTCACCGATAAAAAATGGTGTACTTGGTGTTAATAATCTCAATAAAGAGATTAGAGCCTGTGTTAATCCTGCTGTTAGCTCAAAGCCTTCAATTGGTCCATTTAGGCTCGGTGATAAAGTAATGGTAGTAAAGAACAACTACGATAAAGAAGTCTTTAATGGCGAATTTGGACAGGTTATCGAGGTTAATGCTAAAAGATCTCTTGCTGTAAAAATTCATGAATCAGGTAGAGTGATTAACTTCAAATCTGATGAGCTAAATTACCTCAGACATGCCTATGCCTGTACTGTTCATAAAAGCCAGGGTAGTGAATTCCCGTTCTTAATTATGGTCTTAAGCAGCTCCCATAATATAATGCTCAGGAGGGATCTTCTCTATACTGGTATTACTCGAACCCAAACGAAGTTGATGCTCCTCAGTGATTACACCACTCTCAGGAGAGCGATAGAAAATAATATTGTTGAGAATAGATACAGCTCCTTACTGGAGTATTTAAAGTTCAGCAACTTTGTTTCCATTGGTGATACTGTAAAGCTGAAAGACAGGCTAAGTGATGAGGTTATTGAATATACGGTAGTCGAAGAAGATGAAGCTGATATTTTAAATTCTAAGATTAGTTTTAAATCTCCAATTGGTAAAGCACTGCTCAAGCGAGAGGAAGGAGATATGTTTGAGCTCACTACAAATGGTAATAGAATTGTTTATGAAATCTTAAATGTAAACTCTAACTGATCTACTCAGTGTTTACTATTCTACCAAAGCTTTTAGCAGCAGTGACTTTAGCTTAAATGCAATCTACTATCAAATGTAATTAAATTAGCAAATCTTATTTTCTGTTAGGATAGGTTTTAGCTTTCTTTTTTTTTAACCCATTGAGGAGAATCACTTTTTCGCTGCATTATTGTTTAAGCGATTTTTTGTAAACTTTTTATTTTTTTATCCCAACAGGCATTTGAGTAACAGCTGCTTTTTCATTTTCTTTTCAAATCTGAGACCAGCATTTTATTTTTTTGTCAGGATAAAAGTTTCAAACATTAACTTTTTCATCAGAACCATTTTGCAATAACGCTTTTTAAGTGGTATCAAAACTCAGCTCATTTCATTTGCTTTTCATTTCTTGTGCTTTATAAATTTAAAAGAGAGACAGGAAACTAGATACAGTTATCCCCTTTGCATTAGACAAGAAGAAAAGCATTAACCCTCTATAACACTATGCTATTACTGGGTTAGCGGTCTTTTCTTATTGCCTAACTTAGAGAGATAACTTGTAGAATTCATTAGGAATATATCATAAGATATGACGAGGTATTCCTGTCTACAGATGGCTTCTTGTCACCATGAGAGCCTTGACCAATAATTGGTACGTGCTTAGGTCCAGCTTTATCATCGTGGATCAGAAAGAATATTAACTCTATGCCCCCTTATGTTGCCATAGGTCTTCTTCCCAATCACTTGCTCTCTTATCCCCTGCTTACTCCTCCATAGCCTTTCATGCAATACGGTAGTTGCATTACTTAGATACAGCTTTCAGCACTGGAACGGGTTGCTCTTTAATCCGAGTAGTCTAACGGCTCACCAGCGGTGGCCTACTGTAACACTTTGTGCTATAATCGCCTCACGCTCACTCAGTGGCTAAATTTACCCTTAGCTAAGGCGGTAGTTATATCCTCACCTGCGGTGCCCTTTTTTTGGATTCTGCTAAAAACATGTGGGCGTAACATGGCCTTCTTTTTTTATTGGTGTGGAAAAGAAATGAAAAACCTTGGTATCCCTGGCAACCAGAAGCTCAGGGTGAATCTGTTTGGTGTACAGAAATTACCGATAATTTCTGCCAGACTCAATTCTATATTCAGTTTTGGTGACTCAATTTTTAACACTCTTTAATTATAAAACAATTTGATTACTTTTGTTATACCTCGGCCAACATTTTTTTAGAAAAAATTCTTCTTTTTTAGTTAGAGAGCTTATAATCATTGTTATATCAACAACTATAAATTTAAATTATTTTTTAATTTTATCTAAAATAATTATTTTTATAGCAATCAAGAGCAATTTTAGATTAAGTTTCTCTCCTTCATGCTCACATAATTATCTCTAGAACCCACTATAATATGGTCCATCACTTTAATCCCAATTATATCACCTGCCTTAATTAATTTCTTAGTCACCTGAATATCATCATTGCTTGGATCTGGAATTGAACTTGGATGATTGTGTCCTAATAAAATAGCAGCTGCATTCTGTAAGATTGCCCTTTTAAAGACCTCTCTTGGTGATACCAGACTAGATGATAAATTGCCAATTGAAACCTCAAATACTCCTGTTATTTGGCTCTGGACATCCAGTGTAATTATTGCAAAGACTTCTTCAGTTCTTTTGTCCAGATCTAAAACATCAACAAACACATTTTTAGCACTCTCGGGATTATTTACCTTTCTTTCTAGATCATATCTGCCACCCTTTTCTTTAACAACTCTCAGTGAATATTTTTGAATATTTATCATTTTTATCAATCTCCTTTTTATTTTGATTTAAGTTTTAAAACTAATGTTCGGTTAATTGAACTAAAAAAAGCCACTCTACAGAGCTAACTGCAAAGTGGCTAATTTTTAGGTAATATTATACTTTGGTCTTCATAAATCAAGCTTTCGATTTTATTGACTTCTTTAATTGCTGCTACAACCAGTCTAATATCAAATTCACTTTCAATATCTGCGGCTATATTCCAGAGAGTGTCTCCCTGTTCTACTGTATAGACCAGCTCCCAGTCATGCAGCTGAACAAAGTCTTCTAATCCAGGTTGTTTTAATATTGAAAGGATAATCACCAATACCAGACAGATAAGCACTAACTCCAATAATTTACTCATTCTTCTCCTCCAATCTCTATATAGAATCTTTATCCCGACAAAAATTAAATAAATCACCTCCTTCTTTTTTAATAGCTCAACAAATGCAAAAAGGCCCACCGCTAATTAAAGCAGTGGACCTCTTAAATGTTATTCATTTATGTTAACACCCTGCCCTCTGCAGGCCAGGGTGGGGCTCGAAACAAAACTTTTAGGTATTAAAAAGTTAATAATAGTTGCGGTCACGAAATAACTCATTTTTGCTATTTATATAGAGTAATTCTATACAGCTTTACTCCAATTGTTTCAAATAACTCGCTGTTATTTCAGGAATATTCATTATTTTCGCTCCATGATTATACTCTACATCAATTCCATTACTTTTTAAATAGTTGCAGTAACTTTTTTTGAAATGAAATTAGATTCCATAATAATTGAAAACTGACCCGGCTAAACTTTAGATTATATTGTTTATCCTTTACATAAATTGGATTTAAATTGTTACAGCCAGGCACAAAGCACATATAGGTAGTAAACGACAATAACTAGCCAAATAGATATTTTTAAAAACTCAATTAGCTTTATATTCTTTATATTTGGCTATATACAGCACTTATGCTCAAAGCATCTAATTGTGTGCATTCAACTCCAAAAGCTGCAGATGAGCTTTTAAATAGAGATTTAATAGCGGGAACTACCTCTTGTCCAACTAGTTTACTCTTTTAATTTTAAACCTAACTGCTAAAATATCTAAAATAAAGATCCCCTAAATAACAAGCTTGAATGAAGGTGCTCTCGGGTCAAAACATAAAAATAGAGCTATTTTCGGTTTAACTTTAGCTTGTTTTTAATCAAATTACTGTTACTTCAGGGTTTATTGGATTATTTAGCTTGAATTATTTATCTTTCTCCGGGTGAAAACACTAATTTTAAAGAAGTGATAAGCTTTTTCTACTAACTTTGGAACTATTTGATATTCCTTCCCGGGTCCAAATATTATGGTATCTTTATTGTCCAACAGTCTAATTAATGATAGAAAATCATTAAAAATCTCATTATTTAATATATCTAATTAATAACTGCGACTATTCCTGCATGAAGTCTATGATTAGCTTATATTAAATCGAGCTAAGAAGCTACTCCTGATTTTTCTGTATCTTTTACATTTTAATATCTTAAAAAGTTTCAATTAATTCACTTGCTTGACTGCTGACATTAAATAAATCTGTATTGAATTCTGCTAGCTGTTGTACTTTTCTTCTGCGTTGCTGAACATATAATTCCAACCTATCTAATGGATTAAATTTTTCATCCTTTATGTCAAAGTAATCATCTAATAATCTGTCGTACATTTCCCAGCTGAGATCATCATTAAAAATCTTGATTAATTTTGCATAACCTCTTTGAGATAATAGGTAGATATTTTTACTTCTATTTACACTATTTTGAGATAAAATTCCGTGGTTGCTTAAAGTGACCACGAAATCTTCTTCCGTCAAATCAATGATGTCAACATATTTTTTAAATCTATTTTTGTTTCTATTTATGTTTTGGTTTACAAACTTTAAAGGCTTTCCATGAAACTCTGCAATGTCCTGAGCTAACATAGACCTTTTACCTGGTCCAAATCCACCTACAATATTTGGAATGTCTTTTCCTACTACATTTGATTGTCCTCTAATTTCTAAGTCATTCATTGCTATCTCTCCTTGTTGATTTTAGTTTTTCTAATTCTTTTTTTGTTTTTTCTAATTGTTCTTCTTGTTTAGCTAGTTTTTTATCCCAATAGTCATTTAACTCTAATCTTACTTCTTCTACTTTTTCTAAAGCTTCTTCTTCAGTTAGGTCTCCATTAATAGCTTCTCTAAGTCTTTCAGCAAATTGATTATCAGCTAGTCTTAATAACTGAGCCATTCCTTCGGTTGTAAATCTTCTAACTCCTTTGCTGTCAACATAAGAAAACTCTCTTGCTGTTAAATATGTGAATTTTTCTAACATTTTATCCACAGCTTCTTCTGGATTTTCAAATCCTAATGCTGCTCCTATTACTGCTTGTTGACGACCCATTTCAATTACTTTTCCCATTTCAACTATCTCCTTTTATATATTCTATTTTTTGACTAAATGTTTCCTTGTCGACTAAATCGACCATGTTTTTTTATGCTAACTTCTTGACCTTTATAAGTTTAGACTACTGAATTCTTAGAATAAGTTTCTCAATTTTCACTTCAACATTCATTGGTTTTCGATTATTATCCCAACATAAATTAAAAAGCTGCCGGTTTTTAACCAGCTTTTTTTGTTTTGAGAGGATGGTTTTAATCTGAGGGTTTACTGTTGATAATTCTTTTAGATTGAAATAGTCCTTTACAAACTGTTCTTTAAAACCATCCCATCAAGGAAAATTCATTCATGAGACAGTAGAGACAGTAGAGACAGTATTTTTAGAATTAAGAACCTTAATTTAAATCGATATTATAGCATTAATAAATCAATATTTACTGTCTCTGCCGTCTCTACTGTCTCTAGTTTTTAGATAAATAAATGAATGAACCTTTCTCTTTTGTTATATTTACCCTGTTCAAAATTAATATTCATATCATTGAAATATTCAAGATTAGCTTTAATTTTTCTGGTAACCCATGCGACTGATAAAGTATCTTCGATTCTTATATCTAACTCTTCTGCATAAAATTTTATAGTTTCTAAAACTTCTGATGCAGATGCTTTAATAGCACCCTTATCTTCAACATACATTTTTAAAGCCTTAATAAAGCCACTAGGATTATGAAATCTTTCTAGTCTATTATGAATCATATCAAAATAACTTGATTCAAAATATTCTCTATCATATCCTAAAGCCATTGCAATAGCAGTACCCCACTCAAAAAAATCAGCCATTCTTGGATAGTGTTTGAATTCTAAGTTCTTTTTAATTTTCATGGCCTCTGCAATTAAATCGAAAAAACCACTTACTATTGAAGGCCGTTGTTCTTCAAAACTTTTATGTAATTCATGCTCTGTTAACCTATCTCTACTAGAAATGGGATCTAGTTCAATAATTATGGAGCGGTCCATTAAATCTGATTTAGGTATATTGTATCTAATCCCATTCATTGCTACACAATGTTTAATATTATAAAAAATATCTTGGTCATCTTCATATAGCTTTCTTTTAGCTATTCCAGCTCCGGTAGAAGCACGACAAAATATATCAGATTGCTTTTTGCTAATCTTAGAGATATTATCAAAAATGCAAAACCAATTATGAGCTAAATTCTGTTCTAAATTATTGTTTAATGTAATCAGCTCAGGCATAGCTGGATCCACAATTCTTTTAATTATCCTAGATAAATTACTTTTAGCAGTCCCTTTTACACCTTTCAAATGTAAAACTGCATGTGGAATATTGGGAATAAAATTAGTTGCTATATAAATTAATAAAAACATTGCTTCAGGTGATCTTTTATCAATATTTACAAAATCTAACAGCTTTTTTACATCTTCTAGAGATGATTTATTTAGAATAGTCTGCTTGTTCATCTGCTGATATCTTTTAAACAGAACTGGAGAATCTTTTTGCTCAATAACTTCCCAATCCCCTTCCTTTATCCTGACCTGCTGCCATCTGTCATTGCATAAATCATAATAAATTACATCATCATGTTCTGCTACCCTTAAATAAAATTCTTCTTTTCTGCTTTCATTTATTGCAATTGAAATTAATGTATTAATTGCTGTTTTGATATCCTTATCTCCTACTGTTTCATTAAAACATTGATAATAATGATATCTAAGCCAATTAATATCTCTGGGATCTAATGGTCTGATTTCAGTATAAATATTATTATCTATTTTAATCAATGGGGCATTAAACTGATCTTTAAGTAACTCCGGTTTCTTTTCAAATATCATGTTCATAATTTTCTCCGTTTTATTCTTTCCTGACATTTTCTTTAACATTTATAATCTAACTCCTTTTTGTATTTTTTGATTATTATTAAATAAACTCAACTGATATTTATTATTTTTTGATTTGCTTATTTTATTTTTCTTCTTTTTGAAATTAATTATTTTCAATATATCTTTTTTTATCAATAAATAACTATCATATCTACCTTGAATAGTCATTTTCCTGTTTTTATAGAAATTAAATTTTAAACCTGAGACTTTAAAAGAATATTTCAAATAATTATTATTTACATAATCACTTTTTGCTTTAATTGATATTAGAAATTCAATAATTTCATCTTCAATATTTTGATTAATTAATTGAAAACTTTCTTGTAAATTCGATCTTTTAAAATCGATACATTGATTTCTAAGTTTATTTTCAACAATAACTAAATCTTTCTTTACTTTCTTATTTTTTACCAAACTAATATCTAAATTAATATTTTTATTCTTTTTCTCATAAACTCTAACTAAATATCCTTGTTTATGCTTAAACATTTTAAACTGAATTCCATAATTAATTTTCTTATAACTATCAACATGATAAGCCAAATTCTCAAGTTCTCTCTTGGCTCTCATATAATAATCTTTAATTGTCATAACCTTCATCCTCCTCTTCAGTCATAAACTCCATATAAACACTTCTGTCGACTATATTTTCTGTTATGTATTCATATTCCTTTTTCAATGAATCAAAAATTATCAGCATATGGTGAATTTTAAAAACTAAGTCTCCTAAGTCTTTAAAGTTAGGATCCAAATACTTATTATAAGCCAGATAATCAATTGCATATCTTCCCACAAAAAACTTAATTTCACCATCAATTCTGCCCTGGTAAATATATTCAAGTAAATATTTTTGATCAAGTAAAGCCTCCATGATCTCTGCTTCATCTAAATAACCAAGTAACTTTGCCAATTCATCTAAAGGCATTACAACATCATCAATACCTCTAAATTTATCCACATAAACATCAAAAGTTTTATCCATATAATCAACTGTCTTAAATTTTTCAAATTTTTTCATAAAATATTCTCCTTTTATTTTTTTATTTATTTTAATTTTTAGTACTTAAAATCAAATTGCAATCTTACTAATAAATAAATCTGTGTAATAAGCTTTAATTAATTCAGTAAAATTATTAAATTTAATTAGCTCTGAAAAGCCATAAAAGGCTGTCTTATTACCCTTCTTTCTGAGTGCTGGACTCAATATGCCATCATCATCTTGATACTTCAATAACGTTTCTCTCGTAGCCAAACCACATATATAAAAGAAATGATCATTAACTTTCAAGTTGATTATTTCCGGGCGTTTTGGTTTCTTATGTATTACAGGTAACTTACCCATCTCAACGGTCTTAATCCCAATATTCAAATTAAGCTTTGTTAAATCTGCTTTATTGTAAAATTTGGCTGCTCCAACAGTCCAATTAACAAATTGCTTATGTATTAATTCTTCTACAGCTACTTCACCTAAAACTCCTGTCAAAAATCGTTTACTCATTTTATTATTATCGCTAAAATAACTTTCATCATCTTTTTTTGCCCTAACGATATTTTTTACAAATGAATAAACTTTGTCGACTCGACTATTAGGAATAGATATTTTTGTAAACTCATTTAAATAAGGATTTACAGATTTATAAAATTCTTTAATAATAATTCCCCCTTTCTAATTTTTTAAATTCTGAATACATTTTATGACCAACCGATTACTTTTTCTATACTTTTATAAATATTTTTTTATTTTTTCTTATTTCATAATCTCAAATAATGCTTTTAAACCCTGTTATATCAACAACTACTTTCTAAATAAAAATTAAATTAATTTGCAAAAAATTATTTTACTCTTAAATTTTTCTCTAAATCAAGCTTTTATCAGCTATTTTTTTATATTGATGGGATAAAACAAGCTAATAAGTTGGCAATAAAAAAAGACCCACTTTAGCAATTATTACAGCTGCTAAAATAGGTCTAAAAAAGAGAGAGCCTTCTTCAATTTTTATTAACATTTTCTAATAACTTTTTCAAGAGTTAAGCTAATTTATTTATTTAATTCATTGACCAGGTTGTACCTCTCCTGGATAAATCAACAATTTCTTTCTTTTTTAAACGAGCTAAATTACTTGAAATAGCACTATTAGTTTCTCCAATTTTTTTAGTCAGTTCATTAACTTCAAGATTATTCTCTGATTTCAAGTAATAAATTAATACTGCCTGCAGCTCACCTCTTCTTCGATACTCAGAAGTTCTTTCAATATTTTTTGAAGGTATTCTATATGGATTTCTTAGTGGAATCTTATTGATAAAGTCATCTTTTGATTCTTCTTTTATAGCTAGATATTCTCCGTGTTTATGTTGAATATAAATATGGTGTAAACCTAACTTTTTCAATTCTTTTATAACTGTACTCAAACTACCTCTATTCTTAGTAGTGAGCATAAATAAATCTTCACCTGAAGCTGTCTTATAAGTAAGTCCTGTTATATCAAACCAGCCTGCAATGTATTCTCTCGGATAATCTACTTCTATATCATTTTTAGGAAACTCTCCAAAAATCTCTTTTAATTTATCTTGAAGGGATTTACTATTATAACTTAACTGGTAACGCTTACTTTTATTATCCTTTCTAATAACCTCATAAAACTTCGGCTGTATATTAAAAGCCTTGTCTAAATTATCCTTTAAAATTTGAGCAAAAGGGGCTTCTCCTGGATCAACCTCTGTAACAACAGTTCCTTTTTTTAAAAATGTTCCTTTGCCGTGTAAAACTCCAACAGCATAATTGAAATACTTCTGATCAATAATTACACACTCCAATAAATGCATTTTGCCACCACATTCTCTCGAACAATATTTTTGACCTGGTTTTAGTTTTTTACCACAGATACAGTTAGCCATTTTACCACTCCTCAACTTTTACATCGCTATTTAAACTCCAGCTATCATTTTTCTTTGTCTTCGATATCTCACCTTCATCAAATAACTCTGCCAGTTTTTGAGTAATCTGACTACCAGAAGTCTCTAGTCTTTCTGCTAATTCTTTATTACTTAAATCAGTTTCTGCCATAATGAGTTCTAAAACTTCTTTTCTAAAATCTCCTCTCGGGCGATAAGCATAAAACTCACCGTGGTCCAACGCAGCTTCTACAGCTTGTTTTTTCTTCGGAAACTTTAGTTTAATTCTATTTGCAAAAACTTCTGTATCAATACTCCAAACTCTCAAATAATCTGTCTCAGTTAATTCTTCCCATCTATCATCTTCAAAGGTGCTCACATTATAGCGTGATATTCCCACCTCTTCTAAAGCGGCTTTAACAAAATCAATATTGTGATTAGATTTTTGAGAAAATATACAATCCAGTCTTCCCTCTTCAAACTTAGCATATCCATCAGTATCCCACACTCCTGCTAACCACTCTTCAGGATAATTTAATTTCTTTGGGATTGACCACAAGCCTGTTGTTGAATCTTTATACTGAGAAATTAATCTTGTCAGCTTTTTGGATTTAAAATGCAAGATTTTCATTGTACCATCCTTTTCAGTATGAATCGTAGGCTTAACATTGAAAGTTTTAGCTCCTAAATCATAAATGGTCCTCAAAAAATCCTGTTCTTCAGCATGAATTGAAATCCGAACCAAATTATGATCTTTTCTAACATTTCCATCTCCCTGAATCACCCCAACTAAGTACTCAAAATCTCTCTGATCTGTAAACATTTAATTTCCTCCTTCTCGAATATGATTTTTAAAATAAAAGTTTTAATATTTTGAATCTTAATATCAAAAAAACTTCTTCTCTCACTTTTTTTAAGGGGGTGGGGCTCCGAACGTTTTTCTTTTTATATTGTTATACTAATAGTTGGGGTCACGAATTTTTTAGATTTTTGATTTTCTATATAGATTTTTCCAGCAGCTTTTTATATTATTGAAAGGATAATACTTTAAGAGCTCCACCATCCTAACAGAAAGATAAACAAATTGCTCTTTCTATCTTATATACAAACTCCATCTACTTTAATTTAATGTGTTCTTTTCTAGTGTTAACAAACTGATTAATTGGATTAAACTCCTCAAAGTTTTCTTTTAAATCTTCACCGTACATATTTACGTACTTTCTTACCATTTCCATATTGCTATGGCCCAGGATTTTCTGCAGCCTAAAGATATCACCACCGTTCTTAATCCACCTTTTAGCAAAGGTATGGCGATATAGATGGATAGAAGTCTTATCTACCCCTCTTTTCTGATTATAGGTAGGAATAGCAGAACTAATCCCTTCAGCAGTTAACTTCTCACCATAAATTGAACAGAAAAGATACTGGTCTTTATCCTGATTTAAAAAGGTCAGATACTCCTGTAGGATTACTATCAGCGATTTTGCTATGGGAATTATTCGCTGTTTTTTATTCTTTACTTCCCGTAGAACTACATAACCATCATTTAAATCAAGATCACCAATCTTAATATTTCTAACAGTCCTTGAACGATTTCCTGTAGCTAAAAGCCAATTTGTTAAAACCCAGTTTCTGTACTCTGCAAAACCACAGCTTTTAATATTGGGTTTTTTTAATAACCGTCTCAACTCTTCATCTGTATAGGTCATTTTAATTTTTTCTGTCTTTCTGAGCATCTTAATCTTGAAGTTTTTTAAATAACCCAGATCCATACAGTGATATAAAAAAGCCCTTGTTGCTCTTAAATAAGTATTTATAGAACTGTTAGATCTGTCTCCTTCTTTCAGGTGAAGAATGTAATCAGTAATAACTTCACTGTCAACTTGACTTATTAAAACAACATCATCTTCTAAGAGAAAACCATTGAACCTTTTGAAATTATTATTGTAATACCTCAGGGTTCTCTCACTTAAATCTTTTGCTTTACAAAACTTAATAAATTTTTCATAAGCCTCTTCCACTGTCATCCGATCACTGTACTTAATTAGGTTCATTTTAGGCATAAAAAAACCCCCGAATTTAATAAATTCGTAGGGAATAATTGACACTTCTTATTAAGTTAAATGAACCTAAATAATCAGACGGCTTGAAAGCCTGTATTTTTTGGAAATACCCGTCATTACGGGCTTTACACGTCGAACCCCTAGCCTACTGATCCGTAGTCAATCGCTCTATCCAGTTGAGCTACGGGCGCACGCTGAAACTTTTCTTAAGCAACAATAAATATTATAACAGCTACTCTTATTATCGTCAAGGAGTTTATGAGAAAAAATTATATTCATTGATCTGACAGCATTTGTGAGCTGTTTAAGTTGGTAAGTAAGCTGTCTTGACGACAATAAAAAAGACCATTTTTAGAAAATATTTAGAGTTATTTAAGTAAGATTTCCAGTATTAAAATTTGAAAAGCGTCTGATCTTTTTGGGTATTAACACTTTTGATCCTGCAAACCTTCCGTAGTTTCTAGACTACATTATTTGGGTTGAAAAGTCAAGATTTTTTATTCTTGTTAGGATGGGGTTTTTGGACTAAAGTTTCCATAATTATAGTTTGATTACCTAATTTTACTTTAAACTGTAGTAATCTGTTAATTATATCACAATAATTTGAATATTTCACCTAACTTTATTAAAGTTAGAGCTTTTCTATTTATGAAAGAAAAAAAGCCTCCAAATGGAGACTTTTTTAAAGATATTATTTTTGCACCTATTCTCGCCAAAACCGCCCGCCTAGAGTTTTTAATATCTGCCCTGAACCATTTTCTTTTATCTCAACAATCTCTCTTACAGAAGAACTTTCTTCATGACGAATATTTCTATCAAATATCTCACTTACTATTTTTAATTGATAAGTGACACGATACTGATTATTACCATTTTGTTCTACAATTTCAAGATTTGTAATCTGAAAACTTATATTATCAAAAACCCGAAAATTGCGGATAAGTGTTTCTTCCAGATCCCATAATGTAGTGCCATCAGCAGATTCCCAATCATCAGCGAGCAGACTCAAAACACCATATTCATCTTTGGACTGATATCGATAGGTAAACTCCTTATAAAAAGCATTGATTTTGTTTAATGATTGCTTTGATTTCTCCTCATTTTTACTAACTAAATTTTCTGCTTCTTTAATCAATTTTTCCAATTTCTCCAGTAATTCCGGACATCTACTGCCGGGGTCCTCTCCCGGTAAATCTCTGTGTTCCATTTTTAATTTTTCCAATTCTTCTTCATAAAGCAAAGCATTTTCATAATCTTTTTCTCTAATAAAAAATTCAACTGAATCAATAGCTCCTTCTATTCTATATGCCAGCTCATCATAGGGAATTAATCTTTCGCTTTCCTTGCGATATTCTTCCTCTGCCCTGTGGTTATATTTATAAAAGACATCTCTTAAATCCTGGGCAAATTGTTTATACCTTACAGCAAGTGTATAATCTGTAAGATATTCTAGGGATTCCTCTTTTATTAAGTACTTAATTTCTTGCATTACTTTTTCGCCACTTTCATTAATAATAACTCTTCCCCCAACGGAGGCCTCTTTAGCAGCCGGAAAACTTTTCACCTCTGCAGTTAAAGGAAGCAGTTTAGAAATTTTTCTGATATTATCGATAAATTCTTTTTCTTTTATTAATCTATAATTTTCATCTATTTCTCCTTCAACAATCTCAGCTGCCTCAGCCAATATCTTTTCTGCTTCTGTAAGATTACTCTCTTTTATTACTTTGAAATTTCCAGCTTGAGCCAGGGCCTCCACAGTATTTCCCTGCAAGATATAGGCAGGATGAACGATTATATCTTCAGTTGCTCCCTTAATAGGTGGGTGTGATCTATCCGAAATTATTTTTAAATCAAGTATATCATTTAATGTCTTTAATGAATTTTTAGCATAAGTATTATAAAAACTGTAAACATTATACTCAGTAAATTTCTTCTTGATAAGCTCTATATCAGATTTCAAACCACTTATTTCACTTTCTTTCATCAGGTGTGGATATGGCTTAGCCGTTAATATCATACCATCAAATTCACTTTTTTGTTTATTCTGAGCATTTTCACCTATATAGGCATTACCCTCGGGAAGATTCAACATAAAATTGGCTTTAATTAAACCTGAGGATTCAAGGTCCTCAAATAATAGTTCTATTCTGTAGGCAGTATCTCTGACCCACTGAATATGTCGCTGAAAATCATCAGCATAATTAACAAAAGCAGCATTGAGTTTAGCAAATACAGGAGATATTTGCTTACTTTCTTCTAACAGACGATTTATTTCTATTCCTAATTCTTTCAGTTCTTTAACCGAAAAATCCTTATCCACCAGTTCTTTTATTTCCTCTTCTTCTTTGCCATTGGGAATCTCAATTGTTCTCCATATTTTTTCTACAGACTCTACCTGGCTCTTAACTTTACGAAGCCTCATTTCCCTCTCCATTAAATCATCAGAAGATATTGAGAGTCCTCTTGAACTTATATAGTTCTCCAGTTGGGAACTGATATCTACAAAGTGTGAAGAAATATTTATATCAGGAGAATATGAAAAAATCTCCATATAATGCTCTCGGTCACTTTCCAACCAATCAGTAATTGAAAAAGAAAGCTTACCTTTTAAAGCCACTTCTTTTCTTCTGCCATGTCTATAACTAATTCCTGGCTCAATCAATATGCCTTCTATTTTATCTAATTTACTTTCTATACTGTCATACTGCTGTTTTCTGAAACTAAGTCTTCTAATGACAGCATTATGTCTATCTCTGAATGAGCGGTCGGTTTCTCTTAAATATATCTCTGCCGGTCTGACTACAGCTTCATTAACCGCTTCTTTGGCTTGAACTACAAGTCCGCGTGAGAGAACACTTTTTTTATATTCAATTACTCTTTTTGGATTAGGATGATTTATCAAGTTTCCCCCATCATCTAGAAATAAATCACCGGGGTTTTTATTATATTTGGAATCATATTTGCTGATTATTTGAGAAACTTGAGCTTCAGCAATTTCACTGATCCTTTTTACAACTTCTCGATCTTCTGTACTGGCTTCAGAAATATTTTCTCCTTCTATGAAACGATTATATAATTTTTGCCGTCTCTCGCAGGCATAAGAAATTGATTTTAATTCTTCATTGCATTGATTATAATAAGGTCCCCATTCATAATTAATTATTCTATTGAGACCGTCAACATCCACCAGTGTATTTTTATGTCCCCAGATTTCCTCTCGATAATGATCTGTACTGCTGGTATTTTTTAATTTACTTAGATACTCACTCTTTAATTGTTCGATATAGCTTTTATTTTTAATAAATTCAGGTTTTTCCAGCAGACCAGATATTAATATAGTGAATATTTTGGGTATTTTTTCTACTTTATATTCTGTAGTTGTTTCATAGGCTGCGGCCGATTCATTTATCATGGGTGGTAAATTTTCAAAAATTTTAATCCGCAACTCATGCCAGTTGCGTATATGGAGCAAGTAATCATCGGCCAGAGGTTTCATGCCAGCCCAGCTGATATCCCGGCGTTTAGGAGTCAATTCATTTTCCCATTTTACTGTTTCACTATATAACTCACTGAAAACCGAGCGTTTTTTATCCGTGTTTTTTATATTGTTAAACTGTTTATTAACAAGGATATAATTTTTTTCGCTTTCCACCAGGATTTCTCTATATGAATCTTCCCTAGCCTGAATTTCCTTTATTTTCGCAAAAGCACTGATCATATCACCAATATTAGAACTAAATTCACCAAATTCCTGAGAAAATACTTCGAACTCAGTCATTAATTTATTTAATTCCTTTTCTTTATACCACCTCTGTGCTTCCAGATTAACATCTTCCATTAACTGTCTGATCCAGTTACGGGCTGTATTTTTATATTTACCAGTAAGGGCAGCCACTTCTTCATTTTCAGCTGTATCGATTCCGGCTCCAATAGTACGTAAATTGTTGAGCCAGCTGCCCCAGCTTTCTTCCGGCCATTCTTCTCCCAGACGCTGCTCTACATAGGCCCTTACCATTGTTCGTCCAGAAGGGTCAGTGACAATATATTTATTGAAAAAGTAATCCACTGTATCAGAATTTACCGGTATCTGTTTCATCTCTCCCTCTTCAGCTGAAAAAAGGCGCCGATCCTTATGCATCATGTAGAATAATCTGGCTATCTCTGTTTCAGCCTTTGTGTCTTTTACCATCTGGTGAGATTGGTAGGTTAACTTCGCCGCCGCCCAGGTAGCATTGACCAGGGGATGATCCACTGTATTTACAGTTGTCTCTAAAGTCTGATAGAGAGCTTCATCATATCTGCCTGCATCCACAGCCAGAGCAAACTCAGTAATACCATTTATAATGGTCTGAATAGTATCAAATTTTCCCTTGATTTGATTTATCTGGCTTTTCCCCAGATTACCAGTAATTAAATTTTCATAACCACCTGCTGCCTCCCACAACCAGTCGTTATATTGGTCCTTTGAAAAATTTTTTATTCCAGCTGCTGCATCCTGACTATTAGCTATTTCAGCAACAATATCCAGACCTTCTCCTGCTAAGTCTGACAGAGCTGCAGCAGGCTGAATTAGACTGCAGAAAAGTATAATTAATAATATTAAGCTTAAAAATAATTTGTTAAAACTCATTTAAAAAACCTCCTTAGCAACAGGAATCTAATTATTAACAAAATACCTTCTACTATTATTTTCTTAATTTCAAATAGATAGGGAAAGGAGTAAGTGCCTATTAAAAATTAAGCAGCACTACTCCTCTCCTCTTGATTTATTTAAACACCCTTTTATTCATAATGGAAAAGTTAAAACTATGGAAAAGTTAAAACTGCCTGCCTCCATCATCTCGATATTTGTATTTAAATCTAATTCTATAAAATACCTCGCCTATATCTGCATCATACTCACTATTTACTTCTTCAGCTTCTTCAAAATAAACAACTGCATAATTACCGTCTGGTAAAGAAAGGCCATAACATATATCCCATGTAATACCGTAAGGCAAATCCCATTGTTCAACATAACCAGTCTCAGGTAATTCTGTTACGTTATTAATATCTGTTTCATTTAATTCTAATACCCTGACATCGTCATTCAAAAATATTATATTTGTTTCAATATAAAAATCACAATATCCGGTAAATCTCTCCAGTATTTGTCCATCAGAAAAACGATATCCTTGATTATACCAGTTGCCATTTTCATCATAAAAAACTGAAGCTATACTTTTTTCTCCACTTTCATAAGCAGGCATTTCTGAACCGCCACTGTTATCATCTTCATTGTTCATTTCAGCAGTCTCATTCACTATTTCATCAATAGATTTCAATTCAATATTCCCCTGATCATCAACTGCAATTACCTGCTCATTTTCAGCTGAATTAATAACCCCGGAGGCTACATTTGAGGCATCACTGACTCCAAATATCAGAGGATGGCTCATACTATAAAGCACAGGTCCCTGTTCTTCCAAATTAAAGACAAATTCTGTTAAACCGCTATCAGCTAAAGTACTGCCGTCATTATTTGATATTAGTCTCCGATCATATTGTAGTACTATGGAAATCATACCATCATTATTAATGGCCAGATTTATTAGATTATATTCAATCGCGATATCAGCAAAATTACTAAAATCTTTGTTTAAAGCCTGTTCTAATATAACATCTCCACCTACGAAATCCCAGCTAACATATTCCATAAAACTATTAATATTCTGCATTTCATAGGCAGTAAACATTTCAGCTAATCTTTCTTCAATTACCTGCTGGTAATTAGATTCCGAAACAATTACCTTTTTATAAGTCTCATCAACTTCATTTGTCCTACCTGCTGTTTCCATGGCTTCTATATATATCTCGTATTCCTGACCAATTTCAGGACGAAAATAATACTGGAATGCACCATCATCTGAAAGTTCCGCACTATCCCATGTCTCTTTACCATCTATTGAAACCCGGACACTTCCTATTGTCCCCTTTCTGATAACTGCTCTGCCCTGTATATTAATCAATCCATCTTCAAGCAAATCCTGGTAGAGTGTAATCTCCTGTCCGCTTTCATCATAAGAAATTCCATTTATATATAAATAGCTCATATTCACCTGATCCTGATTTTTGCCAAATAACCACCAGAAAGCCTCTGCCTCCAGTGGGCAAAAAATCATCAACATAATTAATACGATAATAATGAAATTTTTCATTTTTTCACACCTCCTTAAAAGTTTATAGTAATTCCACTAGAAATGCTATTTTCTCTGATATCTTTATCAGAATTTTCGCTATAACTCAAGTCATTATACTTTAATCTTAAATATATACGTCCCTGATTATATTTTTCTAAAAATAAAGGTCTATAATAAAAACTAAAATTTGCGAATAATTTCCTAATATCTTCCTCTTCTCTATTGTCTTCCTTCTCCCCAAATCTAATACTTGAATTAATTCTACTCTCTGGTATATCCAGACCAAGTTCAAAAGATTTTTCAAAACTACTATTACTACTATCCTCAGTCTCATTATCATTATTAAAATATCCAAATCTAAGAGTAGGTCTTAGTATATATTTATTTATAGTTTTTCTTGTACTTAAAGAAATATTAGAGGTTAACTCATCCTCTTTTTTTAAATCATCACCTAGCTCTGATTCTTGATCTGAATAACTCATACTTATTCTCATATCTAGCAGTTTAAATCTATCACGATAGTTTACAGTATATCTGTTATCCTTTACTAACATATCGTCTGATTCTTTTTTATTCAAATTATATTTAAATGAAGTTGAAGCATAACGCCTATTAAAAATATGTCTAATACTAACTCCTAACCCCGGTTTATGATAATAGGTGGTGGAAGATTTTGTTCCATCCAAATTATCATAAAAATAGATATAATCAAAATTATAATTAATTCGCTCACTATACCGGTAAAGTAGAGAACCTTTATATTTTACTCTATCTGCCGTAGCCGAACCTAAAAGAGTCTTAAAACCGGGTTCAACACGTTCATAATCAATTGACGCTCTACCCTCTTTAGCGTTGGAAAATATTTTGATTTTATGAGCAGTTCCTGAAAAACTACTATTTTCAGATTCTTCAGTATCCCCATATGCAGAACTACCTTTTACAGTGAGCCCTTGTATTGGATAATATTCCCAATTAAAGCCATAGATATCATTATCATAGAGAATATCATTATCATTAACACCCTTCTCATCATTAGTCTTTAATAGACTTAAACCCCACTTAAACTTCTCATTTTGCCTATTATTATAATTCATCCCCCAACTCTTTCTTGAAACTGCCTGATAGTCATCATTAAAAATATTTTCCCATCTCGGATAATCATAACCAAAAACAAATTTAAAGTTCCCATTATTCGGACTATTGTATTTATAAGAAATTCCCTTCAAAGAACTATTTAACACATATTGATCAAAATATTCAAAAGTATCACCTATGTTAAATACTGATGAATTGTCTTTGCTGCTAATGCTGGCTTTAAGACGAGAAATTAATAGATCTTGCTCTTCACTGATTCTATCTTCCTGTGTATTGAGCCCCATATTGAATAGAAAATTATATTTATCCATCTCATTTCTATTAGTATAATTAAAATTCCCATTATACTTAAAACCATCATTAAGAATACTATTATTAGCCCCAGGTCCTGAAACATCATTACTAATTAACTCTACTTCACTTAATACTATAGAGTCCGCCTTAACATTAACTGCCGCTATAAAGACATATATTAATATGAAACATAAAACATATAACTTGAAAATACTTGTTTTTTTAAACAATAAAATCTAACCTCCTTTTTATTTGGGTATATTCTCGGCTAAATAATCCTTTATATTTCATGGGCTCAAAGGCCCTAATTTTATCTATATCTAAAATCAATTCTTTAAATTATATAAGCTTCCCCCATTAAATTAGACACAAAGTTTAGGCAATTTCCTGTCGTTTTCATAATCTTCTAAACTTTTATAATTTAACGCCGAATACATTCTGATTCTGTTGTGGTAAACAGTTATATATTTAAAAATTCCTGTCTTGCCTGGCTTCCTATAGCGGCCGCTATGCTGCCATTGTATTTTAGCTATTTTTAGTTTTAGTTTATCGTTTTTAAGTTATCTTTGACTGGGTTTTCTATCCAGACAGTCATAGAAAGTAGACTGGAAACCTTCTAATACCTGGTATATTTTCGTCACGGGAACACGGGAAATCGCTCTCTGTGTCACTGGATAAAATCATAGATTACCATAATTATATTACTATTAATATAAAAAATAAATTACCCAAATGGGTAATTTATCATAATCATAAGCAAATTTTATAAAAATAAAACTTACAATATCAATATTTTACTCTATATAAGTAAAGCTGAATATAATGTTTCTAAGCCCGTCGAAGAGATTCCCAAAAGTTTTTTGTAGTAATTTAAATTATGCCAGTTAACTTAACATGATCGTTTTCTTCCTTCAAAATAATAATATCTCTGAGCTCTGCCGTAAACATGGTATTTATGAGAGTCAGTTTTATCAGTGGAAAAAAAGACTTATTGGTTCTGCAGGCAAAGTTTTTAGAAACAAAAAGAAAAAAGATCCTGAAAAAGAGAAACCTAAAGATGAAGTTGAAAGATGTAGATGATAAAATAGATTTTACAGAAAACGCTCAATAAAATTTTACGGATATTACTAGATAATGTAAAAACACAGATTTTGTGATGGTAAATATATTAAATTAATCCTGTACAGTGAAAACTATAGTGATTTAATCTACACTCATCAGATTCCATCTTCCAGTTTAAAATTTAAATCCATCCTTTCTGTATTTGTTTCTATTTCTGCAAACTCAGTTTCCAGATAGGAGACAATTCCAGACATCTCGACCTTTAAAAAATCAGCAAATAACTTATCTATATCGTGCATTACGGAAAACGTCAGCAGTAATACCTGTTCGGAAGATCAGTTAGCATCTACCTGTAAACTTCTGCTCATACATCTTTTCATCAGCCTTATTGTAACATTTTTTAATATTTTTAATACCATGATCCTGATTCTTACAATCTGTTGTTTCATAACCCAAGGCAACACTCAAAGGTTCAGGCAATTCTTCGTTTTTATTAACTTCTTCTATCCTATCCAAAATTCTTTCAGTTACCTCCTCAGCTGCATCATAATTAGTGTCAGGCAGAATCACTACAAATTCATCTCCACCTATTCGGGCAACAATATCCTCTGTTCTTAAACTACTTTTTATAGCTTCTGCAGTTTTTTTAATATATCTATCACCCATGCTGTGACCATAATTATCATTGATATCCTTCAGCCTGTTTATATCTCCAACAATAATACTAATTGGATATTTTCTAGAATTACTTAAGCGCTTAAGTTCTTCATTAAAGTATCTCCTGTTATAAAGACCTGTTAGTTCATCATGATTGGAAAGGTATTCAATTTCTGCTGCCGCCCTTTTCTCTCGGTCTATATCAATATGAACTCCTACAATCCGAATGGCATTTCCAGCTTCATCTCTTTCAGTCACTTTTCCAATATCTCTAATCCACTTCCAGCTGCCTGACTTAGTTTTTAATCGATGCTCATTATAATATTTTTCAGTTTTACCTTCTAGATGATCTTCTAAATCTTTTAAAGCCTGTTCCTTATCATCAGGATGAACTAAATTAAGCCAGGTATTAAGGTTATTCTCCAGCTCAGAAAGTTCATATCCCAGCATCTGGGCCCAGTTTTCATTAAAATGAATGTATTCTTCTGCTGCATTCCAGTCCCAAATTCCGATAGTAGCACCAGAAACAGCCAATTCAAGTCTCTCCTTAACTTCCTTTAATTCCTTTTCTCTTTCTTTACTCTCAGTAATATCATCAACCACAGCATATATTAGTCTGTCATGTTCTTTATTATCTACAGAAAAAATATGAACATTGCAGTATTTGATTTTATTATCAACTTTAAATCTTACTTCATTTTCCCAATCTTCTTTTGCCAAAATTTCATTGATTTCTTTTTCTATATTGTTTGATTCTTCATATAAATCAACAACATTCAAAACAAGCTTATTTTTAATATCACTTTTTGAAATCTCAAATATTTCTTCAAACTTATTATTTGCATCCAATATCCTAAATTCTGAGTTCAGTAAAATGATTCCTTCCAATGAGTTAGTAAAGAAATTCTCAAAAATTATATTCTGATTTTTTAACTCCTGCTTTTGCTGTATGCGGTGAGAAATATCTATAATCTCAAAAAGCATTTTTTCTTCATCTAATTGTGAATAACGGAAATTAAAATATTTATAATCACCAGCAGCAGTTGTAATTTTATATGTTCGATCCTGAATATTATTTTCTAGATCATACTCAAAATATCTTTTTGCTTTCTCTCTAGATTTCGGATCTGGATAAGCTTTTTTGTACCAGTCTTTCATTGTTTTAATTTCAGCTTCTGTATATCCAGTCATCTCTCTAATAGTCTGGTTAGTAAATAAAAACTGGCCCTGTTGGTCAGCAATTACAACTCCAATTGATAATTTATTTATTAAATTCTTCATTAATTGATCATCTCTTTCCATAGTTTTCTCATCTCAGACATCATTTTAGTAATAATACTTATATTATTGATTCTACATTAACTTTTAAAACCCTGTATTTATTTCTTTAAATTGAGCTTATTTAAGATAAATTCCAGATGGTCTATTATTAAAATAATAATAAAGGATTATTTTAATAAATCTTGAATTAATATATATAATATTTTTTGAGGAGGAAAACAAATGGTGAAACAGAAAAACAGTGATTATTTATTTTTTAGAACAGTGTTTTTAACCTTTTTATTTTTAATTTTGATTACAAGCAGTAGTTTAGCAGAAGAGAATCCAGACCCTTATATGGTCCAAATGAAATTTATTGATTCTATTGAAACAGAGGGGGATTATGATTTAATCAAAGAGTATTTAGAGATGGGAGCAGATCCAAATTCGATGGTCGCTTATCGAGGAGATGCCTTAAGTTTTGCAGCAAGATATAAGCGGGATAAAGAGATTATTCAGCTTCTTTTAGATTATGGAGCAGAGGTAGAAAGTGCTAATCTGGTAGAATTTATACTTTATGGGGCAGAAATTGAGGTGCTTGAATTATTAGTCGAGTCGGTGCCTAATCTTAACGATAAAGTTTTAGTTGATAAAATAACAGATCCAATGGTAAATTTTAATCAGAATTTTATTAATGAGCGTAAAAGTTCTAATCAAGACTTCAAGGCTGAAGCAGCAGAAAAGTTACTGGGAGAAGATTACTTATATCCACTGCTTACTGCTGCTCTAGCAAATAGAAAAGATGTAGTGGAACTACTTTTGGATAATGGAGCAGATATTTCTATTACAGATTCTAAGGGACGAAATGCCTACCAAATAGCACAGGAAAATGAAGTTAGTCCTCTGCTGCTGGCAGAATTATATAAGGCTAAAAGTAAATGGGAAGAAGAAATTGGAGAGACTTTAGCTGCTGATACTGGTAATTCTGATAAAAATGGACAATCTAACAGCAGTGCTAAAAATAAAACTAAAAAAATTGCAGTTACTACAAAAATTAGAGAAGAGAGAAAAAAAGAAGAGAATAAAATTATCGAAATTGTAACTAAAGAAGATATAGAAAAATTATATGATCTGGAAAATAATAAGTATATAGATATAAGACGGGGTGGTTTTGATGGTGCTCTGTTCAGTCAAAATGGGGAAACTCTTGTTTTGATTGAAAATTATGATCGAGGAAAATCAAATGGGAAGGCAAGAGATTATCATAAATTTAGTTTTTATCAGCTTGAAAATGGTGTTTATAAAGCAAAAGATAGCTATGATTTTAATACTTTTGTAGATACAATGGGCTTTACTTATCGACCTAATGACGATCTAGCACTATCACCTGATGGAAGTCTAATTGCATTACGTAAAGGAAATAAAATTGAAATATATAAAACAGCTAATTTAAAATTATATTCTACCATAACTCTACCTAACATTTATACAGGCAGAGATTATAGTGCCAGATATTTTGCTATCAGTCCGGATAATAATTATTTTTCAATTTTAGTTAATAATCGATACGGAACTTATATTGATCAGTGGTCAATAAACACTAAAAAAAGAATCACAGAATTAGAAAAAATTAATCTGATTCAAAATAATTCTGAAGGTGACTTTTCTTATGGAAGAATAAAATATTCTCCTAATGGAAGATATTTTATAATTAAGGGGAGATTAATAGATTTTCCTAAGGATGCTAGTGTGGTAACTTTAGTAAATACTCAAACTCTAGAAGTGATTAATGATTTTGGTGCAGCACAAAAAGCTTTTACTTTAGCAGATAATGATTATGATTTATATTTTGATGGCTTGAGCAGTTATGCTTTCTTTCACAGCAATGAACAAGGCAAGCTTTATGATCTAAAAAATAATCAGTTAAAAGATATAGAGTTTGATGAATTTAAAAGTTTCTGGTCTATGAACAATTTGGTTGGAGGAGCAATCCATCAGAACTTTCTGGTTGGACTTTATGAGGATGATAAATTCTATGAGTTTATAATTGATGAAATAGATAATGTAGATCAACCGGTAAAAGGTATTTTAAGACAGGAAATCAATTTGGGAAATATTTATGGAATAAGCTATTTAAAACAAACTGATGAGTGGGTCATACTTTCCAAAAAAGGCCTGCATTATGTTGAAGCAACCAATAAAGAAGATTATGAAGCTGAGCAAAAAGCCGCCGCTGCAGAAAAAGCCCAGGCAGAAAATAGAGCCGAAAGATTAGAGGAAATGATCACTGCCAGACAGAAAAAAAGAGAAAAAGCAGAGGCTCTATATCAAGAAGGATTTGAACTGATGAATATTGGTTTTGTTGAACAGGGATATAATAAATATTTAGAAGCGATTAAAACAGATCCAATTTCTGCAAAAAATATTCCAAAAACTAACCAGCTGTATAATCTTTTGGGGACTATTGAAGTTTATCAGCTGGCAGATATTTTCCGGACTCAACAGGAAGAAATTTCGAATATGGAAAAACAGACCAAATTAGGTTTTATTCCTGTTTTAGAAAATAATCAATGGATAATAAAAGCAGTTTTTGCTGAAACTCCAGCTGCTGAAGCTGAAATGGAAGTTGGTGATCATATTCTCTTGTTTGATGGTGAATATTTAGATAATAATGATGATTTATTCTGGTATCTACAGGATAAATCACCTGGTGATCAGATTGGACTGACTTTTATCAGTGTAGATGCAGGTGGAGATTATAAAGAAGATACTTACTTTAAAACTGCTGCAGGATTTGAATATAATATTGCTGCACCCAGCCTTTCTACCAGATTATTTGATTATGGACTGCTTGCAATCAGAAGTGGACATATTAATCTGGCTCAAAAGAGTATCCAGAAATTAAAAGATTTGCCAGAAAAATATCCTGCTGATTATAATAAAAGTACTGAAAAGTTCAACAATGATGCAGTTATTCTTTTAGAAACATTGATAAAAGCTCTAAATAACAGCAGTGATGCTTATAATTATCTCCTGGAAGGTCTAGACGGAGCAAAACTGCATCAAAATTTCCAGGGGTACTTTAAATTCCCGGTAACTGCAGAATTATTAGCACCACTATTTGTCGACCGAGCTAAACTTGCTTACTTTACTGGAGCTGCAGAGGAAGAATTAGCAGAAGTTAAAAAATGGGAAAAAGTCAAACTGAGTTTTGTTGATTTAAATGGTAATTTTATTCAGGGAGAGGCAGCAGATCCTTATCTAGAATAACTGCAGATATCTAGCTTATTTTAACAGCTCAAAAAACAGAGCAGGTCTTTAAAGACCTGCTCTTAAGTAATTTATAATAAAAATTACCAGTATACCCGCTCATAAGTATTTCCACTTATATTTAATTCTGTCCAGTTACTGTTAAAAACATATTTTCCAGTTGCTGTTTTAGCAGAAGATGTATAAAAAGTAACAATGTTATAACCATTATCTTTTGTCAAACTTTTTATTTCATAAGCTAAGTAAGGATCATATTGATCACCATTTTTTGAATAACGTCCAATTAAGTTTGTATTAAAGTTAACTGATATTAATTGAGCCTTATCATACCTTAAAAAGTACATATCCCCTTCAGCTGCTACTGCTGCACTACTAAATATACTCAGAGTAACAAAAAATAAAATTAAAATTAATAGATACTTTTTCATCAAAATCACCCTTCTTTTAAATTAGTATAGTCAAAAAGCTCCCGAAAGCCTTAAAAACAGCCGCCTTATAAATTATTCTTTTCTTCCTGTTTTATTTTTATAATAATTTAATTCTACATAACTTAATTAATTCCTTTATTTTCATTATTTTTTTAAACCTTTTTTATGGTTTAAAGAATGATAAAAAATTAATTTTTAAAATAAAAAGCCTTCCTCCATTTTTTATTTAATATTTGACAAAATCTATCGGTATTTATATACTCAATTATGCAAATTAACATAAATTATTTATATAAAGGGAGTTTTTTTAATGATGAAAGTAAACAGAAATAAATGTATCGGTTGTGGTGAATGCATAAAAGATTGTTTTGTTGACGATATTATGTTGATAAATGGGAAAGCTAAAATAAAGAATGAAGCTTGTTTTAAATGTTGTCATTGTATTGCTGTCTGTCCTGTAGATGCAGTATCGACTGATGAATATGATCTAGATGATGTTAAAGAATATAATGAAGATGAATTTTCAATTTCAACAGACAACCTTTTGAATTTTATCAAATTCAGAAGAAGCATTAGGCAATTTAAAGATAAAAAAGTAGAAAAAAATAAAATACTTAAAATTATAGAAGCAGCACGCTTTACTCCTACCGCCGGCAACCAGCAGGATCTTTCCTTTACAGTTGTTGATAAAAATATTAATAAATTCAAGGAACTAATCCTAGAAAAATTAAATGAAAAAGGAAAATATATACTTAATAATTTAAATTCAGAAACAATAAAGGTTAAGAGGTATGCGGAAATGTGGCTTGAAATGTACCAGGATTTCAAAAATCAAACTAAAACCAGTGACCGCTTATTTTTTAATGCTCCAACAGTTATTTTAGTATCTGCTAAATCAAATATAAACGCTGGTTTAGCTTCTGCAAATATGGAGTTATTAGCCAATACCCTTGATCTAGGTGTATTATTCAGTGGATTTACTCTAAGAGCTGCTAAAGATGACAAAAAGATTAGGGACTTTCTTAAAATTGAAGCTGAGAAAGAACTAGTTACTGTATTAATTATTGGATATCCTGATGTTAAATATTTTAGAACAGTTCCCAGAAAAAAAGCTGATATCAGCTGGAAATAAATATCTATAATTATTTTAAGGGACAGCAGCTCTGCTGTCCCTTAATTATATTAAAACTATAAAATTACAAAATTGGAGAAAGCAATCTGGAAACAGATTCCCTTAATTTCATTGTCCAACCTCTATTTTTAAATTCTTCTCTAGTTATCTCAGAAGAAAATTTTAAGTCTTCTTTAAATAAATTATCATGCCAGCGTGCCTTTCCTTTATCATAAATAAAGGCATTAATTTCAAAGTTTAATTTAAAACTCCGGACATCCATATTTGTGGTACCTATAGAAAGCACTCTGCTGTCAATACAAATTGTTTTACTGTGCAGAAAGCCTCTGGTATAACGATAACAGCGGGCCCCAGCTTCCAGGAGCTGCCCTACAAAAGAATTGTTAGCTGCATATACAAAAGGATGGTCTCCCCGGTCAGGAATCATTATTTTTACATCAACCCCGGATCTTGTTGCAATCTTTAAAGCCTCCAGCATTGACTGATCTGGAATAAAATAAGGGGTTTGAATATAAATTGACTTCTCAGCCTCATAAATCATCTTCAAAAACATCGCCTTGATTTCTGCCTCCCTAGAATCAGGACCACTACTTACAATCTGAACTGCAGATCTTCCTTTAACTTTATTTTTTGGAAAGTACTTTTCCTCTTTTAAAAGATCATTACCTGAAGCAAATTTCCAATCAAGTAAAAAACGGTACTGCTGACTATTAACACTTTCTCCCTGGATTTTAAGATGTGTATCCCGCCAATCTCCAAAGTGATCAGAACAACCTAAATACTCATCACCAATATTAATACCTCCAAGATAACCAATTTTGCCATCAATAATCACATTTTTCCGATGATTTCTGTAATTTATGTCCAGTACAAACGGAGCAAAAGAAACGACTTCAACCCCCGCGTCCTCTAAATTGAAAATCGAATAACGGGAGAGCTCTCTACAGCCCATTTTATCATAGAGAAGCCTCACTTCTATCCCTGCTTCTGCTTTCTCTGATAGAATTCTTATAAATTTATTACCCAGTTCATCATCATTTATAATGTAATAATTAGCATGAATAAATTTCTCTGCATCTCTTAAATCCTGAAAAAGATCTTTGAATTTTTCCTGACCGCTGCTGTAAATTTTTAAATCATTATATCCAATTTCTGCTGGAATTTCATTTTTAAATCCTATCCGCATTATACTCTGTTCTAAATGACCAAAATTAAGTTTTTGATCTTCTAGTGGACAATTGCCATCTTTTATTCTATTATTTAACTCATCTTCCTGCTGTTTTTTTTGATAAAGCTTTCTTTTTTTTGGTGTAACACCAAAAAAAAGATAAAGTATAAAACCTAAAACTGGAATTAAAGTTAAAATCAGAAGCCAGGCCCAGGTAGCGGTAGGATCTTTTCTTTCAAAAAAGATCAATAGAATAATAAAAATAATATTTAAAATTATTATTGCTGTAGGTAAAAATGATAGAAAATTCATAAGCACTCCTAATATTTTGGTTATTTATTATAATGTTTTTATAGCTCGGCTGATTATTTTTGTGTTTTTGATTCTTTGAAGGTAACGTCAAGTATTTTGTGTAAATAAATTAATATCTTTCTTCAAATAGTTGAATTAGTTTTTCTCGAGCAGCTAAAAATCCTTTTAATCTTCTCTCTGACCATTTATAATTGTAGTCTATGATCT
>Ga0208154_10033_pt1 | contig 55432 bp, 66 predicted proteins | sample Wag4S2014_11_5_FD_187354 | JGI IMG/M metagenome (GOLD analysis project Ga0208154, IMG submission 187354) | Deep subsurface shale carbon reservoir microbial communities from Ohio, USA - Utica-2 Time Series 2014_11_5 (SPAdes) (version 2) ...
AAGAACTAATTTTAGGCAGTTTCGTATCAGACTTCGAAAATACCAAAATTTATGGGAATTTAAAGGATTGTTTGCACAGCTTTATTTCATTCAGGGATGCTGCATGATAAAAAGTTGTAAAGTGGTGATTTTATTAATTACTTTAATGATTTATATTATTTGTGTATTTTAGAACAAAAAACAGGACAATTCTAATTTAATAAGATACTAAACCTGAAGCCGCATTATCTCTTTATATGCATCAATAGCTTTAGACTGAACTGCCGTTGTTAAATTAACAGCTATTTTAGCTTTTTCGGCCGCTATCATTACCTGATGAATATTATCAGTTTTTCCAACTGCAAAATCGGCTGTCATTTCTTGCGAATCTTTTTGCAGTTCATTTACTTCAACTAACTTTTCTTGAAAAAATTCAGAAAAATTTTTATTTTTTGGTGCCTGAGCTGCTTCATTTTGCTCAAGCTTAAAATTATTTGCTATCTTAATCGGATTAATAATATTATTCACTGTTTTCACCTCTTTTTAAAGCTTAAGTACTAATATTTAAAGCACTATTTGCCATGCTTTTATAATTAGAGATTGCCTGAACATTAGCTTCATAACTCCTACTAGCATCAATCATGTTAACCATTTCAGTCATCACACTAACATTTGGTAATTCTAAATATCCATTTTCATCAGCATCAGGATGATCTGGTCTGTACTCTACCCTAAAAGGAGAAGGATCTTCCTCAATTGCACTTACCTCAACTCCTGCCTTCGAATCACTGTTACTCCTTTTAGCAGAATTTAATCGAATAAATTCATTATTAAATTTTTCCCTAAATACTGCAACTTTTCTTCTATAAGTATTCCCATCTTGAGCACGAGTAGTCTCTGCATTAGCTATATTACTGGAAATAAGATCCATCCTCAATCTCTGAGCTGTTAATCCAGAAGCACTGATATCAATTCCTTTAAACACTTTTATTTACCTCCCTGATTTATTACTTGATTTAAATTCGAAAAATGACCTGCCGCACGACGGGTCATCACATTATAATATATACTATTTTTAGCCATTTCTGCCATTTCATGGTCAATATCTACATTGTTTTGATCATTTCGGAAACTAAGGTTATTTTTGGAATTTAAAGTCTGGGAAGTATATTCTTTGCGAAAAGGAATATGTTTTTCATTAGTAGTTTTAATTGAAATACTTTTAGAATTTTCACTGTCTATTTTTTTGGACAAGATTGACTTAAAATCAATATCCTGCCGTTTATAATTAGGTGTACCGATATTAGCTATATTATTAGAAATTAATTCACTACGTTTGACTGATCCATCAAGAGCACTTTTAATGATTGACAAATAGTTATTGATTTTTCCCACCCCCTAAATCAAAATATATAAAATTGGCCTTTAGTTTTCTAAAGGCCGCAGATAAATTAATTAAATTAGACTTCAAACTATAGTATCAGACAACTATAATAAAGTCACTATTTATTCTAATTATTATGCAACCTGGCAGTCATAACAATAATTATTGTTTTAGACCCACAGTTTTGCGCCATTGTCTTTCAACAATTTAGCCAATATTATTTATTTTAAATGAATTATAGCAATTTTTCTAAAGATTCCATTACTCTATCTTTTTTAAATGGTTTTACAATAAAATCTTTTGCTCCCATTTCAATTGCCTGAATAACAATTTTTTGTTGTCCCATTGCACTGCAAACAACTATTTTTGCAGATGGGTCAATATCCTGAATTGCTTTTATTGCTTCTAAACCATCCATAACCGGCATTGTAATATCCATAGTGACAATATCAGGCTTTAATTCCTGATAAAGTTCAATAGCTTCTTTGCCATTTTCTGCTTCACCAGCAATTTCGAAATCATCTTTAAGAATATTTTTTAGATTTAAACGCATAAAAGCAGCATCGTCTACTATTAAAACTGAATTCATATAAGGTTTACCTCCTAGTAATTCTCTGCACTGCTATTGTTAATAATAACAGATAATTTTTTTATTTACAAGACAAATTTATTAATTAATTTTTAAATTGTGATGTTTTCTTTATTAAAGGCAGTTACTCTAACTTTACCATCAGTGAGATGAAAATACATTGAGCGTCCATAATCTTTTGCCAGATCTGAACCAACAATTCTTATCTTTTGATTTTTTAGTACCTCTTTTACTGCTTCAATATTTTTTTTGCCTATCTGCATTACAGACTGACCACCTTCTGTCTTAAACATCCCTGCCCCTCCCACAATTTTTGCTTTTAATCTTCTTCTTTTAGCTCCTTTTTCAATCATTTTTTCTAAAAGAAATGGAACAGCAGTATCTGCATATTTTGCTTCCGCTTTTTTCTTCCCTTTACTTTTGGGAAGCATAACATGAGCAAGTCCTCCTATTTTAGTAAAATCATCATAAAGTGCTACTCCTATGCAGGAACCAAGACCTAAAATAACAAGCTGAGAATCTTCCTGATCTACTGCCCAGTCACCCATTTTAACTATTGTTTTTCTTTCTTCTTTTTGCTCCACACTAATCAAGGTTATCACCCATCAAATGCTGGAAAAAAATATCAATTGATTCTTCTTCGGGAATGAAAAAATAATATAATTCCAACTTTTCGTCAGAAATAATAAATTCAGTTTCTAATAAAATTATCTCATCATCACTTTGATTAAAATCTATAACTGAACTACTGAGCACAGCACCCGCCATATCATATGCTACTGCAGGCAATCCCTGGCTTAAATTTAAATTACTGAAAATATTTATTGCTTTTAAGTAGGCACCACTCAAAATATTACCGAGTTCTCTTAAGGCAGAATTTTGAATCTCATCTTCAGGCAATTCACCTTCTCTAAACAAAAGATGAAGAACTTTTTCCACCACCTGCATCTCAAGAACCAAAAGTATTTTTCCAGAAATTTCTCCTTCAAAATTAATTAATGTACAAGAAATATAATCTTCCTGGTCTCCTGTGATTTCTGGAAGATCTTCTATCGGCATTAATTCAATTCTCGGCACTGTTATATCAATTTTCTGATCAACCATTGTCGAAAAAGCTGTTGCCGCATTACCCGCACCAATATTTGCTATCTCTTTTAATATATCTTTTTTTTCTTTATCTAAATTCATAACCTGCCCCTTTTATTCGTTAACAACATTATCTTCTAATTCTTGAATTTGATTCATCTCTTCTCTAGTTAATACACTTTCCAAATCAAGAATCATCAGCAATTCTTCCTCTTCAGTCCTACCAACACCCGCTATGTATTCACGATCTATCTTTTGCGCAAGTGAAGGTAAATTTTCAATTTCTTCTCCATTTAATTCTTTGATTTGTTTTACTTCTTCAACCATCATTCCTGCTGTTAGATTTTCTAATTCTACAATAATGATTATTCTATTCTTATCTTGAGAAGCTTCTTTGTTATTGTTTTGAGAAGTTTCTTCTTTTTTTATATTTAATCTAAGCTGTAAATCTATAACAGGAACCACCATACCACGCAAGTCTATAAGTCCCGCAATATACTCAGGACTTTCTGGTACTAAAGTCAGTTCTTTACATGATAAAATTTCTCTGGTTTGTTTTATGTTAACCCCAAATTGCTTTCCAGCAAGAGTAAATATAATATATTTTTGTTGTTCGTTCCTTTTCTTAGAATTCTTTAACTGCAAAATAATTCACCTCCAAATTTTCTATATAATATTTTAAGCAAAAAGTGTTTTTTCTAAGTCAAGAAGAATTAACAAAGGCTTGTTATCCCGAGCCCAAACACCTCTTAGGTAATCTTCTCTTATACCCTTTTCAAGTTCAGGAGGTGGGGCTATTTTTTCTTCTTCAACCCAGGTAATACCTTCTATATGATCGACTTGAATACCTAAAAGCTGTTCTTCACTTTCGACAGTTATTATTCTCTGCTCAGATTCTGCAAATAAATGCTTATCAATATGCTCTTCGATTCCAAAACGGCGGCTAAGCTCAATCACCGGCACAATTATACCTCTCAGATTAATTACTCCAACAACATAATCGGCTGTGTTTGGTACTTCTGTAATCTTAGCCTCTTTAATAATTTCTCGTGTTTTATCTATTTTTATTCCATATTGTTCAGCATCAATATTAAATACTACATATTGATTCAAATCAGACTTGCTATCCTGAGCAGCCATTGAACTAGATTTTCCTTTATTTAAGGACATTTTTTCACCTCTTTAAGAAATTTTAAATTCATTAACCAACTCTTTTAACTCTACTGTCATTTCTGTCAGACTTCCAACTGCATTATTAAGATTATCAACTGCCACAGATTGTTTCTGTACTGATTCTGAAATTTGGTCACTATTTACTGCCTGTTCTTCAGTTACTCTTGAAATATCTTTGCTTCCTCGGTTAAGCTCATCAACAGCTTCAGCAGTATTTTTAACCTGAGTCACAACATCTTTTATCTTATCTGTTATATGATTAAAAGATTTCCCAGTGCTTGCTACCGAATCCGCTCCCTCCTTAATCTGAGAGTTTGTATTATTAATTACTTTAACGGCATCCTTAATTTCCTCTTGTAAGTTACTTACAAGATTTTTTATTTCATTAGTTGAACCTTTTGTTTCTTCGGCTAAATCTCTAATCTCATCAGCAACAACAGCAAAACCTCTTCCTGCATCCCCAGCTCTCGCTGCCTCTATTGCAGCATTTAAAGCAAGTAGATTAGTCTGTTCTGCTATAGCAGAAATCATATTTACAATTCCATTTATCTGACCAGCAGAAGCATTTAAATTGTTGATTTTATCTATTGATTCTGCTGAAACATTTAGAATATTTTCCATTTCTTTTTCTGTCTTTTGCATTTCTAAGAGACCATTTTCAGCAAGCTCATTTACCTCATCAGTATATTCAGTTATACCCTGAACATTTTCATTAATATTTGAGCTAGTTGAAGCAAATTCTTGAGCTGATGCAGCTACCTCTTCAATGGAAGCAGAAAACTCTTCAATTGAAGCTGCAACACTGTCGACTGCAGAACTAGTTTCAGCTGCAGTTACTTTTAAATCAGCACCTGTTTTTTCAGTTTTAACTGCAGAACTGCTGATATTGTCAATTAGCTTCTTAATATTATCTACCATTTTATTAAAGTCAGCTGCAAGTTCTCCAATTTCATCATTATTTTCGACTTCAGCTTTTTTAGTTAGGTCTCCATTAGCTATAAAATTCACGGTGTTTCGAAGCTCTATAATTGGTTTAGAAATATAATCTGCAAGATAATAAGCAACTGCTGTACCAATTAAAACTGCAATTATCCCAATAATTAAACTGATATAACGAAGTCTAATTAATGGGCTCAAAACATTTTGGTTGTTAGCTTTAATCCCAATTGACCAGTCAGCATTATTTAAAGGAGCATAAGCTACTCCACTATCAATTCCCATCAGATTATAAAATTCTATCTGGCTTAAGTCGTTTTGCATATTATTAAAAAGCTGAGCCACTTCTTCTCCACCATCTCTTAATAGCTGCTGGTTACCGATATATTTTTCATCTTCATATGCTAGAAGATAATTATCCTGATTAATAATAAAACCATGACCGCTGCCGTTAATGTTTAAAGTAGCGGCAAATTCATTCAATTTATTAAGAGTAATTGTACCTCCAAAAAATGTTGCAAGTTTTTCCTCAACAAAATAAGGTTCAATAATCATAATAACTTCTTTAGACCCACCAGGCTGAGTTAAAGGGTTACTGATAAATATTTCTTTACTCTCTAAAGCCTGCTTAAAAACCGGATTATCAGAAAAGTCTATATCTTCTTCGGTGCTGGTTATGCTCATTACTCCCTCAAGATCCAAAATAAACATTGAATTAAGGTATTCATTGTTTTCAACTATATTTTTAAAACGTGCATTATTTCCCACCTTATAATAAAGTTCTCTTGCTAAACTTGTAGGCAGATTAACCCTTGTATCAAACCAGGCATGGTCAACATTTTCAACTGCATTCATACCCTGATCAATTACCATATCTAATTGGGCAGCACTACTTTGTATTTTATCAAGAGCAGAGCTATAGATGCTTTCTTCTAAAATATTTTTAGTTTGAAAATATGTAATAGTTGTAGAAAGAGCAATTAATATTAAAACAAGAAGACTTATTATTATAATAAGCTTTGTTTTTATACTCTGCCAGTTTATTTTTTTAATATCAAATTCCATTTAAAATTTCCTCCAATATTTATATTTATTTACTAACAACATCTCTGACATCAATAATTAAAGCAACATCACCATCACCAATTATAGTAGCACCACTGATATATCTGGTATCCTGCAGATATTTTCCAAGAGATTTAATTACAATTTCTTGCTGATTTAACAGCTGTTCTACAACTAAGCCAACTTTTCTTTCCCCACTTTTTAAAATAACGACAGAAAGATCTTTGGCTGAGTTTTTAAAAGTTTTCTGCTTTTCATTTCCAAAGATAGAGGCTGCTGAAACAATCGGAATTGTTGTTTCTCTTAATACTATTACATCCATACCTCTAATTTTTTTGATATTCTGAGGCTCAATTGTTAGAGTTTCACTAACTGAATTTAACGGAATTGCAAAAATATCGCCGAGAATCTTTACCATTAAGGCTTGCGAAATAGCCAGTGTTAGGGGTAAAGTTATCTTAAAAGTACTTCCCTTTCCTGGTTCTGAATTAATACTGATTTGACCGTCAAGTTTTTTGACAGTACTACGGACAATATCCATTCCAACACCTCTACCGGAAACATCTGTTATTTCCTGAGCTGTACTAAAGCCGGGATGAAAAATAAAATCTAGTATATCTCTTTTTTCCATCTGTTGAATTTCTTCCTCTTCCACAATTCCTTTGGCAACTGCCTTTTTAGAAATTGCTGCCGCTTCTATACCTGCACCATCATCTTTAACTTCAATAATAATTTCGCTTCCTTTTTGATAGGCAGTTAACTCAATCTGGCCTTCTTCATCTTTACCATTTGCTTTTCTTTGAGCCGGTTTTTCTATTCCATGATCAATAGCATTTCTAAGCAAATGAGTTAGAGGATCAGCTAATTCATCAATAATTGAACGATCAAGCTCGGTTTCCTGGCCTGTCATTACAAAATTAATTTCTTTATTCATTTTATTGCTCAAGTCTCTCATCATTCTTGGAAAGCGGCTGAACATTACCCCAACCGGAACCATTCTAATCTGCATCACTATATGATGTAAATCCATAGTTACCCGATCAAGCTGAGGCATGATTTCTGTAAATTTTGTTTTTTTAATATTAAGCGATTCTAAACGACTTTTGTTAATTAAAAGCTCTCCTACCATATTCATTAAAGTATCAAGTTTAGAAATATCCACTCTAACTGTAGAACTGCTGTTAAAACTGCTTACACCTGTTTTTTTAGAATCAGCTTTTTTAGCTGTGCTTTCTTGATTAATTTCCAGCTGTGAATTTTGAAGTTCTTCTAAATTAATCAAATTAACACTTTGTTGTGCTTCTAATTCTGTTTTAAACTCCTCTGAATCGAGCCAGCTTAAAGCAATTATATTTAATTCGCAAATATCTAATTCTGAGTTTTCAATTTCATCTTTTGTTGGATTAGATTTAAAAAGCTGACCAATTTCATCTAACTTTTTTAAAAGCATAAAAGCTCTTACAGACTTAAATTCTTCTTCAACAATTTCCGCTTTAATCTGATAAACTCTTTCCTTATCCTTTTTCTTATCTAAGAGCGCCTCTTTTTCTGAATCGGTCAAAAAATCTTCTAAATCTTCTGAGCTTTTTTGAGCTTTGCTTTTACTTTCTATGGGGCTATTTTCGGTATAAGCAATAAGTTCAGCTACTAAAACATCAATATCAAAATCTTCAGGTTCTTCCCCACCATTATCTTCCACAGCTTTAACTAAATATTGAATATTGTCTAAAGCCTGAAATAAAAGGTCTATAAATTCGGTTTTGACACTTATTTTTCCCTCTCTGATTTTATCCAGGCTGTTTTCTAATTTATGAGTCAATTCTGTTAAGTTTTCAAAACCCATTGCTGCTGCCATTCCTTTTAAAGAGTGAGCAGCTCTGAATATAGCATCAATTGTTTCTTTATCTTCTGAATTATTTTCCAATGTTAAAATACCATTATTTAAAACTTCTATATATTCTTTGGCTTCGGCAAAAAACATATTTAAATATTCATTGTCCTTCAAAAAAATCCCTCCCCTAGCTTTATTCGTTATTAGTTAAATAAAAAAATAATCTAATTTTTTTTTAGCTCTTTTGATCAAAAAACTTTGCTTCCTGATGACCTCTATTATGATAGCCTTTAATACTTTTTTTACGTCCATATAATTCTAAAAGTTTTGTTTTAATTTCTCCCTTTTTTTGAGTCAGAATTTCCATATTTTCTTGTTGAATTTCTGCAGCCTCAGCTAATAGTTCTTTTAACTTTTTGATATCTGATTTTTGAAGTTTTTTTGTTTCAGCTGATTTGACTGCCGCTTCTTTTTCCTCAATTTCTCTGATTAGATCATTTTTAGCAGCTAATAGTTCTTTTAACTCTTCATAAGCTGCCGCCTGTATATATTTTTTCTCTTCTACTATCTTTTGATTTAATTTTTGATATAAGTTGAGTAATGAAGCCATTTTAACCTCCAATATTAACTCTCTGTTGAGGCTCAGACTTTGATTGATTTAATATTATCTCTTTATAAGCAGAATGAAGTTCCTCCAAAAGAGGAATGATATTTTTTAAATGTTTGGTGTCTTTTTTTAAATTTGCCTGCAGCAGCTCCTGATATATAAAATCATATAATCCCTCTAATCGATCTGCCAGCTGGCCTCCCTTTTCTTTATCTAAAGTCCTTTTAAGTTCTAAAATAATATTCTGTACCTTAATAATATTTTTATGACTCTCTTCAATATTATTAGCTTCTATATTCTGTACTGCCAGTTTAGCAAATTTTAATGATCCCTGATAGAGCATTAATAAAAGTTTGCCTGGGTTGGCTGTATTAATCTGAGTTTTCTTGTACTGTTCCGCGCGATTTTTATTCACAATAATCGCCTCCTTTAATCCTTTGAATCTGAATTGAATTTTAACTGCTGCAGCTTTTTTAAAAGGTTTTTATTTGCAGCTGCTTCTCTGTTTTCTTTTTTCACATCTTCTAATAGTTCTTTTCTTAAAATTTCTATTTCTCTGGGAGCAGTTATTCCCAACTGAACACTGCTATTATCAACCGCAACTACAGTTATTTCTATATCGCTCCCAATTAAAATTTTTTCATTTTCTTTTCTAGTTAAAACCAACATTATTCTGACACCTCTTCTAACTGAGCAGACTGCTGCTCAGCTTCCGCAAAAATCGGATAACGAACGCTTAATTTGTGGTTATCCAGAATAATCTGGCTGCCTAATCTCTCTTTGAGATTGATAATTATTGGAGCTGATAAATTGGCCGTTATATTCTCTATTTTATTCTTTAAAGTAATTATATTCAATACTAAAATTTCCTCGATTGAATTTATTTTTAATTCTTTTTCTTTTTTATCACTTATTTCAAATTCATAATCAGAAATTAAGTTCCTGGGCTCAATTGTAATAAATGCCAGTTCGGGATTCACTATAGACTGCATAATTATAAAAGGTGAATCATCGGCAAAGGGTAGTAAGACAAATTCTCGATATTCCTCAAATCCAGGTAGCCCACCTTTAAAATTTATTATTTGATCTTTCTCAATTTCTATTTTCCCAAAATCTCTTGTCATTAACTCCAATTTTACTGCCCCCTTGTATTTTAAGCTTTAAAATCTATATTTGGCCCTGGTTTGTAGACAATTCTCAGTTCTCTTTCTTCCGTATACATAATTTCAGAGCCAAGATCTGATAATTTGTAGTTTTTAAAATCAGCTAACTTATCACCTGTAGATGCATAAAATCTAACCGCTTCAGCAGCAGCCTTTTTTCCCTGTTGAGCAATGTCTCCAGCTCTATCGGCAAGATTATAAAAACCCATTGCCTTGCGTGAAGGATAACTATCTATTTTTAAAGTTAAATTATTAAGCATAACTTTTAACTCCTCAGTTTTCTTTATTTAAAATATCATAGACTTTTGAGTTATTATAAGAGCTATAAGGTGCATCCTCCCTTAACTGCTGTAAAATCTCTTTTGCTTCTTCAAGTTTATCCTGCTCATCTAAAAGTAAACCTAAATTATATAATGCCTCTTCATAATAATTTGTCTCAGGATAATTATCAATATAAAGCTGATAATAATTCTCAGCTGCCAGATAATTCTGAGTAAGTTGGCTGCTTCTAGCTAAAAGATAAAGGCTTTCTCTTTTTAAATACTCAGCCTCAGAAAATTTATACAACTGCTCAAAAATAGCTGCCGCGTCCTGATAGCGTTGATTTCTAAGTGCCTGAAGTCCAAGATTAAATAACTCCTGTTCTCGATCCTCACTGAAATATTCTTCATAAGTTTCTGCCGAATTCTTTTTAGCTTCATTTTCTTTGATTGTCCTAATCAGATCAAGAGAAATTGGATTTTCAATAGCTTTAAACTTCATTAAATCAAGTTTTAAATCTAAATTATTCAAAGAGTTGAATCCCTCATTCTTGCTCTCCTGTTGGCTCTCCTGATCTGGATTTTGATTTTTATTATTTTCTGCTGCAGCTGATTGCTTCTTAATTTCTTCCTGTTGAACCGTATTATCTAATTGAACTGGCTGTTCTTCACTATTTATATAAAAAATCAAAAAAACTGCTAAAAGTGCTGTTAAAATCAAAGTAGTTTCTTTTTTATATTTAAAGAATTTAAATTTTTCTAAATTAAAACGGCTTAGATCAAATCTATCTAAACTAAAAAACTTATACTTATTTTCTATATTTTCACATTCCATTATATAATCTTTGATATTTTTATTACCGCTGTCTAAATCATAAGCCTGATACAAATATTTTAGTGCTTCCTGGTAATTTTGATCTTCTTTGTATAATAAGCCTAAAATTAAATAAGGCTCAATTAGTTCATCATGTTTATTGATAATGGTTTTTAAAAACTCTATTTTTTCACTTTTGCCAACAGTATCATTAAATAATATTTCTTTATATTCCTGACGCAGTTCTAAAAAATCTTTTTTTGTGATTAGTTCTAAATAATCAATCGCCTGATTATTTTTTCTTTTTATAGCTAGACTCTGTCTCCAATAATTTTCAGCTTTATCAAAACGACATTTGAGATAATAACCCAGAGCTAGCAAATTAAGTGCTAAAACATCTTTAGGATTAAACTTAAGGCAAAGTTTTAATTCTTTTACTGCTTCAGTTACATTGTTTTTTTTGAACAGTTCTAAGGCTTTTTGATAGTGAAAATTAGTTCTGTTATTTTTATCCATTAAAGTACCTCACAAGTTTTAATACATTTATATTTAAAATTCAATTCACAATCAATTTGACCAATTTTTAAAAAAATTAGGCTTTCACATTCAAATGATGACCGCGATTGATTCCAGCTGCCTGCTGAACAGCTTCAGTAGTTTCCTGCATTCCTTGCAAAAGTTTACCGACACTTGCTGCATCCTGACCCATTGATTTCTGCATTGACATCATACCTAAGGCCTGCTGTACACTTGCAATTTGACTCTGCATGGCAGAATTTATATTCATTTGCTTCAACTCCTTTTTTTATTTACAATTATAATTTATTATAGCACATTATTTGTGAGGATAAAAGAAAACTGCTGTTTAAAAAGCCTTTTCTGACAATATCATCAGCTCTTATTATTATTGTCGTTTAAAATAGCTATTTTATTAAACACTCTCAGCTTTGATTTAAGGCAATAAAATCAAGAATAATCAAACTTAAACCTATTTACAGGCCTATACAACTCTATTTCAAATTAATCTACAGCTATTTTAAGTTCTTCCGCATATTCTGTGCTAACTTTTCTGGAGCAGCTTTCTTACTTTTTTCCTCATCTTCCATTTCAGATTGATGAATATAATTACGCTCATCTGTAGACCAGATATAATTTTGGAGCCATTTGGCATAAATTTTGTTGCTGAAAACAAAAAAAGCAACCGCTATCTCCTGTAAGAAGAATAACGATTGCAATAGAGTAGGACCAGCCTTTCAGCTGGGACCCCTCGTCAAACTGCACGTACGGTTCTCCCGTATACAGCTTTCCGTCAGTCGTTGCCCCGTCTCAAGGAATAAGTCTTCGTCGCTGTGTTACCACAGCTGTATATTTTAATCCTCTAGGACAATCTAGTAAGTAGTGAAACGAGTCCCTTCTTCCTGAAAAAGGAATTGGGGATTCTTTTGTTTTGATTCATAACTGCTTTCTTTTTCTCTATATATGACCTTAACCACATTCGTATCCATTCATCCAAACTCCGGAAGAGAATTTTCACATCCTGTATTATCTTCAACTTCGACTGCGCTGGCTGTCCTTTGCTAAACTGGCTTTATCCTCCTGCAGGTCACCCTGCTATCTAAGGACCAGTCATCATAGCTACTATTGACGCCATCTGAACATGGTTGTTATGCCGGCATTGAGCTTCTTCAATTTTTTGGCGAATCGCCATTTGCAGATGCCACCTCTGGTTCACATAATGTTTTGGACTAACAGCACGTCTCAGACTCTTCAGATTCCACCTCACGGTGAACACCCTGTCATTGTTGACTTCTACATGATACATGACACAACATAGATAGGACTTTCACCTATTATCAGAATAATTTACGGAGCACACAAAAAATAACCGCTACAAATTAAAGTAGCGGATTTGTTAATTCATATTATATTTTGATATTTCCTACGCAATAGAAAATTTGGTTTCTTCCACCTTTGGCTTAACCATCTTACCTCTAAATCTAATCTCTAAAATTTGATAAGGCCCAGCTTTCGGGTTAACCTCATCAATTACAGCATCATATTCTCCATCATCTACCAGCTTATCAATATACCTGCTGTAAACAGCTGGAACATAACCAAGTTTATACTCTTTATCTTTAGTCCAGATTTCAATTGCATGCATATCATAAATATTATCTTCTTCAATTTCTAAATGAAGTTCCTGTCCAGATTCTAAGCTTTCTAAAGCTTTATCTCCATCATAATGTCTCCAACCTGCAATATTGAATTTAACTGTTCTACATTTTTTTTCTTCATCAATAGGCTCCATAAATTCTAATGTATCTGTACTCAGTCTTCCTCCAGTTCTTTTAAGTGCTTCAAATGGCTTGTTTTTTCTATCTTTACCATTTAATCTATTAAGGAATGGAGCAAATAATTTGTCAGAAGTATATTCTTGATCAATATCTTCAAAAATCTTGATAGGCTTATATCCCATCTGAAGTGCATATTCAATACTGCCATGTTCATTCTCATCTTCTCTAATATATTTAAAATGAAATAACCCATTTTCTTTCCACAGTCTACCAATCACAGTTCTTTCTCTGGTATCTGGATCCTTCCAGACAACTAAAAGCTCATTTTTGTGTTTAGCAATTACCATAATCAATCACCTTCCTTCTCGACTAAATCTAACATCCAGCTTCTGCGTTCCATTAATATCTTAAGAACTAATTTCTTTTGGTTTTCACTCATAAAATTTTCAGGTACTTTAAAAACAATCTCTCGAATAATATCTTCTTTCAGTAATTTTAATTTAGTAATAAAATCTTTATATATATCAGAATAGCTCTGTTTTAAATAGTAGAGCATATCATACTGTGTGATTTTTTCATTACCGTTTAGTCTAATACAAGATTTACATTTTCTTAAATAAGATCTAAAAAAGTTCTCATCCTTAAGAAGCTTCTCAACATGATGTGGTAATCTTTCTCTTGCTAAAGAAGAGGCATTATCATAAATTGGGGCTAATTTGGGTGTGATATCATTTTTTTCAGAAACTATTATTCCCCAATTTTCTTCATGTCTGTCAGTTTGACCAATAAACCCATCAAATAGCAGTATTTCAATAAATTCTTCAATTAAATCATATTCTTTTAGATCACTCAAAATATTATTTAGAGTATAATTTTGTCTATTAGCCTCAGTGATTTCATAGCTCATTAGGTCTACGCCTTCTTTTAAGATTTCATCCTTATTTAAAAACCTATAACTAATACAACCATGACTGCTGTTATAAAGAGCTAAATCAATTTGTGGAACTTTTAAATTTAATTCTTCCCCTATTTCTGAAACAATTTTTTCTGCCCAGTGACCTCCACCATACCAATCATAATGTTCATTATATTTTGGCATTTTAAATAAAGCTCTATTTCGGGATTCTGTGTCACGAAGCCAATAAGAATTACTATAACCTTTTCCTTCTTCTATTAATTCCCAGTTGCTTACATCTATAATTTTGTATTTTTGATTTTTATTCATAGTTTAATTACCCTTCTTATATATACATTATACTTTAATATATATTGAATGTAAATTAATCTTATTAATTACTTCTTTATATCTCATTATTTTCCTACATATTTTTTTGAATTTCTTATCTCAAGAGAGAATCAACAGCATCTCTGTAACCATACTTCCGTAAATATTCAATAACTGCAGCTTCGAAAATATCTCTCTGAGTCACGTTCCTAACCTTGCTGAATTCTGTAACTAATTCAGCTAATCTATCAGCCATATAAACACTTTTGGTTTTGGTTGTTCCTGGTACTGCGAAATGTGGGATCTCTCCCTCACTATCTTTTTCATCCTCTGTAGCTGCTAATAGTTCCTGTAAGGAATCCATATTTTTTTCTATAAACTCCATCACTGGAGTAAACTTAGCCAGTTTTTCTGCAACATTGACCTGGCGTTCAACCTGTTTTCTAATCTCTGCAGCAAGTTCTTTCCCATTAGTATCTGGAGCAGCTTTCTTACTTTCTTCCTCATCACCTTTCATTTCAGATTGATGAATATAATTCCGCTCATCTGTAGACCAGATATAATTTTGGAGCCATTTGGCATAAATTTTGTTGCTAAAAACAAAAAAAGCAACCGCTATCTCCTGTAAGAAGAGTAACGATTGCAAAAAAAAATAACTGCTATCTACAATAGAATAGATAACAGTTTCTGAAAACATATTTTTCTGTTGGTCTAAAAACTAAGCTAAAACTTAAAATTTAAATATCAATATTCTTAACTAATTCTTCTAAAGAATCATAACTTTTGATAGCATCTTTAATATTTTTTAATCTTTCATAATCATCTATCTTATTTATCTCCTGCACAATCTTTTTGCTGCTTAAACCAAATTTCAATTCCATTGCAAATTCAATCATTTCATGCATATTTTCTACTTTACCTTCTTCTTTTCCATCATGATAGATTTTTTCTGCTATAGTCATAATTACAGCACTCCCTTCAGCTGAAATGGTTTTTGCCTTTTGATCCAACTCATTTAAAGAAATTTCTTCTCCAATATTTAAAATATACTTTACAACAGTTTCAATATACTCCAGCCCGGTTGTTTTTTCGCTTAGTTCAATTAACAAAGGTAGCACTTCCCGCAGTCCTTTATCAAAATCATCATCAAAAATATGAGAGATCAACTTTAAAAATAGCCTCAGCTTAATCTGTCCCTTTATTTCTGCATCAGAATAATTAGAGAAATCATAAAGTAAATAATTATAACCAGGTATATAATCTGAAATAGCCTCTGAAGTAGCTTCAATTAATTCTGATAAGCTGTTTCCATATTTCCATTTTCTATTCCCATGATAGATAAGAATCGGTATAATTGGTGGTAGTTTCTCGTTTTTATTCTGTTTATCATAAAGCTTCCAGATATCTAAAATATAACCAAGCATCTGGACCGGTGTCATTTTATCAAAATAGCTCTTGTGTTCAAATAACAGGTAAACAAATCCTTCTTTACCATCTATACTTACATTATATAAAATATCAGAAAAACTTTCTTCCAACTCTTTATCTATAAAACTATCTTTGGCTACCTTAATATCTGTTAGATCAATTTCTTTTAAAATACTATTGGGTAGATAATTTTCTAAAAAATCTACTGCCACTTCCTTATCACCAAGAGTTCTCTTAAAAAGAGAATCATGTGGGTTTTTAATAATATCCAATTTAGTTCCTCCATCTCTTTTAACTTTCTGTATAATTATTATATCATATTAATCATCATAGAAAAACAGTTCCTTAATAACTATTTCGCTAAAGCTTAATTTTCTCCTACTATTAAATCTGTTTTATATCACTTAAGAAGAGAATCAACAGCATCTCTGTAACCATACTTCCGTAAATATTCAATAACTGCAGCTTCGAAAATATCTCTCTGAGATACATTCCTAACCTTGCTGAATTCTGTAACTAATTCAGCTAATCTATCAGCCATATAGACACTTTTAGTTTTGGTTGTGCCCGGAACAGCAAAATGTGGAATTTCTCCATCACTATCTTTTTCATCCTCTGTAGCTGCTAATAGTTCCTGTAAGGAATCCATATTTTTTTCTATAAACTCCATCACGGAAGTAAACTTAGCCAGTTTTTCTGCAACATTGACCTGGCGTTCAACCTGTTTTCTAATCTCTGCAGCAAGTTCTTTCCCATTAGTATCTGGAGCAGCTTTCTTACTTTCTTCCTCATCACCTTTCATTTCAGATTGATGAATATAATTCCGCTCATCTGTAGACCAGATATAATTCTGTCGCTTCATAAAATCAGCTAAATCTTTATGGTCATTAAAACCTACTTTCTTTGCAACCGACTTAGGATCACTACCATCATCAGCAAACAAACTAATAATTAAATCTGCTTTTGATGATATACCAGTTAACTTCTTATTTTCAAATCCAGGGTCATCTACTTTTGGCACATAAGTACCACGATCAGCATCCCAGAGGAAGTTTTTTCTTCTAATATACATGTCCATGGACTTATAGCTGGAATAATTCAAATCATCAGCTATCTCCTCTCTGGACTTCCCATTCTTTAAAGCTGTCAAAATATAGTTGACCTTTTCATCATAGATAGGCTGTTCTTTTTCTGTATCAGCCATAAATGTATTACCTCCTTTCATTAGGATTCCCCTGCCTATAATAGCAGGGGATTTTGGTATCAAAGCACATTAACTGCTTCACTTAAATCGTCAATATTGCTATGAGCGTACAGGCTGGTTACAGAAATATTGGAATGACCCAATAACTTTTGGATTTTATAAATATTAATGTCATTTTTTACTAGCGAAGATGCAAAAGAGTGTCTCTTATGGAGATCTCTTTATAAGCGTCAGAGTGTTGCTTACACCAGTCTGTATTTCATCTACTCTAGCTGACCCGGTTATGATTTTCTTGTCTCCTTTACCGGGCAGCTCAACTACTACTTCTTCCAATGCTTTCTGGCCGGTCAGCAGACCAAAAAGATTACTAGCTTCATTCTGACTCAGATTGATGTCAGTTAGGTCAGTCTGTGAATCCAGGTCCAGCATTAACACTGAGTAGCCTGCATTAGCTAGTTCCTCTGCCATGACTGTGGTTAGAGTAGTTTTTCCAATTCCACCCTTCCTGTTAGAAATACTTATTACTTTTGGACCGAGCTTACTTTCAGCTTTAGTTGTTATTATTTTTTTAGGCATTATTATTCCTCCTCTCCCTACGTAGACCGTCTACGTATACTGTTTACGTCTACGTTTACTTTATTATTTTGTTAGGAGAGAGAATTTGATTGACGGAGCAGATTAGAAAGTTAGTTGTTTCGGCTGGAGAGTGATGTTTGGATTGGATTTCTTAAGTGAATTGCGGATCGATCAAGAAAAGAATTTCAGAAGTAGAATTTTTAGATAGGCGAGATTTTTTGTACCCAAAATGCCAGCATTCAAAGCTTTCATGACATAGAAAAACCCCATTCTCTCAGAAATCACACTGAAAAGAATGGGGTTGTCTTTATCTGTCAAATATTATAAAATTTTATAATCAGCTTAACTTAAAACTTCACATTTCTTTACCTCAGTTTTAAGATGGTTAAAATACTCCTGCAGCTCTTTTTCCTCTTCAGCTGTTAGTTCTTCATCTCTTATTTTTACTGCTGTAGCTCTCATATTTCTCAGTTTCCACTCTACTTCAGTGAGTTTTTTCTTCCTTCGCATAACTTCTGATCTTTTATTTTCAGCAATTTTTAGTTTAGACTTTACTTCTTCTTTTAGTTTCTTTATTATCTTCAAAAGCTCAACTGCTTTTAGTTGCATTTTAATCATTCCTAATTATTCATACTTTAACTTCTAATCTATCTAAACCTGCTCATCCAAAACATGCTCTTCTTTCTTATCCTCAGCATAGATAAAGCGATCTGAACCGGAGGCAGTCATTTTAACACTAACTTTACCAATTCCAAATTCTTCGTTAACCTGCTGCTGAATTGCAGACTGAATCTCTGTTAAATTATATTCTCCCGGGTCTATTTTTACAGCTCTATTGCGGTCATTGTGGTTAATAAAAAAGATATTATTGCTGTTGTTGATTTTAATCGGTCTTTTAACCGCATCATTAGCTGCAATATCTTCTAGATCATAGGTAACTTTGGCTGGCTGCTGTGATTTGGTGAATCTGTCACCTTTTTCTGTTTGAGCTTCAGTTTTTTCAGGTTGGTTGAGTTTCTGGACAAGGAGATTTTTGATTTGTCTTAGGACAGAGTTAGTTTTTTCTACAGCAGACATTTTTAGTCACCTCTTTTAGTATTCTTCTAATAATTCCTGATTGAAGTCTTTTAACTTCTCAAGATATTCTACCATCTCTACTTCTAAAAGATCTCCCAGATAATCATAATCCTCATTCTGCAGAGAAACCATAGCTCTATTTAATACCTGGGTGAAATCAGTTAATATCTTATTACCTTTATCTTTTAGTTCTTTGTTATCTATTAATGATAATATCCCATTGACAACTTCAAGATACCACTGGATACCTTCCAGAGTCTTATCCAGCAGATCAGAAGCATCTGCTTCTTTACCATTTTTAAAAAGTTCGGCTGAGTTATTTAAAGCATTCTTTAATTTAGGCAGATAGTTTTCTGCTTCTTTAAGGGTTTCTGTTATCAGCTGCTCTACTTTTTTGCTTTCAAACTTTATCTTATCTATTCTCTCTAAATCAAGTTCATTTTCCTGAAAATATTCTAAAGAAACATCGGCCTCATCTAGGTAGATGGTATCTATGATTTCTTTTTCTAACTTAGATTCAACTAATTCTAAGATATCAATTTTACCTGTTATATCTTTTGCTTCTATTATGCTTTCATTTATGTAAATATTCATTGAACATTCCCTTCTTAAAATAAATTATTAACTACTTTAGTTTCTAAATAAAAAGTGAGCTCAATTTCATTCTTTTTTAAAGATTTAATAGTAAAAGAATTTGAAACATTCATTAAATTTAATATCTCCGGATTTTGTTTAGTAAACTTTGAATCAGTAATTTTAAAAGTTATATTATGCTCATCATCTAAATCTAAAGTTATATTATCATCGTAAAACCTGCCAATTTTCAAAAGTTTATTTTTTATTATCTCTTTAGAACTATTATTACCCAAATCAAACACCCTTTGGAATTAAATATTTTCCTTCCCTAAAACAATTAAAGGAGACCGGTATCTATTCAACTCACCAATCTCCTCAAAAATCAATTACTATCATTTTATCTATTATTACTCGCTTGTGAATTAACATTAAGACTTGATATCTGACTCTGCATCCAGCTCATCTGCTGATTCATCTCAGAGATAGCTGATTCCATTGCAGCAAACTGTTCTACATATCTTGCTCTGGTCATTTCTACTTTTCTTTCCACATCTTCTATATCATCATTTAAACTCTCTATTCGAGTATCATAGAAATCAAGTCTTCTAGGTATTAACCCTGTGTTAGACTGCATCAACTGATCAAGATAGCTGTCCATTCTAACAGCCATACCGTCAAAACCATCTGTTTCACTTTCACCATTAAAAATTGACATAACTTCTTCTGGAGATTGCTCTAAAGCTTCTGTGAATTTAGTTTTATCAAAGCTCATTACTCCATCTCTATCAATTTCTATCCCAACTGATGTTAGAGTCTTAAAATCTCCAGTATCCTTAATCTTAGATGATACCAGACTTCTAAGCCTAGTCTGCAGCCTCATTGCAGTTGAATCACCCTGCAGCACAGCACCTTTTTCTGTTTCTTCATCATAATCTGTTTTACCATCAAGGAAACTCATCACGCTGTTGTATTGATCAACAAAAGCCTGCACAGCATCAGCAGCTTTGCCTGTATCTTTTGCTACAGAAATAGTGGCTGTACTATCAATTTCAGCATCTGTACTTATATTAAATGTTACACCTTCTACAGCCTCTGAAAAAGTATTAGTAGAACTTGTAATACCTGTAATACCATTAATATCAATATTTGCATCTTCTGCAGTCTGCAATTCATTCTGATAACTACGATTACCAAAAGCTAGATCTGCTAGGATATTCTCAGTTCCAGTATTACTCAGCTTAACATCTGAACCAGCTGTAGAACTGTTAATTGATAGAGAAAAATATCCATTACCTTCATCAGTTACTGAAGCGGAAAGATCTCCACCAAGTGCATCTATCTGACTTTTAATATCATTTAATGTAGTGGTTTCATCTACTGTGATTTCTCCAGTTCCAGTACCTCCCTCTACATCAATCTGAAAACTTCCGGTTAATCCTAAAGCAGTATCAGCATCTTGAACTTCCATTAAATTTGTGGATAGACTGCCATCATTATCTCCCGTTTGTAGAACACCGAGGCTTTTAAATAGATCATTATCATCTACTAAAGCAATCTGATTTTTTTCACCTGTGTCAGTACTTTCTAATACAAGATGATTATCTACAATAGAAGCACTTACTCCAGCCTCTACATCATTAATCTTATTACTAATATCAGTTAAACTATCACTATCATTAATTGTAATATCTGTTCCATTAATTTGAATATTGTTTTCTGCAGCTATTGATCCAAACCCTGTAAGATCTTTAATTGCTGTTGTAGAATCATCCAATCTGTTACCTGATATTCTTTGAGTACTAGCTACATTATTAACAATAATAGAATAATTAGCTTCATTAGAGTCATTACTTGCAGAAGCAGTAACTACATCTCCATCACTGGAACTTGCACTGCGTGAATTAAATGTTGAAGATAGCTTTAAATCTGTTGTTCTATCTTCTAACTTATCAAGCCTGCTGTTAACATCACGCCAGGCACCTTTAGTCTGTTCTATCTCAGATATTTCCTGTTGATAATTATAGATTGGACGTCTTTCAAGTTGAACCAATTGATCAATTACAGCAGTAGTATCCATACCAGTTGCTAAACCATCTAGTTGCATACTATTTAACACCTACTTCCTCTTTAAACCTTTTCATCAATTAATATACCTACCATTTCATGTATTCTTGCTTTTAAATCCAGCATTTCTTCAGGTGGTAATTCTTTTATTACTTCTTCAGTATTAACATCAATTACCTGAACCATTAGTTCTTCTGTATCTTCATGTATCTGAAAAGTTAGACTTTCTTTTACTTGATTTACTATTTCATTTACATCTTTTACAGATTCTTTAACTTCTTCTTCAAGTTCTTTTTGATTATATTTATTTTTTTCCTGAAGAGATGTAGCCTGTTTATTAGTTTTTTTATTAGTAGAATTAATTTTTTCAGTTTTAATGTTTTCACTGCTATTATTGTTATTATTATATAGCTGCTGGCTGGAAAGCGAGTCTACTCCTTCTGTTCTCATAAAGCTTCCACCCTTTCTGAACAAAATGTCCTTCGGACATCTGTACTATATTAAGGTTATATTTTGTTGATAGCGAAAATTACGTAACCTAAAGATTTTACAAACCATTAGGTATAATTTCCTGGCTATTAAAAAATGAGCCAGCCGGAAAACCGGCCGGCTTTATTTTTATTGTATATTTAGTTCTCTTCAAGAAATTAACCGAGTAACTGCAGTACTCCCTGTGGTAACTGGTTAGCTTGAGCCATCATAGCTGTACCAGCCTGTGAAAGAATCTGCTGCTTACTCATGTTCATCATTTCTTTAGCCATATCTACATCACTAATTCTAGATTCAGCAGCTGTTAAGTTTTCTTCTGCTGTGTTCAGATTATTGATTGTATGGTCTAAACGGTTTTGAACAGCACCTAATTTAGATCTTTCAGCTGAAACATCTTTAATTGCTGTATCAAGAGTAGAAATAGCATTATTTGCTGCTTCTTGTGATGATACATCTAAACCACCAGAACTTGCAATAGAAATTGTATCATCTGCAATTAGAGCATCTCCAGCAGTTGCAATATCAAATAAATCATTACCAAACATATCATTCCAATCTTGGCCATCTGAAGAAAGTGCAACTAATTCATCATTGCTATCAACTAAACCAAAATTAGTGACACTAGGGTGTGCACTGCCAACAACTGTGTATTCACCTGAAGCTAAAGTGTTTTCACTTGAGTCAAAAGCAACTGTGCCTGCTTCTGCTGTTAAAGATAATGTATCCGCACCAGTACTAGTCTCAGTAAAGTTCATTGTAACTTCTCCACTTGTAACAGTTGTATCTGCACCAAAATCAAATTGACTTAATGTATTTGCTGCACTTTCTAAAAGACCGGTAGAAGTAGTCAATGAATCTTCAGCTGTTGCAGATTCTAAAGCTGTATATGTCTGACCATCTTCACTTACAGCTAATACTTCATTATTTTCATTATATAAAGCATATTTAGCATCAATTGTATTTGTTCCATCTGTAATAGAAATCTCTTCACCTAATTGTCCTGCAGTAACTGTTGTAGGAGCATTGTCATGTGTTGTACTACTACTTGAACTTCCAAATGCACCAAAAATTTCACCACCATCAGCTCCTGCTCCACCTTCATCTGAAGCAACTGCAGTTAAATTTGAAGAAGTAACTTCTGTTTGGACACCTTCTGCTCCGGCAACACCTAAAGCTTCAGCCTGCATATCATTAATAGAAATTTCCATGTTCTGTCCTTCATTAGCACCGATTTGGAACTTAGTACTATCTAAAGTACCATCAAGTAACTTTTGAGTGTTAAATTCAGTACTTTCACCAATTCTAGTTAGTTCCTGTGCTAACTGATCTACCTCTTTTTGAATTTCTTCTCTATCTGCTTTAGTGTTAGTATCGTTAGCAGACTGAACAGCTAACTCTCTCATTCTTTGAAGGATTGAGTGAGACTCTTTAAGTGCACCCTCAGCAGTTTGAATCATTGAAATACCATCCTGAGCGTTTCTCTGAGCCTGACCAAGTCCATTGATCTGAGACTTCATTTTTTCACTGATAGCTAGACCTGCAGCGTCATCAGCAGCACCATTGATTCTTTTACCTGAAGACAGTCTTGATAAAGATTTACTTAAGTTACTCTGTGTGTTTTTTAGCTGGTTGTATGAATTCAACGCAGCAATGTTTGTGTTAATTCTCATTATTTATTCCTCCTTGAAATTTTGTTTTTTTCCTGGCATCCTTGCCAGTTAAATCTAATTTGTTTTGGTTATATGAGCACCTCCGCAGCAACACTTCGGCCGATAGTGTTGCCAGCAACGGTGTTTTAGTAACCATTACAACTATGGGATTTTTAAACCATAGTTATAAAAGTCACTAAAAATTTATCGAATAAAATCTACTAAAGACTGCTGCATAATTCTTGAGCCAGAGGCTAAAGAAGCTCTGTAAACTGTTTCTTCCATTTTGAGTTCTGTAATTACTTCTGCTAAATCAGCATCTTCATTTTTAGATTTTAAGCTTCTCAGATGAACTTCATTTGCTTCTAATCGGTCAATAATATTTCCTGTACGTTGAAGTTTACCACCAACCTGTGATCTTAACTCAGCATATTTATTAATTGAAGCATCCATTTCAGATAAGTTATTACCAATTTCTTCACCTTTATATGCTTCATTAGTTCCTTCAACAATTCGATTTCCACCAATTATATTAAAATTATCTTGACTTATTTCTATTTTCGAATCACTACCTGAGCTTTTACTTTTAATAATAATTTCATTGTTCTCAGTGATATCAACTTCAGCTTCAACACCAGCATCATCAAGTTGTTTTTGGATATGACTTTTAACTTCCTCAAAATCTTCAAACTCATCTGCACCAGTATAATCACCACTAAAAGTAACTACTTCAGAAACTACATCATCCACAGTTATTTTAAAATTTTCTGCTGCACCAGCATCACCTAGCAGATTATTAAATTTAGTAATATCCTTATATTCCTTACTTTTAACTTCTGCTCTGGTAGAAACTAAACTCTGATAAACTTTATTTATATTCTCTATTTCATTCTTAAATACTTGATCTCCACTTAAATTAATATTCATATTTACATTTTCATTTAATCTTCTATTCACATCATTACTGTCACCATTATATTTAACATGGTTACCAATACCACCATTTTCAACAACTTCAAATGGTTTCTCTCCTGTTTTCTGACCGGAAAATATGTAACTATCACCAAGTTTAGCATTTGAAATATCAATTAATTCATCTCGTAATTCTTTCATTTCCTTAGCCACCATTTTACGATCATCAGAAGTCATTGAATCATTGGCAGCATAAATTGTTAATTCTCTTGCCCTTTGAATTACCTCGGTTCCACTTTTAAGAGCACTCTCAGTTGTATTTAACCAGTTTTCTGCCTGATCAAGATTACGCTGAAACTGATTATTTCTATTTAACTGTGCTTTATAATTCATGCTATCTGCTACCTTAATTGGGGCATCAGATGGCATCTGGAACAACTTACCTGAACTTAACTGTTCATTTAAGTTATTTAAATCTCCTAAGTTATTTTGTAGATGGTCTAACATATTTCTCACCATCATTGAGTTAGTAACCCGCATTCTTTTCAACTCCTATATCTTAAACTATTGTCATTAATGAATCCAGTAATTCTTCTGTTTTATTAATATATTTAGCTGCTGCTGCATATGACTGCTGATATTTAATTAAATTGGCCATTTCCTCATCTAAAGAAACTCCAGAAATACTTCTGTCAAGAGTGTTTAGCTGTTTTAGAACAACTTCCTGGTTATTTACCATCTTCTGAGCTCTAGATGATTCAGCACCGACAGAAGTAATGATTTTTCTAAAATCAGATTTTACATTATTTCCATCTTGATTAAAGATATCAGAAAGAGCATTAGCATTTTCTCCATTACCAATACTGTATCCTAAATCTACTGTAGCGGTTCCTTTGCTATTTGCTGTTATTATAAAGTCACCTGCTGTAAGATCTGTCTCAAAACTATTAGTTTCTGCATTAAATCCAATTTTTAAATCATCTGCTTCTGTGACAGTTTTAGTTGACGATACTTCTCCTGTATCTAGATTAGTAACTGTAACATCATAATCATCACCATTTGTAGCAATATCAATCTCAAATTTACCATCTGCATCACTGCTGTCTAATTTTTCAATTCCTACAACAGAAAGATCAGAAACAGTATTCCCGGCGGCAATTTTAGCCAAACCACCATCAGGATTATCAATCTCATCTGTTAAAGCCAGTTGAGAAACTGCCTTGTCAGAATTAGTGATTTCGGCAAAAAAATCTTTACCCTGCTTCCCTTCTGCATCATAACCAGCTCTGTGCTGCTCATTAAAATCAGTTACCATATCTTCTGCAAGTTTATTTAATTTATCAAGCTTATCAGTAATTATTGTATCTCGGACTTCCATCCAGGCTTTAATCTTACCATTTTTAACATTAATTGGAGAACCGGTCTTTTTATGCCCAAGTATTTTTTTGTCAGCATTATCTGGATCTTCAATAATTTCCAGTTCATATGCATCAGAACCATTAACAATCTGCTTTCCATCTGCAGATATAATTAAATTACCCTGATCATCTTCCCTGGACTGCACATCTAACATTGAGTTTAAATCTTTGTATAAGGCGTCTCTCTCATCTAGAAGATCGTTTGGACTCTGTCCACTCCCTTTGACAGAAACAATCTGCTTATTAAGGTCTGCAATTTTAGTAGTTATTTCATTAATACTAGCAGCTGCATTATTTAAGTTTTGATCTATGCTCTCTTTATAATCTACTAATTGACTTTCTACACTCTGAAAAGAATCAACTAAATTTCTGGCATTTTCTCTGACCATATTTCTAGCTGCATCATCACTGGGGTTGTTGCTTAAATCCTGAAGTGAATTCCAGAACTGGTCCATAGCTGTATCTATTCCGGAATCAGAAGGTTCATTAAAAATATATTCTATCTTTTCCAAACCCCTCTGTTTTTCATTCCAATAACCAGCAGTCTGAGTTTCATTAAAGATCTGAGAATTAATAAACTGATCTTTAACCCGCTCAACCCTTTCGATCTCAACACCAGTTCCAAATTGTCCGGCTCCTCCATGATTGGAAAGCCCGGGAGCTGTATAAGGGTAAGAAGCCTTATGTATCGCTCGCTGTTTATTATAATCTTCATTATTTGCATTTGCTATATTATGTCCGGTTACATCTAAAGATTTTCTTTGAGTTTCTAAAGCTCTTAAGCCAAGATGTAAACCGCTAAATATATTATTCATTTATATAACCACCTTTAGACCTTTTTGTTTAACAATCGAGGCTGTTCTTTTTGCTCTTTATCTTTTTTAGTATATGTATTTTTGTTTTCTTTAATGCTCTTTAAAATGCTTTCTATAGAAAAAGTATTAACTTCTAAGGCCTGATTAAGCAGCTTTTGGTTCTGGTCATTTAAACTATAAAAATCATCTGTCAGTTCAATTATTTTTTGCCTAATATCCTTTAAATCTTCTTCCCAGTCAGCTGGAAGTTCTTCTATAAAATCACTGTATTTATCGTGCTCCAGTTTTAAATTAAATTCTGATTTAATTTTTTCTATAATCTCTTTTCTTTCTTTTTCTTTTGCTTCTATCTTCTCTATAACTTCCTGATCAGCTGCTAAAATTTCACTTAAGGCTGCTGTATCATTTTCTAAAAGGGCCTCATTTTTTTCTTCAGCTACCGCAAAAAGTTCCTGATAAAGCTCTTTTTCTTCTTTTAAAAGTCTGATTAAATCTTCTTTTAGCTCAGCTTGCATTTATTTCACCTACTTGATATTTTTTAACATTTTTGCAGCAATTTTTTTGCTGTCAATCTGATAGTTATCTTTTTCGAGTTTCGCTTTTAATTCTTCAACCTTCTCAATTCTAATCTGAGGTCTGTTTTTTAACTCAGCCTTTGCAGTTAAAATCCCCTTAGCCTGCGAAGAAATTTTTATCTGATCGTTTTTTGACCCTTCAACAGTTTTTTTCTGATTCTGTTTTAACTGATTATAATATTGTTCAATTTTACCTGGTTTTATATTATTAATCTTCACAGCTTTCCCCTCCAATTTATCTTATATTTTTAGCTTCTACTACTAATATCGCAGTTAATCTTAATTTATTAAGTCCAATCTGTGGTGATTAAACTCTTTCTGGAATGTTTAAAGTCAATTATCTTCTGTTTGCTTTTAATTAGAACTGAAGTTGAAAAATAAAAAAATAAACCGCCATTCGAGCAAAAGCAAAGTCTCTTAGGCGGGATTAAATTCTTAATACTATATTTAGTCTCGTTTAAAGCGATCACCAAGAAACATTTTTTCATGCTCATTAACCTTTTCCTCTTCTTTTTCCTTGGGATTAGAATTAAAATCATTTATCAGTTTATTCCGGCAGCTGTCACAGTAAACACCTGATTCTATCTCTCTACCACAGGTTTTACATTTTAAAGAATATTCAATATCTAGCCCTTCACTCTGCAGTCTGTCTTCTTTGATAAATTTAATAATCATCGTTTCTTTAACTCCGGTTGCTTCAGATACAGTGGGGACTGTGGAATTAGGATGATCCCAGAGATACTCTTTAACCAGCTCAAATTTTTCTTCTTCACTCTGCCTGCAGTCAGGACAAACTTTTGAACCTGCAGAAGCAAAAACCTTACCACATTCCTGACAGTTAATTAGATTCATTTTTAACCTCCCTGTTATTTCCATTAATAATTTGATAGAATGTTATTTATACAAAATTAAATTTTTAATGTAATTAATGATATTGTATCATTTTAAGAAGAAATTTTAAACTTTTTTTAAAGGTATTTTATTAAATTTAAAGAATATAATCTATAATAGTTCTACAAATTAAATCTCGAAGTTAAATAAATTTAGAAAATATATTTATTTTAAAAACAAGCAGAATTAGGAGGCACTCAAAATGCTAAAAGTAATGATCTGTGATGATTCAGCTTTTATGCGTAAAATATTTTCAGATACAGTTGAATCAGATTCTGAACTTACAGTAATAGATACAGCCTATAACGGTCAAAACTTACTCGATAAATTAGAAAAAAATAAGGCAGATCTTTTAATGCTTGATATTGAAATGCCTGTTTTAAATGGCTTAGAAACTTTAAAAATTGTAAAAGAAAAGTATTCAGATTTACCTGTGATTATGGTTAGTGCCCTTGATAATAGTGAAACTGTCTTTAAAGCTTTAGATTTAGGGGCCTTTGATTTCATCCCTAAACCAGGAGGCTCCATCTCTTTAAATATTGATTCAATTAAAGAAGAATTAATCAGCAAACTTAAGGCTGCTCATCAGTCTAAAAAAGAAAGAGTTACTAAACCGGTTCAGATTACTAAACAAATTAAAGAATTCCCAATAGTGGCAATTGGAACCTCTTCTGGTGGTCCTAGAGCACTGACAACACTTTTGAGCGACATTCCTGATAATTTCCCGGCAGCCTTTGTCATTGTTCAGCATATGCCAGCCGGTTTTACCAAAACTCTGGCTGAACGCTTAAATACTGTATCCGGTTTAAATATCAAAGAAGCTGAAACAGGAGATAAATTAGAAAAAGGAAAAGGGCTTTTAGCACCTGGAGATTATCATTTAGAAATTAATCATAAGGGAAAGGTTGAATTAAATCAAAAGCCTAAAGAACATGGAGTTAGACCTTCAGTAGATTATATGTTGAAAAGTCTAGCCAGAAATTTTAATAAAAAAAGAATTACAGCCTGTATCTTAACAGGAATGGGGCGAGATGGAGCAGCCGGCATGAAAGAACTTATAACAGGTGGTGCCTACGGAATTATAGAAGCTAAAGAAAGTGCTCTTGTTTATGGAATGCCATCTGCAGCTGCAGCCAAAGGTGCCTATGATGAAATTTTAAACATCAACGATATTGCAGCAAGATTAATAGAAATAGTGGAGGGATAAATTATATGAGCATAACGTTTTCTGAGTTTAAGGATCAGGCAAAAAAAATTTTAAATATTGATTTAGACGGTTACAAATTGGATCGAGTTGAAAGAAGAACTAAAAGTTTAATGCGCAGATATGATGTCGCTGATTTTAAAGAGTGTATTAATTTAATTGAGAGTGACAGCAAATTTAAAGAAGCCTACCTCAATCATTTTACAATTAACACTTCGGAGTTTTTCCGTAATCCGGAAAGTTTTGAGTTCCTTAAAAAAAATGTTCTACCCGAGTTAATCCAAAGGAAAAACAAATTGCGAATCTGGAGTGCTCCTTGTTCCAATGGCTGTGAACCTTATACGCTGGCAATTATACTCAAAGAACTTGGCCTAAGTTCAAATCGTTTTGAAATCTATGCAAGTGACCTGGATCCAGAAATTTTAAATAAGGCCAAAAGGGGGTTATACCGGGAAAATGCCCTTAAAAATGTTTCAGATTCTAGAATGAGAAAATATTTTACCGAAGATTCTTCCAAAGAGAACTTTTACCATTTAAGTAATGATATAAAAAAGATGGTTAATTTTGAACAAAAAGATTTAATTAACGGTAGATTTGATAGAAATTGGGATTTGATATTAAGCCGCAACTTCTTTATTTATCTTACAAAAGAAATGAAAGATCAGCTGATAAAGAAGTTTCTTTCAGTCTTAAACTCTGATTCCTATTTCTTTTTAGGAAATACAGAATATATCTTTTCAGCTGATAAATATAATCTAAAAAAAGTATATCAATCTATCTATAAGTATAATAATAATTAACTAAAAACAACTTTAAACACTTTATTTTAAATTACTATCAAGCGGCAGTTTTTTTATGCTGCCCTGATAGATATTCTTTATTTTTAAAATAAAACTCGAAATTTACTTCAAAACATGCTTTAAATTTTTCTGAAAGATCTTATTATCAGGCTCTTTTTCGATTGCTTTTTTAAAAAATTGTGCCGCAAGCTCTTTATTACCAAGATTATTATTATAAATTGCTCCGATCTGATTATAGACATAACCGGTGCGGTCATAGTGCTCAACTGCTTCCCGTAAAATTTCTACACTTTTTTTCCAGTTTTCGTTTTTCTGTTCTTCAATTGCTTCTTTTAGCAGAGCAAAATGCTTTAAATAATCCTCTTTTAATTCATCACTGCCGCAGATAACTTCTTTCTTGATCTCATAAAATGATTTATCAGGCTCCAGCTCAATTGCCTTATTGATCGCTTTTTCAGCCTCATCCCATTTTCTCTGCAGAATATTAACTTCTGCCAGGGTAGCCCAGATATAATCCTGCTCAGCTTCGGCTTCAACTGCTTTATGCAGATATTTTTCTCCTTCTTTTAGTTTATCCTGACCAATTAAAGCTCCAGCAAGATTAAAAAAGAGCATTTCTTTTTCAACATAAGGACTATTTTTAATTTCAATTAATATTTTTTCGGCCTCTTTAAAATAGCCTTCGTCTATTTTTTTAGAGGCATCTCTAAAACGCTTGTTGTCCTTAAATTTCTGAATAAAGCTTTTAATTTTAGCAAACATCTTATTAAATCTCTCCCTTTATCTCTTTAACTCTGCCAACTTTTCCGCTTTCAAGCATTACTTTAATTCCATGAGGATGAGCCGCAGAATTGGTTAAAATTCTTTTAACTATTCCTTCAGTGAGTTCACCACTTCTTTGATCTTTTTTCTGAACTATCTTAACCTTTAACCCTTTTTTGATTTCAGATCTTTTATTACCAGTCATTATTTCACCCTTAATTAAAAATATTTTTTGAAATTAACTATTTAATTTATAAATCCACATTTATTAAAACTTAAATAATTGTTCAAGTTCTTTTGTATATATAGCAAAAACATCTTCTTTAATACAATAACAAACCCTCGAGCCATCAATTCTACCTTCAATCCAACCTGTTTCTTTTAATATTTTCAGATGCTGAGAAACAGTCGACTGTGCAATCGGCAGCTGATCAACTATACTGCTGACCATACATTGATTTTTTGCTGGCAGTTCAGCTAAAATTTTGACAATTTTAAGTCGATGAGGATGACTTAAACCCTTAGCCAAATCAGCCAGCTCAGTTAACCTTTGTTCCTCATCTTTTTGCTTTAAATCTCCATTCATCATATTTCACTCCAAACTTTTCAAACTACATCCTTAATTGTACACTAAATTTAAAAATTTTTAAAGAAATGAGTAAAACAAACAGCTAATTAAATAAAAGTAGTTTTGTTAATCTTATTTTTCGGCGCTAATATAAGCAGAATAAATATATTTATTAATATCTATTCCGGAAACCCAATCTTTTACTATTTCATCACTGTGCTCTTTTCTTTCAATTTCTATATTTTTAAATTCCAGTTCTTTTAAAATGGAAAGCAGCTCTTCTCTGACAATACTTCCAGTTACACAACTGCTGTAATTATCTAAATCAGACTCAACTGCTGCTGGAAACTCTTCTGCTTTTATTATATCAGAAATAGCAAGTCGACCACCACTTTTTAATACTCTTTTGGCCTCTGAAAAGACTTTTTTCTTAGCCGGTGAGAGATTAATTACACAATTAGAAATTATCACATCAACACTATTATCCGCTAATGGGAGCTCTTCGATTTCTCCCAAGATAAATTCTACATTATCAACTTTATTTTTTTTAGCATTTGCTTTAGCTTTCTCAATCATAGCAGCTGTCATATCGACACCAATAACTTTTCCATCTTCACCAACTTTTCTAGCAGCTAAAAAGACATCAAAACCAGCTCCACAGCCCAAATCAAGAACAGTTTCTCCTGGCTTTAGCTCAGCAATAGCTCCTGGATTTCCACAGCCGAGGCCATAATTTGCTTCTGCAAAAGCCGATTCTAATTCTTTACTGCTGTAATCCATTTTTGCTGCCAATTCTTTTGCCTTTGCTTCTTCATTTTCTGAACCACCACAGCAGGAAGAACCACAGCCACAGCCGCTTTTTTCTTTAGTTACTACTTCTGTATAATTTTTCTTAACCTTGTCTTTTATTTTTAAATCTTTATTTGTCATAATAAATCCCTCCTGCTGGTATTATAGCACAATTATCGTTAATCGTAAATAGGCGATTAAATTATTTGAATATTTTTTAGAAGGATATTTTTTGTCTATGGAGAAATAATATAATAACTAGAATAAATTGAGGAGTGATATTGTGAAACATTCTACAATTATGGCTGTATTAATTGACAAAAGAACTGATGCTGCACCTGAGGTTCAAAAAGTTTTAACTGATTACGGCTGTTTAATTTCTACCCGTCTTGGGATGCACGAAAGCAGCAGCTGTGAAGAAGAAGGAATGATTATCTTGGATCTGGTGGGTTCAAAAGAAGAAATTTTAGAATTAGAAGCCGCTCTAACCGAGATCAGTGGAGTTAAAGTTAAAAGTATGGAATTAAATTTCGACTAATTGTTAAAAGGCCTCTATAATTAAAGGGGCCTCTTTAATCTGCTTTTGCTTAATTTATCCTTTTATTTTGCTTTCCCTTTTTTCATGTATAATTGAATAAAGTAAATCCTGATTACCAAAATCAATTGGCTGGGAATAAACTTCTACCTCTTTATTGGATCCATCACTAGTTTGATGAACAAAGTTGAAAAACCTTTTATTTTTCCTTCTGGCTGCCTGCATTTCTGCTTTAACTTCAGCTTTAGATAACTGATTAATCTCGGAAATATTCATTTTAGTCAATTCTTTTTTACTCCAGCCGTAAAAATTAACTGCTGCTGGATTAGCATCAATAATTTTTCCGCTTTCAGGATCAATAATCAGCATTACTATAGCATCATTTTCAAAAAATGATTCATATCTTCCTTTATAGTTTTTGTATTTATTTCTAACAGTTTCTAGCTCTGTAATATCTCTATAAATTAAATAGTACTCTACTCCTTTGGTTCCTATAGCAAGTGGGAAAGCCTGAATCTCAACATCAATACGCTGACCATCTTTTCGCTTTCTATAAGTCCTTAAGTTAACCTCATTATTGTGGCTAATTTTTTTAATATTAGCTTCTAGTTCATCCATTTTTTCTGCTGGAACTAAAACCTCTCCAATTTTTTTGCCTAAGACTTCACTTTCCTGATAGTTAAAAAATTCAAGGAAATACTTATTTGCTTTTTTAATTTTAAAATTTTCGTCTAAAATTACCATTCCTTCTTTAGCCTTTTTAAATAATGTTTCAAAATGGTCTCTATTATCTAAGCTTAATTCTCTGCCTTCTAAAGCTTCAAATTCATCTAAAACCTCCTGCTTGATATTTAATCCTTGCTGCTCTATTACTTTTAAAAAAGCGTCAACAACTCTCGGTGAAAATTGACTGCCTCGGTTTTCTTTAATTTCTTTTAAAGCTTCTGCTTGCGAAAGAGATTTTCTATAAGAACGGTTGGAGGTCATTGCATCCCAGGCATCAGCAACAGCAATAATTTGTGAAACTAGAGGTATATCTTCAGCTGCCAATCTTTCCGGATAACCAGATCCATCCCAGCGCTCATGATGATAAAGTACATATTCAGAAATGTGATCTAAGGTTTCAGAACCAGAAAGTGCCTCACTGCTCCAGACAGGATGTTTTTTTATTATCTCATATTCAAATTCTTCCAGTTTAGCAGTCTTATTTAAAATTTGAACCGGAACCAAGAGCTTACCAATATCATGAACCATCCCTGACCAGTAAGCATCAAGAACAGTCTTCTCAGATAAGTTCATCTCTTTTGCAATCAACATCGATAAATTAGCAACATTTTCCGAATGACCTTTAGTATAGACATCATAAAGCTCTAAAATCTTAACAATTGAGGAAATCAACTCTTTGGTAAACTTATCCTGCAGTCGGTCATAGCGTTTAAAGGCAAAAAAGGAAGCTGCCAGAGTTGAAAATGATTCTAAAATATTGGTTGTGCTTTTACTAAAACTTTTTTCACTTTCAGCTGCTATATCCAAAGAAATTCTACCAATAACTTTGTCGTTAACTTTAATGTTCATATAAATTGACTCTTTAATTTCCTTTAAAGCAGCTGCTGAGATATCCTTTTTCTCATCAGCTAAATCTTCAATTTTAACTGAATAATCCTGGGAAAAGTTAACACCATCACTATCAAAATCAGCCAGATTTTCCTCAGTAAATTTAATCTCATTTAAAAGCTCGATATCATGACCAACTGTATTTATAAACTTACACTTTCCATTTTCGATAATATAAATTTTACCATAATCAGCTTCTGCTGCTATTTCAATAATATTATCCAGCAGATCTGAGAGAAAATCCTCTTCATCCAGGTTTGATTTATTATTTAAACTGGAAACTGAATTGATCATTTTAACAAACCTTTTATTCAGCTCATCTAATGACTTAAAAGAATAATCAAGCTCCTGATTTACAGCTTCAATTTCCTTATTATACTGCAGCAGCTTTTCATTTGTAACCTCTAATTTGTGTTTTTGACGCCTCAAATTATTTAGATACTTTTTGAATAGAAGATAAAATACAGCTGAGGTAATCAAAACATAGATAATCCCCTTATAAGTCTGCAGCTGACTCAGCTGAGATCTATCACTAACAGCAGCCCCCAACAGCATATCTGAAAAATAAATCCAAGCAAGTCCCATAATTAAATAAAGCAAGACCACTCTAAATTCTTCTTTTAATTTATACATCTCAGCACCCCATATTCTGTCTGCATTCTATAATTAACTAATTTTTACAGACCCTGTTCCTACCATTTTCTTTTGCTTTATATAAAGCCTGATCTGCTCTATTAATTAGATCTTTCTGCTCATCTTTAAAACTCTTAAATTCAGCAACCCCAAAGCTGCAGCTTAAATCCTCATGTTCATAGTTGTATTCGTCAATTGCCCTGTTTAACCTCTGAGCAAGTTTTTCTGCCTCCTCCAGCCTAGTTTCTGGACAGATCAGCATAAATTCATCTCCACCATAACGGGCTAAAATATCATGTTTTCTAATTTTTTGCTTAATTATTGCAACAATTTTTTCCAAAATTTGATCACCCACATGATGGCCATAGTTATCATTGAATTTTTTAAAATAGTCAATATCGATCATAATTAAAGATAAATTACTGTCATATCGTTGAGCTCTATCCATTTCCCTTGCTAATTCTTTGTTAAATTTTGTTCTGTTATAAATACCGAGCATCTTATCTGTTTCTGATAAGATTGTTTTTTCTTTAAGTTCTTGTTTCAAATTTTTTACCATATTTTCAGAAGTATTATGCAAAATTTTAGTTACTAAAAATGAGATAATAATAATAGTTGAAAAAATCACCAGCATGATCTTATATGAAATCCTGCTGATAGCACCATAAATTAAAGAATCAGAAGTCTCTGCTTTCAAAAAATAATCTGTATTATTCAGCTCTCTTAGTTCAACAATTTTACCGGAGTAAATACCATTTTCCAGCCCCTCATCACCTCGCAAAATATTATATCGAATTTCTTCTGCATTTAGCTGTTTTAATTCCAAAAACATTGCAGTTAAATCATAAATAATATAATCTCTACCTATAGTATTACCAGCTTTATCTTCTACTGCTGCCTGAGCAATAATATAGTTTTGATCAGAGGTAATAATCAAATTCTCATTTCCACTTCTACGAAAATCACTATTATCTAAAAACCAGGTAAATTCTCTGCCGTAACTGGTCAAAAGTCTACTGTCAACAAATCTATATGCTGCCAGCAGGTATTCATAAACTGATGCTCCCTGATTATACTCAGCCTGGGTGTACTGCTGCAGTTCAGAAAAAGTTATTTCACCAGCATGATACCTTTCTATTCCAGCAGCAAGCATGGTTCTACTTGCCAAACTTTCTGCATCTTCAACCGCTCTATTTAGGTGATTTTCTAAGATTATTTCTGAATTGGAAACCATTGTTTTAAAACCACTGTGCAGTGAGTCTTCTAATTCACTTTTTAAAGGAATATAGACTCCAAAATAGGAGACAATGATAATTAAAATAATAATAATCCCAAAAATATTCTTCAATTTATTCAATAACCTGTTCATTTACCTCATACTCCAATCTAAATTTTTGTGTCTTAGCTATCTTTAAAATCTAAGCTTCCCAACTATTTATATTATTCACTATAATTGTTAAATATCCTCTATTTAAATACTTATTTACATTATATTGGCCGTTTTAAGCAGTATCAGCAGATTAAAAAAGATCTGCTCTAATGTACCCACACCCTGAACCTGTCAGATTATGTCGAATTAACCGACAATAAAAAGCAGTTAGCAAAATACTAGCTAACTGCCTTCGATTTAATTATTAATTTTTATAAATTACTTCTCCGGTTAATTCCTCCATTAGGTTAAGATATTCTGCTTTGCTTAATGGAGGCTCAAAGTCTTCAATGATCTTCTCAGCTTCAGCAGCATCATTATATAAAAGGTCAACCACTGTCATTGCCAGAGCTTTAACCGGTAAAATATATGCGTCTTCCTTAACTTCAGTTTTAAAGTTTCTAGTGTGCAGATCCCCGCTTACTCCACCAAAAAATGGATGCAGAGCCGGCATCAAATGCGAAATATCTCCGAAATCAAAGGACCCGGTAAAATCGCCGCCAACTGTAATTTGATCTTGATCAATCAGCTCTAAAAGATTTGACTCTAAAATAGAATCTAAGCTCTGATTGTTTAAAAGCGGCAAATAACCTGGAATATCTGTAATTTTAACATCTGCTCCCACAGCCATCGCCGCCCCTTTAAGTGAGCGGTCAACTTTTTCATTTGCTTTTTTAATCGCCTCAATATTTCGAGCTCGCACATAACTTTCCATTCTAACATCAGCCGGAACAATATTTACTATATCCCCACCCTTAGTAATAATTGGATGAACTCGAACCCGATCTGCTTCGGCAAATGTTTCCCGCTGAGCATTAATATTGTTGATGGCTAAAACAGCTGCATTTAAAGCATTAACTCCCTTTTCAGGAGCTGAACCGGCATGAGATTCCTTACCGATAAACCTAATGTTCTTACCAACAAAGCCATTACCCTTAGGTGCTACTAAAGCTTTTTTTTCTCCTAAATTAAGTGAATGCATCATAATCGAAATATCAACATTATCAAAACTGCCTCTTTTAATTAACTCCTGTTTACCGCCAAAATAATTTATCTTACCAGCTTCTCTTAGCTGAGACCGGTATTCCAGTTCGATAAACTCTTCTGCAGGTGTAGTTATAAAATTGAGACAGCCGGCTAATTCAGATTCGACCCCTGCTTTTTTAAAAGCAGCTGCAGCACCATACATCACACCAAGTTGAATATTATGGCCGCAGGCATGTACAGCCTTTGTTTCTGGATCAGCATCTGGATGTTCCGAACAGGTAACTGCATCCAATTCTCCCAGAATTGCAATCTGTGGTCCAGGATTTCCCATTTTCAGCAGAGCATTAATTCCGGTTAAATCCTGATGTCTCTTGAAATCAATTTCTAAATCTGAAAAAGCTGCTGCTAATATCTCAGTGGTCTTCTCTTCTTTATAGCCCAGCTCAGGATTTTTGTAAATCTCATCAACAAGCTCAATAATTTTACTCCTGTTTTCTTCAATAACTTCAATTATCTTAGCTTTAATCTCATCTTTTTGCAAAACCAACACTTCCTTTTTCAATGGATTAAATGATTCCCTGTAATTTAAGTACAATATGAGCAACAATTGCAGAACCAAAATAAGTCCCGATAAATACTGCAATAGCTACGATAAATACCTTCCAGCTTAATTTTTTCAGCTTCTCAATCTTATTTCCCACAGAAATTCCTGCAAAAGCAAGAATTGGGGTTGTTGTTCCTAAAAAGTTAACTTCATTTGTGTATTTTAAAAACAAATCTGCTGTCGGCATAAAAGGCATACTCAAAATCAAAGCAGTTAATGAAGCCCAGGCAAATGCCGGAAACTTTAGATTAGGAAAACTGTCTTTAATCGTCAGGGCCAAAAATGAGATTAAAATAACTATTATCATTCCTGGTAAAGCAGGCATAATAGCAATACCATAACCAAACCTTTGTCCAATTAAGACTAAGACTCCAACCACAATCAGCATTTTTAAATATTCTAAACTTCTATCAAAATTGAGGCTCATTATTGATCACCTCTATCTTTTTTGGATAAAATAGGACTGAGTTTATCATAAAGGAAATTAACTAAAGGTAAACCTAAAAAAATAACAGAATATAATCCGGTAACTCCTGTCAGCATATTACTGGTAGCAGCATAGGCTAAAATTTCATCTTTCATTGCCGGAACTGCCTCAGCTAAAGCACCAGAAGCTGCAGCCATCATCGATCCACTTCCCATTCCACTGGCCATTGCCAGTGCTAAAGGATGAAGACCTGTAGCTGCTGCATAACCACCTAAAAGGCCAAAAAATATTGTACCAAATACTGTCCCCATTAAATAGGTACCAAGTACTCCTGTGCCCTCTGGGGATGAAATTCCATATTTTTCTCCAATTACCCCGAGGGTAGGTTCACGGGCAATACTGGCAGTTGCACCAACAGCTTCCCTTTTCATACCTAAAAGCAGAGCTAAAGGTAAGGCAATAAAAATTGTTCCGAGGTTACCTAATTCCTGCAGTAAAAAAGCAGGGCCAGCCTTTACTACCTCTACAATATTAGGTCCAACAAGGGTCCCATACTTAACTCCTAAAGGAAGTAGGGCAATCATGACATATGTACCCGCCTTTTCAACTTCCTGCATCGAAATAACTTTCTTAAGTGCTTTAATTTTGCTTCCTAAAAGATCAGGTGTAATTAGCATTCCAATAATAACTGCAAACAGCATCGGCAGCAGCACAACCTGCCCTGGACCAATTTTAAATGTCTTTGTACCAAAAATTTCTGTTGCTACTACTATAATAAATACAGAAATAAATAGCTTTAGAAAAGAATTAAAGTCATTCCCTCTCTCAGGTTCTTTTTGTTTTTCTTTGTTTTTTGCCATTTTATTAACACTCCTCAATTCTTAAACTTCTCTTTTTTAAATTTTAATAAATATATTATTACTAAAAGCTCTTCTACACCTCCCTGCTTTAAAATTTTGAATATTAATACTGATTAATTGTATTTTAGGACTTATTGAGTTAAGTGTCAAGCAATTATCATTTAGGTTAATAAAGTATTCATGTATAATTATTCGTGAACTGTCAGTTTATATCGAATTAATAGACAAAAAAAGCAGTTAGCGAAACGATCAGCTAACTGCTTTAGAATTAATTATTAATTTTTAAAAATTGAAAAATTACTTCTCCATCGAATCATCAAAGGCCAGATTAGAAGGATCAAAGTCAACATTGCGGACAAAGCGGAGAGCTTCTTCAGCTCCATAGATCCGATCCATACCGCTGTCTTCCCATTCAACAGAAAGAGGACCGGTGTAATTCATCTTATTTAACTCTCTAATAATTTCATCAAAATCTACAGCCCCATGACCCAAAGATCTAAAATCCCAGCCGCGGCGGCGGTCACCAAAGGGAAGATGAGATCCTAAGATTCCTTCCCGTCCATTTAAGCTGACAGCAGCATCTTTCATATGCACATGATAAATTCTTTCACTAAAATCTCTCAAGAATAGGTGAGGGGTCATTCCCTGCCAGATTAAATGACTGGGATCAAAATTAATCCCAAACTCAGGCCGCCAATCAAATTTATCTAAAAGTTTTTCTGTGGTGTAAAAATCAAAGGCAATCTCAGTTGGGTGGACCTCTAAGGCAAATTTAACTCCATTTTCTTTAAATACATCTAAAATTGGATTCCAGAGCTCAACTATCTGCTCAAAGCCTTCTTCAATCATCGCTTCTGTTGTCTGAGGAAAAGAATAAAAAAACTTCCAGATTGGTGAGCCTGTAAAACCAGTTACTACCTCAACCCCTAAATTTTTGGCAGCAACCGCTGTTAATTTCATCTCTTCTACCGCCCATTTTCTTATCTCTTCCGGCTGACCTGCATATTTTTCCGGAGCAAAATTGTCGAGCCGAGGGTCATAACGATCACCAACACACTGACCGGCTAAATGATTACCAATAGCCCAGACTCCCAAGTTATTTTTCGCCAATATTTCAAGCTTTTCTTCAACATAAGAGCTGTCTTCGGCTGCTTTTTGAACATCTAAATGGTCACCCCAGCAGGCAATCTCTAAACCATCATAACCAATTCCACTCATTATTTGGGCCAGTTCTGAAAATGATAGATCTGCCCACTGACCTGTAAAAATAGTTACTTTACGTCCCATTTTCCACACCCCTTAAATAAAATTTATCATCTTATAATTCCTATACTTCAACCCATTTTTCTTCTCTGGAACTTTTTAAAATTGCTTCAGTAATTTTGACTTCCAAGGCTCCATCAGCAAAAGTAGCAAAATCATAATCAGCAGGGTCTCCTGCCGCTAAAATACAGTTATAAAAATCCTTAATCGAATTTTTTAATCCTTCTGACCAACCTTCAATATGACCGCCCGGATAATAACAGCGTTCTGCTGCTTCACTGCTTAATAAGGAAGGATCACGGCTTAAAATCTGGTTAGCCTGATCTCGATGACCTATAAATAGCTGGTTGGCATTTTCCTGAGACCAGCTTAAACTTTTTTTACTGCCGCTGATCTCTATAAATAGATCATTTTTATGGCCGGCATCAACCTGTGATACAGTAAAATTACCCGCTGTCCCGTCCTCCATTTCAAAAAGGACTGAGGCATAATCTTCGGTTTTAACTTCAACCTGCTCATATTTTTTATCCTCACCAGCCTGAGCAAAGGTTTTAATCTCAGCAGCTGGTTTCTGGCGTTCTGGATGAACTATTTTTGTTTTAGCAGTTAAGCGCTTGATTCTTTTATCAGTTAAATACTGCAGCAGATCACAAAAGTGGGAACCTATATCAGCAACAGCTCTTGATTTCCCTCCCTGTTTTGGGTCAACCCGCCAGCTGTAATCATCTTCAAAAAGCATCCAGTCCTGCAGATAAGAACCCTGCAGATGAAAGAGCCTTCCCAGTTCATTTTTAACTTTCTGCTTCATTTCTTTAACCAGGGGATAATGTCGATAGTTAAAATTAACCCCGGCATAAATATCTCTACTTTCTAGAATTGCTAAAAGCTCAGCGGCTTCTCTGCTGTTCAGCACCAGTGGTTTTTCGGAAAACACATGCACACCGGCCTCCATAAAAGCTTTGTTAATCGGGAAATGAAGATAATTTGGCGTACAGTTGTGGATTATATCTAAGTCTTCTTCTGCCAGCATCTTTTGATAATCAGCATAATAATTAGGTACCTTTAGTTTTTCTGCAGCCTTTTTTGAAGATTCGAGGGAGCTGGCTGCAGCTGCTTTAATCTCGATATCTATGCTGCTCAACCTTCTTAAGGCTTCAATATGGGCCTCACCTACAAAACCAACACCGATAATCCCTACTTTCAATTTAGCCATCAAAGTACTCCTCCTTTTTACCTAAACTGTTTTCTGTTTTTTCTGCATTAGTACAGCACCAACTAGAATTATTCCTTTAAAGGCTTCTCTTAAGAATGGTGGTACTCCAATTAAGTTGAGCAGATTATTCATAACAGCAATAATTAAAACACCAAGCAGGGTTCCAACAACCGTACCCCGACCACCACTCATACTGGTTCCACCAACAACAGCCGCTGCAATTGCTTCCATCTCATAGCCGCTGCCCGCATTAGCATAATCCATCGAGCCAATTCGGGAAACCTGAATAATAGCTGCACAGGCTACTAAAAATCCGGTGATTGCATAAACTCTGCGCTTAACCTTTTTTACATTCACTCCGGAAAGATTGGCGGAGCGTTCATTGGAGCCAACTGCAATTATTTGACGGCCAAAAGTCGTCCGCTTTGACATAAAATAAAGGGCAGCCGCTATTAAAAGCCAGTAAATAATGGGCATCATCCGAAAACGGCCGATCTGAAAATTAGAAATCGGTAAAAACTCCATCGGTACTCTTGGATTATAGCCCTGCATAAAATGCTGGGTCACACTGCGGTAAAATTTCATAGTTGCCAGAGTTACCACAAAGGGAGGAATTCCACCTCTGGTAATTAATAATCCATTTAAGTTTCCTAAAAAATAGCCAAAAGCTAATGAAAGTAAAATAGCAATTAAAATTGCAGGGATTCCTTCTATTCCTAAATTTATTAAGATCCCATTCGGGCCTCTGTCTATCAGCATCATTAGAGCTGCACCAACTGCAACCATAGTTGAGCCAACCGAAAGATCGATTCCGGCTGACATGATTACGAAAGACATTCCAAGTGCAATCAGGCCAACTCCGGCATTATTTCGCAAAATATTTATCCAGTTATTAGTCCAGGTAAAAAACCAGCTGCCGACAGAGTCATAATCAAAACCAAGACTCCAGGTCTGCAAAATGATCATCACTATTAAGGCAATAGTGGTGCTGAATATCGGCTTATTTGTCCAGTTTTTTAAAAACCACTCTTTAAATCCTCTTTCTTGATCTTTATTCTGCATCTTATGCCCCCTCCTGATCTGAATTTGCCCTGACACCAGTTGCCAGCCGCATAATCTCATGTTCAGTCATTTGATCTCTCTCCAGTTCTCCCTGGATTACTCCATGATACATCACCAGAGCCCTGTCACAAATTCTAATTATCTCTTTGGCCTCACTTGATAAAATGATAACTGCTATATCTTCTTCAGCCAGCTTTAAAATAATATCATATATATCCTCTTTGGCACCCACATCAACTCCCTGAGTCGGGTTATCCAGAATAAAAATATCAGGGTTGGCAGTCAGCCATTTGGCCAGCACAATCTTCTGCTGATTTCCACCAGAAAGGCTGTTAATCGAATCAGTTTTAGATCCCATTTTAATTCTGAGCTTTTCTACCTGCTCCTCAAATTTTTGCTGCTGTCTTTCTTGATCAATAACCCCCCAGTGATCAAATAGGGGCCAGGTAACTATTGAAGCATTATCAAAAATATCCATATCTTTTATAATTCCATTCTCTTTACGGTTCCGGGGCAGATAACCGATCCCTTTTTTTAGAGCATCCGTGGTATTTTTAATCCTCACCTTTTTGTCGTGTAAATAGAGGCTGCCTGATTCTATCTCCCCACTGCCAAAAATTGCCTGGAAAAGCTCTTTTCTGCCATCTCCTAAAAGACCAGTAACTCCTAAAATTTCTCCCTTATGCACGGCAAATGAAATATTTTTAAAATCATTAGCACAGCTTAAATTTTCTACTCTTAAGACTTCTTCACCCCTAATCTCTTTTCTCTGAAAAGACTCTGATACGAGCTCATGCCCAACCATCGCCCTTGCCAGCTGATCTACATCAACATCCTTAACCAGCCCTTCAGCTACCAATTCCCCATTTCTGAGCACCGAATAGCGATCACAGAATTCTATTACCTCATTCAGCTTATGTGAAATAAAAACTATACCCACATTCTGTTTTTTTAGAGTTTCCATCATTTCAAAAACCCGCTCGATTTCCTGTTCAGTCAGAGAAGTAGTTGGCTCATCCATAATAATAATTGAAGCATCCATCATAATTGCTCTTGAAATTTCAACTATCTGTTTATAGGAGGTGTCGAGATCCCGAACCATTGTTTTCGGGTCTAATCTAATTTCCATCTCATCAAATACCTCCTGCGTTTTTTCAATCATTTTTTCTAAGTCTAAAACTCCACCTTTTTTCTTTAACTCCCTGCCGATAAACATATTTTCATAAATCGGAAGGTCATTGATCAAATTCAATTCCTGATGGATAAAAGCAATACCAGCACTCAGAGAATCAGCCGGCTTCTCAAATTTAACCCGCTGGCCGTCAATTAAAATTTCTCCTCTATCTGCAGGCAGTACTCCTCCAAGAATATTCATCAGGGTTGATTTTCCGGCACCATTTTCACCAATTAAGGCACAGACTTCTCCACCTTCCACTGCAAATGAAACGTCTTTAACCGCTTCAATTGCACCAAAGCTTTTATAAATATTTTTCATTTCTATTTTCACTCTACCACCTCCCATCAATTCAAATCAGAGGCTATGGAGACCATAACCTCTGACTCTATTTTCTATTGAATTTCTCAATTATAATTTTTAATCAAAACTGATCTTTTTTGAGAAATTATTCTGCTTTTAATAGGGAGAGTTTGGATCTAAGAATTTTTTGTAATTTGTGCGGTCAACTATAGTTGTCGGAATAATTGTTTCCTGAGGTACTTCTTCTCCCTCTAAAACTTTAACTGCTACATCAACTGCATCTTTAACCATTGCTGGTGAATAAAGAGCTGACTGAATCCAGATATCTTTATTTTTGGGCATCATTTCGAAGTATTCCTGCATTCCACCACCACCGGTAACTACTTTAATATCTTTCCGGCCTGCTTCTTCGATAGCTTTTAAAACACCGATTGAAGTTTCATCATCCATGGAATATACTGCATCAATGTGGTCATGTCTGACTAAAATATCTGACATATCATTTAAACCGGCTTCTCTGGTAAACTGAGTTGCATAGGTGTGCAGTTCATAGTCAGCACCAATTTTTTCTAGGGTGTCTAAAAATCCGGCTTTACGGAGTTCAGAAACTGAGCCAGCTGTTGGTACTTCAAGAACTACAACTGTTCCCTCTTTCCCAATCTTATCAGCTATATAGTGAGCTCCCTGAACACCCATATCGTAATTATCGCCGGCTACACGATAAACACCATCTACATCAATTTTAATATCAAAGTTTACTACTTCGATACCATCCTCAATTGCCATTCTAATTGGAACTTCCATTCCAGTCCACTGAGGAAAGGCTACAATGGCTTCTGCTCCCCAGGTTTTTAAGTCATCAAGCTGGGCTGTCATTTCCGAAGCATTACTGCTGGTCTGAATTCGATATTCAATTTTGTCAGAAAGTTCTTCAGCCCGGGCTTCAGCATGATAGGCTACTGCTGCAACCCAGCCATGGGTAACTGCCGGAGCTAAAATACCGATCTTATGCTTATCCTGAGCACTTACACCACCTGCAAAAACTAAAGTCAGAAACATAGCTAAAACCACAAAAATTACTAAACCTTTTTTCATAATATTACTCCTCCTTTTAATTTTGAAGATCTTTATTTAAATAACAGCAGCCTGCTGTTTATTCCTTTAATTAAAGACCTGCTATCTCTTCTAAAATTCCAGCAGTTGTAATTACCTGCTCTTTCGTTATTCTATCTGAAGGAACTTCTCTTTCAGCACAGTCGATAAAATGAGAAAGTTCATGGTAAAACATTGCTGTTGGGGGTAAATTAATTCCCGTTTCAATCTTTGGCTCAGCCTCTGTATTAAATCTAACCGCCTCTCCTGCTGCCGGATAAAAAATTAGCTCATCCTCGTTGACTAAAAGCCCCTCTTCAAAATATACCCGCCAGCGAGCAGTAAAGGGATAATTTGCATTATACCAGGCAGCTTCTGCCCCTACATTTAAATCGTCAAATTGGTAATTAAAGCGGTAGTGTTCTCTAAATTTACTGTTCTTTCTGCCTGCAGCCTGATAATTATAACTTTTGGGTGGTCCAAACAAGCTGACAATCAAATCAAGATCATGAATGTGTAAATCAAAGGGCAGCAGACCACTTTTTTCTTTCTCAAAAAGCCAGCCTTCTGCTGACCAGTCCGGTGCGGCAGTTAGACGAGTAAAATAGGCATCGAGTACCTTTCCATATTTTTGACTCTGAACAGCTTCTTTTAAAATTTCAACTTCTCTGGTAAAGTGCAGGACCTGACCGACAAAGACCAGTGCCTCTTCTTCTGAGGCCAGGGCAAAAACCCTTTCTGCTTCTTCCTGATGCAGGGCAATCGGTTTTTCAATGATCACATTTTTGCCGGCTGCTAAAGCCTTTAAGGCCAGCTCAACATGCAGGAAAGTCGGTGTACAGATATCTACTAAGTCAACAGTTTCTTCCTGCAGCAGGGTATCCAAATCCTGATAAACTTTAACTCCCCACTTTTTTGCTTTTTTTTGGTCAGATTCCGAAGGACCGACAACTGCTCTAACATCTGCCTTTTTAATCTGGGCATAATTATGATAATGAACTGTTCCCATCCCCCCTACACCAACAATAGCTATTTTCTGCATTTATTCCCTCCTTTCAAATTAAAAGTCTATTCCTAATTCTTTGAGATAATTATAAGAATCCTGGACAGCCTGATTTACTGCTTCTAAATCTGCCGGGCCAGCCTCGGTAAATTCTATCTCAATACTTAAGGGAGCCTCATTATTATTTGCTGCTAAAATCTCAAATATTTCTTTGAAGTCCAACTCACCTTTACCGATTGCAGGGAAATTCCATTCAGCCTGGGCTCCTGCTTTATCTTTTAAATGAATGTGACCTATTTTGTCAACAGCAGTTTTGAGATCATTAGCCAGGTCTACATCACCGTAAAATACAGCATTTGCTGTATCATAATTTACTACAACCCGCTTAGAATCAATCAGCTCAACAATTTCTTTTAAATGTTTTCCTGTCGCGTGTCTGCCGTGGTTTTCTAAACCTAAGATTAGATCATATTCTTTTAGGTAGGGAAGTAAGTTTTTAATATTTTGAGCCACCTGCTCGTCTGAGGCTTCAGCCTGATCTTCTAAGTGGGCCTCTCCGATAGAAGAAATTATATATTTACTTTCGAAAAAAGCAGCCAATCTGATATTAGCTATAAAATCGTTAAGCCGCTGATCATCCATCAAATTGGTGTGACCGCTTAAAGAGATTGGAGTCAACCCTGCTTCCTCTAGCTGATCTTTAATCCGATATAGGTCTCTAAAAGACATTGTTGGAAAAACATGTTCTGTCCAGCCTTTGGTGGCAGTAAGTTCAATATACTTGAAACCAGCTTTTTTGATACCAGCTACTGCTTCTGATAAGGAAAATCCGTGGTAAGTATTTGAGTTAATAGCAATTATTTTTTTCAAGCTCTCACCCCTTCTGTTGTAACATTCTTCAATCAGTACTGCTGTCGCGATACACCATTTCCGTCACATTGTCGTGGGAATAAATTTCGTTAACTGCCATTGCGGCAGCTCCAATAACTGCGACTTCATCATTTCTTTGTGATAACTCTACTTCTAAATCCTGAACTGCAAGCGAAGTAGAGCGGCGGAGCACTTCTTCTTTGATGGCAGAAATTAAGTAATTCCCTAAATTAGCAACTCCACCTCCAATAATAATTAAAGATGGATTATAAAAATTAACCAGTCTGGATACTACCCCCCCAATTTTTTGACCGCTGTTTTTGACAATTTCAACTGCAGCTCTGTCACTGCGTTTTAATGCTTCTCCTACATCTTTAGCTGTCAGTTCTCCCCTTTCTTTTAACATAGATTCTAAAATTTCACTTTCTTTATTTTGGGCAGCTTTTTTTGCTTTTTTGGCAATTGCTGGCCCGGCTGCTACAATTTCTAAACAACCTCGATTACCACAGGGACATAATTCCTTTTCTCCATCTATAGCGATATGTCCGATATCACCTGCACAGCCCTTAGATCCTCTGTATAATTCATCTTCACAAATGATACCGGCTCCGATACCGGTACCTATTTTTATAAAAATAAAGTTTGAAACATCTTGAGCTAAACCTGCATGTTTTTCTCCAACTGCCATCACATTAACATCATTATCAATAAAGGCTGGACAGCTGTACTTTTCCTGCAGTATTTTTTTTAACGGGTAAAGATGCCAGCCCGGCATAATAGGTGGTGAAACCGGAAGTCCTTTTGAAAATTCAACCGGCCCGGGAACTCCCATTCCAATTCCAAAAATTTTTTTATCAGCTAATTTATTTACTTTTAATAAATCTTCAATAAAATTATTAATTTCTTTCATGATTTTTTTAGGACCATTATTAACTAAAACTGCTTTAGATCTTAAATCAATAATTTCAGCATCTAAATTACAGAGGCCAACATTAAGGCTGGTTGCTCCGAGATCGATAGCTATGATAAAGCCATTATTTTTAGCAAATTTAAGCAGCTGTCGATTTCTGCCGACACTGCCGACAGATTTATTCTCAGCTTCAGCTTCCTTGATCAGCCCCATTTCTAACAGTTTTTTGGTATGTACACTGACAGTTGATTTTGACAAGCCTGTCTTTTTTACTATATCTGTTCTAGAGAGAGGCCCAATATTTTTTATTATTCTAAAGATAGCTGCTCCTGCTGCCGGACCAGACCAGCCAAAAATTTTTTTGCTATCTATTCTAACCATAATTGTCCCTTCTTTATTATAAGTTTAGTTTTTAATATTGTTTATTTTCTGAATATTTTCATTAAAAATAATATTCTGGTTTATTTTAATTATAATTTATATTTGTTCGAAAGTCAAACAAATTGATTAAGAAATTATTTTCAGAAAAATTCACTCTGGAATAAAACTATTTTTTAAGCTAAAAATATGAACAAACTGCCCTGATAAAAATTTAAAAAACATTGATCAAAAAATTATCAGCTCAGAATCTATCAGCCGCAACCCAGAAATCAATGCAATTCAACCTAATTTAATGCTCAACCTGGCAGTTGCAGTTTTGCTGGCTCTAATGCTTTCGGTAGGAATTATCTTCCTCCTTGATTATTTAGATAACACTATTAAAAATGAAGATGATCTGCAGCAGATTTCAGATTTACCTGTGCTGGGGATTATCCCGGACTTAGACGAAATAGATCACCATAAAAATTACGGGGAGGGGGAACAGAATGGCCAAAAAGAAGAATAAAAGCCAGAAAATAAAAAGTGATAAATTGGTCGCCTTACATCATAAAAAGTCTCCAGCAACTGAGGCTTTTAGAACTATCCGCACCAATCTGCAGTTTATGAGTCCTGATAAAGAATTAAAGGTTATTATGGTTACCGGTTCTGAGGCTGGTATTGGTAAATCAACTGTTGCCAGCAACTTAGCTCTAACCTTTTCAATGACTGGTCAAAAGACTTTATTGATCGATACTGATATGAGAAAGCCAATGCTGCATAAACTTTTTGATCTTCCCAATTTCCAGGGCTTGAGCTCTTATTTAGCCGGAGATCAGGATGAAATTTAGGTACTATTTTAAATAAGTATCCGGTTAATAAAAGTTCATATTACACCTATGAAAATTATTATTACTATGGTGAAGAATAATTTAAAGCTCTTACTTACTTCTTAAGAAGTGGTAAGAGCTTTTTTTGATCTTAATTATCAATTTTTTTCTTATCTATCAACATTATATAATATCAGGAAATTATACCTAATGGTTTGTTGGGGATAATATTTATAGTTTAATAATTTCCGCTATCAACGAAATTTAACCTGCTTCAGCCCCGATTTAATTCCGCCGGACTATAACCTTTTAAAATCCACTGCTTTGTATTATTATGAAAATCATTGATCAGCTTAATCAGTTCATCTTTTTCTTCAAAAATATCAATTCCAAAATTCTCAGCTAAAATACGAATGATTTCTGCAGTACTGATGTTATTATTGATCATCAGATAAAAGCTAAAAAGAACCTTTTCAGCTTCCTCATCGGGCAGCTTATAATCACTGGTTAATTTCTTTTTAAATCTTCTCTGAGCAAGGTTCCAGCTGGGATGACCTTTTTGATAGGCATTCTCTACTTCTTTTTTAGAGGGAATATAATAATCTAGATCACTGCGGCTTTCTCTCTCAATAAGAATGTCAGATGCGTCTTCAACAGCACCTAAAACAAAAAATGGTCCAGCACTATAAGCTAAAACTGAAAATTCTCCGTATTCTACAACTACATCTAAGGGATCAATTCTCCATTCAGGAGTCAGAAATCTCTCTAAAGAGTTATATAAAAGCTCAGGAGTTAAAACTCCATAATAGACTGCACTACCAACTGCATATTTAATATAGCTGTCATTTAAACGAATTTGTTTTTTAATGCTTTTTTTATTTAAAATAGCTTTAATTTTACTTCTCAATTTTTCTGGTATGAGAAAAAAAGCGGTCTCCTGATTCTGACCTAAAAATACAACTCCCCGGGCCTGAAAATATTCTGCTATATGAAAAGTAAATTCATTAACTTCAATATAGGCTCCGGAATATCTTTCACACTGCATAATTATTTCTTTCAAAAATTCAGTCTGTTCTGAACCTAAATACTGAATCCAGGACTCCAAATTATCAGCAATTCTTTTAATCAATTCTTGAATAAGTTCAGCTTTATTAAGCTGGCTAATACCATGAAAATCCCAGAGCTTTCTCATCTCGTTCAGCTCATTTTTTGTTAAATTTGATAATAATTGATTATAGCTGGCATCCGGTTCAATATTATCTAGTTCGTCAATCCAGAAATTTTCTTTCATAAACAAGTCCCCCATTAAATTTTTATTTTACAATAACCCTACAAATTTTTAATTTGAGATTTTTTAATCTTATAATTTTCTATGCAAAATCTCTTTCTCTATCTATTATACAACTTTTAATTCTAACTGGCAAAAAAACTAAATATTTTTTAATCATAAAAAACTATTACATCATGATTTGATTTAAGAGTTTTTACAGTATATAATATAAGTATGGGTAAGACCCATAAAATACAAGGTGGTGATAAAATGAGTGATAAGTTAGTTGTCAAAGTAGACTCAAGAGGGAGAATAACAATTCCTAAAGAAGCCCGTAAAACTGCAGATATAGAAGCAGGAGATGTTCTTTTTATGAATCTCAGTCCAGGTAGAGTAGAATTAACCAGAGCAATTGAAGATCCACTTGTAGAATTAGCGGCCTATGCTGAAAAAGAATATAAAAAGGGTAATACACAAAACTTAAGAGATTTTGCTGAAGAAGAAGGGATTAAATTAGATGAATAATTATTCTGTTGAAATTATTCACTTAGTTAAAGAGGACTTAAAAAAACTTAGACATCAAAAAGAAGCTGCTGTTAATCAGATTATTTCTTTAGAAAAAGAACCAATTAAAAAAAGCAAATCTTTATCTGGAACTCTAAAAGGTTTAAGAAGTTTTAAATTTACTTTAGCTGATGGTCAATATAGGGCTATTTTTAAAATTTTAGAAGATAATAAAGTGTGCCTGCTGATCATTGTAGGCAGCAGACAAAATATCTATTTAGAAGCAAAAAGAAGAGTTAAAAATCTTAAAAAGCAGGGATTAAGATAGCCATTGAGTATAGGAATGACTATAATCCCTGCTTTTCTTCCTGAAAAAATGGTGGAGTGATTATAGTTAAGTCATCATCCGCATTTGTTATATTACCAATAAGTAAAGATACTTTTTCTAATACAGGAGCAAGAATATCCCTATTTTCATCAATTTCCTTTTCTAGTTTATCAATATTTAAATCATCTTCAAAGTCCTCATTAAGTTCATACATTACATTTAGTTCTACTAAGATTTTATAAAACATTTCTGGATAAAAAAACACTTTTCTTCTAAAGGTCAAATAAACATAATCCTCATCATAATCTATTACCTCAAACTTATCTGCTATCTTAAGATCTATATTTTGTTGATTAAATTCTTCGTTTTCCATTCCTAAATAATTAAAATCAATATTTAATAAATTTATCTTAGGATATCTAGCTAAATTAATAAAACTCATAATATTCCCCCTCAACTAAAAACTAAATAGACTTATTTTTACTTTTTTTATTTTTTATTTTATATTTAACTTTTTCTTCAGACATAGATTTTTGATTCCAAACTGCTGCTGGTGATGTTTTATATCTTAAAATTGAACTTTGAATTTCTTTTTTCAATTTATTTATTTCTTTTTCAGCTTTATCAGCAGCATTTTCCTTAGTTATTAAAAAAAGAAGATATTCAGATATATTCATTTTATCTTTTTTGGCCTTCATCTTGATTTGTTTATATAATTCTTCCGGTAAAGTAACTTCTACTTTATTTTTATTAGCTATCATTTCTTCAAGTCTTTTATTCAGCTTTTTAATAGTTTTATTGCTGAGATTATCTGAGTTGTTTTCCAGTAAAATTTTAACATTAGATGGCTCTTTAATTAATCTTAGTTGATTATTATGGGTTTGATCGGGTAAAGAACCTCTTTCATATCTGTGATAAGTTATTTCTCCCCAGCCTAATAGTCTGCTTATTTCTTTCTGAGTTAATTTATATTTTTTTCTAATATCTTTTATTTCTTTAACTGATAAAATATTTTTCTTTTCTCTAAATTTATCAAATGCTTTTTTTTGATTTTCTCTATCTAATTTTTCATGAAAAAGTTTTGTTTTACAATTCTTACACACAGCTACTTTAGCATTTATTTCAATTTCTTCTTGGTTTAATATATTTCTGCTCTCTTTTACTAATTCAATATCATATTCCACAAAGTTATCACATTTATCACAAAATAATTTATCAACATCTTTTGATTCTTGCATTTAAACCCTCCTAGCTTTGTAGTCAATTATTTATAAGGAAAATCAATAGGATAATCTGCTTCATGGAAAGATAAGCAGATGACCTGTTCTCTACCTCTAGTTTCAACCCTTATTTTTATGTAAAATAATGTTTTTCCCAGAGCAGTATTGATTTCCCTGGCAAAAAACCACCAGTCATAATTGTTATAATTTTTATAATCAGGTTCAGGCCCTTTCCAATAATCTTCAACTTCCAAAATTTCTATATAAAATTTAGCAATATCTATAGTTAAACCGTGTTTATATAATGAATTTAAATTCTTCTCTCTATCTACAAAATGAAAACCATTAATTTTTCCTATAACTTCTCGCATCCGGGATAAAAAATTATTAATTTTTGATTTTTCTACTAATGACATAATTTAATACCCCGCTTTTCAACTACATTATTATCACTTCATAATAATTATACTACTTTTAACCAGATTAATCAATATATATTATCATATGATAATATAATTTTTAGTTTTATACTAAAGTTATCAGAAATTGCAAAGTGTCTTCCTGAAAGTTGCAGACTAAAATTCCCTATTATTGCAGGATAAAAACCCCCATCTCAACTAAGTGTGCACTTTGTTGCATAAAAAACCCCGACAGCTAAGGTGCCACCAGGGTTATGATCTGTTTATATTATTTAATGCTTTAAAAAATCTATTAATTCTGCCTCCGAATTTGTGGTTACTATTTTTTCACTTAAATCTTCAATTTTACTTAACTCAGCCTCATTAATCAATTTAATAATTTCATTATCTGCATCACCAAATTTAGCCTTAATTTGCTTCATCAGAACCTTCAAAATTACCTTTAACCAATGTCTTAAATAATTTTCTTTCTCCCTTTTTTTCTCCCTGTTCCTCTGCATACTTAAATATTCTAACCATCTTGTAATCTCTCCATATTTCTGAGATTTCCTGATCACTATTCATCAAAGGTAAAAAGATTAAGTCAAGATAATTTATCAAAATCTATTATACAACTTTAAATCATAACTGGCAAAACGAATTAAATCTGAAATAGAAATTTTTGCTTCTTCCTCTAGATGAAGGATTGACCTATAACTTGATCAATTTTCCTTGCCCAAACAGCATTTCTTATATTTCTTGCCGCTGCCGCAGGGACAGGGATCATTTCTGCCCACCTGCTCACCTTTTACAACTGTCTGTTCACCTACTGAACCATCCTTATTCTTTTTCGGCAGAGGCTGCAGGTGTTTTTTCTCTTCTTCAAACAACTCCTCGGGAGTATGGCCTTTTAAGATCCACATCCTGGTATTGTTGTGCAGATCATTCAGCTGCTGCACAAAGTTATCGCTCTGTTTCTCATTTTTAAACTCATAATCACTGGTAAAATCCTGCAGGATCGAGATTGTACTAAAATCATTTTTTATATCCATCATCATCTCCCAGAGTATATCTTCAGCTTCAGCCTCTGAAATCGAAAAATCACTGATCAGCATTTTTTTAAATTTTCGCTGCACAGAATTTAACTTTTCCTGTTCATTGCTGCCGGCATAGAGTATATCCTTTTTTCGTGGTAAATAATAATCAACATTTGATCTCATTTCGATTTCATCAATTATTTCTTCCGGGCTGATAACCGCTGGATAAAGATAATAATAACTGTAGAGTTTAATTTTATCAGTTGAGCGATATGTTTCATCTATTAAGTTTCTCAGATCAAGATAATCTATATCTTCTTTTATATCATAGTATTTCTCATAAAAATCATAAATTTCTCTTCCACCCAGGGCACCATAATAAACTAATAGGCCGCTGACAAAAGTTATGATTTCTTTGTTTTCCTTAATTTGTTTTTTAAACTCAGATTGATTTACAATTTCTTCAATTTGTTCTGCTATATCAGCAGGAATCCTGACAGAAGTTTCTTCTTCATCATCGATTAGATCAAGAATACCCCTGTAATAAAAATTATATAATGCTTCGGGTAAAACATCTCTAAAGCTGACATCAACTCTTTCATTTTTTGTCTGTGCTTCAATTACCTTTTCCAGAAATTTAATATTTCTTGGAAGTTGATACTGCAGCCAGTCTTTTAGCTGAGCTTTAATCCGTTCAGCAAGAGCATCTATTAATTCAGCCTTGTTTAACTGACTGATTCCACCGAACTGCCAGTACTGTCTGATTTCAGTTAGTTCATTTTTAGTTAAAGTCGCTAAGAAATCTTTTAAATTCTGCTGCTGCATATTTTAGCCCCCTGTATTTGTCAAAATTATTTATTTACATCTCTATTATACAACTCTAGGTCATAATTAGTAAAACTGTTAATAAAAATGCCCTAATTAAAGGACATTGATTAATAAGTTTATTATTCTATTTATTTTAGCAAAAATTGGTTCCGTAAAAGGTAACTGCACATTAGATTAGATTTGATTTAGTGCTTTAAAAAATCTATTATTTCTTCTTTAATAATCTGTAGTTATTATTTTTTAGCTCAAATCTTCAATTTTACTTACCTCAGCCTTATTAATCAGTTATAATTAATTAAACTTGAATTCGGCAAGTAAAAAGTTAAAGTAGTTCTTTTTAGATTTTTGCCGAGTAATGTATAATAAGTTGTGTAAATAAAATTATGATAATTTTTTTAAATAAAAAGAGGAATCCTTCTTTGAGTGGTTGAATATATTTATTGACAAAATAAAAAACACAACCACAAGGAGGACTCCT
>Ga0208154_10035_pt1 | contig 52762 bp, 46 predicted proteins | sample Wag4S2014_11_5_FD_187354 | JGI IMG/M metagenome (GOLD analysis project Ga0208154, IMG submission 187354) | Deep subsurface shale carbon reservoir microbial communities from Ohio, USA - Utica-2 Time Series 2014_11_5 (SPAdes) (version 2) ...
TAGACAAACATTTGTTCTTGTTTTTAGAATATTTAATATCTAAATATAATACTTAAAATTCAATACCGTCTTCTCTTTCCTCGGGGCAAGCCCTCGAGGTTTGCGAGCAGACTTTCATTCTATCACAGCCAGATCCAGGTCACTATTTTGATTAAATCTTTCAGTATTAAAAGAACCAAAAATATAGACAGCTGAGATATCATTTGCTCAGTAAAATAATCTCTGATTTTATTTTTAATTTCTTTTTTATTTTCAGACAGCATAATTTACACCCTCTTTATTTAAACCTGATTATAATCTCAATACTACCATATTTTCCAAATAAATCTTTCCCTAATTGATGGGGATCTTTTTTCTCTTCTTTTTCCGTAATGTATTTATTTAATGCTTTTTTAACCAGATAAGTCCTGGTGACATTTTTAGACTCTGCTAATTGATTTAACTTTTTTTTAGTGATTCTGGAAGTCTCACACTAATTATCAGCTTCACCACCATAATATTATTGTATTACTAAACTATTTAATTTACAATCTTATAATATGAATTCTTGATTTAAGAGATTTTTTATTAATCAAATAAATTTCACTATTTATTAGAATTTACCACATTTTAACATGCTGGTAATGATTTCGTAATAATTACCTGTAATAATATACTTAAAATAGAAGAATAAAAGAACAGAACTTTTTTTGGGGGGTGAAAACAATAAAATTTATTATTCTTAATTAAATATGTAGTAAAAAGTAGTTCTGAAACTGAAAAGTAAAAAAACCACTTTACTTAATCATCAAAGGGGGAAATATTAGATGAAATTTAAGAAGTCTTTAATATTATTTCTATTTATTTGTTTACTCACAGTTACATCTTTTGCTGCTGTAAATGCAGCTGATGCCAGTACTGCCAAAAATATTATTTTCATGATTCCAGATGGAATGAGTATGGATATTGTAACTGCAGCCCGAATACTTAAAAATGGGCCTGATGGTGAACCTCTGGCTCTGGAAAAACTCAATAATGTTGGTTATATCAGGACATATTCAGCTGATTCTATTGTTACTGATTCTGCTGCTGCCGGTTCTGCTATGGCAACTGGAGAAAAACATAATAATCGCGAAGTGAGTGCCCATTCAGTCAACGGAGAACTTATGGATATCGAAAAAAAGTCTAAAACAATTCTTGAGATTGCTGAGGATTTAAATAAATCTACCGGTCTGGTAGCAACATCTCAAATATCTCATGCTACACCGGCAACCTTTGGAGCTCACGTACCTGTTAGATACGCTGGAGCAGAAATTGCCCGTCAGTATATAGAAGAAACTGAAGTGGACGTAGTGCTGGGTGGAGGAGTCTATGGTACCAGTGATGAATATAATGCTCAGCAGTTTGAAAAATCATATAATAATCTTCAGAGTAATGAAGCAGTGGCAAATTTAGCCAGGGAAAATGGCTATCTGACAGTTAATAATGAGTCAGAAATGAGACTTGCTCAAAATAAAGAAAGTGACAGGATATTTGGCATGTTTACAGCTTATGATGAAGGTAAAACTCCTGAATTATTCAGACTAAATAAATTTGGACTTAAAGACAGTGAAGGTAATGCTTTCCCGAAATATCCAGAAGGAGAACCAACTCTGGCTGAAATGACAGAAACCGCACTTAAAACTCTGGAAAATGATTCTGATGGATTTTTCTTAATGGTGGAAGGATCCCAAATAGACTGGGGAGGACATGATAATGATCTTAACTATGAACTGGCTGAAATGCTGGGCTTTGATAAAGCAGTTGAGACAGTTCTTAACTGGCTTGAGCAAAGTCCTCTGCGTAAATCAGAGACTCTAGTAATAATTGCTCCAGATCATGATACCGGTGGACTCAGAATTGCCGGGCCATATGGAAGTTTAAGCAGCCAGAGTGAAAAAATTGAATCCGGCTGGACCAGTGAAGACCATACTGGAGGCGATGTTCCTACCTGGAGCCAGGGACCAGGTAGTGAGCTTATAGCTCAACCGCTGGATAATACTGATATTTTTAAAATTATGAAAAAAGTAATGCGATAAATCTAAAATAAATTTGAATTTTGATTAATTATTAAGCTCTACCGATTAGGGTAGAGCTTAATTGATTTAAAAGCAAATTTTCATTTTTAGCTAAAGCGTAAAATCTTCTATTGAACTGTCCATTATATCCTGAGTTATTCCAATATAGTCCAGGGTAATACTGGGAGAAGAATGGTTAAACAGCTTCTGCAGCAGGGCCACATCCTTATTTTTCTGGTAGTGGTGATAACCAAAGGTTTTGCGGGTTGAATGACAGCCAATGTTATCCAGTCCAGCTTTGCGACCAGTTTCACTGAAAATCCTGTAGGCCTGAAAGCGGGTTAGCGGCTTATTGGTCCCAATTCGGCTCTGAAAGAGATGCTCTTCTCCCCTCATATTCTGGCAGTAGTCTTCCAGTTCCCGGCGCAGGTTGGAGTTGATCAAAAACCGCTTGTTTTTGGAAGTTTTCTGTTCTCTGATCACAATATGGCTTTTATTGCGCACATCTTCGACCTTCAACTTCAGCATGTCACTGATTCTTAAACCTGTATTAATTCCCAGCACAAAGAGTATATAGTTGCGGTAGCTCTGCTGACGCAAAATATTTTTTATCTCTTCAATTTTATCCTTATCTCTGATCGGCTCAACTTTATTCATGAGCTGCTCCTCTCCTGATTACTTTACTTTCGAATAATTTATTTGGAATTTTGTTCCTATATACTCATTATAGCACTTTTTGTTAGAAATTTTAAGTTAAATTTACTTTTTTTTCTAATTAAATAAAAAAATAGCTCCACTAAAAGGATGAAGATTATGCATAACAGAAGTAAAATAGTGACTTTTGGATTAATTGTATTAATAATAATTTTTAGTAAACTCTTTTAAAGTGAACAGATAACTTGTAAATTAGAACTATATCGAATATAATAGATACAATCTTGTTCTAATAATTTACTATTTTTCTTTAAAATTATTTAAAGGAGCTAAATATAAATGGATATCAAAAAAATTTTTACAGGACGCTGGCAGGTTGCTGTTTTAGCAATTAGCGCCTGTTTTCTCTGGGGATCTGCCTTTCCTTCATTAAAAATAAGCTATGCAGAAATTATGCCATTTAATGTTAATGCCTATGATAGAATGATTTTTGCATCTTTAAGGTTTTTTATTGCCTCACTAATGTTATTTTCTATTATTTTAATCAATGGACAAAGAAAAGAGCTATTTAAAATCAAAAAATATTTTTTGCTATTATTAATTCTTGGTGCCATGCAGACCAGTTTGCAGTATTTTTTCTTTTATAATGGTCTTGCTAATACTACAGGTGTTAAAAGCTCGATCATCAGCACCAGCGGAATTTTCATGACTGTTATAGCCTCCCACTTTGTCTATAAAAATGACAAATTAGATTTCAAGAAAAGTATTGGGATTATACTTGGATTTTTAGGAGTGCTTTTTGTAAATCTAAATCGAGGTGAATTAAATGCTGCTTTTCTTTTTGCAGGTGAAGGATTTTTAATAATCTCAGCAGCAATTTCTGCTGCGGCAAGTTTCTTAGCCAAAAAATTAACAGGAAGCTTAAACGCTTTGATAGTAACTGCCTGGCAGATGTTTATGGGTTCCCTGCTTTTATTTACTGCGGCTTCAACCGGCAGCAATTTTAACAGATTAAGCTTTAGTCCAATAAGCGTAGTCTTATTATTTTATCTTGCCTTTATTTCGGCTGCTGCTTTTGCCTTATGGTATACCTTAATCAAATATAATGCCTTAGGTTTTGTCACAATCTATAAATTTATGATACCGGTCAGTGGAGTTTTTCTCTCATCTATTTTACTGCCTGGTGAAAGAATTAATCTTATTATAGTTGCTTCCATGCTGCTGGTTTCCTTAGGCATCATCATTATAAACTATAGACCGGGATTATTAAAAAATAAGTATATTTAACCAAACATAAAAAAACAGTTCCCCCATGTAAACCTATCACAAAAAGGAACTGTTTTTTTATTAGTTATTAAATTTTATTTTCAATTAATTCATATCGAATTCTAATTCCAGATCTTCATCCTCTTTTTCTTTAATGTCATCAGTTTCACTCACCTTGTTTTTTAAGAAATTAACCATAAAGGCGGTAATTAAAGTTCCAACTACAACAGCAACAACAAACATGATTCTATTGTCAACTACTGGTAAAACTATTGGTCCACCATGGGGAGCAGGATCTCCAACTCCAGCCAACATTGCAATAACTGAACCCACTGCAGATCCTGTAACAATTGATGGTATAACCTTAAGTGGATCAGCTGCTGCAAATGGAATAGCTCCTTCTGTAATTCCAATTAAGCCCATAAAGAAAGCACCCTTACCAGCCTGTTTTTCTTCTTTATTATACTTTTGGGGAGCCATCATTGTTGCCAAAGCCATTCCAAGTGGAGGAATACAAATTGCAACTGCAATTGGTCCCATAACTGTATATATTCCCTGCTCAATTAAACCGACACCAAACAAAAATGCTGTTTTATTAACTGGACCACCCATATCAAAAGCTATCATGGCCCCAAGAATAATTCCAAAAATAATTTGACTTCCTTCACTCATAGCTCTCAACCAAGTTGTAAGACCGCCCATCATATTACTAATTGGAATTCCAATAACATACTGCATTAAAGAGCCCACAATAATTGTAGACAAAAGTGGAATAACAAATATCGGCATAACCGGTTTAAGAACCTCAGGTACAGACCAACTTTTAATCCAAGCAGCAATATAACCAGCTAAAAGACCTGCAACAATACCACCTAAAAACCCAGCTCCAATTTGTCCTGCAAGATACCCACCAATCATACCTGAAACAAGACCAGGCCTATCAGCAATAGAATATGCTATGTATCCTGCTAAAATTGGCACCATTAATGTAAAAGATGCACTACCTAAAGATAATAAGTTTTGTAGAATAGGGTTTGTTACATCGGCTCCTTTACCTGCTTCTACACCACTCAACATAATTGAAAACGCTATTAAAACACCACCAGCAACAACAAATGGAATCATATAACTTACACCAGTCATCAAATGCCCTCTAATTTCTTTTAATTTCTTTTTCATAAATATTCCTCCTCGTATAATATACTTAGTGATATTAACATTAATTAAATTTTAAACTTTATTTATTCCTTAAACTTATCAATTATCTTATCTATAATCTGGTCTGAATGCTTAATTGCTTTTTGAACATCTAATTTAAGTTTAGGTATTCCCTTAAATCTATCTGCCTTAGAGATATTAACATCTGCTGCAATTATTACTGCAACTGCGCTTTCAATATCTTTTTCAGTCAACTCATTTTCAATACCAATTGAACCCTGAGTTTCAACTTTTATTTCTACACCTCTTTTTTTGGCACTTTTTTCTAAAGATTCAGCTGCAAGATATGTGTGTGCAACTCCTGTAGGACAAGCTGTAACTGCTATTATTTTCATAATATTTCTCTCCTTTTTTAATGTTTTTAATTTAAGCAAATATATTCTGAATAATTGAATTTACTTTTTCTTTATTCTCTGCATTTAAAAGATCTTTTTTAAAGTTGTCGTTCAATAAATTTCGGGATAATGTAGATAATATTTTTAAATGTTCATTTCCCTTACTCGCTTCAGGAACAGCAAGTAAAAATACTAATTTAACTTTCTTATCATCAAAGGATTCCCAGTCTATTGCTTTATCTAAACGAGCAAAGGCAACAGCTGCTTTTTTAACTCCTTTTGATTTCCCATGAGGAATTGATATTTCACTCCCCACACCAGTACTTGTCTTATTCTCTCTTGTTAATACAGCTTCTAAATAATCATCATATGAATCCAAATTACCATTTTTCTCAATTAGTTTTGCCATTTTTCTTATTATTTCTTCTTTATTTTTTGCTTCTAAATCTAAACTGATTAAATTGGTATTAATGATTTCATTCATTTTACAACCCCCTTTTAGTTAATAAAGAAATTACTTTTTCTTTAGTTTTTGCCTCTTTTAATTCATTTAAAAACAGTTCATCTTCCATAATTTGATAAAAATAACTAAAAAATTTTCTAGCAATCTGGCTATCAATAGCCAGTAAAAATACAACTTTTACTTTTTCTTCACCCCACTGAATAGCTTCGTTTAAGACTGCAACTGCAACTTTTCTTTGCTTTACATCATTGATTCTGGCATGAGGAATTGCAAGTCCTTTACCTACCTCAGTTGCTGTTATCTTTTCTCTTTCTAAAACTGAATCAATAAATTTTTGATCAACAAAACCTCTTTTTTGAAGTTTCCCACCCAAAAATTCTATTACTTCTTTTGGAGATTCTAAATCTAAATTTGCAAATATTAACTCTGATTCAAATAAATTTTTTAATTCACCGGCAGGAGACATTCTATTGTTAAATTTCGACTTATTAGCTTGAGATGAATAATTGATTTTTTCGTTAATTCTACTCAAATCTGATTCAGACAATATTGGGCTGACAGTAATTACATCTTTTTTGATATTAGATAAAGGAATAGTAGAAATAACTAAATCAACATTATTAAGATCTTTATTATCCAGTTCGTGAGTAGAAAGTATTTCTATAATTTCGATCCGTGGTAAATATTTTTTTATTTTACTGGCAAGTAACTGTGAGGTGCCAACTCCACTACTGCAGACTATTATCACTTTCCAACTCTTAGTAATTCTTTCTACAGCAGCTCCCAGATGCAGAGCTATATATCCAATTTCATCTTCGTTAACTTTTAGATTTAAATCTTCTTGGAATATAATACTGCTGCTCCAGGCGGCACCAAAAATAGTAGGATAATTCTCTTTAATCTCACTTAAAATTGGATTCCTAATACTCAACCCATATTTTAATCTATTAATTGCAGTTCTTAAATGTAAAATTAAACCTAACAATAGTTCTTCATCGGTTTTAAAATTATAGCCAAGAATTTCTTCTGACATTTTTATGATTTTTTGTGCTGCTTCAACTGTCTTAATCTCAGAATTTTTTATTACTTTTTCAACATCTTTCTTTTCTAAATGCTGCTGTAACTTTGACCCTAATATATGAAGAGAAATATATCCTATCTCAGCTTTTGGTAGCTGGTAAGATAATCTTGTTTGAATTTTTTCTGCTATTTTAGTAGCTAAAGCGAATTCTTTTTTATCTTTTAGAAAATTTAATTGTTCATTTTTCATTTTGATATCTTTATTTTTATCTAACCTTTCTAAAGCTATTGCAATGTGAATAACTAATGCTGTTATTGCTTCATCAGTAAAAATGAACTCTGATTCAATCTCGACTTCTTGAATAATTCTTTCCACTTCTTCAAAATTAACATCTCCAAATAATCCTTCTAGCTGATGATAAATATCTTTCCTGCTATTCCTGCTACTTGATTCTTTATCTAATTCATTTTCCAGCATATTTTTTAATTCTTCATTATTTTTCAATTTGACTAATAAATCTGCCACTGCTTTACGCCAATCTTTTTCAGCTCCTTTAACATAAATCCCATAATTTTGTTTTCTTTCTAGGCTAAGATTATACTTTTTTAGCCATTTTTCGATTTGATCAAGATCTTTATAAATTGTTGAACGACTCACAAATAAATTATCTGCCAAATTCTGCATTGTATATTTATCATCCTGATACAGTAAATATTTCAAAATGAACTCTTTTCTTTTTTCAGGTGAAATAGGATCTTTATATCTTTCTAATTTAGAAATTTTTGTAAGTAAATTTCTTCTTGAGTCGGATTTAATATTCAACCAGATACCAACTCCAGGTTTTTTAACTAATTCAATAGACCTTTCTTTAAGCCAAATTTCTAATTGATTTAAGTCATTTCTTATTGTTCGAGCAGAAACATCAAACTGTGAAGCTAAATCTTTAATTGTTATTGATTCATTGATTTTTAATAAAATGGACAATATTTTTCCACATCTTTTATTTGGAAGTGCTAGCATGCTAAATTCTCCTTTTTAAAATAACTTAATTAAGTAATGAGGAAAAAATAATTTTTATCGTCTGCTAAAAGTATAACATTATTATAATTACTATTCTACAGCTTAAAGTTTATAATCATTTCCGTTTCATTGTGGAACTAATAAACTATTAGAAAACAAAAAGACAGCTCAATTAAGAACTGCCATAAATAATTTTGTTGATCTAGGTTAAAAAAGCGTTTTATTTTTAAAAACTAAGCTAAAATTTTATTTAAATTTTCAGGACTATAATCTTCTATTATTAAATCAGCATTAGAAAAATCCTGGCTCTCATCTTGAGCTCGATTAAATGCAACAACACTTGCTCCTGCCTGATGGGCGCCATTGACACCATGTTCTGAATCCTCAATTACCAAACACTCCTCAGGTTTAACTCCTAATTTTTCAGCAGCTTTCAGAAAGATATCAGGAGCAGGTTTGCCATTTTCAATCGAGTTTCCATCTACATAACCTTCCATATATCTTTCAAGTCCGAACCGCTGATAAATATATTTAATCACCGGAGCATAAGAAGAAGAGGCTATGATCATCTGATAGCCGTGCTCCTTAAAAAATTGAAACCAGTGCTCAACATTCGGCATTAATTCCAGATCATCTGCCTCTTTTAATCCCTGATAATAGCTGTGAATATGTTCTTCCATAAAATCCTCTATCTTATAATGTGAAAACTCCTCCTTAACCGGATGCCGTTCCAAAATATCAGTCCAGACATCTCTCAAATTTGCTCCCAGATGACGGTTGTAATCTGCCTGGGTTAAATCAAAGCCATATTTCTCGTAAATTTCATCGTTTACACGTTCATAAATTGGTTCTGAATCAACAATAGTTCCGTCCATATCAAAAATTACCGCTTTAATCATTAATAGTATCATCCTTTATTTAAAATTTATATCTACAGCTACCGTTACAGAACCAAAATTTGGTTCTGTAAACAGTAGGTAAGAAATTACTAGTTACATAATAAATCCGGCTGCTAAATAAAATACAAGTGCTAATGCACCATTAGCCAAGGCATAAGGCAGCTGGGTATTTACATGATCAATATGATCTGAAGCAGAAGCCATTGAAGAAATAATTGTAGTATCAGATATTGGTGAGCAGTGGTCTCCCATAATTCCACCTGAAACTACAGCTCCAATTGTTGGATAAAGTGGTGCTCCCATAGCTACTGCCATCTGGATACCAATCGGCATCATAATTCCAAAAGTTCCCCAGCTGGTTCCGGTTGCAAAAGCCATTAAAGAAGCCATGACAAAGACAATTGCCGGACCAAAGGCTCCGCTAACTCTTCCTTCAACCAAAGATGCCATATATTCTCCTGTTTCTAGATAGCCAATTACATTTCCAATCGCAAAAGCCGTAATTAAAAGTATGGCAACAGGTACAATCGCACCTATTCCCTGATACACATAATCAATATATTCTTTTAAGTTCATAATTCCTGTTAAAACATATAAGAAGCCGGCAAAGGTTACTGCTGTAATTACAGCCCAAAAAACTGAAGTTGAACCTGATCCCTGCAGAATACTTCCCTCACCTGTAATATAAAGTCCGATCGGCATCATTGCTATTAACACTACAATCGGCAGAATCATATTCCACATGTTTGGAATAACTCCCTCTTTGGGCGGGGTAGCAGTTGCCTCCTCGGAAACCATAGGAGTTGCTCCTTTTCTTAAAAGCAGACCTTCTTCTGAAGCTCTTTTTTCTGCCTTGGCCATTGGACCCCAGTCATTACCTGTCATGATATAATAACCAACTGCGATTACTGCAATTATGGAATAAAATTGGAAAGGTATTGATCTGGCAAGTACAGCTGCCGGATTACCTTCGATAACTCCATTTGCAATTTGAACTCCGATAACTCCCATCAGCATTGCGCCCCAGCCGTTAAGCGGTATCAGTGCACAGACCGGTGCCGAGGTTGAATCACAGACATAAGCCAGTTTTTCCCGGGATACCTTAAATTTATCAGTTAGAGGTCGTGCAACAGTCCCGGAGACTAAAATAGTAATTGAGGACTCGATAAAGATAACAAGTCCTGTTATGTAAGCTAACAACAGAGCCCCCCTTTTATCCTTAACTATATTTCTTTTTTTCGTTAGATAATCGATAAAGCCCTGAACTCCTCCTGAGGCAGAAATTACAGTTATTAGTCCTCCCACTAAAAATGAAAACATAATAGTTTTAGTAATCCAGGCTTCAGAAAAGATTGCCACAATTTCATTTAAAGTCATGTTAACCGAGGCAAAAAAAGACCAATCTGTTAAAATCATTGTTCCTGAAAAAATACCTAAAATAAGTGAAATAAAAACCTGTTTAGTAGTTAATGCAAGTAAAATTGCAATTAACGGTGGTAAAATACTTAAAATTCCATATTCCATCTACTTTAACTCCTCCCTTAATTTACGGCTGACATTTTTCACCGTATTTTGTCGAAATATACTCATTATTTATTATTATAGCATATATTTTCTAAAAATAATAATTAAATTAAAGTAATTTACTTAAGTTTTTTTAAAACTGCTGTGATAGAGTAAAAGCCTGCTCGCAAAGCTCTTGGCCTTGCCCCAAGAAGGGGCAATTTTAAATTAAACCAGTAAACTGCCGCCAAAAATATTCAAAAACAACGGTTATAAAAAATACAAATGTTAGATAAATTCCGAGCTTGATTACACTTTTTTTACTATAATCTCCATTTTCTTTACCCATTCCAACTAAAATAATTAATATATTGTAAACCGCTTTGCTCAATTTTTAAGATAATTCTGATATAATATTTTTAGAGATGAAAATTTAGATAAAATTATATTGGGAGGTATTTTGATGCCTTATTTAGCTGATGAAAATCGTTATGAAAAAATGCAGTACAACTATACCGGTAATAGTGGTTTAAAACTGCCGGCAATTTCTTTAGGTTTGTGGCATAATTTTGGTGGAGTTGATACTTTAGAAAACGCCAGGAAAATGCTGCGCAAAGCTTTTGATTTAGGAATTACTCATTTTGATCTTGCCAATAATTATGGACCCCCTGCTGGTTCTGCTGAAGAGACAATGGGGATTTTAATGGAAAAAGATTTTAGACCCTATCGTGACCAGCTAGTTATTTCTTCTAAAGCAGGTTATTATATGTGGCCTGGACCTTATGGAGAATGGGGATCTCGCAAGTATTTAATTTCAAGTCTTGACCAAAGCTTAAAACGAATGGGATTAGATTATGTTGATATCTTTTATCACCACCGTCCGGACCCAGATACACCTTTGGAGGAAACTATAGGAGCTTTAAAACAAATCCAGGATCAGGGAAAGGCACTTTATGTCGGTATTTCAAATTATAATGCTGAACAAACTAAAAAAGCAGTAGAAGTTGCTGAAAATTTGGGAGTTAAATTACTCTTAAATCAGTATAATTATTCTATTTTTGATCGCTGGTCTGAAGAGGATAACCTTTTAGAAACGCTGTCAGATACTGAAATGGGATCAATTATCTATTCACCACTTTCGCAGGGTTTATTAACTGATAAATATTTAAATGGTATACCTGCTGATTCTAGAGCAGCAAAAGAAAGTGGATTCCTTAAAAAAGATAGTATTACAGAAGAAAAATTAGATAAAATAAGAGAGTTAAATAGTATGGCTTCTGATCGGGGTCAAAGCCTATCTCAAATGGCTTTAGCCTGGGTTTTAGATCAGGGAGTTACTTCTGTTCTTGTTGGTGCCAGCAAGGTTGATCAGATCATTGAAAATGTTGGCAGCTTAAAAAACACTGAGTTCAGTAATGATGAACTGGCTGCTATTGAAGCAATTGTGGCTAATTAACTTCAAATTATGAAAAAAGGCTAAAGTCTTATTCAAGGGTTTTAGCCTTTTAAGTTTATTTCAATATTAACCTTAGAAAATATTTATTTCTTTAAATTCTCCTTTTCTTATTTCTGCTGCTAAATCAGTCCCCAATTTGCCAACCCAAAAAGTATCAGCTAGATTATATAAAACCTGCATTGTATTACCGACCATAATTGGCCAGAAGAGTTTAAACAGAGTTTTTGGTATTGAATCATTTAGAATTGCTTCTCTATTATTTAAATTATTTTTCTCTTTTAAATTTTTCACATTAAAATCACCTGGCTTGTAAAATTATTAGGTTCTGCTTTTTAAAACTCCCCGGTCTTTAAAAACTACAAAGACTAAAATCAGAACAGCTGCTGATCCAAAAATTATTGTAACATTAAACATCACTGTCATTCCATAGTTATCAATTAAATAACCACCTAAAAGACTGCCAATAATACCTGCAGCTCCAAAAGCTGACATCATGGCTATACTCTGGGCAGTAGTTTTTAAAGCTGCTGGTGCAACAAGCTTAACATAATAACGGACAGTTACTAAAAAAACTCCAAAAGATAGAGACTGCAGCATGCCAAAAAATAAGAAATAAACAGGCGAAGTTGCTGCAGCTGCAACTATAAATCTGATTAGGTAAAAGAAAGCAGAAAATAAAAGTAAAGAATTCGTCTTATATTTTTCTAGAAAATATTTAGCTGCAAAAAATATAGGTGCTTCACTTAAAGCATTAAAAAAGAACATATAACCGAGATCAGTAGAATCTCCACCAACTGATTTAATAATTGGAGCCAAATAAACAAAAATCATTTGGTTTGGGATAAAGATTAAGAGAGTAATAAAAAGTATAAAAATATAATCTGGATTTTTAAAAAGACGCATAATATCTTTTTCATCTAATTCAGATTCAATCTCTTTAACTTCTGTTAACATTAAATCTTCTGTTTCTATTTCACCAGCTTCTATTATTTCTATTTTATCTTCTTTTTGTTGAAGTTCACTTTGACGCTCCTCGGGGCAAGCCCACGAGGATTCCTTATTCATAGAACCTAGCCTTTTTACAGTTAATCTCACAAATCTTTCTTTTGTAGCAGATAGATAGATTTGCGTTAGCACATTGAGTGCGTCACAAGATTAAGTGTGAACTGGTCTTACAAGTTCTGAGCAAAAAAACAAAGTGATTCACTCAAAAGCAGAGCTTTTGGTTCTCTACTTTTCCAAAGGCTTAAATTTCCGTACGCCCTACGGTATGAAATCTATCTACTAGCTAACTGCAGCTCTAAACCCCGCTGCAATATGTTCTTACTAGCATTTATATCTCTATCGTGAATTGAATGACACTTCGGACATTCCCATTCACGAATACTTAAATCTTTAACCTCTTTATTTTGATATCCACATTCACTACAAAGTTGACTTGAAGGGAAGAATGTATCAATTTTGATTAAATCTCTCCCATACCATTCTGCTTTATATTCTATATATTCAACAAATTTACTCCAGCTAACATCAGATATTGATTTAGCTAAATTAGAATTTTTAAGCATATTCTTAACTTTTAAACTTTCAACTACTATTGTTTGGTTTTCACGGATTAATTTAGTCGAAAGTTTATGTAAGAAGTCTTTTCTAATATTAGCTATTTTTTCGTGTACTCTAGCTAATTTATTCTTTACTTTATACCAATTATTTGAGCCTTCTTCTTTTTTAGCAAGTCTTTTATTTAATCTAGCAATCCTTTTTTCATATTTGGACAGAGTTCTAGGATTAGAAACTACTTCACCATTAGAAGTAATTAAAAAATTTTTTAAACCTAAATCTATACCAATAGCTTTATTTTTTTGAGGTAATTCTTTTATTTCTTCTTGAACACATATAGAAATATAGTATTTCTGAGCTTTTGATTTTCTAATAGTTACATTTTTAATTTTACCTGTAACTTCTCTAGATTTTCTAAATTTCACCCAACCAAGTTTGGGTAGCTTAATCTTATTATTTTTTATCTCAATGCTTTCAGTTCCATTAGAACGCTTGAAATATTGAGTTCTATAAGATTGTTTATTATTCTTTTTAGACTTGAATTTAGGAAACCCAGCTAAACCTTTAAAGAAACGCTTAAATGCTTTATCTAAATCTTTTAGAGATTGTTGTAAAGAAATGCTATCAACTTCTCTTAACCAATTATATTTTTGCTTTAGTTTAGGTAATTGTGCAGCAAATTTAGAATATGATAAGTATTTATCGTCTTTAGATTGAGCTAGGAAGTGGTTAAACACAAACCGAACACAACCTATATTTTTATTAATTAATTCTTCTTGCTCTTTATTGGGTATAATTCTAAAACTATATGCTTTATCAACAATTTTAGTCTGCATAATTCCACCTCCTAATTAGATTTTTGATTTTGAATGTATCTCTTAATAGTATGAGAGCTTACATTTCCTATTGTACTTACAAAGTAGCCTTTACTCCAAAGCGAACCACAACGAGCATAGAATTTCTTTAGTTTTGGATATTCTTTAAATAGCTTTATTGCAGAAATGCTTTTTAAAGTTCTAACTATGTCAGTAGGTGCTGCTGTTGGTTTGGCTGATAGAAAAATGTGTATATGGTCTGGCATTACTTCTAATTCTAAAATTTCATATTGATATTTATTGCATACCTTAGCAAGAATATTTTTTAATGATTGTTCTATATCTCCTTTTATGACTTCAAATCTAAATTTAGGACACCATACAAGATGATATTGTACTAAGTATCTACAATGACTTAAACTTTTGTAATCGTTACTCATCGCTATCTAACTCATATTTTTCTTGTATAGCTCTACGCATTAGGTCTAAATAAGTCAATGTAGATTCTTCTTCAACAGAGTATATTCTTGCTAAATTTTCAAGTTCGTCTTTCCAATTCTCGGGAATAGAAATATTAATTTGAACATTTTTCATTAGTTACCCCTCCTTACATATATATCATATCATAGTAGATTATATATGTAAATAGAAAAAAGTAGTTTTATAGAAAATTGGGAGGATATTATATTTTTTAAGAAATATTTAATTGCATTAAAAGATATCGGCATTCATCCAGAGGGCAAGCCCATCTGGTTTTCTGTCGATAAAATCTATAACTACAATAAAAATTATCACTCCATAACTTAAAAAATGGACCCGCCAGCCAAATTTATCAATCACCTGACCAAAAACTGTAACTATAATCGCAAATCCAATTGAGCCCCAGGCCCTCATAAAACCATAATTATGAGCTGTATGGACAGATGTCTCTAAAATCCAGCTGTCCAAAACTGACTGCTGCGGCTCCCATAAAAAACCGACAATTCCAATTGAAATTGCCAGCATTAGATCTCCATAGAAAGTTAAGGGAGTAATTACAAGCCCCATTAAAAACATAGATATAATAAATACCATTTTTCTGTTTTCCAAACGATCACATATATAACCAACAATTGGTGGCGCAATTAAGCCCATAAATGTTCTCAGTGACATTAAAGTCCCAATTCGCATATTGCTGTAACCTAAATCACTAAGATAATAAACTAAATAAGCTCCATAAACTGCCCAGGAGCTCCAAAAGAAAAACTGCAAAAATGAAAATTCTGCTATTATTTTATATGAATTATTTGATTTTACTTTTTTGATTAAATTATTAACCATAACATTATAGATAACGAGTACTTATTTAAAATAATAATTGCAGTTCCCGTTAACTCCTTTCTAAATATTTTACCCAAACAAGGATTAGTGTTTGCAATTAAAATTATATCATATTATTTTAAATATTCGAAGGTATTTAATCTTATAAATATTATGAATTAAATTATAATTAATTTAAAAATAAAAAACAGCTAAAGCCTAAAATACTGCACCTTAGCTGTTTTTTTATCCTGTAATTATTCATGTGTTTTCAGATTAAAAAAAATACTACTATTAATTTTGTTTTAAAGAAATATTATTTAATTTTTCATAGAAAAGTCCCATACCACCATAAAGCAAACCACTTAAAATTATAGAATTTAATATTCAAAAAATTAGAAGCACCAGATCTAATAATTTTAGACCTGATGCTTGATTTTTTGCTTAAATAAAAATCATTGAAAGAATTGCTACAAAGGAAATGGTCACAATTCCCTGAACTAAAGTTGCTGTCGTGTAAGTCTTATAGGCAATATCAGTATCCATATTAGAAAACTGACTTACAACCCAGAAAAAACTGTCATTAGCATGAGAAACTGTCATCGCACCAGCACCAATTGACATAACAACAAGTGCTTTTGCTACAGACCCATCAAGTCCAAGTGAAGGCAGCATTGGAGCTAACAAAGCTGAAGTTGTAATAATTGCAACAGTAGATGAACCCTGAGATGTTTTTAAAGCGGCTGCAATTATAAATGGTAAAAAGATACCTAAATTATAAACAGAAAGAGCTTCACCTAAATAGCTGCCGATTGGAGTAGATTTTAAAACCTGACCAAAAGCTCCACCAGCACCAGTTATCATAATTATAGCAGCAGCATTAACCATACCTTTTCCTATCCAACCATTGATATATTCTTTATCAAATGAAGGCAGCAGTCTAAAGGCAATAAAAACACCTAATAATAAAGCAACTGTTGGATCTCCAATAAAGACTAAGAAAGTTTTTATGTTACCTGTACCAAATATATTTGTTGGGAATTCTGCAATCGACTTTAGAGTAATTAAAAGTATTGGTACAACGATTGGGGCAAAAGAATCAAAAACAGATGGTAAATTAACATCATTTTCACCATCATCAATTTCTATATCAGCATCAACCCAATATTTCGATGCAAATTTTGTTGCCCAGATATAACCAGCGAGTATTGCTGGTATAGAAACTACAACACCAAACATAATTACTAAACCAAGATCTGCACCGAGGTTACCAGCTGCTGCGATTGGTCCCGGAGTAGGTGGAACTAAAGTGTGTGTTGCATAAAGTCCAGTTGAAAGTGCAACAGCCATAGTTGACATCGATATTTTAGCTTTTTTTGCAAGTGACTTATTTAAAGATGATAGAATCACAAACCCGCTGTCACAAAAAACAGGTATTGAAATGATAGCACCAGTGATAGACATAGCTAGAGCTGACTTTGTTTCTCCTACCCAGCTAAGTACTGTATTAGCCATAGTTAAAGTTCCCTTTGATTTTTCCAAAATTGTACCAATAATAGTTCCAGCAATAATTACAATTCCAATGTAGCTTAATATTCCACCAAAACCACTGGTGACTGTGTTTACAACTTCAATTAAAGACATTCCAGAAAAAATACCAACGCCAAATGAAGCTAATAATAATACTAAAAATGCATGTAAATTAACCTTTGCTGTCATAAAAATAATAAATATAATAGCAACAGCTAAAATAACTAATAACATTGGACCTTGTACCATTTTTATTATCCCCCTTTATTTTATATAATCAGGACTAAGAAATATCTTTAGCTTTTTAACCCCCCTTAAATTTGAATTGTCCTAATAATTTGTTCACTTAAATTAGCTAAAAGTTCTGGACTTTTTTCTATTATTTCTTTTAATTCAGCTGGACGATCTATAATGGAGAAATACGAATTTATACCGTAATCTAAAATTTTTTCTACACCTTCACCTAAAGTACCGGCAATAGCAATTACAGGTATATCTTTTTTAGCAGCACTGCGGGAAACGCCAACTGGGGTTTTGCCGTAAATACTCTGACCATCAAGCATTCCTTCCCCTGTAATAACCAGATCAACATCTTTTAAGTAGCTTTCAAAATCAATAATATCAAGTACGATATCCACTCCTGCCTTCAATTCTGCATCTAAAAAAGCTACCAGACCAGCTCCGAGCCCCCCAGCTGCTCCGGCTCCAGGAATCTTATTTATATCTTTATTTAGCTCTTTGATTGCAATTTGGTTAAAATGACGAAGATTTTGATCAAGTATTTTTACCATTTCTGGATCTGCACCTTTTTGCGGAGCATATACATAAGCAGCCCCATCTTTACCATAAAGTGGGTTATCTACATCACAGGCAACCACCACTTCGACATCTTGCAGTCGTGAATCCAATTTATCTAAATTAATCTTTTCAATTTTATCTAAGTTTCCACCACCAAAATCAATCTGCTGCTCTTCAGCATCTAGAATTTCTGCTCCCAGAGCCTGGGCCATCCCCACTCCGGCATCATTAGTTGCACTGCCACCAATCCCTATAATAATTTTTTGAGCACCAGCATCCAGCGCCGAAGCAATCAACTCACCTGTGCCATAAGTAGTAGTTTTCAGTGGGTTCTTTTTACCTTCAGGCACTAAAGGTAATCCAGAAGCGGCTGCCATTTCAATTACAGCAGTTTTTTGATCACCAAGCAGGCCGTAAAAAGCTTTAACTTTATTTCCTAATGGTCCATTTACCTCTTTTTCTATAATTTCACCATTAGTTGCATCAACTAAAGATTGAACCGTACCTTCTCCCCCATCAGCCATCGGCAATAATTCAACATCTATTTTTGAATCATAACTATTTATACCTTTTTTAATATTTTTTGCAGCTTCCATTGCAGTTAAAGATCCTTTAAAGGAATCAGGAGCAACTAAAATTCTCATATATATCTCCTCCATCTGATTTCAATTTATATAATTGACTATATTTAAGATTATGTATATTCTGAATATTAATAATAAACTAACTTTCATCCTCAATTAATATTCTATTATAAGAGTGATACTTATACAATATACAAAATATTAAAATAAAACTGCACAAAAAGATTAATTTTTGTGCAGTTTGTTTAAATCACTGTTCAAACAGGTAAAGATGATAGGCTAATAATAGGGTGAATAACTCTGAAACGTTCTTCAAATCATAACCTGTCTGCTCCTTTATTTTATTTAATTGATACAAAAGTGTATTTCTGTGAATATATAAACTCTCAGCTGTTTGGCTGATGTTCAAATTATTTTCTACTAATGCTTCAATAATTTCTCCAAGATTTGTATCCTTAAAATATTCTGCATAATCATCCTGATGAAAAATATTTTTAAGAAAGTTTTCAGCGTGATAATTCTCTATAAACGGTAAGATATAATTATAACCTAAATTATCAATGCTAAAAATATTATAATTTTCCTGACTTCCTAGTTTGTTACCAACCTCTAAAGCAAACACTGCATCTCGGTAAGATATATGCAGATCATTTATATTATCAACAATAGTTCCAACTCCAATTTGAGCTTCACTTATCATCTTTTTTATTTTTAATTTTAAATTTTTAGCTAATTCATTTATTTTTTTACTTTGAATCTCATTAACTTGATAATTTAAAGTTTTGATTAAAACTAACTTATCACCTCTAATAATAAAAATATCTTCTTTTTTTATAAAAACCAAATTATTTAAATCATTCACTGTATTTGTAACTAATTTAGCATCAAAAGTATCAAAACTTATCACAAAAACAATTCGATTTAAATCTTTTTTTATGTTAAACAACTTTAAACGATCATTTAATAAATCTTGATTTTGAATATTTTCATTAAGTATCTGCTGGTAAAAATTTTCTTTTGCTCTGTTGTCAATTTCAATTTCATGTCTTAAAAATTCCTGCTGCAAAATAAGTTCCACCATATTTTTAACCAATTTACCATAACCAGATACCTCATCAACTTTTCCTGTTATACCGACTACACCAATTATATCTTCATTAAAAATTATTGGTAAATTTATACCAGCTTTAACACCCTTATATCCTTCTATTTCTTCTTCTTTAATAATTATTGCTTCCTGGGTTTTAATTACCTCTCCTGCTATTTCATGAAAAGTATTTAATCTTTTTGAATCACCACTACCGATAATTATCCCTTGACTGTTCATTATATTAATATTTTTACCTAAAACATGCATAGTTTTGATAACTATTTTTTCAGCTAATTCTCTATTTAAATTCATAGATCCTCCCACCTAATTAATTTAAAACCCATTTAATAGCGTTTTGTTTTAATCTCATCTGATTTAATCAATGCATATTCTGTTGCTAAAGAACCAAAGATTTCTGTGAAAATTGAGGTGAATAAAATGACATTTAAAATTAACATTGAAATGCTTGCAACATTTCCTCCAATTTGGACAAAATCTTTTTGAATTATGAATGCTAAATCAATTGTGATTCCGATCTGGGGGATCAGACCAAAGCCTATGTAATCTTCAACATGTTTGGGAGCTGAAGAAAGTTTTGCTCCAAAATGAGCTCCACCTACTTTTCCCAGCATTCTCATTGCTGTATAAGCAAATGCTATTATTAAAAAGCTTGTATCAAACAAATTGCTGATATCTAGTTTTGTCCCTGCTAATATAAAAAATGTTGCCAATAAAGGGACCGTTAAGATATCAATCTTATCTGAAACATCCAAACGCCTCTTAGGAATATTTCGATAAACAAAACCTAAAGTTAAGTTTGCAAACAAAGGTGAAATATGTAGAAATACTGCAGCAGCACTGGTGCCGATGATAGTTGCTAAAATGAGCAATATTTTTCTACTTTCAGAACTGCATCTGATCATTAAATACTGTGATATATAGCCGATAACTAAACCTAATAATATAGCAGCAGCCACCCTAAATAATGGTATCAGCAGCATATTGGTAATTGTTAATTCTACTTCCGGAGAAGCTAAAATATATGATAGGGGCTCCATAAAGGAGAATATTAAAAGTGCCAAAAACTCATCTAAAGCCAGTACAACCATCAGAGTTGCTGAATACTCTCCTGGAATACCATACTCTTTGAGCACCATTACAGTTGCTGCAGGAGCTGTTGCGGTAGCAATTGTTCCAAATAAAATAGCTACAAATAATTCTTTTCCCAATAAAAACATTATTCCTGAGACTAAAACAAAGGCACCAATCGACTCAAATAAGACGATTAAAGCTAGTTCAAACTCCAATTTTTTTAATATTTTTATGTATAAAGAAGTACCAATTCCAAATGAAATAAAAGATACTGCCAAAACAGTGATGAAATTCAATGTGTTTAATAGGTAATTGTACCAGGCCAAAAACTCCTTTGATAAAAAAGATAAATTACCGACCACACTCTGACTAAATATAGTTCCTAATAATATGTAACCTACAACACTGGGAATTCTAAATTTATCTGTTATTGTTTTAACGATAAAAGCTGCTAAAAATAAAAGGCCAATTAAATAAATTAACTTATGGCTTTTATGATTAAGCATCATCCAGTATTGAAGACCATTTAAATTTTCTAAAACACCATAATCAGTAATCACTATCACTCCCCACAGAATATTTATAAATCTAAAATTTTACCGACTTTAATTATATATCAATATTTATTTTAAAACAACCGTAAATTGTCTTAAAAAAATCAAAATAAAATCTTAATTAACTTGATTTATTAATTCTCCACTCAGAAAAGCTCTAATATTTTTTGAAACAATATCCAGCAGAGATTTCCGTGATTCTTTAGTTGCCCAGGCATTATGGGGAGTTATGATTGTATTCTCTAAATATAAAAGTGGATTAGAGTCTGAAGGTGGCTCTGAATTTAAAACATCAAGGGCTGCCACCTTAACTTTTTCTGATTTTAAAGCAGCTGCAAGGTCTTCTTCAACAATCAAACCACCTCTAGCTGTATTAACAATTATCACATCTTTTTTCATCTGAGAAATACTTTTTTGGTTGATCATTTCTGCGGTTTCTTCAGTCAGAGGACAGTGCAGACTAATTATATCTGCCTGAGTGTAAAGATCATTTAAGCTCACAAATTCTATATTATCAGTTGCTATCTTTGGATTATTAATCTTTTTTTCAGGGCTGCGGTCATAGACAATTACTTTCATTCCAAAAACCTGGGCCAGCTCAGCAGTTCGCTGACCAATATTGCCAAAGCCAATAATAGCTAAAGTCCTATTTTTCAGCTCAATCAACGGGTAATTCCAAAAACAAAAATCAGGTGATTGACTCCACTCTTTTTCTTTAACAGCTCTATTATGTTCTCCAATATGAAGTGAGGCTTCTAAAATTAAAGCCAGAGTAAATTGAGCAACTGCATTTGTGCTGTAATCAGGTGCATTAGTTACTATTACATTGTTTTCGGCTGCAGTTTCAATATCAACTACATTGTACCCTGTTGCTAGAATTCCGATATATTTTAAATCAGGTAGAGACTCTATAGTTTTTCTTCCAAGTGGTGTTTTATTTGTTAATAAAATATCTGCCCCCTCTGCTCTTGCTAAAATCTTATTTTCTGGAGTCCGATCATATATTTCAAGATTCCCTAATTCACTAATCTTATCCCAGCTTAAATCACCAGGATTAACTGCATAACCATCTAAAACTACAATTTTCATTTTTATAACCTCCTGCTGTAATATCCGTTACGTCAAATCTAATAGTTTTTATAATAAAAAGCTTCTATTCCTCACCATTAATTAAATGATAACAAATAAAAGCTTAACTTTCTACAAAAATTATTTGAAAATAAGGCAGGAGGAAGGTGGAACTTCAATTTTATGGAGTCCTTTTTCCAGATTGATTTTTTTATTTTCCATCAGCTTACCCTGTGAATTATAAATTTTAAGATTTTTATCTTTAAACTCTGTTTCTAAATCCAGCACCAGCTCCTCATTTAGAGTAGCATTAACCAGAATCAACTCCGGCGGCAGGTTTTTTCCTGGCTGAACCAGCATTTTATCGTAAACAGCTATTATTTTCTGCTGATCATTTTCACTGCTGATTAAAGGATATAAATGAGCTGGAGAAAAAGCTTTTAATTTTCCTTCAAGCAGCACTTCCTTATATTTTTTCCAAAAGCCAAGCCAGAACTCAGCCACAGCTAAATGTTTTTCACTTAATTGACTCAACTTCATTGAAAACTGGGGTACTGCAAATAAAACATTGAGCAGCTGCAGGGCAGCACTGGCTGCACTGGCTTCAGGATCCCACATCAGCATATCCGAATGGACGGCTGTTTCTCCAGCCAGCAGCCTTAAGTCAATTGTTCCAACTCTATTGGTCACTGCATCACCGGGACAGTCATTAACCCTAAAGATATTACCATATTTGCGCATATAGGGTCCGATATATTTCTGCCTGAATTCGATCATAATTTCCGGATTAAGCTGCTGCAGGTTTTCTCTGATATTAAACATTAATCTATCAACTGCCTGATCTAAGGATTCAATATCCATCTCCGGCTCGACTTTCAGCTCACTCTCTTTCTCATAAGCAAACTGATCGATAAAATCAAGTTTAAGTCCATCCAAATTCCAGTCCCGAACTGCAGTTTTATAGGTCTCAACCAAATACTCTCTGACTTCCGGATATCTTGGATCAAGGATTCCCGCATCTCTTGCTTCAGCATAAAAAAGAAGTTTATCCTTAAATCGAGGCCAGGCTTTAGAGTGAATACCGACAAAGGGTACACTGTACCAGAGTAAATATTTGAGACCCATTTTATGTATTTTTTCTACATGTTTTTTCATATCCGGGATTCTTGATTCTGCTGCTTCCCAGTCACCACAATAAGCATAACCACGATTATTATCCACGGTCTGCCAGCCATCATCGACAATCACTGCCTCACAGCCAAATTCTTTTGCTTTTCTGGCCTCTTTTTCAATTTCTGCTGCTTTTAAATTCTGATGAAAGCTGTACCAGCTGGAGTACATTGGTTCTTTAGCAGCTGCAGACACAGGAGCTGGCTTGTATCCATCCAACTCCTCATACCAGGCAGAAACATCTTTAAGTGATTGATAATATGGAATCTCTCTGCTGTCAACTCTGAGTACTGCCTGATAATGCTTTCTCTTTTTTGAAGGCTGAGAAAAAAGTATTATCCGGCAGTTAAGACAACCGCTTTCTTCGTTTACTCCCATCTTAAATCTTACAGTCTCCATTGCCTCCGAATAAGCAAGGGTGAGTCTGTTTTGGTCATTTTGACTTAAAAATGTAATTACCGGGGCCAACGAGGCTGCCTTCGCGGCAAATCCATCCTCCCAGTCAGCTGCCAGTGATTTATCCCGACCGGCCCCTGGATGCCAGGCAGTCTGAATATCGAGCAAAGGGTAGAAAAAAGAAAGAGTAACTTCTGGAAAATCAATTTTTTTCTCAGCCTCAATTGAGATTTTAAAATAATCTACATCCTCTTTAAAATGTTCAACTTCAAAATCCAGCTCTTCACTCTCAGATTCAACCTTCAGCAATTCCGGACTCAGCTTAAACATTTTGTTCAGCCCGCTTTTTATTATTTTCTTTTATTTCGCTGATCAGTTTGATTGCCTTTAAGCCTTCGCTGATTGGAACCTGAGCCTCTCTTTTTTCCAGCACAGCCTCGATAAAATCCCTGTTTTCTAAATAGTAAAGGTCCTGATCGGCCGTAAAAACTTTTGTGTCAACTTCCCCCTGCTGATGATATTTAAATACTGCCTTCTCTATATTTTCAAATTCGACGGTTAGGTTTTCACAGATTACTGTCAGCGCTTTCTTCCAGCTGCCGGGTACAGCACAGTTGGAACCGGCAATACTGCCGAGCGCTCCTGATTTAAACTGAATTAAAGAAAGACTGTTATCTTCAATTGTATATCCTTCAGTCTGCTGATGGCATAGATTAGCCAGCATTCCCTCTGCACTCTGATAATCTCCAAACAAATGCAGAGCCAGATCATAAAGATGAATCACCTGCTCATAGATCTGACCACCGGATTTTTCTAGCTGCCGCCACCAGCTGGAATGAAGGGAATTACAGAAATAATAACCCTGCAGCAGTGCCTGCTGTCCGGCCTGACCGGAATCTATTAGTTCTTTAAGTTTCTGAATCCCTTTTGCAAAGCGGTAGTGGTAGCCGACCTGAGAAATAACACCTGCTTCGTTAACTGCCTCAACCATTGATCTGGCCCGTTTCTCATTGATAGCTATTGGTTTTTCAATAAAAATATGTATCCCTTTATGGACTGCTTTTTCCAGCTGGCCCTGATGGGCAGCTGGAGGTAAGCAGATATAGAGCAGGTCTAAGTCTTTTTCTGCCAGCATCTGATCAAAATCAGTATAAGCCGCTGCATTTTTAAAACCAAGACTATTTATTAAATCAGCAGCCGAATTCTTATGGCGGGAAGTAACTGCTGTGATTTCAACATCTGCTATATCACGCAGAACTCCAGCATGAATCCGGGCCATCTCACCTGCACCTAAAAATCCTACATTTAATTTCTGCATAATAGTTTTCAGCCTCCCAGTTTAATCAAACTTAAGTACTGTCTGCAGAACATCTTTTGACTCCTGATCCAGCTTTTCAAATAATTTTTCTGCATCTTTAAAATCTTCTATGTTGGTAATCAAACCTTTTAAATCTATTTTTTTAGACTGCTGCAGCTTCATAATCGTCTGATTTAACCGCAGTCGGTCCCAGCGGTAGCTCAATTCAGGTCTGACTCCTGAAATCTGAGAACAGATCAGCTGAATCCGGTTGTGATGAAATTCTTCCCCTAAATTTAAGCCCTGACTGCTGCCGGCAAAAAAACCGGAAGCAATTGTCCTGCCGGAATAGGCGGTGGATTTTATTGCCTGGTGAAGTGCTTTTAGAGAACCTGAAATTTCAATACTCACATCTGCTCCTCTACCTCCTGTCAGCTTTTTAATTTCTTTGGCCGCCTCAATTTCAGCCGGATTGAGCACAATATCTGCTCCCATTTTTTTTGCTGTCTCCAACCGCTTCGGATTTAAATCAAGGGCTATTACCCGGGCTCCATTTAATTTAGCCAGCTGCGATACTATTTGTCCCGGCACTCCCTGACCAAAAACTGCCGCTGTTTCTCCAACATGGATATCTGCATCTAAAATTGCATTTAAAGCGATTGATCCAATATGGGAAAAAATTCCATAAATTGGATCAGCTGTCTCCGGCAGCCGGTGTTCAACTGCGAAGTCCTCGTTTAGAACAGCAGTTGTTCGGTGACCCCAGGTTCCGTAAACATTATCACCAATTTTAACTTTTGCAACCTCAGAACCTACTTCAACAACCTCACCAACTTCTTCATAACCCCAGTTTTTAATCGGATAGCTGTCTGCTTCATCTTCTTTTTCTTCAAAAATCCTCAAGTCTGAATTCCAGCTTTTATTTAAATGGGGATTAAAACCTCTGTATGAAGTTAATTCTGTTCCGGCACTGATCCCAGAATAAAGAGTTTTAACCCTCACTTCTTCTGCTTTTAAAGCTTTTTCTTCATAATCTATAAATTCAAGTTTTCCCGGCTCAATTAGAGCTAATACTTTTCCCATAATTAATTACCCCCTGGCTTTTAACCATCTATTTTGGTATGGAGTTAGCTTTAGCTTTAAACTATCATTTTCAATTTTATAATCCTCTTCTGTAATTATATCTCTTAACAGACTTCCATTTTCAGCTTTAAATAAATCTGCTTTAAGCTCTAATTCAACCGTTTCAGCCGAAACATTGGTTAGAGCTGTAATCCTCTGCTCAGCCTCACCCCGCTGAACTGCAAATACCTTCTGGTTAAGATCCAGTATTTTCTGAGGACTATCTGGAGCAAAAGCCTTATTTTCCTGCCTCAGCTTTAACAATTCTCTATAGCTGTCAAAAACCTGTTTTCTAAATGAACCCTGCTCGTTTAACTCACTTAAAAGCCTGTCCCGGTCCAGTTTTTCTCTGTTAATTCTTCTTTTGGCTCCAGTCTCTTTAACACCCTGCTCATAATTTCCTGAACCAAGCAGAGAATGCAGATAAATACCAGGAACTCCCTGCAGGGCCAGCATAATTGCCTGAGAGGCCATAAACTGTTTAACCTGTGATTCAATTTTTTTATCCTGATCTCTAACTGCATCTACATAGCTGACATTTATTTCGTAAGGACTTTTCGAACCATCAGAATTGGTTTTATAGGAGACCAATCCTCCTTTTGCTTTAACTTTTTTAACCACATCTTCAATCTGATTTTCATTTAAAATTCCTTCTACAGGCCTCAGTCCAACCCCATCATGAGAGGCCAGGAAGTTGAAATAATAGTTAGCTGCTTCCAGTTCCTCTAAAGAAGCAGCCCACTCAGTCAATTTAGAGGCATCGCCATCTAAAAAGCTGTATAATACAAGCGGCGGCAGGGTAAAGTTATAGACCATATCTGCCTCATCTACACCCCTGCCAAAATAGCTGATATTTTCCTCATGCGGCACATTGGTTTCAGTTAAGATTAAGGTCGTAGGAGCTGCCAGCTTGAAAATTTCTTTAAAAAGCTGGATCACCTTATGAGTTTCCGGCAGATGAATACAGCTGGTGCCAATTTCCTTCCAGAGATAGGCAATCGCATCCAGGCGAATTATCTCTGCTCCCTGAGCTGCATAAAATAGAAGCACATCAATTATTTCTAAAAGAACTTCAGTTTCTTTAAAATTTAAATCAATCTGATCTGGACTAAAGGTTGTCCAGACATATTTTTCCCCTGCTGCAGTCTCAACTTCAGTCAGCAGCGGTTTGGCACGAGGTCTGGTGACCTCAGAATAATCCTTTTCTGGATCCGCCTCAATAAAATAATTGGCATATTTACCTTCCTGTTCTTTAAACTTTTTAAACCATTCACTTTCTGCAGAGATATGGTTGATTACTGCATCAAACATTAAAGAAAAGTTTTGTTTGAGGGCTTCTATATCTGACCAGTCACCAAGCTCAGGATTAACCTTTTTATAATCAATCACTGCAAAACCATCATCGGAAGAATACGGAAAAAAAGGGAGAAGATGAATGGTGCTGATGCTTTCTTTTAAATAATTTTTAAAAAATTCATTTAAAGTCTGCAGTGGTGCTTCTCCCTCACTTTGGATATGATCTCCATAGCAGATCACCACACTGTCTTTTTCTGTCAGCCGGGCGGCATCCTGCTCCTGCTTCCTCAAGTCAGGATGTTTTTCAGCAAAATCAATTATAAATTCCTCAAGTCGAGGATAAAATTCTGCTGTTGTTTTTTTATCATATATAAAATTTAATTTCTTTTTCAGTTTTTCTCTGCTTGATTTTGGAATTTCAAAACTCATAAAATCACTCCAGTTATTTTTTTATTCTTATCTGCTTATAAGCTTACAAATTCTTATGCTAAATTAATTTTTCCAATAACTCTTCTAAACGGCTGTAGGATAATTCTGCAGCTGCGATTTCAAAATTTTCTTCTACAGCCTGCTGGCGGTAATTCTGATCTTTTAAATATTTTAAAGCCTCTTTTAAAGCAGGCTCAAATTTCTTTTCTGCTATCTTAATATAGCCGTCTTCTCTTTTCTGATACTCTGAGCCCAGGGAAGCCAGGTTTAAATTCAATTTTTTAATATCACTTTCAAAAACCGGGTATTCGAAAACAACCACCGGTTTTTTTGCAAAAAGTGCTTCTAAAAGCTGATTTCCCCAGCCTTCTTTAATACTGGTATAGGTAATTAAATCAGAAATTACATAGCTGTCCCAGAGAGAATAAATTTTCTTTCCTCCTCTGGCTGAACGCTGATGGGCAAATAAATTATTGGCCCAGATAATTTCTACCTCACTTTCTGCAGCCTGCTGCTTTAAAAACTGAATATAATTCTCATTTTCTTCTGTCAATCCAGGCAGCAGAAAAACAACCCTGTTTTCACTGCTGAACTCTCTTCCATCATATAGTTTCCCCTGCAGCTTCTGCTGCTGCAGCCTGGCAGTAAACTCTATAGCCAGCTCTACTGCCTTTCGCTCTGCAATTCGGGTTGCATGCAGTACAACTATATCATCTTCTTTGATACCCAGTTTAGATCTCAAATCCTCATTATACGGATCAGATTTCCATAAAGGCTGCTTAAAATCAAAAACATTGGGCACTACAGTCGCTTCTAGTCCTTTTCTTTTTTTAAGCTCCTTTTGAGCAAGTTTATTGATTACTACATGCTCTATTTCTTTTAGCCGGGGCGGAAAATATTCTCCCAGAATATCATTTACAAAATCACAGACCGGACTGCTGTATAAATCTCTTTCCCAGTAAAAGTCATGGTGGTGGGCAATAGTTTTCAGCTTTAATTTTTCTATAACCTGCTTAAAAGCTATCGCTGCCGGTAGATTCCAGCCCAGGGAAAATATATTATTGGGAATTAAAAGTTCAATTCCCGCATTTTTGATTTCTTTTTCCAGCTTCTGAGCAATTTGAGCTACCTCAGCCTCAATCTCAGCCTGAAACTCTGCTTCGGAACTGTAATCTTCCAGACATCGATAAGCATTATCCACAAATTTAAGATTTTTTTCATTTTTATAAAATAATTCTTCAATCTGAATTTCAGCCTCCGGAGTTCCCGAGATATAGACTACCTGATGCCCCATTTTTTCTAGAACCAGGCGCCATTTGTCCATTTCTAAGGAAACTCCATCAGTCTGACCGGTCCGAAAATGTGCCAGAGCAATTCTCATTATCAAACCTCCAATACTTTTATCACTGCATCTTTAATAAGCTCACAGCATTTGTTTATTCTTTAACTCCACCAAAAGTTAAACCTCCAGTAATAAATCTCTCAACTGACAGAAAGAGGATAATTACAGGTACAGCTGTCAGAACAGATGCTGCCATCATTCTACCCCAGACATAATGCTGTGTATAGAATAACTGATTTAAACCAAGGGGCAGCGTTCTTAAACTGCTGGAATTGATAAATACGGAAGCAAATAGATATTCGTTCCAGGCTATCATAAAAGCATAGATAAAGACTGAAACTATGGCCGGTGCAGAAAGTGGAAGCACAATTCTATAAATAACCTCAAATCTGCTGCAGCCGTCAATAATCGCCGCTTCTTCTATGCTTTCCGGGATTGTTCTAAAATAATTTCCCAGCATATAGAGAGAAACAGGCAGGGTCTGAACTATATAAGTTATTATTAGTGAAGTTCTGGTATCAAATAAGCCCAGTTTGCTGATCATTTGAAACAAAGGAATCACCAGTAAAACTCCGCCAAACATATAAACCATTAAAACTCCGCGCTGAATTACTCCCCGACCTGTATATTCAAGTCTGGCAAAACTGTAAGAACCAAAAATAGCAATTACTATTCCAATCCCTGCCGAAAGGAAGGCTACAATTAAACTGTTTTTAAAATATATTAAAAACGGAAAAATTTCGGGATTTAATACTCCCTGGTAATGCTCAATTGTCGGGTTATTGGGAATAATTTTCGGCGGCAGCTGAGTCTGTTCAACATCCGGCTTCAAGGAAGAACTGATCATTGTTATAAAAGGAATTAAAACAAAAGCCAGGACAGTAATTAACAGTACAACAAATATTATTTTACTTCTAATGCTTTCTTTCCCTACCATTCTAACACCTTCCTTACATAGAACATAATAAAACCTAAAACAAAAACAAATAAAATAGCAGATATTGCTGCTGCCTCACCAAAACTGTAAGTTGAAAAGGCTTTTTCGTAAATATAGACCGGCAGAACCTCGACTGATGAGGATAGGAGATAGACTTCCGAAAATTTATAGAAGTTCCAGATTGTGCGTAAAATTACCAGAGCTCCAATTACAAATTTTAGTTCAGGTAAGGTGATATATTTAAATTTCTGCCAGATTGTAGCTCCATCAACTTCTGCTGCCTCATATAAGGTATCTGAAATGGACTGCAGCTCAGCTAAAATCATTAAAAAGGCAAAGGGAAAATTCCGCCAGATATTAAAGATTATCACTGCAAAAATTGCATAACGCGGTGATTCTATCCAATTAATATGCTGAGGTAAAATACTTAAGACATCCACCATAATATAATTAAACATTCCAAAAACGGGATTAAATAAATACTTCCAACCAAAAGCGGCTGAGATTACAGGTGTTACATACGGTAATAAGATTATTCCTCTAGCAATGGCTCTCCCCGGAAATTTACGGTTTAATAAAAGTGCTACCCCCAGGCCCAGTAGAGTTGTGCCAATAACAGTTGTAGAAGTAAAAATTAATGAAGTTCGAAATGAAATCCAGAAGTCAAGATCAGTTAAAATATTAATGAAATGACTTAAGCCTATAAATTCATTAGGCATGGTTGGATTCATATTTACATCATGTACACTCAACCAGAGATTATAAAATACTGGATAAATAATCAAACCACCTATTGAGAGTACGGTTGGTAAGATCAGCCAATAACCAAGTTTTGCTTCCTGATCTTTTTTAATCTGCATAAGCTTCCTCCTTTATTTATCAACCCTGCTGTTTTCAGCAGGGTTGATTTAATTTTTTTAATTAATCAAGAGCATCCTGCATTTCATTGTGTCCCCATTCGGCTGCTCTTTCTGCTGACCAGCCTCGCTCTGTCATTCTCATTATTGTCTGACCGACTATAAACTGACTGGTTATATTACCAATTTCAGGAAATACCCTGCCGCCAACATAACCAAATTTACCAATACTGTTTAAACCACTGGCTATCCGGGCTGATTTTTCACCCCAGACTTCCAATAATTCATGTTCTAAATATTGAGGATCATTTGCAATTGAAGGACGAACTGGATTCATGCCGCCTGGTGCCATATGGAGGAAATCAATATAGTTTTCTCCGGTAAGCAGGAATTCAGCAAATGTTTTGGCTCCCTCTAATTTTTCTTGATCTTCAGATTTAATAAATGTCAAACCATTGATCTGACCAAATACTGCTTCAGTTTTATGCTTCATAGTATTAGCAAAATTTGTTTTGTCTACTAGATTTTCAATTATTGCTCCCTGTTCTCCAGCATAATCTGTTGCCTGCAGACCAATATCATCCATAATATAGGTAGAATACATCATCATCGGCACCCGACCGGCTAAATAGAGATCACGCGCATCACGCCAGCCATTAGGTCCTGGAGGTGTGGTTTCAGCAAGTTCTGCATAAAATTTTAGAGTTTCAACCATTTCGGGAGAATTGAAAACTAAATTTCCCTCTTCATCAAAAATTCTGGCATTATTGGACAGCGCATATTGAGTAAAGGTCTGTCTTGCATAAGCATCTTTATTTGTACCAATCACTATCCCATACTGCTGTTCCTCAGGCTTATAAAATTCTTTAGCTGCAGTCATGATACTTTCCCAGGTTGTAGGTGGTTCAAGTCCTCTTTCTTCAAAAAGATCTTCGCGATACCAAATTCCCTGAACCCAGCCGTGAAATGGTACCCCAAAATAACCTCCAGCTGGATTAGAAAGCATTTTTAAAGCACCATCATAAATATCCTCTTCACCAATTCTATTGACAACATCATTAACTGCCTCAGAATCAAGCATTCCTTCTGCTCCTAAATTAAGGATGTTTTCTGCTCCTACCTCAATCATTTGCGGTAGGCGACCGGCAGCCATACCAGAAGCCAGTTTGGTTGGAATATCATTTTCCTGAACGGTAACCAGTTCAATTTGATATTGATCCTGCTGTGATTCGAAACGAGCAATTAAATCATTAATTACTTCTACTCTTTCCTGTTCGGTTTGAGTAGTCCAGTATTCAACAGTTGTCTGCGCAAAAGAAGTGGCAGTAAATACAAATACCAGCACCAGCAATAACGAAATTTTAACTAAGGCTTTTTTTCTCAATTTTAACCCTCCTAAGAATTTTTAAATAATTTTAAGCAAACAAACTCCTACTCCTCTTAACTGCTGTAAAAAATCACCTCCCTACTATCTGCCAAATAAGTTGGTCAATCGTTTGACTAAATTGGTAAAAAACTGCTTCTCTTTCATTATTTATAATTTCAGGCTAATTAGAATTAATAAACCAGCCTAAATCATCTTAAATTAAAGCCTCCTGACAGAAGCTCTTTTTTTCAATTCACAGGATAAATATATTTTTTTCTCCTCTAACTCTTCTCCATTGATTACTTTATATAACATTTCCATTGACCGCCAGCCCAGCTCTTCTTCCGGCTGAGAAATTGTAGTTAATTCTGGATCACTGGCTAAAGAAATTATATTATTATCAAAACCAACCACCGAAATATCTTCGGGAACTTTAAGCCCGGCTTTTTTGACAGCTTTGATTGCTCCAACTCCCATTTCATCACTGGCAGCAAAAACAGCTGTTATGGAATCATCCTTTTTTAAAATTTCTTCCATCGCTTTAATACCACTTTTGAGCTTAAAATTCCCTTCAACAATAAGTTCTTCTTTTATTTCTAGATTATTATCGCACAGTGCCTGCTTATAGCCCTGAATTCTGTAGAGCCCTGACTCTTTGTCATTTGCATTACCACTGATCATAGCAATTTTTTGATGACCATTATTAATCAGGTATTTTACTGCCTTATAAGATTCTTTAACATTATTGATATGAACAGATGGCAGATCCTCCTCTACCTCTCGGGCCACAACAACTGTCGGAATTTCAGTTTCTCTTAAAAGCTTTCTGCAGCTTTCAGGCATCCGGCCGCTGGCAAATAAAATTCCATCAACCTGTTTTTCTTTGAGCAAATTGATATATTTTAACTCTTCTTTTTCCTGACCCCCGGTAGTGGAAATAATCAGGCTGTACTCATATTTACTGGCTATATTTTCAATTCCACTGGCCACTCTGGCAAAATAAGTATTGGCAAGATCACTTATAATTAACCCGATGGTATTTGTTTTTTTAGTTACCAGACTGCGTGCAATTTGATTGGGCTTATAACCTAAATCTGCTGCAACCTGAAAGATTTCCTTTCTGGTTTCTTCACTTGCCTTAGGGATACCATTTAAAACTCTGGAGACTGTTGATTCAGTTACTCCAACTTTTTCTGCTATATCTTTTAGTGTAACAGCCATTTTCAATACCCCATTTATATCTATTATTTATTAGCTAGGAAATTATACCTGATGGTTTGTTGTGGATAATATTTATAGTTTCATAATTTCCGCCATCAACAAAATTTAACCTTACTATATTACAGATTGTCCGAAGGACATTTTGTTCTAAAGTTCATTGATTTTAAACAAATTATTTTATTTGATTCATTAGTTTTAATTATCTCACTATTTCGATTTATTTTTATTATAATACTATTTTTTTAATTAGTCAAGCGTTTGACTAAAATTGATCAGAATTTTTTTTATAAACTTCCAGTGTCACAAGCTCCTGCGGCAGCCTGAGATCATTTTCCCAGGCCCGCTGCAGCTCTGCAGCCAGATCATTATATCCTCCAGCTTCAAATTCTATCAATACCTCCGCCAGAACATTTTGATTTTTATTCTGCCGCTTCCGACAGGGATAAAATCTCTCACTCTCCTCCAAAAGCAGCTGATAATATTCTGCCAGCAGTTTAATTTTAAAATCAGGATATTTATTTTCCAAACCCACATAAATTGCCAGCCCTTCTGGATCCAGGTCACCTGCATAATAGATATTTAGACCATTAAGCAGCTGCTGCCGCTGACTGTAATTCTCGTCTGCTGCCTTAAGCCCCAACAGCTCCTCTAGAAAAGAAAAACTTCTGATTATCTTTTTGCCCTGACCATAAATTACAGTATCAAAATTCTGAGCAAAAATATCAATCCCTGCTGCCAGGGCTTTTTTGGCACCGATAAAAGCTGAATGGTTTTCCATAATCAAAATATTATTGATCTGAGTTGGATCTTTTGTCCAGTAAACAAAAAGATGATTGTACTGCTGAGCCTTTAAGTCAGCCAGGCTCAATTTTAAATTGCTGAGGAGCTTCTTTCCTGCAGTCCGGCTTAAATATTTTTCATCTGCAAACAGCTCCAGGGAGCGCTCCTCCCGGCTGGTCCATTCCCGCTCGGATTTATTATTTAAAAACTCAGCCAGTCGAGAAAGCTGCTGCTTTAACTCCCCTGTCTGCTGAGCCGGCCTCTTAAGATAATAGCTTAAGTTAAGCTGACGGGAGAGCTTTAAAATAACTTTATCTGACCAACCTGCCGGCTCTTCTTTAACCAGACTCCAGCGCTTTTTAAGCCGGGGCTGCCGCTGATTGAAATCAGAACTTTTGATTGCTCTAATTTTTTCTTCAGCTTCCATCTTTTTTAAAAGCTGATATAAATTCTGATAACCACCGGCTGCCTGATAGGCAGAAGCTCCTCCCAGTCTAGCTTTAATAAAATTTTCTAAATCAGCAAGCTGAAAGCGCAGCCTGTCCTCAAGCTCATTTCTTTTATATTTTTTAAATAATCTAATCCACTTTTGCTCGTCTTTCACCATAAATCACCTGACCCTGTACAACTCCCTGGTTGCGCTCGGTATCACCTATCTCTAAGGCCCAAAAAACCGGGAAGCGCTCACTAATTTCAGTTTTGATAATCTCTGGAGCAGCAAAGGCCACCAGCTGGAAATTAAGCTTATCGGCAATTTTGAAAATTGGATCCAGCACATGGGCTGCCGAAGCCTTGCCAAAAGGATTATCAAGGAAAAGAACTGTCCAGGGATTTGATTTGTCAAAACGCTGTTTTTTGTAATTTAAAAGCATCATCATCATAAAAGCATTGATCGAAAGTGACTGACCACCACTTCCCTCAGGTCCATTTCCCTTGCCCTGAATCACCGATTCCCAGTCAGAATAAAAATAATCCTGGGGACGGGCATGGAGAAATTCATTTTTTTCAGTCATTTTATAAACCTGGAGCACCGGATAGCGGCCGCGCAGCGCTCTTGAGAAAAGAGCTGCATCACCACAGTATTCCTTCAGTTTATAGTCCGGCAGCTGCTCAACATCGATTTCCTCCCGGTTAAACTTATTGATCAATTCTAAGAAATATTCCTTCAGCTCTGCAATTACCTCCTGTTCATCATCAGGCAGCAGATCATCCCGACGCAGTCTGACTAAGGGAAAAGCAAAACCCCGCTGATTGTGGTAGACCATATTGCTGATCATTTCCTTCATAGAAGTAATCAGCCGCATCACATGGATTGACGAGCGCTCGGCCCACTGCTGTCTGGCCTCTTCTGCCTCCGTTTTGTTGCGGTCAATCGTATTCAGTTCATTATTTATATATTCCTTAAAGGAATTCAGCATCTCATAGTTATACTGGTAGTCACTGGCTCTAAAATTATGGAGCAGCTTTTCGTTGATACTGTTTTTTAAGGTAATATTTTCTACCACATCTTTGACATCATTTTTAAAATGATAAAAATTATCTTCAGTCTTTTCTCGAAGAGATTTAAGCTTATTTTCAATACTGCGATAATCATTTTCCCAGCTTTCAATTACTGCTGCTGGTGAATCTTTAAGTTCCTCTTTAATTCCAGCATTAAGCTCACCCTTTGCTGCCTCCAGCTGGTAATATTGAAGCTTATTGGCCAGATTATTATGGGCCTGCAGTTTTTCCTGATAATTTAAAATCATTTTTTCCAGTTTGGAAAGATAATCTTTATTCTCACTCAGCTCTTTTTTAATCTCCAATTCCTTAACTTTAAGTTCTACATTATCCCAGCTCTGAACCGAGCGCTGAAAACGCTCTTTAATCTCAGCCGCCTTTTCCTCAAGCTCATTTTCCCTTGTCTCCAGCTGACCGCGGCGGACTAAAATTTCTTCCTTCAAACTCTGAGCTTCTTTTTCAGTCTTTTTAAGCTGCTCGTTTATTTCCTCCAGAGCGGTTTTGAGCTGGCTCCGATTTTTAAAATCATAATCCCGCTCCTCCCAGTCAGCTGCCAGCTGAGTTAATTCAGTTTTTAATTCATTAATTTCACTTAAAAGTTTCTGCAGGCTCTCTTCTAAATATTTGAGCTCGGCTGCTCTTTCTTCTTCTTTTTTTTGAAGAGAAATTATCTTCTCATAGTTTTGATAACTATTGTGCTGCCGAAAAGCAAAAAGTTCCGGATACTGCTCTCTGGGCGAAATATTAAGCTCATCTTTTTTGAATTCACTTTTAAGCTCAGCCTGCTGATCACTAAGCATTTCATTTAGACTGCTGGTGAATTTCCGATAAGCCTCAAGCCAGTTCTCATAATTATTTTCCAGCCTCAGCTCTTCTTTCTGTTTCTTTTTCTGCTCAGTTTTATTTTCAGCAAGCAGTTTGTCCAGATGCTCTATCTCAGCCAGTGCCTGCTGATAGCTGCTTTCTTTTTTATCTAAATCTCTTTTTGCCTCCAGATATTCTCTAACCTGCTTGCGATTTTCCTTAAGTTCAGTCAGCTTTTTTTCTTTTATCTGATATTCCTGCTTCAAGGCGCTGATCTTTGCCGCTGTATTTTTGAGCCTCTGCTCATATTTTTTGATCTCAGCCTGCAGGGATTCCAGCTTAGATTCTTCTTTTTTCAGTTTAGTTTTTATCTCAGCTGCTGATTCTGCTGCCAGCATGGTCTCTGCCCGGTAGTTGAGCTGATTTAGATTTTTCAGCTTCCGCTCAAGAATAGATATTGTCTCTCTGATCTCAGCCTCTTTACTTTGCAGACCGCTGAACCACTGTTCAAAATCATTTTTATTCTCGATAAAATTCTTTTCCTTACCTGTCAGCAGTTTAAAGGGCAGTTCAGAATCACTACCATCCAGCTGGTGGTTGATAAAAATCGGCACAGCAAAGTGAGAAATTTCAGCTAAGGAAATATTGGCCTTAATCTTCTCCCAGTCTGACTTATAAACTACCACCAGTCCATAAGGCAGCAGCGGATAATCCTTTAAATATTTTTGACGATCCTCTACCAGCTCAAATAAAAATTCACTGCCATAATAGACGCGAATATCAAGCTCTTTAATCTTCTGGTAGAGTCTTTTCTGCTCCAGACTGGCCACCCAGTATTCTCTGTCATTTAGATTTAAATCAAGCTGGAGCTCAAATTGATCTGCATTCAGCTCCTGCAGACTTTCCTCTTTTTCGTTAATCAGTTTTAAAAGTTCATTTTGCTGCTGCTGCAGCCACTGCTTGCTGTAAAATTCTTCAAACCTGTCCAGATTTAAGCTTTTTATAAGCTGAGAAAACAGCTCCTCCTCAGCCTCTTTCTGTTTTTTAAGCTCTTCCTTCAGATTTTCAACCACTGTCTCCTGAGCCGCTGCCTCAACTGCAGTCTGCTGTCTTTGACCCTGCAGTTTTTCTTTCTGCCCTTCCTGTTCTTTTAAGTTTTCTTCCAGTTTTTCCAGTTTAGAATCTAACTCAGCTGTCTCATTATCGAGATTCTGCAGCAGATATTTTGGTGTTTCCAGCTCCAGCGGATTAAAAAAGTGAGCCAGCTTCTCCTTTTCGGCTTCAACTTTCTGCTCCTGATGTTCGTATTCTAACTTAAACTGCTGCTCATCTCTAATTTTTTGTTCTATCTTATTTTCTTCAGCCTCCAGCTCTTTCAGCTTCTGCTCTAAATATTTCTGATAGGAATAATAATCGGCAGCTGACTCTTTAACTTTAGAATTTAGCTCATCTATTTCTGCAGCTGTCTCCTCCTTTAGCTGCCTGATTTCTGCTTCCAGCTCCTTAAATTCTGATCTCTCTTTCAGGGAATTTATCTTATCTCTTTTGCCCTCAGCCTCACTTTCGAGATCTTCTAATTTGAGATATTTCTGGTTCAGCTTTAACTGTAATTCTTCTTCCCTCAGCTTTTCAAGCTGCTTATTTAATTTCTGCTGCTCAGCCTCTGCCTCTTCCTGTTCTGCCTTAAGCTCATTTAAAGCCCTCAGCTTTTTAACATATTTTAAGTTCTCTGATTCAAAATTAAGCTCTCTGATCCTGCTTTCAGTTTTTTTCTTTTCCCGCTGACTGCGGCGGAGCTCATTTTCCAAAAAAGTTCTGCGGTCTGCAATTCCGCGGAGATAATTATTACCCCGCTCTCTGATCATCTCTCTGGTTTCTTTAAGCCTCAATCCCTGTTCGGCATTACTCAAGAGAGGATCAACCATCTGAGAGAGAGTTTTTAAATCCTCACGCCGGGATAAGAGTTCAGGCAGGTTGCGGGCAATCTTTACATTATCCACAAAAATATTGAGCAGCGAATTTTTCTCCCGTTCATTGTAATAGCTGATGCTTTCACTGACAGCAGGAATAATCAGCCGATCAAAAAGGGCTTTATTATCCTTAGCCTGAGAAAAATATTTCTCCAGGCCACCCTCACTGCGGTTGATATTTTTCATGATCTCCCACTCAGAACGGTAAATACCATGGCTGCTTAAATACTGATAGTATTCTGAGTTGAGGCTGGAAACTGCTGTTTTTGAATATTTGATAAAATCAGCCCGATTCTGATCAATAAATTCTTCCAGCCGTTCATATCCCAGCACCTGATCACTGCTTTTAGTATAGAGAGGAAGATTAGTCAGGCTGAAGCGGCTGCTGCCCTGGTATTCATGGGTGTAGAGAAAATATTTTAGGCCCACTTTTCCTTCTTCATCAGTTGTGCTCTGCTGTTTGTGGGCGGAAACACAGATTCCAGTTAAAAGTTTTTTATCCTCACTGCCATCAAGCCGCCACTCCAGCACCACATGGAAGGTATAAGGCTGGAAGACCTGGTAGCGGTCATAAAACATTCCTTCCAGCTTATTGCCATTCCGCTTACCCCAGGCTGTTCCGGGGAGCAAAAGTTGGGAGATTAGCTGCAGCATAACTCCCTTACCACTCCCGTTCTGCAGGGTAAAAAGGCTGTGGTCAGATTCTAGATCAAAAATTGAGTTGCGGTGCTGTTTTTGAAAACCATCATATTTGTTACCTGTAATCCTAATTTTGCTCAGTCTGGGCATGCTGATTTTCCTCCTCTATCTCTTTTCTGCTTGCTAAAATTAAGTCCATAAATTTATTGTAGCGCTTCTGGCTGTGGTAGAGCTCATCTAAGCGTTCATAGAGCTCTGCCTTGGGAATCAGCTTCAGCTCATCACTCTGGTCAATAATCAAGCCCTGTTCACTTAAAGGTTTCAGCGCTGTATTGATAAAAGAAAGGCGGTTACCCTTAGTTCTCGTTACATCCACCTTCTCATTTTTATTTAACCTGTATTCACTGAACTCTGTCAGCCAGAGCTCAGCCACCTCTTCCACGGCAATTGACCAATTTTGGGTAAAGCTTTCATCTTCTTTTTTGCGCTCCAGCCAGCTCTCTAAAGTTGCAGTTACCAGGTCAGAAAGGCGGTGATAGGAAATCCCTTCTTCCTCCCAGCGAATCCGAACATGACTTTCTTTATCAATTTCAGCCAGAAAAACTGAAATAATGATATTGGCCAGATAAAAGTAGCGCTTCCGCTTTAAGCCGGAATATTTTTCTTTCATCTGAGTATAGGAATTGGCAAAACTTGAGCCTCTGGCCTTTGAGACAAGGTGCACATTTTTAGCTGTTGAAAAAACTCTTAGACCTGCCTCAGCTGCCATGGTGTTAACTATATTATGTATTTCACTGTTAGTTCTGTACTTTTCAGCCAGTGGATCGGAGACTGAAAGAATCTCATTTTCTAATAATTTAAAAAATAAGGCGGCTCCATTTTCGAGTTCTTCCTGTTTAAAGGCCATTTTAATCTTCCTCCAGATAAATTTTATAGGGTGAGATGATAAACTGATCAAGTAAATTTACTTTTTTACTGCTGCCTGTCAGCCTGGCAGAAATTTTTCTGCCTTCCAGTTCAGCTAATTCAGGCTCAACTTTTACTAACTTATTGAATAAAAGCAGCCGTTCATCCAGGCCCGGATACTCTTCCACAATTTTAAGTTTGATATCGGTAATAATAAACATCATAAACAGCTCCAGATTAAGCTGTTGACTGAGCCATTTTTCCTTCTGCTCTGGACTAAGCTTATTTAATGCTGACAGCTTAAATTCTCCTTTTTTAAAAAGCTCAGTAAAAACATGCTGCCAGAGTTCAACCACCAGCCCCCAGTCTATTTCCCGCTCCGGTGCTGACTCAATTTCCAGAGTTGCTATTTCGCCTTCACTCTCTTCGAGATAACTGTAAAGCTGCTGTTCTGACCAGGCCCAATCTAAAGGGAAAATAAAGTCCTGCTCCGGTGAAAAGAGTGGATTCAGCATTTTTTCTAAATCATCGATTTGGGGTAGTCCTGATTTAAGTACTGTATTCTGCCAGAAATCTTTTTTGAAACTCAAGCGCGAAGTCTGCCAGAAAATATCGGGATTTTCCCGCCGCAGCTGCAGCTCCAGTGATAAATTGGAAACTGTGAGCTCTGCCAGATAATCATGGAGGGACCTTGCCCGCTCCAGTTCTTCAAATAAAAGTTCTCCTTCTTTCTGATCAGCATTTTCAAAAGTATCAAGTCTATCCCGCCAGACAAAGATATCACTGAAAACTTTCTTTTCTTCTTTAAACTGTTCTCTGACCTCGGCCTCTGTCCGCCGGCGCCGTTCTTTATAGGCAGAAAAAATCAACCCCGGGTTGCGCAGTATATCCTCCCGCCAGTCCTTTTCCTTTTTGATCAGATTACGGACCCGGGCAATTAAGTTGCTGACACTGCCCTTTGCTTCTTTAAAATTACCATTTTTAATCAGCTGCAGAGTGTAGAACTGCTCTAAGTCAAAACCGAATTCCTGCAGAATTTCCCTGGTAATAAAAATTATCTCCTGTGAAATCTCAGAGAGCCTGTAGACTGTGCTCCCACCTTCCTGCCAGTTTGAGGCCTCCCGGTCCGGAATTAAATAGCGGTATTTAAAATCTTTAAAGTCACCGGCAGTCTCATCATAAATTTTGACATGAAAATATGACTGCTGTTTGGGATCCCCAGAGTAGAGAACTCCATCTACCAGTCTTTCGACTTCTTCCATATTTATTTCTAAACGCATTTCTTTTAAAATTTCAACTGTCAGCTGGAGTAAATCACTGCGGCTCCGCTGCTCGTTATTATTTATCTCACGCTTAAAAACTTTTAGCAGAAGATAAAGAGAGATCTGGTGGGAATATTCGTTTAAGCTACCTGCATCCATCCCCTGTCCCAGTTCTGCTATTGCTTTTGTCTTTTTTAGGCGTTCATTTAAACCAGTATTTGCTCGATCCATAAAACCCTCTCCAACTTTATTAATTTATATTTTTTAATAATAGTTCCAGGAACTTTTGAATCCCTATGGCCACCTCGTTAATTAAATTATATACCATTTTCATTAAATAAAAAAGCAAAACAGCCTCCAATTTTAGAAAGGCTGTTAAATTAAAATATTTATTATTTTTGGCTTGAAATACAAGTAATCCTTATAGACTTTTATTCTTTTTTCAACAGGTTCAAATTCTTTTTCATCTGGCTCCTCCATCGGTCTGCCAACCGGCATTTGAGTTCCAAAGTCCATTTATGATATGAAAAAACCCCAGCTGCTGAGGCCAGGGCTTTTAGAATATACTGGAATAAGGATTGGTTGCTTAATTAATAAACTTCTTTAATACCACTAGCTACCTTAGCTACTCTTTTAGCGAGTCTTCCTGCCATTTTGAAATCGCCATCTGTTGGCATTTTGCTGCCATCACCAGCTACAGTAGAAGGACCATAAGGTGTTCCACCCTGAGTTTTGTATTTGTTTAGTTCAGGATTTTCGCTATAAGGTGAACCAACAAAAATCATACCAAAGTGAAGCAGTGGAATTAAGGATGTTAAAATAGTACTTTCCTGACCACCATGAAGAGTGTTAGTACTGCTCATAATACCAGTTGCTTTCCCTTCTAGTGCACCTTCAGCCCATAAACCACCAGCAGTATCTAAAAACTGTTTAATTTGTGCCGGCATATTTCCAAAACGAGTTGGAATACCCCAAACTATTCCGTCAGCCCACTTTAGATCATCTAAAGTAGTTTCTTCTACATCTGCCTGAGCTTCCTGTGCCTGAACATAAGCATCCTGAGCTGACATTGCTTTTCTAGCTGATTCTAGTTCGGGAATCTTACGTAATTTAACTTCATAATCATCATTTTCTGCTGCTGCGTCTGCTGCTGCCTTAGCCATTTGATACATGTGGCCATAAGAACTATAATATGTGACTAATAATTTTGTCATTTTTAAATACCTCCTGAATATTATCTTTGCCTTAACTTTAATTTAAATATACTTTATAAAATTCATAGTTTACAACTCAGAATTAATTTCAAAAAAAATATTGAGAGGAGAAAAATATCTAGAATAATCCTGATCAGCTTATCTGTTTGATCACATTTTTTATAATACTTCTTCTTCAACTTGTAAATTATTAATCCGAATTTTTATTTACTAATTATAAATTATCATCTATAGAAATAACTTTCTGTATTATTGATTACAATTCCAAAATTAAATTGAGCACACCGGTAGTTACACCTGTTCCCGTAAAAACTCTTTCAGCAGTGCCAAACCTGTTTTTAATTCTTCTTCATTACCAGCAAAACCAATTCTAATAAAATTTTCTCTACCAAAAGCAATTCCAGGCACAACTAAAACTCCCTTTTCCTGAAAAAGCTTTTTAGCAAAAGTTTCAGAATCTAAATCCAAATTATATTTAATAAAAGCGGTGGTGCCTCCATTAGGCTTAATATACTCTACCAGATTTTCCTGTTCAACCCAACTGTCAACAATTTCTAGCTGTTTTTTTACCTTCTTCAGATTTCTCTGCAGCAGTTTTTCCTTGTTTTCCAGGGCAACTACCGAAAGATAATCAGAGATCATAGGATTTGAAATAGTAATATAGTCTCGGTGGAGCTGACAGTTTTCAATTACAGCTTCCGGACCAGCTATCCAGCCAACTCTCAAACCAGCCAGCGAAAAGATCTTAGACATACTACCAACACTAATCCCTTTCTCATAAAGATCAGCAATTGAGGGAATCTCCTCTTCAAGATCAAATCCGCGGTAAACCTCATCTGCTAAAATATAGGCATCAACTGCACGAGCCATTTCCACTATTTTTTCTAAAATTTCTTTGTTCATTACCACACCTGAGGGATTATTGGGATTATTAATCGCTATCAGCTTTGTCTGCTCACTGAGCAGAGATTCTAATTGTTCCAGATCAGGCAGAAATCCATCTTCATACTGCAGTTCTAATTTTTTTACCTCTGCTCCAAAAGACTCGGGGATTGAATACAGCTGCTGGTAGGTTGGAAAAACTGAAACTATCTGGTCTCCCGCTTCCACCAGAGAGTAAAGCAGCAGGAAGTTAGCCCCAATAGCTCCGTGTGATGGTAAGATATTTTGTGGCTCAATTGTTTGATAAAGTGAACTTACTCCCTTTTTAAAGCCTGCTGAACCTTTAATATCACCATAAGTCAGCTGCATCTTTTTTATTTCTTCCAATCTGAGCTCCGGGTCATCAGCCAGATTCAGCAGTTCCTCAACTGTTAAGGATTCTACACAGGTTTCTGCAATATTATATTCAGCATCCACCTCATACTCGTTCATCCACTCTTCTACTTTAAATGCTGCTATTTTCATTTATTTACCTCCAATTCATTGAATCATTACGTCAAATCTAATTTATTTTGACTCCACTATAGGCACTGTTAAACTTCCCTGAGGCAGGATATAGCTTTTATAGTTTCCGTAATATTTTTCTTCTAGATATTCAACTGCTTCCTGAAGACTATTCATCTTTTTAGCAAAAATATTTTCTGTCTCAGCTCGGCTCAGGCTGGAAATTAAAATTATTTCTTTTTCAGCTGCCACCTTAGAAACAGCAAAAGCTTTGTGACCACCTAGTACGAATTTTTCTTTAATCCGCTCAATATTTACTTCGGGTTTTGCTGCCTGATCCATCCATTTTCTAAAGCATTCTTCACCATAGCCTTCAGAACATTCTGCAGCCCAGATGATCGTTCCCCCCTTTTTAACAGCATGATCTGCGTGATCTAAAGCTTTTTGTGCCTGATAGATATTTATATCACGAGGAAAGCCACCTGAACTGACCAGAGCAGCATCAGCTTTTTCAGCCAGAGGTAGATGATACATCTCGGCTGAGGCTGCAATCCCAGCTTCCCAGGCCTGACGGTAATCACCTGCACAGACCTGGACTATTTCGCGGCTGCTGTTAGTGACAACATTGAGTATGAAATCAACTCCAACTTTAGCTGCCGCCTCAAACATCTCCCGGCTGATCGGATTATCTTCTAAGGCAGGATTTTCTGCTGTCACTTCAACCATCATCGCATGATTATTTTCGATACTTTTCCGACCTGCTACTCCGGGTAAAATTGACTTACGGCCACCAGAAAAGCCGGCCATGTAGTGGGGTAAAATTACCCCAGTTGTAATTAAAAAATCTGCCTCAGCTGCTCTTTTATTCAGCAGCAGTTGATTACCGGTGCTCAGCTGACCTAAGTCGCTTAAATCCTGATCACAGTTATGGTAAACAAACTCATATTCAGCAGCTGCCTCACCAAATATCTCCCTGTTTTGAGCTGCCGAATGAGGGCTGTGAACTCCGGTGGCAACAATAAATGTCACCTGTTCTTTTTTAATTCCCGCTTCAGCAATAGTTTTCAGTAGAGGTGGAAGCAGATAATTATAAGGAGTATAGCGGGTTACATCATTAACTACAATTACCAGCTCATTAATTTCCTTAGCTGCTAAAAGATCCGCCAGAGCTGCGGTAGCTATTGGACTTGTCAGAGCTGCTTCCACTGCTGCTTCTGGATCCTTTATTCCTGTTTTTTCATCTGCTGTTAATATATCAATTACTCTGCTCCTCTCAATTTCAAATTCCAACTCTTTTCTACCATACTTTAATTTCATTTCTACTATTATTCTCCTCAATTCTCATTTTTTGTGACTTATTTCTTTTGTGACTTATTTCTTTTGTGACTTATTTCTTTTGTACCAGGTACAAAAAGGCCTTTTTGTACCTGGTACCTATATATATATATATATATATCTTAATTCTCCCAGCTGTTAATATATGCTTCCTGTTCTTCTGTCAGCTGATCAATCTCTATTTCTAAAGATTTTAGTTTGTATTCTGCTACCATATTATCAATATCATCCGGTATATTATATACTTGAGCATCCAAATTCTGATTGTGGTTTAAATAAAGCAGTGAAGACAGCTGTAAAGCAAAGGTCATATCCATAATCTCTGCAGGGTGCCCATCACCAGCAGCCAAATTAACCAAACGACCATCAGCTAAAAGATAAATTTTTCTCCCATCTGCCATTTCAAATTTCCTGATATTTTTTCGCACTTCACTAACCTCTACTGCCAGTCTATTTAAGTCTGGTTTGGAAACTTCAACATCAAAGTGGCCTGCATTGGCTAGAATTGCACCATCCTTCATCACTTTTAAGTCTGCTTCATCAATTACATCCTTACAGCCGGTAACCGTGATGAAAAAGTCTCCCTTTTTGGCTGCCTCCCGCATCGGCATTACTTCAAAGCCATCCATCCAGGCCTCACTTGCTTTAACTGGATCAATTTCAGTGACTATTACTCTGGCACCGAGGCCCTTGGCCCGCATGGCCACACCTTTTCCACACCAGCCGTAACCAGCTACCACAGCAGTTTTCCCAGCAACTACCAAGTTGGTGGTCCTCATAATTCCATCCCAGACAGATTGACCTGTACCATAGCGGTTATCAAAAAGGGATTTGCATTTAGCATCATTAACCGCCATCATGGGAAAAGCTAAAGTTCCCTCACTTTCCATTGCTTCCAGACGGTGAATCCCGGTGGTTGTTTCTTCTGCACCGCCGATAATATTTTCTAAAAGTTCTCTGCGCTCGGTATGTAAAGTCTCAACCATATCTCCACCATCATCAATAATTAGATCCGGCTCAATATTTAAAACCTTATTTAAATGCTCCTTATATTCTTCCGGAGTTGCATCATACCAGCTGTGAACCATAACTCCATGAGCTGCCAGCCCTGCTGCTACATCATCCTGGGTGGAAAGTGGATTGCTGCCGGCAATTGCTACATCTGCTCCCAGCTGACTGATTACATAAGCCATATAGGCAGTTTTAGCTTCTAAATGGAGACAGATTGCTACCGTTTTTCCTGCCAGCGGCTGTGAAGCCTGATGTTCTTTTAAAATTTCATTTAAGATATCCATCTTATCAGCCACCCACTGAATTTTCCGCCATCCCTCTTCTGCCAGCTCAGGTTTTCTGAGTGTTGATAGATTAATCATAATTATTAACCTCCTAGTTATATTTTCTAAATTAGTTCTGAGTTGCTTTTGAATTAATTCTTCTGTATTAGTCCAAATTTTCTCTTATTTATATTTTATCATAGATAATTAGAATGAAAAGAAAAATTATTCAAAAGTACTCTAACTTCAGCTCAGCTAAATTATTTTCTGAAAATACGATTAAAAACTGGAAATTTGAGTATTTTACTTATATAATAGATATTAACTCAATAACTTTGAATTTAATTGGAGGGAAAAAATGCAGAAAAAAATTTCAGTATTTTTAATAACAGCTTTATTGATAGCAGGATTTTCGTTAATTAATCTGCAGCAGTCAACTGCTGGAGCAGCAGAAGTGGGTACAGAAATTGGGATGAAGGCTCCTGATTTTAGCTTAACGAATTTAAATGATCAGAAAGTTAATTTGAGTGACTACCGCGGCCAAAAAGTTTTTCTAAATTTTTGGGCCAGCTGGTGTCCTCCCTGCAGAGCAGAAATGCCGGATCTGGAGAAATTGAACCAAAAATACGGAGCTGAGGTTGCTGTTTTAGCAGTCAATATTGGTGAAAGCAAATCAACAGCTGCTAATTTCATAATGGAAAATAAATTGAATTTACCGGTACTTTTAGATATTGATAAAAAAACTGCTCAAAATTACCTTGTAAGAGCAATACCGACCACCTATATTTTAAATGAAGATGGAATAATTGTTGAAAAAACTTTTGGAGCTTTAAGCTACCAGAGTATGCTGAAGCTCACCGGGATTGAAGAATAAATTAGATTTTTAAGAAAAACTAACTTTAAAAAGTAAAATAAATTATCTCAAAAAATAGTTAAGAGCAGACCCCTATTTAAAAGCGGGCCTGCTCTTTTTATCTGCAGTCTTAATTTTGATTAATGGAAAACAAAGTAGAATACAAAGACTACACCTAAAACATAGACTAACCAGTGAACATCTTTACCTTTACCTGTAAATAGTTTAACTAAAGGATAAACAATAAATCCAAGAGCAATACCATTAGAAATTGAATAAGTTAAAGGCATCGCAATCATTGCAATAAAAGCAGGCAGAATTTCTGTAAAGTCATCCCAGTCCAGTGCTGTAATATTAGTCATCATCATTGTTCCAACTATAATTAAAGCTGGTGCTGTTGCTGCTCCGGGAACTATAGCAATTAAAGGTTTAAAGAATAAGGAAAGGAAAAATAAAATAGAAACAACTACACCTGTTAAACCTGTTCTTCCACCTTCAGCTACCCCAGATGCTGATTCAACATAAGTAGTAACTGTACTTGTTCCAAATAAAGCTCCCCCTGTGGTACCAATAGCATCTGCTAAAAGAGCGCGACTTGCCTTTGGCAGATCACCGTTTTCATCAATATAACCAGCCTGCTGACTAACTCCAACCAGAGTTCCTGCTGTATCAAACATATCAACAAAGAGAAAAGAAAGAATAACTCCGATCATTCCTACATTTAAAGCTGCCCCAATATCCAGCTGAAATAATACACCTGACCAATCTGACATCTTAGGCATGGCAACTACTCCATTAAAAGCAGGGGTAACTCCATTAAACCAACCAAATACTGTAGAAGCTAAAATACCCCAAAGCAAAGCTCCCTTTACCTTTTTAGCATGTAAAATCCCTGTGAAAATTAAACCAAATAAGGCAACAAGAGCTGATCCTTCTAATAGATTACCCATTCCAACTAAAGTAGCATCATTATTAACAACTATTTCTGCATTCTGCAGACCAATAAAAGCTATAAAAAGTCCAATACCGGTACTGATACCGGTTTTTAAGGCCATAGGAATACTGTTGACTATCATTTCTCTAACTGGTGTTACACTTAAAATAATAAAAATAACACCCTCTAAAAATATAATACCAAGTGCTGCCTGCCAGCTAACTCCCATTCCAATAACTACAGAATAAGCAAAAAATGCGTTAAGGCCCATCCCAGAAGCAAGTGCAAAAGGATAGTTACTCAATAAGGCCATTGCCATTGTACCTAAAACCGCACCCATGATAGTTGCAATGAAAACTCCATCAAAAGGCATACCTGCATCACTTAAAATAGTTGGATTGACAAATATAATATACGCCATTGTCATAAAGGTTGTAAATCCAGCAATCACCTCTGTTTTCACATCAGTATTATTTTCCTGCAGTTTAAATAAATTTTCTAAACTCCCATTATTGCTCATAAAATAAATACCCTCCTAATTTTTTAAAAAAATAAATTAAAATAGAACAAAATCCACCATTTTCAGATTAAATAAAAAAACCTGAGAAAATAGATACCCCAACTACAAGGAATCTATCTTCTCAGGTTAATCTGCCCATTAAGATAAAACATGAATTACATACATGTAATAAATTAGCCATATAAATAGCTAATTCAATTCCCCCATAGTTGTCAGTTATCGGCTGACACTAGAGACTTGTGAACCATATCATCACAATTATATGAGGTCTATTTAGTTTTTATTAATTTTTAAAATAATAATCTATTTTATTTCCACTTATTATTATAGATAAAGTTGAGCTGCTTGTCAATGAAGTTTTAATTTTTTTTAGTCAGTCTGCTCAATCTCATAAGTTGAAGTTATTTCTGCGTTAAGTGAATTGCTGGCTGAACAGTATTTTTCCTCAGAAAGTTTTATTGCCCTCTCAACTTTCTTTTCATCCAGTTTTTTACCTTTTAATTTATATTTAATTTGGATTTTAGTAAAACGCTTTGGAGCTTCTTCTGCTCTTTCGGCCTCGATTTCCATCTCAAAATCTTCTAATTCAGTTTTCATCTTATCTAAAATTAAAACTATATCAATTCCAGTACATCCCGCTAAGCCACCGAGCAGCAGTTCCATCGGTCGAGGTCCCTTATTCTGACCTCCACTTTCTTCGGCTGAATCAACAGTTAAATCATGTCCTGAAGGGAAATGATTATTAAATTCTAATCCTCCCCGCCAATCTACATTCACTTTCATTCTGCTCCTCCTTTTAAATTATCTATTTAAATTATTTAAGCGATAAACTATCAGAAATATCTTTAATCTGGTTAAAAATAGTTTAAAGTTAACTGAAAAACTTAATTTTCACCCTTATCATTATCAACACAATCCCGACAGGGTTCTACTTTCCTTCTTTTACCATGTCGATGGGCTCTATTTCTTCCCAATTTCTTACCGCATTCCGGACAGTGACCTGGTTTTACCAATCTATAATCCCCACCCTCAAATTTAATTGCCTTACCACAGGTTAAAGCTTCTGCTGCTTTTTTTCTAGCAGAAGTTAAAACTCGCTGAAAAGTCGGACGAGAAACATTCATTAGTTCTGCCGCTTCTGCCTGAGTTAAACCTTTCACATCCTTTAAACGCAGTGATTCGACCTCTTCCATAGTAATTTCAACTGTTTCTAACTGATGAGCCGGAACTCCTGCTGGTTTAAAAAATCTTATCTCTGGTAATTTTTCTATAATTCTATCTTTTGTTGGACGAGCCATAGTTTTCACTCCTGTTACAATTTATTAAAGTATAGTGAAACACTTTATTACTATTTATTATAACAGATCAGCAGTCAAAGAACAAAATTATAATTTCTTTTCAGCTACCATTCCTAAAATAGCTACAGCATCTTTCGGGCCTGAAAATGGTGGAGCATAAGCAAGATCAACCTGGAAAAGTTCATTAGCTGTCATGCGGTTATAAATGGCAGCTGCTAAAACATCAATTCTTTTATCTGAGCCATCTCCGCCAATAACCTCTGCTCCGACAATTACTCCGTTTTTTCTGTCAAAAATACCTCTTAAGTGGATATCATCAGTTCCGGGATAGTAGCTGGCATGATTATGGGCCTTGACTTTAACTGCAGCTGCATTAATTCCTTCAGCCTCTGCCTCTTCTAAATCCAGACCGGTTTTAGCAACTGTTAGATCAAAGACTTTGGTAATCCCAGTTTTTAAAATTCCATAGTGCTTTGCTTCTCCTCCAGCTGCATTTTCTCCAGCAGTTCTTCCCTGCTTATTAGCTGTTGATCCCAGTGGTACCCAGACATCTTTATTTGTCAATAAATCTTTTGATTCGGCACAGTCACCGACAGCATAAATACCCTTGATGTTGGTTTCCAGCTTTTCATTTACTTTAATTGCACCAGTATCTCCAACTTCAATCCCAGCTGCTTCTGCCAGCTTTGAATTTGCCTTAACTCCAATTGATAAAAGAGCTAGGTCTGCTTCAATTTCTCTGCCGGATCCGGTTACAACTTTTGCCACTTTTCCTTCACCTTCAAAATGATCAACACCATCACCTAAAATTAACTCAACACCTTTTTCTTTTAGATGGTCTTCCACCAGGCCTGCCATTTCTTTGCTGAATGGTGGCAGTACCTGATCCTCAAGCTCAATAACTGTAACATCCATTCCTAATTCACTGAAGGATTCTGCCATTTCTAATCCAATTAGACCGGCTCCAATGATTACCGCCCTCTTAACATCATCTCTTTTTACAGCATCTTTTATTTGATCAGCACTTTCCACAGATCTGAGTGTGAAAATGTTTTCTAAATCGATTCCCTCAAATGGTGGTTTAATTGGTGCTGCACCGGTAGCAATAATCAGTTTATCAAATTCGTACCCACCTTCTTTTCCATTTACTAAATTCTGATAATAAAGTATTTTTTCATCACTGTCTATTTCAGTTACTTCATGTTCTAAACGAACATCAACCTTATATTTTTCTTCAAAATCCTGAGCCGTATTCATCACTACATTATAGCGTGAAGGTGTGACTCCAGAAATATAATATGGAAGGCCACAGCCAGCATAAGAAATATCTCTTCCTTTTTCGAAAATGACTATTTCTGCATCCTTATTGGTTCTTCTAGCTTTAGCAGCAGCACTTGTACCTGCTGCAACAGCACCGATAACTGCAATTTTCATCTCAAATTCCTCCTGTTGGAAAATTTTATAATAAATTAATAATTCTTAAAAATATTAAATTGAAAATAAATAACTCAAACTTCGCACATATAAAAGTGCTTTTGCTCCTTGAAAATTCAATATTATTTAGCAAAAAAACAGCATGAACGCCCCGTTTCTGATATAATTGAATAGCAAAAAACAGAAAACATCGTGGTAGATCTCACCTGGATTTAGGCTATACATATGCTTCTAGAAATTTTTGTAACTACCATTAAGATAAATTATCTTCTACCACTCTAAAAAGAGTATTGTTAACAGTATTTTCTGCTGGTTGAGAAATAGCTGCCAGATTCTCAAAAGTTTTCTTTAAAGAGCAGCTGATAAATCCTGAAGGTAGGTGACAGTCCAGATCCTGCTTGACCCTCCTCGGGGCAAGCCCTCGAGGATTCCTGCTTCTTAGAAGTGGTAACCCACCATCTCCACAGGCTTAAAATCCTGTTAGCCCAACAGTATATCCTCTAACTTGCCTTTTGCATTTTTAAACCTTCATCTAAGATGTTTTTGCTAGCATTAATATCTCTATCGTGTACTTTTCCACATTCAGAACATTTCCAGTTTCTTATTTTTAGATCTTTAACTTCTTCATTTTTATAGCCACAATTATTACACAGCTGGCTGCTAGCAAAAAATGTGTCTATCTTAATCAAATCTCTTCCATACCATTTAGCTTTATAGGTTAATATTTCTATAAATTTACTCCAAGATACATCTGATATTGATTTAGCTGGGCCAAATCGAATACGGTCATACTAAAACCTTCCTTGCGTAATTCAAATTAAAGGTTTTAGTGAAGTTAGAATTTTTAAGCATATTCTTTACTTCTAAAGTTTCAACTGCTATGAGTTGGTTTTCCTCAATTAATTTAGTTGAAAACTTATGAAGAAAGTCTAATCTAATGTTAGCCATTTTTTCATGTA
>Ga0208154_10037_pt1 | contig 48418 bp, 54 predicted proteins | sample Wag4S2014_11_5_FD_187354 | JGI IMG/M metagenome (GOLD analysis project Ga0208154, IMG submission 187354) | Deep subsurface shale carbon reservoir microbial communities from Ohio, USA - Utica-2 Time Series 2014_11_5 (SPAdes) (version 2) ...
AGCAGATGGTATATTTGAAATTTTAAAAAAGAGCTGTACAGGAATAAAAAGTTTTTTAAATTCAAATATCAAATTTAAAAGATCACAACAGCCTAACCTGTTCAGTTTGCAGCAATGTTAAGGATATAAAAAGGTTATTAATTGTGATTTTGGGGAAACTCTATCTGTAAAAAGAGCTGAAGGTGATGAGGTAATCGGTGCTACAGTTAATCAGAATGGATTGATTAAAGTTAAGGCCACTAAAGTTGGTAAGGATACCTTTCTTTCTCAGGTAGTAAAAATGGTTGAGGAAGCTCAGGGTACTAAAGTTCCAATTCAGGAATTTGCTGATAAAATAACAGGTATCTTTGTGCCAACGGTTTTAATTATAGCAGCCTCGACTCTTGTAATATGGTTGATCTTTCCTGATGCTTTAAGAGAAGTTGGATTCTGGGCTCAATCTTTTCTGCCCTGGGTTGATCCGACGTTGGGAACATTTACTCTAGCAATCTTTGCAACAATTGCTGTCTTAGTAATTGCCTGTCCCTGTGCTTTAGGACTCGCAACTCCAACTGCACTGATGGTTGGAAGCGGCATTGGAGCTGAAAATGGAGTTTTAATCCGTAAAGGTGAGGCTATCCAGACTATGAAGGATGTTCATACTATCGTTTTTGATAAGACTGGAACTATCACCAAGGGTAAGCCGGAGGTAACAGATATAACTGCAGCACCAGAAAGCAGTGAACAGGAATTAATGCAGCTGGCTGCAAGTGTAGAAGCTGGTTCTGAACACCCTCTGGGAGAGGCAATAGTTCGAGGCGCTAAAGACAGAGAAATTGAAATAAAAGATATTAAAAATTTCAACTCTGTAACTGGTAAAGGAGTTAAAGCAGAGGTTGAAGGTAAAGATGTACTTGTCGGCAGCAGAAAATTAATGGAAGCAAATAATATAGATACTTCTGATTTTGAAGAAGAATTAAAAAGACTGGAAAATGAAGCAAAGACTGCAATGCTGGCTGCAGCTGATGGTAAAATGCTGGGAATAGTTGCTGTAGCAGATGCTTTAAAAGAAGATTCTGTTCAGGCAATTGCTGAACTCAAAAAATTGGGCTTAGAAACAGCAATGATTACCGGTGATAATCAGCGGACAGCAGAGGCAATAGCAAAAGAAGTTGGAATTGATCATGTAGTTGCCGAAGTAATGCCTGATGGTAAAGTAGATAAGGTAAAAGAACTGCAGTCTGAATTCGGAATTATTGCCATGGTTGGTGATGGAATCAATGATGCACCGGCTTTAACTCAGGCAAATGTTGGCATAGCAATTGGTACCGGTACAGATATTGCAATTGAGTCATCAGATATTACCCTGGTCAGAGGAGATTTATCTTCTGTAATTACAGCAGTTAAACTTTCACGGGCCACTTTTAGAAAAATTAAACAGAATTTATTCTGGGCCTTTTTCTACAATTTAATTGCAATTCCGGTTGCTATTTTAGGACTGCTGCATCCGGTAATTGCAGAAATGGCAATGGCCACAAGTTCAATCAGTGTTGTCACAAATGCCAATCTCTTGAGGCGCGAAAATGTCCAGGCAGATTATAAAGAAAATTAAAGCTAGAATTATTAAAAGATAAATTTAAAATAATTAAATTTGAAGTGAAAAAATAGAATGGGGAGTGATTTGATGAATTCCTTATGTGATCTGGATAAAAAAGAGTTAATAACTCGTTTAAGAAGAATAGAGGGTCAGGTTCGGGGTCTGCAGCGGATGGTAGATGAAGAAAAATACTGTGTTGATATTTTGCATCAGATAAATGCCGTTCAGGGTGGACTCAAAAAGGTTGGTCTTAAAATCCTTGATAAACATGTGCACGGATGTGTACAGAGAGCAGTTAAAAATGAAGAGGGCGATGAAATTATCGATGAATTAATGAATGTACTTGCAAAATTCACTGATTGATTTAAGATTTGATATTTAAATTCTAAGATTAGTTCATAAAAAGATGATGAATTTGAAAGTTGAAGTTAAATTTAAAACTGAGAATGAGCTAGTATTTAAGAGATAAACTTAATTTAAAGAGGGAGTGATTTTAATGCCGTATATTAAAATTCAGACCAATCAGAAAGCAGAAAATGAGAAAGAAATATTAAAGAAACTATCAGTTGAGTTGGCAGAAAGACTGGGGAAATCGGAATCATATATTATGACAGCTTTGAAGTCAGATCTTAAGATGGCTTTTGGCGGCAGCACAGAAAAAACAGCTGTTCCAGGTGCAATGTGGGGCTGGGATGGAGGCACTTTTTAAAGGTGCAAAGGCAGCCCTAAGGGCTAGTGAGTATTTGAGTTAATTGTGAGGTATCTATGATATATTTAGATTAAGTTGACTTTTCTACACGTTCAGCCTGTCATTCTGAGTGAGTAGATCTGTTTAAATTGAAGTATGAATTAAAAAGGAGGACATTAAAATGAGAAAAAAATTAGTTCTGGTAGCGGTTATTGTTCTGGGACTTTTTCTACTGGCGGCGTGTGGTGGTAATGCAACAGAAGAAAATCAGCAGGAAGCAGCTGATACTGTAACTACTGCTTCTATAGTTAATGAGGAAGAGGCTTTTAAAGAAGCCATTGGTGCTGATGGAAACTGGATAATTGCTACCCTAAATGATTTAACTTTTGAAGAAGAAATAGTAGTTGAAGGTACATTTTATAATGGTGGAGATTCGGAAAATGATGTTTATCGTAAAATAGCGGCTTATGCTCAGGATGATGACCGCAATGTAACTGACAGATATACAATTACAGCTCCACAGATGATTATTCAAAGTCCAAACACTAGATTTCAGGGTGGTGTCTTTAAAGGAGATATTGTTGTAGAAACAAATGGTTTTACACTTTATGATGCAACAGTTGAAGGTAATATTTATTATGCCAGTCAAGAATATCAGGATTCAGCAGAGATTACTGCAGATAGTGAAGTCACCGGTGAGATAGGGGTACGGTAAAATATTATAAAAAGCTTAATATGATATAATTATTATTACTCAGACTTCGCATGCAAATTTTTTCATCAAATGCGAAGTTTGAGTAGTAAATAGAAGATTATAGTGGCAGTAGAAGACAGTTTAGTTATTTTATGGACAAGTGGTGATAAAGAAATGCAGGTTTAGAGCAGATTATTGAATTTGTAGAAAACTTTAAATTTAAAGAAGATGATATTTCCTATTTAAAAACTCAGGTTTTTAATGAAAGATTTTTAAATTATTTGAGAAATTTTAAGTTTACAGGTGATATTTATTCGGTGCCGGGAGGGGAGTGTTGTTTTTACAAAAGAACCTCTGCTTAAAGTAGAAGCAACCATTTTACAGGCGCAATTATTGGAAACTCCACTTTTGAATTTTATTAACCACCAGGCATTAATTGTCACTAAAGCAGCCAGAATTAATGAGGCAGCTTCAATGTTTTGACAGGTAAGAAATTTGGAGTTAAGGTAAGCGGAACTCATGCTCACAGCTGGATGATGAGTTTTGCAAGTGAATTAGAATCTTTTAGGACTTATGCTTAAAATTTTCCCGATAGTGCTATACTCTTAGTAGATACATATGATACTTTAAAATCCGGTGTGCCCAATGCTTGTCCGGCTTTTGGTGCAGTTTATAAGATGAGTGAGTATAATGATAGCCTAAAATAAAGCTGTCAGATAATGTTGAAAAAATGACCAATCCAGGTGATGAAAAATTAATTAGAGTTTATGATAAAAAATCAGGAAAAATTAGAGCGGATTTAATTGTCCTGCAGCAAAAAGATGAGCTGCTTGCTTTAAGTGATAAGCTGGTGGAGGATTTATAAAACTTTACAAATTATATAGTAAATTTTTATAAAGCTGCTCTGTTTAATTTAGATTTAAGTAGGGCAGTTTTAGTTTGTTATTCTCTAAAATTGTTAAATAACTCAAAGTATTCATGATATTGATCTTCAAAAACACTATTTTTTAAGTAAACAAAATTAAATTCTCTTTTAATATTAAAGTTGACAATATTTAAAACTGAGATATTATTTTTTTCTAATTCTTTTTTTGTGGCAGCTTGATACATAAAAGAAATCCCAATAAATTTCTCTATGCTAAAAAGCTGGCATCCAAATTTAGATTTCTTTACTGTCTGCGTTCATTCTCTCTGTGTATTTATATAATTTCTTACCTGCTTTAGTGATTTTTAAACTTTTGCCGCTGTAATTAAATAACTTAACTCCATAATGTTTTTCTAAATGTTTAATATGCTGAGTTACGGTCGGCTGAGTTATATGTATTCTTTTTGCAGTTTTTCTATTATAAAATCAAGAATGAAATCAATAAGGGGGAGATAAAGTGACAGAAATTAATGATTATTTAGCAGGTATTTTTTTTACGATTTTATTAGCTTTAACGGCTAAAGCAGTAAGTACTTACATACCAATGCATCTGATTAGTGCCAGTGTTTTTGCACTAATTTTAGGGATGTTATTAAATCCTGTAATTAAAGAAATTTCTATTTTCAGTTCAGGGATTAAATTTGTGTCAAAAAAAATTCTAAAGACAGGAATTGTACTGATGGGGCTTACTTTGAGCTTTTCTCAGGTTTTATCAGTTGGAGGTTATTCTTTAATTGTGATGACTTTTACTCTGCTGACTGCCTTTGGGGGAGGCTATTTATTTGGTAAGTTGTTCAATATGAACTGGAAACTATCAAGTTTAATTTCTGCCGGAACTGGTGTCTGTGGAGGCTCTGCTATAGCTGCAGTTGCTCCAACAATTGAGGCAGATAATACCGATATTGCCTATGCAATTTCGGCAACTTTTATCTTTGATATCTTAATGGTAATTCTCTTTCCAATAGCAGGTAGATATTTTGGAATGAGTGATCTGGGCTTTGGACTCTGGGCAGGAACAGCAGTTAATGATACTTCATCAGTGGTGGCGGCAGCTTATGCTTTTTCTGATGCTGCAGGTGCATTTGCTGTAATTGTAAAATTGACGAGAACACTTTCAATAGTGCCGATAGTAATGATTTTTTCTATTATCAATGCTAGAGAAAATAAAAGACATGGTAAATTAGAAAACAAAACAGAAGAAAAAGGAGAAATAAAAAATATTTTTCCCTACTTTATTTTGTCATTTTTAGTGATGGTTGCAGTTAAAAGCACCGGTCTTATTTCAGCTGATTTAAGCAGCAATATTGCTTCAATTTCTAAGTTTATGATGATTATGGCTCTGGGTGCAATTGGGTTAACAACTAATTTTAAAGAAGTATCTGAATCTGGTATTAAACCATTACTGCACGGCTTTATAATTTCATCGCTGGTAGTAATTGTTTCATTTACAGTTCAGTTATTTATTGGACAGATTTAAGTGTTTTATTTTAAAAAAACATGTGTTAAAATTAGTTTAGAGAGGAAGTGAGATTGAATATGGAAAATATAAAATTTAAAGCGTTGGAAGTTAGCGAAATTGAGGGAGAATTCAAAAGAAAAATTATAGAAAAAGAAATTAAGGATCTACCAGAAGGTGATCTGATAATCAATGTTAAATATTCTTCTTTAAATTATAAGGATGCTCTTTCTGCAAATGGTAATAAAGGGGTCACCAGAAAATATCCACATACTCCAGGCATTGATGCAGCGGGAATAGTTGTTGAAGATCAGAGCGGTACTTATAAAAAAGGAGACAAAGTTGTAGTAACTGGCTATGATTTTGGGATGAATACTGATGGTGGTTTTGAAGAATATGTTCGAATACCTGCTACCTGGGCAGCGAAATTACCTGAAAAACTAACTTTAAGAGAAAGTATGATTTATGGTACAGCAGGATTTACAGCTGCCCTCTCGATTTATAAACTTTTAGAGGCAGATGTTGATCAAGGTAATATCTTAGTCACCGGTGCTTCAGGTGGAGTAGGCAGTTTTGCCTGTGCTATTTTATCTAAAATTGGTTATAAAGTTACTGCAGCTACAGGTAAAACTGAAGCAAAAGCATATTTTAATAACTTGGGTGTAAAAGATGTTATTGCTCGGGAAAAAGTAGATGATGAGTCTGGGAAAATGCTTTTAAAAGAAAAATGGGATGGAGTCATTGATACAGTTGGGGGAAATATGCTAACAACTGCCATCAAATCGACTAAATATGATGGTGCAGTAACCTGTTGTGGAAATGTTGCTTCTGCAAAATTGGACCTTAATGTTTATCCATTCATCTTAAGAGGAGTAAGTTTATTCGGTATAGATTCAGTTAAGTGCAGGAAAGATTTAAGAAAAAAGCTATGGCAAAATATAGCTTCAGACTGGAAAGTTGATCAAATTGATGAATTTTCAAATGAAGTAGTCTTAGAAAATTTAGATGAGCAGATTGAAAAAATGCTGGCCGGAAATTCTAAGGGAAGAATTGTTGTTAAATTATAGCTAAAGTCAATTGAATAATTATTTTCATAAGAGTGGCTGCTTCTGCCCAACCTGGTTAAGGAATGATGTCCTAGCAGTTAATTATGCAGGGATTAGATAAACACCAAGAAGTATATCTACTTGCAGAAGTATTAGAGATGGTCAGTGTCAGGAAATATTTATGATGAGAGACTGGTTTAATAACTGGTTTTTGTATTTTAGTCAAATCCCTTGTTTTATTAAAGCTAAAATGTTAAAATTTGATAGATGAGAAAAATTAAAAAATCAAATTTTTAGATACAGGAAGGTGCGAAAATGAAGGATAAGTTTATTAGTGATTTAAAAAAGACAGAAAAAAAGGAATAGAAGAATTATTAGCTTATTTAGAGGAGATTGAATTTTATCAAAAGCCAGCCAGTATTAGACATCATTTAAATGTTACTGGTGGGTTATTAGAACATACAGAAAATGTTAAAAGAGAATATTTAAAACTTAATGAAGAAATAGATGCAGGTATTCCCTGGGAAAATATTATAATTCAGGCTTCACTCCATGATCTGGAAAAATGTTTTGCCTATACCTCAGAGATGCAGCATACAATCACACCAGGCCAGAACAACTTTCTTAGAAGTTTGGTTAGAGATAATATGGATCTATACAATACTTACGGTCTAGATAAATATGTAGAGGATAAAGAATTTATTATTTCTAAAGAATATGCGAGTGACTTAATTAAGTGGTTTAAAGATGGCAGAAATATTGCACCACCTGATGTAAAAAGTGACTGGAATTATAATGAAGATAACCTTCCATTAAATCATTCTATGTGGTCAATTCTGGAGGCTTCAAAGTTTATTGAGTTGGAAGAAAGAGATGTACTTGCAATTACATATCATATGGGACCTTATGGCCCTTTTGATGAACGCAAAAGATCCAAAGCAGAAGAACTTTATCCTGATGTAAGATTACTTCATCTGGCTGACTCGATAGCCACCAAGAAAGAGGATATTGAGGAAGCTTTAAAAAACAATTAAAGTTATAAAATATGATATTTTTTTGTTATTAAAAATAGCAACGGCCGGTATCAAAATTAATTACTTTAGATTTTTTTGATAAAATATTTTCCTAAAAAATAAATCCATAAACTATAAATAACCAGACCGGCAGCTAAAGCAAATAGATAATTAGCATTACTGCTGTATATACCAATAAAAGCTTCACTTATCCAGAAAGGTGGAAATACAGCAGCAAGATATCTCCAGTTGGATTCAAATAGATAGCCAATTAAAGGTGCTAAAAATAAAATCCCAGAAATTTTTGCATAAGCAAAGGCCTCTACTTTATTTTTAGCAAAAGTGACAATAATTAAAACAGTTAAAATTGAATTTAAAGCAGCAAGTAAGATAACCGGCAGTGACTGAATCAACCTAACTTCGACTAGATTTAAATAATAGAGAATAAAGATATTAAAAAGGACGCTCATAATAACAGCTGCAGTAGTTCGATAAAGCAGATATTCTACTTTTGAAAGCGGTGTAACAAAAAGATAAGAAAGAATATTTTCATCTTTTTCTTCAATTATTAAAAATGAGATTATGATTCCATACATCATCGGCACCAGCATAATTATAAATGATAAAATAAAAAGATGATGTTCGGCAAGTTGAAATTCCAGTTCAGCTTCTAATAAGTTTTCTGTATAGGGGATCAGAAAATTGAAAACTAAAGCAATTATCAGAGGGGAGATTAAGATAAAAAGCAGCATTAAATCACGGCTGATATTTTTGAAATCTCCTTTTAGCATTATATAAATTCTATTCATCATTTTCACCTCTTTAAAATAATATGTTGATAAAAGCTTTTTCTGGCCCAGTTGTAGGCTATAAATCCCCAGGTTACTGCTGCTGTAAAACTATAAATAAGGTTAAAGCAGCTAAAATAATTCCGCTAATTAATAAAAAATAATTAACTCTGCTTTGAATAGTTGCAATTGCAATAAAGAGGCTGCTGAAAAGTGAAATTAAGCCTAAAGATATTAATTTGGCAATAATATATTCATCAAGTTTCAGTGGTGTAACAAACAGGCTTTCTAAAATATTATTTTCCTTTTCCAGCAAAATAATTGCACTGATAAAGGTAAAGCCCAGCATAGAAGGATCAGGAAAAATAATTATTCCAGCAATAAATGTTCTCAAATCACCAGGTAGATTAAGCAGCAGAGCAATATAAATTAGACTAATTATTAGATATACATGGTAAAATTTATGACGAAATTGAAATCTAAGATCATGTTTTAGAACGGTAATAATTCTCATCTCAGATTCCTCCCGGTAACCTGAATAAATACATCCTCCAGATTGGCTTCCTGACTGTGAATTGTCTCAATTTTATTTTCTTTAAGCAGCCCAATAAACTTTTGGTTATCTCCTAAGCCTTTTAAATCAAAATTTTCTTCAAACAGTTTAGAATTACTATAATAAGTTATTTTAAGTTTATTTGTTCCATATTTTAATTTTAGATTTCTGGGTGAGTCTATAATTTCTATTTTACCATTTACAATAAAGGCGATTCTATCACATAATTCATCAGCAGCCAGCATATCATGAGTTGTAATAAAGACTGTTTGTCCCTGATCTTTCTTTTCTCTGATCAGTTTTTTTACCTTCTGTCTGTTTGCAGGGTCAAGACCTGAAGTTGGTTCATCTAAAAAAAGAAGTTCTGGTTTGTTTAAAAAAGCACGACAGAGGTTTAATCTCATTTTCATTCCTTTAGAAAAACTGCTTACCGGTTGATCAGCGACATCTTCGAGTCCCACCAGTTCAAGCAAATCGTTTGCTGATTCGCATTTATCTTAAATAAGCCAGCAAAAAATTCATTTTTAGTAGTGAAAATTTCCTGATTGTTAACCTTAACTGATCCCTGATAATCTTTCAAAATACCGGTAATAATCTTTTGAGTTGTACTCTTACCAGCACCTGAAGGACCTAAAAAAACAAAAAGCCCCTTTCTGATAGAACAGATTTTTATAATTTAATCTGTCCACCATAAGGGGATTATATCAAATTGACGGTGAATTTCTATAACTTTTATTTAATTTTAGTTTTTATATTTTACCAACAAGATTAAGTCCAGGTTTAAGAGTTCTACTTCCTTCTTTCCATTTGGCCGGACAAACTTCTTCAGGATTATTCCTCACATATTGAGCAGCTTTAATTTTGCTGACAATAGAGCTGGCATCTCTACCAAGGTTTCCAGCGTTGATTTCTATTCCCTGAACAATTCCATCTGGATCAATAATAAAGGTTGCGCGATCAGCCAGTCCTTCTTCCTCAATTAAAACATTAAAGTTTTTGCAGAGAGTGTGAGAAGGATCTCCAACCATAACAAATTCAATTTCACTAATTGTTGGCGAATTATCGTGCCAGGCTTTGTGAGTATAATGTGTATCTGCCGAAACTGAATAAACTTCAGCTCCAAGTTCTTTTAAATTATCATATTCATCCTGTAAATCTCCTAATTCAGTCGGACAGACAAAAGTGAAATCAGCCGGATAAAAAACAACAACACTCCACTGATCCTTAAAATTTTCTTCTGTTACTTCTAAAAATTCTCCGTTTTGATAGGCCTGTGCTTTAAATGGTAATACTTCTTTTCCTACTAATGACATAATATGTACCTCCTATAAGGTTACTTTAAATTTATTTAACAGTACTGATAATTGTTATCAATTAATATTATCCCACATTATTTTTTGGCTGTCAAGTTATTTTGGGAGCTTTTTATTTATCTTTACTTATAGCAACGATAATAATGATTGCTGTATACTTTACAATGGTATTCGTACTAAATAAATTCGGAATTAATATCTAATATTGCTCATGCTTTTAGTAGTGAAAATTTTGATATTTGATTTTAGATATGATATATTTTTGGTAAACAGTGATAATCATTATCAATGAATTGAAAATAAATTTTGAAGAGTATGGAATTAAAAATAATTATAAGAGGGTGTTAATTAATGAAAGCAATTGTTATTGATCAATATGGTGATAAAAATGAATTAAAAGAAAAAGAGTTATCAAAACCAGAACCCAAAAATGATGAAGTTTTAATTGAAATACATGCAGCAGCCGTTAATCCTATTGACTGGAAGTTAAGATATGGTTATCTTAAAGAAAAAATAGAATTTGAGTTTCCAATTGTTTTAGGCTGGGATGCAGCTGGAATAGTTGCAGAAGTTGGAAAAGATGTTACTTCCCTTAATCAAGGGGATCGGGTTTTTGTGCGACCTGAACTTACAAATCGAGGTACCTATGCCGAATATACTACAGCAAAAGAGGATCTGGTGGCTAAAATACCAGAAAACATTAGTTTTGAAGAAGCAGCTGCAGTTCCACTTGCTGGATTAACTGCCTACCAGTGTCTTTTAAATGTTGGCAAACTAGAGTCAGGTAATAAAGTACTGATTCACGCTGGTGCAGGTGGTGTTGGTAGTTTTGCTATTCAAATAGCTAAAAATCTGGGTGCTTATGTTGCAACAACAGGCAGTATTAAAAATGTAGAGTTTTTAAAATCACTCAGAGCTGATGAGGTTATTGATTATACCAAAGATGATTTTTCTCAGATACTTGAAGATTATGATCTGGTTATTGATACTCTCGGCGGAGAAATACAGGATAAAAGCCTTAACGTTCTAAAAAAAGATGGAATGTTGGTCTCAATTGTTGAAGAACCTGATCAAGAAAAAGCCGAAAAACTTGGTGTTACAGCTAAGCTGCACTGGTTAATACCGAATGGAGATGAACTTGCAGTTCTGGCTAAAATGATGGAAAATGAAACTATGAATCCAGTTGTAGGAACAGTCTTTCCATTTTCAGAACAGTGTTTAAGAGATGCTCATGAGTTGAGTGAAACCCATCACGCGAGAGGAAAAATTATTATTAAAATTCGTTCTTAAAGTTAGTCAAAGCAGTATAAAAATTACCAGTAATTTAATCATTACCTATAAGAAGTTTAAAAAACTTCTTATAGGCTTTATTATTTTATTTGAACAATATATGAATGATTGCTCAATAATTGTTGACAAATAAAAATTTAAATTATATAATATACATGAACAATTATTCAAGTATACATATATAAAATTATTAAGGAGGATTATCATGCCAGAAATTGTAGAAAAAGAAAAGAAAAAACAAAAAAAGAAGTATGAATTAAAAGGCTTAACCTGTAGTAGCTGTGCCGGTAAAATTGAAAGAGAAGTCGGTAATTTAGATCATATAGAAAATGCAAATTTGAATTTTGCTGCCAGTACAATTACTGTAGAAGGTGATAAAGTTGATGATTCATTAGAAAATGAATTACAGAAAATAGCAGATAGAATTGAACCTGGACTTAAAGTCAGAGATGCTGATAGAAAAAGGAATTATGATAGTTATGACCATGATAAAAACCACAAAAATGATCATAGTGATGATTCTCACGAATCTGAAAATTCAAGTTCTGAAGAAGAAAACAAATTTTTAAAACAGCGGTTTATACCTGGAGCAATTATTTATACTATAGCCTTAGTTTTATTTGAATTACCTGTTACAAGTTCACAGTTTGGAGAATTACCTTCAGTATTAGAATGGCTGCTCTATGGTTCCAGTTACTTACTCGTTGGTGGACCGGTATTGATGGCAGCTTTTAAAAATATAATAAGAGGCCAGGTCTTTGATGAGAATTTCCTAATGAGTATAGCAACTCTTGGTGCTTTTGCAATCCAGGAGTTTCCTGAAGGTGTAGCAGTAATGCTTTTTTATATGATTGGTGAAATATTCCAGGATAGAGCTGTTGACCGTTCTCGACGCTCGATTAAGAATTTGATGGATATTAGGCCTGATTATGCCAATTTAAAACAGGATGATCAGATACAGGAAGTTGATCCTGAAAGTGTGCAGATAGATGACATAATAATAATTAAACCGGGTGAAAAAGTTCCGCTTGATGGTGAAGTTCTGGAGGGAAGTTCAATGGTGGATACTTCAGCTCTTACCGGTGAGTCTGTACCGCGTAAAATTGAAACTGGAGATGAAATTCTCAGTGGTACCATTAATAAAGATGGTTTATTAACAGTAAAAGTGACAAAAGAATATGGTCAATCAACAGTATCTAGAATTCTTGAATTAGTAGAAAACGCCAGTGCAAAAAAAGCTCCAACAGAAAAGTTCATTACTAAGTTTGCCCGTTATTATACACCGGTAGTAGTCTTTGCAGCTCTGGCAATTGCAGTTTTACCACCATTGTTTTTAACAGGAGCTGCTTTTTCAGATTGGATATATCGTGCTCTTATCTTCCTCGTTATATCATGTCCCTGTGCTTTAGTAGTTTCGATACCGCTGGGCTTTTTTGGTGGAATCGGCAGGGCATCTCGCCAGGGAGTTTTAGTTAAAGGTGGAAATTATTTAGAAGCATTAAATAATGTTGGTCAGATAGTATTTGATAAAACTGGGACCTTAACTAAAGGAGAATTTGCTGTAAGTAAGATAGAATCATTTAATGGGTTTGATAAAGAGCAGCTTTTAACTGCAGCTGCTCATGCTGAAAGTCATTCCACACACCCTATTGCAAAATCGATTGTTGAAGCATATGATCAGGATATCGAGAATGATAGAATAAAAGATTATCAGGAAGTTTCAGGTCATGGAATCAAAGCTGAAGTTGACGGCAAAGAAATTCTTGCCGGTAATAATAAACTGATGAAAAAAGAGAATATTGAATATCAAGAAGTTGATGCAGATGGTACGATTGTTTATTTAGTAATTGATAATAAATATGCAGGGTATATTACAATTACCGATGAATTAAAAGAGGATTCAATAAAGGCGATTAAGGGCTTAAAAGAGATTGGTGTTGATAAATTAACAATGTTAACCGGTGACCGTCAAACAGTTGCCGGGAAGGTTGCACAAAAGCTTGGTTTAGATAATTATTATTCGGAACTTTTACCTGATCAGAAGGTAGAAAAAGTTGAAGAACTGCTTGCTAAGCAGCGTAAAGGTGATAAACTTATCTTTGTAGGTGATGGAATTAATGATGCACCAGTTTTAGCCCGCTCTGACATTGGTGTAGCTATGGGTGGTTTAGGTTCTGATGCAGCAATTGAAGCTGCAGATGTTGTTTTAATGACAGATGAACCTTCAAAACTAATTACTGCTATTAATACTGCTAAAATAACCAACAGAATTGTCTGGCAGAATATTATACTGGCTTTAGGTATAAAAGGTATAGTTTTAACACTGGGTACCATTGGTATGGCAACTATGTGGCAGGCTGTATTCGCTGATGTTGGTGTAGCCTTAATTGCTGTTTTTAATGCTATGAGAATTAGTCGTAATGTTTAATTTGAAGAGGAGGAAAATATGAGTTTAATAGGAAAGATAAAAAATATGATTAACCAAAAAAAGATTATCTATTCATCAGAAGTTTGTTCAGATTGTCAGTTGGCAGAAAAATTTTTCAAAAATAATAAGATAGATATAGAAATAAAACATATAGAAAATCAGGAAAATCGGAAAGAATTGAAAAAAAGGCATGGTAAAGTTCTGGTGCCGACTATTATATTAGGTAATGATAAATTTATTGGCTTTGAACAAAATAAGGATATGATAAAGAAGAAATTAAATCTTTAGTATATTTCAATGTGGTATTTAATGTTGATTGAAGTTGACTGCGGTAAAATGAAGGTGGAAAATTGAATAAAATTAGCATCTAAAAAGAAAATCAATTACCCTCAGAGAATCCTTTATTTTTTTAGTTAATAATGGAGCATTTCTGGGGGTTTTTGTATTTGGACAATATTATCTTCACGATAATTTAACTATTATAGTTTATTTAGAGTTTTGTGTGATATATTAAAGTAAGATTCTAATTAAAAGACATTCCAAAAGGAGGCTAATATAACTAAATCAACAGTGAGAGGAGTTTTAGATATGCAATTTCAATGTAAAGCCTGCGGCTCATCTTCAGCTTCTATGGAATGGAATATTGCTACCAGAAAACATATACCTAAAGGTAAAGATTTTATTCCTATTCAATCTATTTATGATAATCCTGATGATCCAGTTAATAAAAATCTGAAATGGTTTTGTCCTAACTGCAGCATAGATAAACCTGATGTTGGAGTAAAACTTGATGAGTATTAGTAATATTTCAGAAATGAAAAGTAATTATAAGTATATATTTACATAGTGATAAAATTCAATATCACTAAGTACATTATGTAAGGGAGGTGCAGAAAGATGAAAGACAAGAAAAAGAAAGACAAGAAAAAGGAAGACAAGAAAAAGGTGGAAAAGAAAGATAATAAAATGGAAGAAAAAAAAGATAAGAAAAAGAAATAGATTTTGAGATTAATCACAATTAAATCATGGATGTTTTTACCCTCTGTTAGCATAATGGTGACAGGGGGTTTTTAATGCCGCTACTGCAAAAGAGGGGCAGAAAATAAAAAAATAAATTTTTAATTAATTATTTATCTATTCTGGGGGGACTGAAAATTAATAAGATGATTTGTATAAATTTTGTTAGAATGATAAACTTAAATTAGGAAATATCATAATATTTACACATGTTTATAAATATGGACATTTTGACAATGCGAAGATACAAAAGGAGGAGCAAAAATGGATCATCAAAAAATGTTGGATGATTTTAAGAAACGATTTAAAATATCATTAGTGCTTACAGTACCAATTTTAGTGCTTTCACCTCTAATTCAGAATTTTTTGGGCTACAGTCTTGATTTTCCAGGCAGTAAATATGTTTTATTTCTACTTTCTACTATAATATTTTTCTATGGTGGCTGGCCCTTCTTAAGTGGAATGAAAGATGAGTTAGCTGATAAAAATCCGGGCATGATGACTTTGATTGCTCTTGCAATTTCTGTCGCTTATTTCTACAGTTCAGCAGTTGTCTTTGGGCTGGAAGGCAGATTTTTCTTCTGGGAGCTGGCAACATTGATTGTAATTATGCTTTTAGGTCACTGGATTGAAATGCGCTCGGTTATGGGAGCCTCTAATGCTTTAGAAGAACTGGCTAAATTAATGCCGGATCAGGCTCATAAGATTGTTGAGGGCGAAGTTACAGAAATTAAAATAAAAGAGTTAAAAAAAGGAGATCAGGTTTTAGTTAAACCGGGAGAAAAAGTTCCAGCTGATGGAGTAATCTACGAGGGAGATTCCTATATAGATGAGTCAATGTTAACCGGAGAATCAGAACCGGTAAAAAGAGAAGTAGATGAGGAAGTTATTGGTGGATCTGTTAATGGTGACAGCTCAATTAAAATTAAAATTGAAAAAGCAGGAGATGAGAGTTATCTGTCCCAGGTTATAGAAATGGTTAAGGAATCTCAAGCAGCTAAGTCTAAAACTCAGAATTTTGCCGATCGAGCAGCTTTCTGGCTGACATTAATTGCTATCAGTGCAGGAGCAATAACATTTGGCAGCTGGTTTTATATTAGAGGAGATTTAGCCTTTGCAATTGAGCGGATGGCAACAGTGATGGTTATTACCTGCCCACATGCTTTAGGACTCGCTATTCCACTGGTGGTAGCTGTCTCTACAACCTTATCTGCTAAAAATGGTCTGCTGATCCGTAACCGCACCGCTTTTGAGAATTCCCGCAAAATAGATACAGTTTTATTTGATAAAACCGGTACCTTAACTAAAGGAGAATTTGGTGTTGAAGCAGTAGAAAGCTTTACTGATGATTATAATGAGCAAGATATCCTGCAGAAAGCAGCTTCTTTAGAACAGGAATCCGAGCATCCAATTGCAACTGGAATAGTAAAAAGAGCAAAAAAAGACGAAGTAGAACTAATTAAAGTCGATGATTTTGAGATAATTAAAGGTAAGGGAGTAATCGGAAAAATTGATGGCAGAGATTTTAAAGCAGTTTCTCCAGGTTATCTGAAAGAAAACGAGATTGAAATACCAGATAGTGCTTCAAAAGAAGGACCATTTACTGAAATCTTTATTTTAGAAGCTGGAAATTTAATTGGGATGATCAGACTTGGAGATCAGATTAGAGAAAGTTCCTATGAGGCAGTTCAAAAACTTAAGGATAGAGGAATAAAAGTTACAATGCTGACCGGAGATAATCAGAAAACTGCTGAATATGTCAGTAATGATCTTGGTCTGACTGATTATTTTGCTGAAGTACTGCCCGACGATAAGCAAAAAAAGGTAGAAGAGCTGCAGGCTAAAGGAGCTTTTGTGGCAATGACCGGTGATGGTGTTAATGATGCTCCAGCCCTGGCAAAAGCAGATATTGGGATTGCTATCGGTTCAGGAACAGATGTAGCTGCAGAAACGGCAGATATTATTCTGGTTGAAAGTGATCCTCTTGATGTAGTAAAGCTGATTGAGTTTGGCAGTTTAACCTACAAGAAGATGATTCAGAATTTATTCTGGGCTACAGGCTATAATGCCTTTGCGATACCACTGGCAGCCGGTGTGCTGGCAGGTGTTGGAATCATGATTTCTCCAGCAGTTGGTGCAGTACTAATGTCGATGAGTACAGTAATTGTAGCAATCAATGCCAAGATGTTAAAGTTTTAAATTTAGTTTAAATGTAAATTAATAAATTGTTCTTAAAAAAATTAAATATTATTATATTATAACCTCAGTCACTTTAAAGTTTTAAAGCTGGCTGAGGACTCTTTTTGTAAAAAATGATTTATATTATAGCTGAGTCCCTGAAAAATAGTTATACTGGTAGTACAAGGTAATCAGGGAGGCTGTTTAAAATGAAAAAGAAATTAAATTTCCAGTAAGCTTTGATACTCATACCGGAAAAGGAATAACTGCTCAAATTGATGGTAAAAAAATCATAATTGGAAACAGCAGCTTATTTAGGGAGAAGAAAATTGAAATCAGTCAGGAAATTGAAGATCAAAAAAACCAGCTGGAAAAAGAGGGGAAAACAGTGGTACTGGTGGCAGAAAGAAAAAATTATTTCAATTCAGGGACAGAAAAAAATTTTAATTAGGAATGATTAAAATAATAAGGTTTGCCCCCAAAAAGACTAAATAAATATCCTTAGAAAAAAATTATCTAAGATTATGGTCGTTGAATTTATCACTTATCAGTAAAAATAGAATTATAAAGTGCGAAAAAGATCTACCTGGTTCAGGAGATTGATGGTTCCAGTCCTTTCAGCAGCTTTTTGAAGTTTGCTGCTGCAACTTTGAAGCCAAACCATATTTTTTGACATACTTCACTCCTGACTGGCATATCATCGACATCATATTTGCGTCTGAATACAGAAGGTATTCCTTCTACTCCAGCTCTCTGGTTGCATTCTTTGATGTATTCTTTTTCACCCATTGTTTCTCTCAGTTTTCCTGTTTCATATCGTTGTTCAGTAAAACTGACTGAATTATGCTTTCTATTGCTTTTGATTCTGCACTCTGATTTTAGTTTGCAGCCAGCACACTTTTCTTTATCAAAGAAGGCATAGAATGAATTCTTATCAGGATTTTTCTCCTGATAATCAGGTTCCACATCATTGGCACAATTTAAAACATTTTCATAGTCAGAATCAAGATTAAAGTTTTGATAATAGGTCATTTTGTCAGCAGCAGGTTTTTTACCTGTTAGTTCACCAGGCATAAACTGAATACCTAAAGTTAAAGCTTTTTTAGAAAGTTCATATGTATAATAGGCACCATCCATAAAGATTTTAAGCTGGTTATCAATACCGGTGTTTAAGGCAGGATCATTATTCAGTTTTTCTAAAATATCAGCACTGAATTTCTGATCGGAATATATATTGGGTTTCAAATCATAGTCTGTTATCACAGAATTATCATCGTCAAAAACCTCCAGCACATTTGCTGTATAACCGATGTTACCTTCATATTTTTGCCTGAAAGTTGCATCAGGATCACTGGGGTTCTGCAGAATATCGGATTTCAGTTCCGTACCATCTTTAGCTTCAATATTATCAGGATCAAGATCATCAAAATCATCGTCATCATAATCTGTTTGTTCACCAAGCATTCTTTTTAGAAGTTCAAATTCTTCAGTCTCAGTAATACTGCCGCCGGCAGTAACAGCTGCATCATAAAGAGTTTTAGCATCTTCTAAAAGCTTTTTTAGTTTGCTTTTGCATTCATCATTTTTGGTGCGATAGATAACCTTATTTCTGTGGGACTCTTTTAAATATACTTCCAGTCCTTCAGGAATTAAATCCTCAAAAGATTTAGAGAGCATTTTGATGAAGTTAGCATTAACAGTGTAAACAAGCTCTATTCTGGATAATTCTCTGGCAGAAGAAGAAACCATAAAAGAATCAATTATTGCTCTGTCACCTTCGATTTCCAGATTATCTCTAATTAATTCGGCCAGGGATTCAACTTCCTGCTGAATTAGATCAATACCTGTTTCTTTGTAGTAATTTGTGACTCGTTCTCTAAAATTACTGAATGTATTTTTAGAGACAGGTGGTCTTTTATCACTGGTTAATCTAAGAGCATACTGATATTCCATACTTAGATGGATATTGGCAACTAATCTTTCGTCAGTGAGATCAAAAAGTTCTTTAATTACGAGAGCACTGATAATTATATTAACAGGAGTATTGGGTCTTGAACCTTTATCACTGTAGAGTACGGCAAAGCGTTCTTCATCAATTGCAGGAAAGATAATTTCCTGAAAAGTATCTGCCCAGGAATTTAAAAGATATTCCTGTAGATATTTGGGTAAATCCTTAAAAGAATCGTAAAGACTTAACTGCTGGTGACTGTTGGGAACAAACATTCTATCATCCTTTCTTTGATTTCTTAAGTTAATTATATCAAAGAAAACCCGTCATATAAAGGATTATGGCCGATCAATCTAATTAATTTGAGGATGATAAAAGAAAATCTTATTGTTATTATTTGGTTATTAATGAAATTTATTTAGTCTTTTTGGGGGCAAACCATAATAAATAATCAGTTAATATTTTAGATATTATAAAGGTGCTTTCTTGCTCTTACGGAGGGAATAAGCATCTTTTTTCTTGACAGTATTAATTCTGAGTGTTATACTATGTTTAAAGATACCATATAGAGGTATATAGTATATTAATGAGGAGTTTTTATTATGAGTAAAGATAATAAAATTAAAAAGCGTTATGATCGAATTGCTCCAGTTTACGATTCTTTAGAACTGTTTATGGAAAAGGGAAAGATGGGAGATTGGCGTCAGAATCTCTGGCAGAAGGTGAGTAAAAAAATTGATCAATCTGAATTGAACAGGAGTGAGATCAAATTACTGGAAGCCGGTGTCGGCAGCGGCAAGAATATTGAGTATTATCTGGATGATCTTGAAATTTATGCTATAGATTTCAGTCCTAAAATGATTATAGAAGCAGAGAAAAAAGCTAAAAAATATAATAAAGAAGTAAATTTGCTGAAGATGGATATTCAGGATCTGGATTTTGAAGATAATTATTTTGATTTTATTGTTACCAGCTGTGTATTTTGCTCAGTCCCAGATCCAGTTAAAGGATTAAAAGAACTAAAAAGAGTGCTTAAAGAAGACGGGAGGATAATAATGTTGGAGCATATGCGCAGTCAGAATGAATTTGTTGGTAAAATGATGGACTGGTTTAACTGGGTTAGCCTCTACACCTGGGGAGCAAATATAAATCGTAAAACAATAAAAAATATAGAAAGAGCTGGACTTAAGCTGGTTGAGGTTAATGATTTGATGTCCGATATTGTTAAAGAAATTGAGCTTAAAAAATAATTTAATCTTGACAAAAATACTAAGTAATGTTATTATAACTTATACCCCCTACATGTATAATGTATAAAGGAGATGTTAAAAAATGAAAAAAACTATTATTATAGAAGGAATGTCCTGTGAACATTGTGAAATGCATACTAAAAAAGAATTAGAAAAAATTGATGGTGTTATTGCTGCAGAAGCTGATGCAGATCAAGGTCAGGCTGTAGTAGAAATGGAAAAAGAGGTAGCAGAAGCTAAATTTAAGGCCGCTGTTGAAGAGGCTGGCTACAAATATATTAAAACAGTATAAATTTAAAAAATTTTAATCTATATATACATTGTAGGGGTATATCTTATAAAATGAGGAGGAAAACTCCAATGGAAGAATTAGCTACTGTAGTTAAAAGTAAAAAGAATAAAGCAGAATTGAAAATAATCAGATACTCTGCCTGCAGCAAATGTGATAAAAGCTGCAGTCTGGCCGGTGATAGTCATGACCAGGATGAGATTGTTTTAGAAGTTGAAGATAAAATTGGAGTTACAGCCGGAGATCAGGTTTTAGTTGAAATGGAAAAAGGAAATCTCTTATTTGCTACTGTTGTTGTTTATGTGATTCCAATATTTTTAATGATAATTGGCTATTTTTTTGGAGTCTGGATGGCATCTTTATTTGGTATAGCGGCAGTAGAATTGGCAGGTATTGCTGGTACTTTTATTTTTTTAATTCTTTCTTTTTTAATAAATAAAATGTTTAATTCTTATCTTGAAAAAATTTCTTCGTTTAAACCGAGAATTAAAAGAGTAATTAATCGAAATTAAATAATAAGCAAAGCTGCACGACATTGTTTTTAGAAGTTTAAATAAAAAATTAATTGTACTCTTAGAATTAATATAGTTTATACTCTGAGGAGGATATAAGATGGTTCAGGATAAAAGCAAAAAAAATTGGTGGCAGAAATTTGTTAACAAACTGGCTTCCGCCAATGAAAAGCAGTATGGAGATGATGTTCCGGACTGTTGTGGAGATGGAAAAACAAAAAAAGAAAATAAAAAGTAGATTTAATTATTTGGATTTTAGATAAAATTTATATAATTTTAATGGAGGTGCAGAATAATGGCTAGTAAGAAAATAACTTTAAAAATAACAGATATGAGCTGTGCCAGCTGTGCTCAAACGGTAGAAAAATCTTTAAACAAAGCAAATGGAGTAAGTGAGGCACAGGTTAATTTTGCTGCTGAAAAAGCATATGTCACTTTTGATCCACAGCAAAACAGCAGAGATAAATTGATTGAGGTTGTTGAAAACAGCGGTTATGGTGTTAAAGAAGAAAAGGCAAAGACTTCTTTTAAGGTAGGTGGAATGACTTGTGCCAGCTGTTCGGCAGCAGTTGAGAAGGCTTTAAATAAAAGTGACGGTGTTTATCAGGCAAATGTTAATATTGCAACTGAAAAGGGTAGTGTTGAATATAATCCAGAAATTTTAAGCAAAAATGACTTTCGAGAAATTGTAAAAAATTCTGGTTATGAGCTGCTCAGTTTTGAAGATGAAGAAACAGACAAAAGTAGTGAGAGTGCTGAGGATGAAATAAGTGATGATCTGAAAAAAGTTAAAGCAGCAAAGAAAAAGATGTGGGGGACCTGGGCTTTTACAATTCCAATCATGCTCTGGATGATTCCAGAGATGTTCTTTGGTGTTGCCTGGCCCAATATGCAGATATTTAATTTAGGAATGATTGTGCTGGCTATTCCACCGCTCTTTATTTTTGGCCGCAAAACTTTTGTTACTGCCTATCGAGCGGTCAGCCACGGCAGTGCCAATATGGATGTTTTAATTGCAATGGGTACTGGAGCTGCTTTTATAACCGGCCCGGCTGTGTTTTTTACTCCAATTGCCAATTATGCAGGTGTTTCAGCAATGATTATGGCTTTTCATTTAACCGGACGTTATATAGAAGAAACAGCAAAAGGTAGGGCCTCTCAGGCAATTCGAAAACTGCTGGAACTGGGAGCCAAAACTGCCACAATTATTGAAAATGGAAATGAAAAAGAAGTTGCAATTGAAAATGTACAGCCTGGAGATATTATGCTGATCAAACCAGGAGAAAAAATACCTACTGATGGAGAAATTGTAGAAGGTGAGACGACAGTTGATGAATCAATGGCAACTGGAGAGTCAATGCCTGTTAAGAGAAAAGAAGGAGACGAAGTAATTGGTGCTACAGTTAACCAGAATGGATTGATTAAAGTTAAAGCCACTAAAGTTGGTAAAGACACCTTTCTTTCACAGGTAGTTAAAATGGTAGAGGAAGCTCAGGGAACCAAAGTTCCCATTCAGGAATTTGCTGATAAGATAACAGGAATCTTTGTCCCAACTGTTTTAATTATAGCTACTTTAACCTTTATTTCTTGGTTGATTTTTCCTGATACATTGCGAGAAGTTGGTTTCTGGGCCCAATCATTTTTGCCTTGGGTTGATCCAACATTAGGAACATTTACCCTGGCAATTTTTGCAACAATTGCTGTCTTAGTAATCGCCTGCCCCTGTGCTTTAGGACTGGCAACTCCAACTGCACTGATGGTTGGAAGTGGAATTGGAGCTGAAAATGGAGTTTTAATCCGTAAAGGTGAGGCAATCCAAACTATGAAAGATGTACACACAATTGTTTTTGATAAAACTGGAACCATTACTAAAGGTAAACCCGAGGTAACAGATATAACTGCAGCCTCAAACAGCAGTGAAGAGGAATTACTGCAGTTAGCCGCAAGTGTAGAAGCAGGTTCTGAACATCCTCTGGGAGAAGCAATAGTTCAGGGCGCAAAAGACAGAGAAATTGAAATAAAAGAAATTAAAAATTTCAATTCTGTTACTGGTAAAGGTGTTAAGGCAGAAGTTGATGGTAAAGAGGTACTTGTTGGAAGTAGAAAATTAATGGAATCAGCAGGAATAGATACCTCTGATTTTGAAGGTGAATTACAGAGGTTAGAAAATGAAGCCAAAACTGCAATGTTAGCTGCAGCTGATGGTAAAATGCTGGGAATAGTTGCTGTGGCAGATGCTTTAAAAGAGGATTCGGTTCAGGCAATTGCAGAACTCAAAAAACTGGGACTAGAAACAGCAATGATCACTGGTGACAATCAGCGTACAGCTGAGGCAATAGCAAAAGAAGTAGGAATTGATCATGTAGTTGCGGAAGTAATGCCCGATGGTAAGGTAGATAAAGTAAAAGAACTGCAGTCTAAGTTTGGTGTTATTGCTATGGTTGGTGATGGAATCAATGATGCACCAGCTCTAACCCAGGCAAATGTTGGAATAGCAATTGGTACCGGTACAGATATTGCAATTGAATCTTCAGATATTACCTTAGTTCGAGGTGATTTATCTTCTGTAATCACAGCAGTTAAGCTCTCCCGAGCGACCTTTAAGAAGATCAAACAGAATCTTTTCTGGGCCTTTTTCTACAACCTAATTGCTATTCCAGTTGCAATTCTTGGACTATTACATCCTGTAATTGCTGAGATGGCAATGGCGACAAGTTCAATTAGTGTTGTCACAAATGCTAACCTCTTGAGACGGGAAAATGTACAAGCGAATTATAAATAAAATTGGGAGTAGATAATCAAATATGATATAATGAAATAGAGGAATTAGGAGGGGTTTGATGAATTCTTTATGTGAGCTGGATAAAAAGGAACTTACAAATCGCTTAAGAAGAATAGAAGGCCAGGTTCGCGGTCTACAGCGGATGGTAGATGAAGAAAAGTACTGTGTTGATATTCTGCATCAGATCAATGCCGTTCAAGGGGGACTAAAAAAAGTTGGTCTAAAAATCCTTGATAAACATGTGCACGGCTGTGTTCAGAGAGCAGTCAAAAATGAAGAAGGCGACGAAATCATAAATGAATTGATGAATGTTTTGGCTAAGTTTACTGATTAAACTGAATTTAGATTTTAAGTTTGATTATAAAGATAAAAAAGTAAGAGGAAATTGGAATTTGTTGACAGAATTAAAGGAGGAATATGAATATGAAGAAAAAGTTAATTGTAGCTTTAATAGCTGTTTTGTCGATTTTTGTGTTAGCAGCATGTTCTGGAGCTGGGGAACAGGGAGTAGCTCCAGAACCGGAAACAGCAGATACCGTAACCACAGCCTCAATTATTGCGGATGAGGAAGCATTTATTAATGCAGTAAGTGCTGATGGCAGCTGGATTGTTGCAACTTTGAATGATTTGACTTTTGAAGAAGCAATAACAGTTGAAGGAAAATTTTATGATGATGGAGATTCTGAAAATGATCTCTATAGAAAAATAGCAGCTTATGCTCAGGATGATCAGCGTAATATAACAGACAGATATACTATCACAGCTCCTGAAATGATTATTAAAAGTCCAAATACACGCTTCCAGGCAGGAACATTTGTAGGAGATATTATTGTAGAGGCAAATGGATTCACACTTTATGATGCCGTTGTCGAAGGAAATATTTATTTTGCTAATGAAGAATATCAGAAATCAGCAGAAATTACTAATGATAGTGAAGTGACTGGAGTTATAGAAGTCCAAAATTAAAATAACTGCAAAAAAGCCCTAATGCTTTAAAGCATTAGGGCTTTTATCATTTTAAATTATTTAAGTTAATTATGCTAAAATAGCAGTTACAAACCAGATATTTTGGCTGTAGCCAGCTACATGATCTTCAAAGGCACCAACAACTTCAAAGTCACCATCAGCATCAGCATCGTTTCTAATTTCTGCAGCTAATTTTTTCATTTCTTTTAAATCAGACTGAACTTCATTCAATACCTCATCTACACCATACTTTTTAGAATCTAATTCTTCAATAGTTGCAGCTTCAATATAATCGTTTAGCTTTACTAATGGAAATTCACCTTTCATCTTCATAATTTCTGCAACTTCATCATATTTTTCAAAGAAATCATCATAAAGTTCTTCGGTAAAGCTGTGAACCTGCATAAACTGCTTACCTTCTACATTCCAGTGTAAGTTGTGTAACTTTGTGTTTAATACTGCTAAGTTTGCTAAATAAGTGTTCATTTTTTCGTAATTTTTCATTTTGAATTCCTCCTGTTTAATTTTTTATTATTAGTAATGATTATTATTATTAATTTCTACATTTATTATAATATTCTATTTAGATACTTTTGTCAAGGCAATATTTTGTCTAATGGTGTTGATTAAAAACTGGAAATCTTAAATAACTACAGTTATATGATTTATATCACATAACTAAAGAAAAAATTCTTATATAATATAATTAAATAACTAAAATAAAGGAGATTATCATGCAGCTAAAAAAATATATTACTATTGATCAAAACAAATGCAATGGATGTGGAAAATGTATAACTCATTGTACTAAGGGTGGAATAAAAATCAAAAGTGGTAAAGCAGTATTGGCAGCAGAATCATTTTGCGGGTCTTTTATCAATTGTATTAAAAAATGTCCAAGAGAAGCGATAACTATTCAAAGACGCAAATTATCTCAGGTTGAATTAGATAATGAAATAGCACCAAATGCCGGTTGCTTTTTCAGCGGTCGTTATGATGTAAACCACTGGTTTGAATAATTTTTATAAAAAAAGCCAGAAATTATCTATTTACATAGAAAACTCCTGACTGTTAATTAATATTTTATTTAAAGACTGTGCTGGTTTATTTTAACTGGCGCAGTTTTTTGATTCTTTCTTCTGTCGGAGGGTGTGAGCTAAATAATTTTGCCATACCTTCATTAGAAAGTGGATTTAAAATGAACATATGGGCTGCAGCTTCATTAACCTGCATTTTTTCTCGTCCCTGGCTGTAGCGTTCCATTTTCTCTAAAGCACTGGCTAAGCCTTCTGGATTACCAGAAATCTCTCCTCCGGTTTCATCAGCAATATATTCTCTTGAGCGAGAAATTGCCATTTTGATTAAAATAGCCGCGAGAGGTGCAAAGATAATAGCAACCAGCTGCAGTAAAGCTCCGGCTCCATTATTGTTACGGCGGCCACCAAAGATCATTCTGAATCTTCCCATCCTAGCTAGAAACGCAAGTGCTCCAGCCATTACTGCTGCCATGGTACTGATTAGAGTATCTCGATTTTTAACATGAGCCAGTTCATGGGCAATAACGCCTTCTAATTCATCCTCATTTAATAAGCGAATTAATCCTTGAGTAACTGCAACTGCAGCATGTTCTGGATTTCTCCCTGTTGCAAAAGCATTTGGCTGATTTGTTGGAGTTAAATAAATTTTTGGCATCGGTAGTTTAGCATTTTTAGACAGCTTTCTTACTATCCTGTAAATTTCTGGTGCTTCATTTTCATTCAAAGGTCTTGATTTAGTCATTTTAATTGCCAGTTTGTCACTATTCCAATAACTGATGAAATTTATTGCAAGGGCAAAAATAAAGGCCATTACAATTCCATTCTCACCGGCGATCATTCCTCCAAAAAACATAAATACAATTATTAAAGTAAACATTAATAAAAATGTTTTTGTACGGTGCATTATTTTACCTCCTCGTAATATAATATACTTATTTCTAATCTAATTCTACAGCAATATTATAACTTATACAAATTAAAATTTGATGAGAAATTACGGCTTCAAAATAGAGGAATTTTCCTGTCTTTGTTTAAATATGGATATAGTGAGAAAAAAATTATTAAAGGGGGGTAAATTTTGGATGCTGCAGCTATAACAATTATATTTATTGTTCTTTCAGCACTGGTGGCAGTTGTCTTAAGAAAAATCAAAAAAGATAAATGTCTTAAGGATTTTAGAGATGATACAGTCTGTTTGGAACTTTTAAATGGTTAGCAGTAATGACAGAGAGGTTAATAAACGGAAAAACGAGCTTTATGGGCTGGTTGAAACTTCCTATGAGCCACTGCTTGAAGATTATATTGGCGAAAGAGTAATTTTAGAGCTTAAAAAGGGCAGTGAATGGGTTAAATATAATGGTGTTTTAAAGGATTATACATCAGAGTTCATTGAGTTGATTGATGTAGATTATGCTCCTGAAACAAGTGGCAGAATTGATGCTGATTTAATAGTTTTAAGGAAATATGGTATAGTTCGCAATTTAAGTGAGTAGAGATAATTTAAACAAAAATTAAAGAGGAAGTGATTTTAATGCCATTTATTAAAGTACAAACCAATCAAAAGGTAAAAAAAGAGGAAGAATTATTAAAAAAATTATCAGCTGAGATGGCAGAGCAGCTTGGAAAGCCAGAATCATATATTATGACAGCTCTGGAAGCTGAACTAAAGATGACTTTTGGCGGCAGCAAAGAAAAAACAGCATTTATTGAAGTTAAAAGTATTGGCTTAAAGCAGTCAATGACCGAAGAACTATCTCAATTTATCTGTGAATTTATTGAACAGGAACTGGAAATAGAGCAGGACAGAATTTATATTGAATTTGCTGATGTCCCAGGTGCAATGTGGGGCTGGGATAGAGGCACCTTTTAGTTAGAGGCCGAAGCTAAAGTCTGGTTAAAAGCAAAAAGCGGTTTATCCAATATTGTAATTAAAGAATTAATTTCTGAAGAAACCAGACCTCGGGTTTTAAAAGATGAGGATGGGATTTTACTTAATCTGCGGGGGCTAAATTTAAATTCGAAGTCAGATGAGGAAGACATGGTTTCACTGCACATGTGGATTGAACCCGGTAAAATAATTACTACCCGCAGTGAACGAGTTTTTACCATTGATGATATTGATCAGAGTTATCAGAAAGGTGATGGTCCAATGTATATTCTTTCTATTGTCAGTAGTATCTTTTTACTTTTAAGTTTTTTAACCGGGCTATTTGGCATTAACATTGGTGGTATGCCAGGGACTGAAAGTAATGCAGCCTTTGGAATTTTTTCAATTTTAATGCTGGTGATTATTGGGTTCGAATACTGGTTATTTAAGCGAAATGATTGGATTTAATAAATCTAAAGTGTTAAAATCTAAACAAGAACATAATATCAAATATTAGTTTAAATTAAATAAGGTTGGTGTCTATTATAATGAGAGATTTAAGTCTTTTAACAGATTTTTATCAGCTGACGATGGCTCAGGGATATGCTGAAAAGGGAAAAACAGAAAATGCAGTATTTGACCTTTTTTACAGAGAAAATCCCAGTGGTAATGGTTATGCTGTTTTTGCCGGTTTAGAGCAGATTATCGAATTTATAAAGAATTTAGAGTTTAGAGAAGATGATATTAAATATTTAAGAAGTCAGGGATTTAAAGAAAGATTTTTAGATTACCTAAAAGATTTTGAATTTACAGGGGATATTTATTCAGTTCCTGAAGGTAGTGTTGTGTTTCCTAAAGAACCAATTCTTAAAGTGGAGGCATCTATTTTACAGGCCCAGTTATTAGAAACTCCACTATTGAATTTTATCAATCATCAGGCTTTGATTGCGACCAAAGCGGCCAGAATAACAGAGGCAGCTCAGGGTAAAAATGTGTTGGAATTCGGCCTGCGTCGGGCTCATGGTCCAGATGCGGGGGTCTATGGAGCAAGGGCAGCAGTAATCGGGGGCTGCTCCGGGACTTCCAATGTTTTAACCGGCAAAAAATTTGGAGTTAAGGTCAGCGGAACTCACGCCCACAGCTGGGTGATGAGCTTTGAAAGTGAACTGGAATCTTTCCGGACCTATGCTGACAATTTTCCCAATAGTGCTATACTCCTGGTTGATACCTATGACACACTAAAATCGGGGGTTCCTAATGCAATTAAAGTTTTTAAAGAGATGAAGGAAAAAGGGATTGATTCAGAGCTCTTTGGCATTAGACTGGACAGTGGAGATCTGGCCTATCTTTCTAAAGAGGCACGAAAAATGCTTGATCAGGCTGGTCTGGAAGATGCTGTGATAGTCGCTTCCAATAATCTTGATGAAGATATTATTACTTCCCTTAATCTGCAGGGAGCACAGATTGACCTTTATGGTGTGGGGACAAAACTGATAACTTCTTATGACTGCCCTGCCTTTGGAGCAGTTTATAAAATGAGTGAATATAATGATCAGCCTAAAATTAAGCTTTCTGATAATATTGAAAAGATGACTAATCCGGGTAATAAAAAACTGATTCGGATTTATGATGAAAAGTATGGAGAAATCAGAGCAGATTTAGTTGCTCTTGAAAAAGAAAAAATTAGTGCAGATAAAGATTTAGTTTTATTTGATGCCAGAGATACCTGGAAAACTACTACCCTTGAAGAAGGTAATTATAAACTGAGAGAGATGTTGGAGCCAATTTTCAAAAATGGTAAATTAGTTTATGATTCTCCAACAGTGGCTGAAATTAAGGAATATGCAGAAAAGGAAAAAGAGAGTCTGGGAGCAGAATATAAGAGATTGACTAATCCTCATATAATGAAAGTAGACCTTTCAGATGAGTTATATGATTTAAAGCAAAAGCTAATTCAGGAAAATAAAATGGAAAAGTAAAGTTTTAAAGTTGTTTTATGGGCAAATTTAAAAAGGAGATATAATTATGGTCAGTAAAAAAGAAAGAGCAAAAGGAGCATTGATGGGTGCTTTTATCGGTGAAGCTCTTGGAGTTGGACCTCACTGGTATTATGATTTAGAAGAAATGCGGGCTGAATATGGTGACTGGATTGATGATTATACTGAACCTAAAGCTGACAGGTATCATGGGGGCCTTGAGGCGGGAGAAATATCTCAGGCTGGTATTTTACTGAAAATGATGGTTGAACATTTAATTGAAAATAATGGTTATGATCAGGCTGCTTTCTGTAAAATGATGGACGAAGACTTTTTGCCTAAAATCTCTGGGAAGGCGATGGCTGGCCCGGGAGGATATACAAGCCAGTCAATGCGGCATCTCTGGCGGGCAAGGGTTAAAAACGAGCTGCCCTGGGATCAGTCTGCAGGTAATGCAGATACGACTGAGGCAATTGAAAGAAATATTGGGCAGGCAATTTTCTATGCAGATGATCTTAAGGCTTTAAGTTTGAATATAACTGATAATACTGCTTTAACTCAGGCAGATAATTTAATTGCTTCTTTAACTGTGGCTTACAGCTCAGTGCTGGCTATTTTGGTTCAGGGGGAAAAACTTGATCCTGAAATTTCTAAAAAACTTATGCGGGCTGTCGATCGAGGGGAATTACCTTTTCATAAGGTGACTTCTGATAATTTAAATCCCCCCGCTAAGGATAACACTGTTAAAGAATCTGATCTCTATGGTGAGGGAATCTTTGCTTCTCCTGATGGACTGCTCTCACCTTCTTATATGGCTCGAGCAGCTGAGGATCAGGATATAATAATTGAGCCTGCCTGGAAGGTTTCGATTGTTTATGGAATGCCCTGTGCAATTTATCATATGCTGCCTGCTGTCTACTATCTAGCGGCTAGATTTAAAGATGATTTTGAAGCAGGAGTGCTCAATGCCCTTAATGGAGGCGGTCAGAATCAGGTGAGAACAATGCTGACTGGTGCTTTAATCGGAGCTCAGGTCGGTTTTTCCAGGATCCCGGCTAGATTTATAAAGGGTCTTAAGCAGAAGAATGAGCTGCTCAATTTAACTGATAAACTGGTAGAAAAATGTAAATAGATGACTTTTGAATATAAAAGCTGTTTTGATAGTTATTTAAGCTGTCAGAACAGCTTTATTTTTTTCTTAAATTAATAAAAAGCTCAAAATATTTAAGGTATTCTTCTGCAAAAACACTGTCTTTTAAATAAATAAAATTAAATTCTCTTTGAATATTAAAATCCTTAATCTTTAAAGCTGAGATTTTATTAGCTTCTAAATATCTTTTAGCAGCGGCCTGATACATAAAAGAAATTCCTTTATTCTCCGAGACCAGAGCTTTAATCGCATTTAGATTACCAATTTCTATAGTGCTGGTAAAACTTTTAGGATTTAAATTATTTGTATAAAGAATTTGTTCTAATATTTCTCTAGTTCCTGATCCATTTTCTCTTAAAATTAGGCGAAAATCTAAGAGTTTATCCATTTTTATTTTCTCTCTGCTTAAGTTTGAGTCAGCAGAGCAGATTCCAATGAATTTTTCTTGACTAAAAAGGTGATATCCAAACTTTGTCTTGTCAAAAAAACCTTCTAAAACAGCAAAATTAATTTCTCCTGCTTTTAATTTTTGGAGCAGAGTGGCTGTATTTTCAACCAGCATATCAAAATTAAGCTCCGGATTTTCTGTCATTGCCTGGTTTAAAATATCGGGCATTACAAATTCTCCAATAGAGAGAGTAGCACCAAACTTTATGTTTTGCTTAGGTGATTTATTGCTGATAGTTTGTGCAATTTTTCTACTGTCAGCAATCATCCTTTCTGTATAATGATATAGTTTTTTACCCGCCGCAGTTAGATTAAGTTTTTTGCTGCTGTAATTAAATAATTTCACCCCGTAATATTCTTCTAAATGTTTAATGTGCTGGGAAACAGTGGGCTGCGTAATATGTAGTTTTTCTGCAGTTTTAGTGTAGTTTTTGATCTGACAGAGCTTCAAAAAAGTTTGGTGTCTAAAATCTATCATTCTTATCTCCCTTCTAAATATTTAAATGACTTTATAATATAAAATCAGATTAGCTATAATTTAAAATTATTGATTTATAAAATATTATAATTTTATTTTATCTATAATTTATTATAAAATCAAGAATGTAAACCATAAGGGGGAAGATAAAAATGAATAAACTTAGTGATTATTTAGCAGGAATCATCCTTACAATTTTATTAGCTTTGACTGCTAAAGCTGTAAGCAGCTATATACCAATGCATTTGATCAGCGGCAGTGTTCTGGCACTGATGCTGGGAATGCTTTTAAATCCGATTATACGAGAAATTTCTATTTTCAATACAGGTATCAATTTTGTTTCCAAGAAAATTTTAAAAGCTGGAATTGTACTGATGGGTCTTACTTTGAGTTTTTCTCAGGTTTTATCTGTCGGAGGTTATTCATTAATTGTGATGACTTTTACTTTGCTGACAGCCTTTGGGGGAGGGTATTTATTTGGCCGCCTTTTTAATATGAACTGGAAACTTTCAAGTTTAATTTCCGCTGGAACCGGTGTCTGTGGGGGGTCTGCTATAGCTGCGGTAGCTCCAACAATTGAGGCGGACAACAGCCATATTGCCTATGCTATTTCTGCAACCTTTATTTTTGATGTGCTGATGGTAATCTTATTTCCTCTAGCAGGAAGATATTTGGGGATGAGTGATTTAGGTTTTGGCCTCTGGGCGGGAACAGCAGTTAATGATACTTCCTCAGTGGTAGCAGCTGGCTATGCTTTTTCAGATGCCGCTGGTGCTTTTGCTGTGATAGTAAAATTGACCAGGACTCTTTCTATAATTCCGATAGTAATGATTTTTTCATTTATCAATGCTAGAGAAAACAAAAAACTGGGTGTAAGTGGAAATGAACATAGAGAAAAAGTTGAAATTAAAAACATATTTCCCTATTTTATTCTTTTGTTTTTAATGATGGTGGCAGTAAAAAGTACAGGTTTTATCTCAGCTGAATTAAGCAGCAATATTGCGTCAATATCTAAATTTATGATGATTATGGCTCTAGGGGCAATTGGTCTGACAACTAATTTTAGTGAAGTATCTGATTCTGGTATCAAGCCATTACTGCATGGTTTTATAATATCTTCACTGGTAGTTATTGTTTCATTTACAATTCAGCTCTTTATTGGTCAGATCTAGCATTTAAATTAAAGTAGAGCTAAAGTAGAGCTTATGTTAAGATTAGTATAGAAGAAGTGATAGAGTAAAAGCCTGCTTGCAAAGCTCGGGTATGAAGTTACAGCAGCAACGAGAAAAACTGAGGCAGAAGAACATTTCAATAACTTAGGGGTAAAAAATATTATAGATAGAAAAGAGATTGATGATGATTCCGGTAAAATGCTGGCCGGAAATTTAAAAAATCTATCATTAATTCATATTTTCTTCACATTTTTATTCTAGAATTAATTCAAAGTAAAGACGACAGGAATGGTAGAGTTTAATATTTAACAATTACGATATAAGCCTTGACAGAACTAATCCTGAGTGTTATACTATGTTTAAGATACCTAATAGGGGTATGTTGAGAGTTGATTTAAGTTTAAAGGAGGATAATTAAATGAAAAGAATTTTAATAATTACTTTAATTATATTGGCAGCAGTTGGTATTGGAGCTAATATTGTTTCTGCCCAAGCTGGATTTGGACCTGGAATGATGTGGCCGGGCAAAATGGGACCGGGGATGATGGAATCAGTTAACAGTGAATATGAATTTTTAGTAAAAATGATACCACATCATGAAGAAGCAGTTACTAAGGCTAAAATTCTAAGAGATAATACTAATCGAGAAGAAATGCGAGAATTTGCTAAAGATATTATAGAAATTCAGACTCAGGAAATTGAAGAAATGGAAAAATATCTGGCTGAATGGTACCCGAATAGAACAAATAATTATCATTATCAGCCAATGATGGGAGATTACCAAGGATTGTCTGGAGAAGAACTCGATTATTATTTTTTAGAAGATATGATCTTTCATCACATGGGGGCAGTAATGATGTCTCAGCAGTTAATAATGCAGGGTTTGGCTGAACATCAATCAGTATATTTACTTGCCAGAAGTATTAGAGATAGTCAGCGACAGGAAATTTTCATGATGCGTGATTGGCTGGATAAATGGTATTAAATAGATTTGAGTAAAATAAATTTATTTAAATAAGAATTAACATTATTTCATACTAAAATATTGAATTAGGAGGTATAGTTATGATGGGTTATGGCCCTGGAATGATGGGAGGAGGATTCTCAATAATCTTCTGGATAGTAATTATTGGTGTGATTTATTATTTCTTTAAGGAATATAATAGACATAATCACCACCGCCATGATGATCGTGGAAATGGTGATCCTCACAATAATGGGCACAGTAATTTTGATGCTCATAGAGATAGCTTTAATAGAAGAAAAGAAATAGAATATAACAATAAGGAAGATAGTGCAGGAAAAATTGCTAGAGAGCGTTATGCAAAAGGTGAAATTTCTAAAGAAGAGTTAAAGGAGATCCTTGATAATTTAAATAATTAAATCTAAATTTTTATAATATAAATGGGAGGAATAATAATGAGTAATTATGGTATTAAAAAAACAGTAGAACTTTCTTATCAAGAAACAGTTAAAAAAGTAAAAGATGAACTAAAAAAAGAAAGTTTCGGTGTTCTGGTAGAAATTGATATGAAAAAAACTTTTAAAGAAAAATTGGATAAAGATATGAATAATTATGTTATACTCGAAGCATGTAATCCTAGCTTTGCCTTTGAAGGTATAGCAGAGGAGCCTGAGCTAGGTCTTTTACTTCCCTGTAATGTAATAGTTTATGAAACTGAGACTCAGGAAGTTAAAGTAGCAGCAATTGATCCAGAAAAAGCACTTGGCATGTCAGGGAATAAAAGGGTCAATGAAATAGCTAAAGAGATTAAATCAAGACTTGAAAGAGTAATAAAAAGTATTTAAGTTAATAATTATTTCTAATATAACCTGTTTGACTGCAGTTATAGTTTTAACTGTGGTTAAACAGGTTTTTTGTTTTAAATATAGTTGTTTAAGAACACTGTAAATGTTAAAATTTAAGTGATGAGTATTAAAAATCATATTGTTTAATTGAGGGGTTTATAATTATGGAAGAAATATTAAATATTGAGCAAAAAGAAATAGATTATTTAAAAGCAAAAGATAAGCGGATGTCAGATTTAATCGAAAAAATTGGAAAAATAAAAAGAATTTGTATTCCTGAACCATTTACTGCGCTATGTCGGAATATTGTTTATCAACAACTTTCATCTCAAGCTGCCGATTCTATCTGGGTTAATTTTAATAATAAACTTTCGGAATTAACTCCAGCCGCTATTATTTCAGCCAAAAAAAGTGAACTCAAAGCAGCAGGACTTTCAGAGAGAAAAATTGATTATCTTAATAATTTGTCAGAGGCTGTTCTTAATAATCAACTTAAGCTATCAAAACTTGGTGAGATGACAGATCAAGAAATTATTGAACAATTAATAAAGATAAAAAGTATTTTAAAAAGTTTAGAAATAAATTTTCACCATATAATACAGCAGCTTCTTTATATATTTGGGAGGTAACTACACAAAATCTTGATCAGATTTTTAAAAGTGCTGAAGAATTAACAACTGATAATAAAGTGGTATATTATGATTCACCAATTGGTTTAATAGAGATTCAGACTGATCGAGGAAAGCTTTTGAGTCTTAATTTTCAAGAAGTTAAACGCTACCCAGAAGAAGAAACTGCCCTTTTATCAATAGCCAAAGATCAGCTGAATGAATATTTTAGGGGAAAAAGGAAAGAATTTGACCTACCACTTAAGTTAGAAGGTACAGATTTTCAAAAAAGTGTTTGGAAACAGCTTCTAAAAATCCCTTATGGAGATACTTTTTCTTATAAAGAAGTTGCAGAAGCAATAGAAAATAATAAAGCTTACAGAGCAGTAGGTAATGCAAATAATAAAAATAGTATACCGTTAATTATACCCTGCCATCGAGTAACAGCGAGCAATGGTAAAATTGGAGGGTATGGAGCAGGAGTCTGGCGGAAAAAGTGGCTTTTGAAACATGAAAAAGCTAATCTATAATTTTTTTGAAGCTGATATTATTAATTTTGGTAAATTTTATAAAGGAGAAGGAAAATGACTGAAATAGAATTGTTAATTGATTTTCATAAAAATGCTAAAAGACAGGGGCCAGGAAGTTCGGCTGATACATTAAAGGCCTTAAATTTAATAGGGATTAGCAAAAACAAAAATCTTAAAATTGCAGATATTGGTTGTGGTTCCGGTGCTCAGACAATTACTCTTGCTGAAAATATTGATGGTCAGATAACAGCAGTTGATCTATTTCCAGATTTTTTGAGAAAGCTTGAAATGAAAGCAAAAGCAAAAGGATTAAAAAATAGAATTAAAACATTGGAAAAATCAATGGATAAATTAGATTTTGAGCAAAAAAAATTAGATATCATCTGGTCTGAAGGAGCAATTTACAATATGGGTTTTGAAGCAGGGATAAAAAGCTGGAAAAAGTTTTTAAAACCTGGCGGTTATTTATCAGTAAGTGAAATTACATGGTTGACTGATAAAAGACCAGAAGAAATTGAAAAATATTGGAATAATGAATATTTAGAGATTGATACAGCTTCAAATAAATTTAAAGTTTTAGAGAAAAATGGATTCACACCGGCAGGATACTTTTATCTACCTCAATCCAGCTGGTTGGACAATTATTATAATCCAATTGAAGATCGTTTTGAGAACTTTTTAAAAAGGCATAATCATTCCAAAACTGCAGAAAAAATTGTAGAAAATGAAAAAAAGGAAATTCAAATATATAGAAAATACAAAGAATATTTAAGCTATGGCTTTTATATAGCAAAAAAAGTTGAGAACTAACTTAGCTAAATAAGGAGGAAATCAAATTAGAAAAAGTGATGGTAGAGGAAAACATACTACCACTCATCGAAAATTAATTGTTTTAGAAAATGGATCTATAGTTATTGATACTCCTAATATGAGAGAAATTCAGCTCTGGGGTGAAAGTGATAGAGTTAATGAAAGTTTCTTAGATATTAAAAAAATAGCTAAAAATTATAAATTCAATGACTGTCAGCATGACTCAGAACCAGGCTGTGCTGTAAAAAAAGCTATTAAAGAGGGGAAGTTAGCTGAAGCAAGGCTTGCAAGCTATAGAAAGTTGAAAAAGGAATTATTGTATTTAGAAAGGAAAAAGAAATATGGAGCTGAATATGCAAATAAGTTAAAATATAAAGAATTAATGGGTTTATAATTTGACAAAATAAAAATAAGATGATATTCTTTATAATCAATAATAATAAAAATTTAATAATTCATCAAGAGTGGTGGAGGGACTGGCCCTTTGAAACCCAGCAACCTACCAATATGGTAAGGTGCTAAATCCTGCATTTCAAAGAAATGACAGATGAGAGGACTATTAAAACCCTCTCATGAGGGTTTATTTTTTTTTACCACTTTTGCTATTAATAATCGTAAAAGTGGTTTTTTAATTATCTTAGAATTTGATGAAATTATTAATTAATCAGCAGGAGGTGAAGAAGTCAAATTTAAAAGTACTTATTGCAAATAGTATGATAATAAAATTTAATTAAATTTTAAAAAAGTAGAGGAGAATTTAAATTATGGAAAAAGCAATTAAATCAATTTTAATCAGCAGTGGAGTAGTTTTAGTAGTGGCTTTATATTTATTTATAGCAGCAAATACAGTAATGGCAGCAGATCCAATCTTAAAAGTTGGAGCAACAGCTGGTCCTTTTGCTCAAATATTAGAAGCTGTAAAGCCTGTATTAGCAGAAGAGAATATAGAACTTGAGATTGTTGAGTTCACAGATTATGTAACTCCCAACTTAGCACTGGCAGATGGTAGTTTAGATGCTAATACTTTTCAGCATATACCATATTTTGAACGTTTTAAATCAGACCGAGATTTAGATTTAGTTTCAGTCGCGAAAACAATTGTAATTCCAATCGCTATTTACTCTGATAAATATGAATCATTAAGTGAAATTCCCAAAAATTCAACTATAGCAATTCCAAATGACCCAACAAACGGTGGTAGAGCCTTATTATTATTTGAAAAAGCAGGTTTAATAAAATTAGATGATTCCGCAGGAATTAATGCTACAATTTTTGATATTGAGGTTAATCCACTTAATTTAAAATTTCACGAAGTTGAGGCTGCTCAAACTGCTAGAGTTATCCCTGATGTTGCCGCAGCAGCTGTTAATTCTAATTATGCTCTGGATCTTGGTATGAATCCCAAAGAAGATTCTATTTATATTGAAGATGGTGATTCACCTTACGTTTGTATAGTAGCGGTAAGGCCTGAAGATAAAAATGATCCTTTAATCAAAAAATTTGTAGAAGCTTATCAATCTGAAAAAGTCCGTAATTTTATAAATGAAGAATTTGATGGCTCAGTTATTCCAGCCTTTTAAAGATTATAAATATCAGTAGAATTCAAAAAAAGGAGTTATATTATGCCGGAATTAAATAAAAAAATTGATAAATTTAGTGATTCAGTGATTAGAAGAATGACAAGAATAGCAAATAAATATGATGCAGTAAACTTATCTCAGGGTTTTCCAGATTTTGACCCACCTGCAGAATTAAAAGAAGCTTTAAAAGATGTCGCTGGAGGAAGTATCCATCAGTATGCAGTTACCTGGGGAGCAGCAAATTTTCGAGAGGCTCTGGCAAAAAAACAGTCAGATTTTATGGGGATAGATATTGATCCAGAAAAAGAAATTGTTGTAACTTGCGGCAGCACAGAGGCTATGATGGCTGCAATGATGACAGTCTGCAGTCCAGGGGATAAAGTCGTTGTTTTTTCTCCTTTTTATGAAAATTATGCTGCTGATGCAATATTATCGGGGGCAGATCCTATTTATGTAAACCTTAATCCACCGGAGTTTGATTTTGATCCTGAGGAGTTAGAAGAGGCTTTACAGCAGGGAGTTAAAGCTTTAATTCTCTGCAATCCTTCTAATCCAAGTGGTAAGGTGTTCAGCCGTTCCGAACTAGAAACTATTGCAGAATTGGTAGATAAATATGATGTATTTGTAATCACTGATGAGGTTTATGAACATATTGTTTATCCACCAAATGAGCATCTATATTTTGCTTCACTGCCTGGAATGTTTGAGAGAACAATTTCCTGTAGTTCACTGTCTAAAACTTATTCGATAACAGGCTGGAGACTTGGTTATCTTATCGCACCTGAAAAAATAATTGATGGCGCTAGACAAATACATGATTTCTTGACAGTTGGGGCTGCAGCACCTCTTCAGGAAGCAGCAGTTACAGCACTTAATTTTGATAAAAAATATTATCAAGAATTAGAAAAAAAATATGGGAAAAAAAGAAAATTATTTTTGAGAGGTTTGGATCAAATTGGACTTAACTATACCAAACCACAGGGAGCATATTATGTAATGGTGGATATAAGTGAATTCAATTTTAAAGATGACTTAGAATTTTGTAAGTGGATGATAAAAGAAGTTGGGGTGGCAGCAGTGCCTGGTTCTAGCTTTTTTAAAGGAAATATTAAACATTTAGTGAGATTCCACTTTGCTAAAAAAGATGAAACTTTAAAAAAGGCTTTAGAAAGATTAGAAAAGTTACCAAAAAAAGCAAAAAAGAGAAACAATTAATATTAAATAAAGGAAGTGTTTTTAATATGCATTTAGTAATGGGTTCTCCTAATCGATATCTTCAAGAAAAAAATATTTTAATAGAAGCCGGTAATCATATTGCTCCGTTAGGAAAAAAAGCCTTACTGGTTGGAGATAATACTACATTAGAGATAGTCAGAGAAAAACTACATCAGAGTCTAACAGAAAATAAGATTGAATTTAAAGAGGAAGTTTTTGGAGGAGAGGTTACCAAAAAAGAGGCTCAGCGAATAGCTTCTTTAGTTGAAGCAGAAAATTTTGATTTAATCATAGGTATTGGGGGTGGAAAAGCAATTGATACTGCTAAGGCTGCAGCTGCATATTCTAAGCGAAAATTAATTACTATTCCAACCATTGCCTCTAATTGTGCTGCTTGGACTCCCTTATCAGTTTTTTATGATGAAAATGGTAGTTTTGAAGAATACATTATTTTTCAATATAGTCCGGCACTTGTTTTAGTAGATACTGAAGTTATTGCTGATTCACCGTTGAATTATTTTAAAGCTGGAATCGCTGACACAGTTGTTAAATTTTACGAAGCACGGGCTTCTGCAGCAGATAAAGAAAAAAACAGTCCAACAAGGGCAGCTCTAAAAATTGCTGAAGAGTGCAAAGATATCCTATTTGAATTTGGTGTTCAGGCTGCAGAAGATATGGAAGAAAAAAAACCGACTAAAGCCGTTGAAAAAATAGTTGACAGTATAGTTGCACTGGGAGGAATGGTGGGTGGTATAGGCGGTGATAACTGTCGTATTGCAGCCGCTCATGCTGTTCATAATGGCTTAACAGCCCTTTCTGAAACCCATGATTTACTACATGGGGAAAAAGTTGCCTTTGGTACTTTAGTACAGTTAGAATTAGAAGATAATGAAGCAGAATTTGCTGAATTATTAGTTCTGCTTAACAATTTAGAACAGCCAATTACTTTAGCTCAACTGGGCCTAGCAAATGCAGACAATAATGATTTAGCAAAAGCTGCTGCTAAAAGCTGTGCACCAGAGGAATCTATTCATAATCTTTCTTTTAAAGTAACAGAAGAAGATGTTTTAGAAGCTATTAAAAATGTTGATCTTAAAGCTAAAAAATTTCTTGAACAATAAAATAAATTATTAGGAAATGATCTCCTTCCACTTTGAATTTAATCTTTTAACCAATATTCTTTCTTGAAAGACCTTGTTTTATTGCTTATTAAATGTTAAAATTTGATAGATGAAATTAATAAAAAATAAGCAAATGTTAGTATATAGGAAGGTGCAAAAATGAAAGAAAAGTTTATTGCTGATTTGAAAAAGACAGGAAAAAATGGTATAGAAGATCTTTTATCTTATTTAAAAGAAATTGAGTTTTATGATAAGCCGGCAAGCATCAGACATCATTTAAATGTTACTGGTGGTTTGTTGGAGCACACCGAAAATGTTAAAAAAGAATATCTAAAATTAAATGAAGAAATAAACGCGGGTATTCCTAAAGAAAATATGATCATCCAGGCTTCAATACATGATCTTGAAAAATGTTTTGCCTATACATCGGAAATGCAGAATACTATTACTGAGGGGCAGAATAATTTTTTAAGAAGTTTGGTCAGGGATAATATGGATTTGTATAATACTTATGGACTTGACAGGTATGTAGAAAATAAGGAGTTTATTATTTCTAAGGAATATGCCAGTGATTTAATTAAATGGTTTAAAGATGGTAGAAATATTGCTCCCCCTGATGTGAGAAGTGACTGGAATTATAATGAAAACAACTTACCTTTAAATCATTCTATGAGAGCTATTTTAGAGGCTTCAAAGTTTATTGAACTTGATGAAAGAGATGTGCTTGCTATAACTTATCATATGGGACCTTATGGCCCTTTTGATGAACGAAAAAGATCAAAAGCGGAAGAACTTTATCCTGATGTAAGATTGCTTCATTTGGCTGATTCTATAGCAACCAAAAAAGAAGATATTGAAGCAGAATTAAGTAATAAATAATACTTAAAGATAAAGTAAGTTCAAAAAATGTGAGGAGATCATGTATGTATAACTTTTCAATTAGAATGTTAAGATTATTTTTTGGTTTATTTCTTTATGCCCTTGGGATAGTTGTTACAATGAATGCCAATATAGGTTTTGCTCCCTGGGAAGTTTTTCATAAAGGAATAGCAAATATTTCAGGATTTACAATTGGACAAATATCTATAATAGTTGGCTTTTTAATCTGTGTATTGGTACTTTTGATGGGGGAAAAACTTGGTTTAGGTACACTTTTTAATATGCTGATGATAGGTACATTTATGGATATGATTATATTTGTTGATTTTATTCCTCATATTAAGAGATTTTATTTTGGAGTTCCATTTTTATTCTTAGGTTTGTTTATTATTGCAGCTGCAACATATTTTTATATATCTTCCGGTTTTGGCGCAGGTCCAAGAGATAGTTTGATGGTGGCTATAGAAAAGAAAACAGGTTTTTCTTCAGGATTTTCAAAAGCAATAATGGAAGCTGCAGTAGTTTTGTCAGGGTGGCTTTTGGGAGGGCCGGTTGGTTTAGGAACTGTTATTGCTGCTTTTGGAATAGGACTCTGCATAGATCTTATTTTTAATTTATTTAATTTTAAGCCATCTGAAGTAGAACACGAAACATTTGCCAAAACTTTTAATAAAATTTTGGATACTATTAAATAAAAGACAGTTAAAAATAAATTTTTGGCCTCAGATATTATGTCTGGGGTTTTAGTTTAGAAAAAATATGTTATTGGATTCAGGCAAAGAAAAGAAGAAAAAAATGAATTAAAAACATTGATTTACCACTGAAACTAAAGCGATCTTTAAAGTCCAACCGTGCTAAACAGAATAAAAAGAAACTGGGTACCAGCATTGAAGAACGGCCTGAAAGCGTTAATGATCGTAGCGAATTTGGCCACTGGGAATATGAAAAAAGATATTCATTTAAAGAAAGTTTCAAAAGTCTAAATCACAATCATAAGAATAAGTTATCAAAATTAGAATTGTCTTTTGTTTACTAATTACTATTATTAAAATTTATTATATTTTATTATTAACATTAGTTATAGAAATAAATAATATATATTCAGGAAATTAGACATAATATTCTATTAAATTAATTAAAAGAGGGTGTTAATAATGAAAGCAATTGTCATTGACCAGTATGGAGATAAAGATAAATTAAAAGAAAAAGAATTGTCAAAACCAGAACCAGATTCTGATGAAGTTTTAATTGAAATACACGCAGTAGGAATTAATCCTATTGATTGGAAGTTAAGATATGGCTATCTTAAGGAAAAATTTCCATTTGACTTCCCTATTGTTTTAGGTTGGGATGCAGCTGGAATAGTAGAGAAAGTTGGGAAAAATGTAGATTCTCTTCAAAAAGGTGATCGAGTTTTTGTTAGACCCGAACTTACAAATCGAGGAACTTATGCTGAATATACTACAGCAAAAGAGGATCTGGTCGCAAAAATGCCAGAAAATATTAGTTTTAAAGAAGCCGCTGCGGTCCCCCTTGCAGGACTAACTGCTTATCAAATTCTTGTGGATGTTGGTAATTTGGATTCAGGGGACAAGGTATTGATTCATGCTGGTGCCGGTGGAGTTGGAAGTTTTGCTATTCAAATAGCAAAAAATATGGGTGCCTATGTTGCTACTACAGCAAGTACAAAGAATGTAGATTTTCTAAAATCCCTGGGAGCTGATGAGGTCATTGATTATACAAAAGAGGATTTCTCTGAAGTACTTGAAGATTATGATCTGGTTATTGATACTCTCGGGGGAGAAATCCAAGATAAAAGCTTAACTATTCTTAAAAATGGAGGAATGCTTGTTTCAATTGTTGAAGAGCCTGATCAGGAAAAAGCAGAAAAACTTAATGTTAAAACTAAATTTCACTGGTTAATACCTGATGGCAAAGAGCTTGCAGCACTTGCTGAAATGATGGAAAATCAAACTTTAAAACCTGTTGTAGGAACAGTATTTCCATTTACAGATCAAGGTTTAAAGGAAGCTCATGAATTAAGTGAAACTCATCATGCCAGAGGGAAAATTGTTATTGAAGTTAGTTCATAAGATTTGTATTAACTTATGTGCTTTAGCTAATAATAGAGGCTAAGATTTATTTAAGTAGAAAATTTAATATAAGATCATCGTAATTGGAGATGATTCAACCTCAGAGAAACTTCATTTTTTAGTAGATAATGGAGTTTTCCTGGGGTTTTATTTATATCTGATAAATTAGATGACAAAAAATAAAAAAAGAATAGAATATTTAAATATTAATGGTGAAATAAATAGTAAAATAGATATCAATAAATTTTAAAAAATTTAATTTGAAGAAATTGAAGGTATACTTCTGTTTTGAATGAATTATATTAAATATAGAATTATAAAATTTCAATTTAAAAATAAATCAATTTATTTTGGGAGGTAATTATGATGGCTGAATTAATGTCAGGCAAAAAGGGAATAATTATGGGGGTAGCAAATAGAAAATCAATTAAAGAAAATTTCAAAAGAAGCTAAATTAAAATAGAAATGAGGGGTAGATACTGATGGCTTATTTAATCTTTAAAACTATAATTTCAGCAGTTATAATTGTAGCTGTGTCAGAAGTTTCTAAAAGAAGTTCACTTCTGGGAGCGGTTTTAGCATCACTTCCCCTGGTTTCTTATTTGGGAATCATCTGGCTTTATATAGATACTGAGAGTAAAACTCAGGTAGCTCAGTTATCAAGGAATGTTTTCTGGATGGTTATTCCATCCTTATCTTTTTTTGTAGTACTGCCATTATTATTAAATACTGACCTAAATTTTTATCTTTCATTAGCTATTTCAACGATAATTATGATTGTTGTATATTTTGGAATGGTCTTTATCCTGCAGAGATTTGGAGTTAATATTTAAATTTTCAATAATCTTAAATAGCAAACTGGAAGTTTAAAGGCTCAAATCAGAATAAAATTGAACTGCTGGAGAATATAAAAATATAAATTTCGCTTTTTTAAAACCCATGGTTCGGATGGAAAAAGAAGTTGAGTTTGATATAGAAGCTGAGCAATTTATAGCCCGTTATGACAGCAGTTTGGATACAGTTAAAGTTTTTGTTAAAGAAGAGGATGAGTTAATAGAAGTGGTTGTTTATGATGTTATGTGGTTTGCATGGCACGCTTATTTTCCAGAAACAATAGAGAATCTTATTCATTGAATAAAAGATTCAGTTGATTGATACTTTTAAAGGTAGTAATTTCTGATATTTCTTTTAGGGATAACCCTAATTTTTGAGCTGACTTAATAAACTTAAGGCGTTTCAGTTCCTTTGATGAGTATTGTCTGTACCTGGAGCTGTTTCTTGGAGGTTCAGGAATTAGTTTTTTCCGTTCATAATAAAGAACTGTTTCAACATTAGGAAAAAGGTTAATATAGTAACAGTAAAAAGCCTGGTTGAGAAAGAATTTAAAGAGAATGACTCTTATCAAATATATTTAAATCAGAAAATATACCGAGAAATCAATTACAGGAAACTGTTTAAATGAAAATCTTACTGGTAAATGCTGTCATCAAGCTCTGGCTGATGAACTACCATATGGTGGAACCTGTGCTCTTCGGGGTTGTGATCCAAAAAAAGTGTTAATTGGTCCAACTGAAGTTCACTATCATGCTGATCACCTTCTGGATAAAGGAATTGATCAGGTGCCTGAGATAAGTTGGGAAGATGTGATGAAATTTAAGCAGAAATTTGTAGATGAAATGCCACCCAAGATCGAGTCGGGTTATAAGAAAAAAGGAATAGCTATGTACCATGAAACAGCGCGTTTTCTTTCTGAAAATACTCTTCAGGTCGGACAGGAAAAAATTAGAGCCGATAAAATAGCAATTGCCACTGGTGCTAAACCGAGAGAACTTGAATTTCCAGGAGCAGAATATGCGCAGACCAGCACAGACTTTCTGAATATGAAGGAAATGCCGGATTCACTACTTTTTATTGGAGGTGGTTATATTGCCTTTGAATTTGCTCATATAGCTGCCCGCTGTGGTGCTGAAGTGACAATTGTCCACCACAGTCAAGCTCCATTGAAAAACTTTGAGCAGGATATTGTTGACCACTTGGTTAAAGTCACTGAAGAGCTGGGAATTAATCTCGTTCTGGAGACAGAAGTCTGCGGGATTGAGAAATTAGACAATAGCTATCGGGTTAAAGGAGAGACCAGCGGAGAATTTGATTTTTTTGAAGCAGAAATGATTATTAATTCAGCTGGAAGACCTCCAAAAATCTTTAATCTGGATTTAGAAAAAGCTAATATTGCTTATACTAAAAAAGGAATTGAAGTTAATGAGTATCTCCAAAGTACAACCAATCCCAGAGTTTATGCTGCAGGAGATGCTGCTGATTCTCCTGGACTACCACTGACCTCTCTTATATGCTGTAAAAGTTAGCAGTTTTACTGATAACTAAATAAAATTGAATATCTAATTTATGAATTAGAGTTTTCCTTGTAAATTCATTATCAATGTATTATAATTAGTTTAACATAAACTCGGATATTTAATATCTAAGTTAAAAAGGAGGCAGAAAATGGAATTAAATGAAAAGCAGCTTAAATTGTGTGAAGAAAATACCGAAGATTTTTCTAATTTAAAGGCTTTATTTATCAACTGTACTTTAAAAAAATCACCTCAAACCTCAAACACAAGAGGTTTAATGGATGTAGCAAAGGCAATTATGGAAAAAAATTTGGAAAATGATTTTACCCAGAGAAATACAACTTTTATGACCTGGAATTTAATGCACCTGGCCAAGATGCTTAAGGGAAATGATGGAATTACTGTCCACGGCAATCAGCGCAGTGCCTGGGATGCAGGCTGCAGCTTCGATCATCCAAATCCAGAATATAGATAGGAAATGAGATAAGAAAATATTTAAATTTAAAATTAGTTTTTGTATTGTGGAGGAAGAGTGAATCGAAGGAGGTCAAAATGTTAAAAAATAAATATATATATTTATTAATAATTACTGTTTTATGTTTAGGACTTTTAACTAATCCGGCAGCTGCTCAGGATGACAGTTTAAATATTGCTATACCTGGTAGGGCTCAGACACTTGACCCGGCATATCTGCAGCGGGTTTTATCTGACTGGCCGGTTATGAATTCAATTTTTAATGGGCTGGTTAAATATAAGCCGGGAACATTTGAGGTAGTACCTGATCTGGCTGAAGAATGGGAGATTTCGGAAGATAACACAGAAATTACTTTTCAGCTAAAAAAAGGTATCCAGTTCCATAAAGGTTATGGAGAATTTACTGCTGAAGATGTTAAATTCTCTTTTGAAAGAATAATCGCAGAAGATGCAAATTCACCAGAAGCACAGTCATTTATTAATCTGGAACGAGTTGAAGTTATCAATCAGTATACAGTTAAATTGATTTTGACACAGCCAATGGGAAGACTTTTCACTTCTACCTTACCTTTTAATGCCGGTTTGATTGTCAGCAAAAAGGCAGTTGAAGAGATGGGAAGAGAAAAATTTGCCAGCAACCCAATTGGTACTGGACCTTATGTTTTTGAAGAATGGGATGTCAACAATAATATAACACTAAAGAGAAATGATGATTATTTTGAGGTAGGGGCTGAATATGGTGAAATAGTATTTATGCCGATGTCTGATCCTACATCTCAGGAACTGGCTTTACAGTCTGGAGAGATCGATATTGGCCAGCTTACTCTTGACAACTTTGATCAGATAAGTCAAATGGAGAAGTTTGAAGCTGAAATTTATCCAGACCTGGCAATTCAATATGTTGCTTTCAATACCAGCAAGGAGCCTTTAAATAATAAGAAACTAAGAGAAGCCTTAAGGTATATAATTAATCCAGAAGAAATTTTGATTGGAGCCTTTGCCGGTAAGGCAGAAAGAGCCAACTCAATTTTGCTTGAAGATATGACCGGTTACTGGCAGGCTCCTGATTTTAAGCTGGAAGACGTGGGAGAAGATTATGTCTGGAATCTGCTGGCAGAAGCGGGTTATCCCGAAGGAGAAGGTCTTGAGCTGGAGTATGTAACTGACGCCAATGAAGAAAGAAGATTAATTGGAGCTCTAATTCAGGATCAGTTATCACGCTTTAATATTGATTTAAATATCGAAGCCCTGGAGGTTGGACCAAAAATTGACCGCTGGCAGGATGGAAGTTATGATATTACCTATGCCAGATTTACCAACACTGTTGATCCAGGCTATAATTTTCAGTGGAATTTGAGTGAACAGCTTGGAAAGTGGAACTTGTTCCACTGGTCAAATAAGGAATATGATAATCTCTGGCAGGAAGCTGAAACTACCCTGGACAGTAATCTGCGGGCTGAAAATTACAAGAAAATGCAGCAGCTGATGAATGACGACTCGATTGGAATCTGGGTCACCCATGGAGTTAAAACACCTGCCTGGATTACTGAAATAGAGCCTGTTTTTTCACCTGATGGAGTGATTTTACCCTGGTTAATCAGCAATAGTGAAGAATAAAAAGTTATTAAAAGCTGGAGGATTATTATATGTTTATCTATATCACAAAACGCCTCTTATGGGTGATTCCGACTATTCTTACAGTCTTATTATTGTTATTCAGCCTCAGTTATTTACTGCCGGGAGATCCAGCTGATATTATACTTGGTCCGAGAGCTACTCCAGAAATGGCTGCAGAACTTGAAAGTCGACTTGGGCTTGATAACCCCTGGTACCAGAGTTATTTAATTTATCTACAAAATATTATTAAAGGTGATCTCGGTACTTCAATTTTTAGAGATCGCTCAGTATTAAAAGTCATTTTAGATGTTCTGCCTTACACAGTTATTTTAACCCTGGCCGGGATGGGCCTGGCTGTTTTTAACGGAATTTCTATTGGCCTCCTGGCAGCAAATTATAATAACAGTTATTTTGAAAAGTTTTTAACTATGCTTTCATTTATTACTGCTTCAACTCCAACCTATATTGCCGGGGTATTATTAATAGTTGTTT
>Ga0208154_10046_pt1 | contig 42492 bp, 46 predicted proteins | sample Wag4S2014_11_5_FD_187354 | JGI IMG/M metagenome (GOLD analysis project Ga0208154, IMG submission 187354) | Deep subsurface shale carbon reservoir microbial communities from Ohio, USA - Utica-2 Time Series 2014_11_5 (SPAdes) (version 2) ...
CGTTTAATCGATATCATGTAAGCTGCTGTCCTCATATCAACTTTGTACTGCTGTGCTAATTCATATATAGCGTTAAAAGCATTTACCATCATAATTTCCTGTCTTTCTTCTACTTCTTTTTCTGTCCAGTAATAATTCATGAGATGCGGAATCTGGCTCGTTTTATTTATGTTATACTCTAGCTTTTTATCTAGGATAATGAAAAACTCAATTTAAAAGGCAATTTTCTTTAACATGCTAACATTTCATCTTTTAAATCTGTAATAAACATATGTCCCGGTGAATGAGTTATCATAATTTCAGGTTTTGATTTCATTGCCACCGCTTGTGGCGTTACTCCACATGCCCAAAAAACAGGTACTTCTCCTGCTTTTATCTCAACAGGATCGCCAAAATCCGGCTTATCAAGAGAAGCTATACCTATAGCTTTAGGATCCCCTATATGAACAGGAGCGCCGTGAACTGATGGGAATCTCGAAGTTACCTGAACAGCTCTTACTACAAGGTTCTGAGGAATTGGTCTCATACTGACCACCATATAGCCATGAAAAATTCCTGCTGGCCTTGTTTCTATATTGGTAATATACATAGGGACATTTTTACCTTCTTCAATATGTCTTACAGGAATATCATTCTCTAGAAGAGCTTTTTCAAACGTAAAGCTACAGCCCAAAAGAAAAGCTACGAAATCATCGCGCCAGTAATCTCTTATATCATTAACTTCTGCTTCTAGTACACCTTTTTTATAAATTCTGTATTTGGGAATATCGGTTCGCAGATCCGCTCCTTTTGCAACTCCTTTTGGTTCTGGACTTCCTACGTCAGTTACATCGAGAATAGGACAAGGTTTTGGATTTCTAAAAGCAAATAGAAGAAAATCATAAGCAAGTTCTTTGGGAAGCATTACAAGATTAGCCTGGGTATATCCCAAAGCGATACCAGCAGTAGGCCCTGTTAAAACACCTTCTCTAATCAGCTGTCTTGCTTCCGAAGGTTTGAGATTTTCATAATTTATTTTTTCCGGCATAAGATCATCTCCTTAACATTTTTTATTTATGTAATTTTTTGGTTAATCAATATTTTGATATACTGTTAGTGTGCGTATCAAAACATAGCTCAAAGGGGTTCAACACCAACATCATAATATCTATCATTTACTTTTACCTTAAAATATTTTAAGACTTTCAAAGTTTCCTTAATCTCCTTGATTTTGTTTTCAGTTTCTACAAGAATTTTATGCGCCTCAAAAAGGTCAACAGCTCTAAACCTTACTTTGTCTCCTGGTTTTAATTGAGCAAGCTTTGACAAATCAACTGAAATAACTGTCGCTATTTTTGTATAGCCGCCTGTAGTCTGGGCATCTTTTAATATTATAATTGGTTTTCCATTCCCAGGTATTTGAATAGCCCCCGGTAAAAGCCCATCCGTAATTATATCATGCCTTTCCTTAGCTTTAATTTCAGGTCCTTCAAGCCTGTAACCCATTCTATCAGAATCTTTTGTAATTACGTACGTAGAACTCAAAAAAACTTTTATAGCTTCTTCATCAAAATAGTCATCTTGAGGTCCCAATATTATTCTTATTTCTTCTTCACTAGAATAAGAAGGTATATATTCATCTCGGACCTTCCTTGCATCTAACCCTGACTGAGAAACCCCACTTATGAGGATATCATCCTTTTCAATACGTCTTCCTTTTATACCCCCTAACTTCCCTCTAGTGTAAGTAGAAACACTATTCATTATCAAGTTTCCTTTAAATCCTCCAGCTACTGCAAGATATGCTCGGAACCCCGACTTTATTGGTCCAAAGGATACAATATCGCCCTTCTGTACAGGAAATGAAGACCAACAGGGTCGTGGAAAACCATTCACTAGAGGTTGAATCTCAGCCCCGGTTACTGCGATCATAACATCACTTAGGACCTCAAGAGTAGGTCCCATCAATGTTATTTCCAGACATGGAGCATTTTCATCGTTTCCCACCAATATATTAGCAATTCTTAAAGCAAATTCATCCATTGCTCCCGATGTAGGTATCCCTTGACTTTCATATCCAAATCTACCTATATCTTGAATAGTTGTAAAAAGACCCTGACTTAATACTCTAAAGCACTCCATTTTTTCACCTACCTTGCAAAGTTTCTACTATTTTTGGTTTTTTTACTGTTCTTAGAGAAAGTTTCGTTACTCATAATCGTATATTTTAATTTGATATCTTTTCATTTCTATTTCTTTTTCAATCTTGTAAAATTCCTCTCCTGTTATCGGCACAAACTTTATGTAATTACCTGCTTCAAAAAGAATAGGCCTCTCTCTTTCTGGATCATATAATCTTACAGGAGTCCTCCCTATTATCCTCCAGCCACCAGGACTAGAAAGCGGATAGATACCTGTTTGGTTACCTGCAATGCCTACTGACCCTGCCTTTATCTCAGTTCTCGGATTTTCTAATCGTGGAGTAGCAATTTTTTCAGACATACCTCCTAAATACGCAAATCCCATTGTGAAACCAACCATATAAATTCTATAAAAAGGTTGTGTATGAATACTTATTATCTCTTCAGCAGTCATATTATGGTATTTAGCTACAAAATCTAAATCTGGGCCAAATTCTCCTCCATAAGCTACCGGAATTTCATATATTTTAGACCTAAATTCTTCTGTACTTTCATTCTTATCTTTATTGCTTGATTCAATTAGTTTTAATAGTTCATCGTAAGCAATTTTTAAAGGATCATATTTAATAAGCAAAGATCTATAAGTTGGAATCATAGAAATAATTCCTGCACTCTTCTCTTTTTCTAACGTCCTATAAAGATTTACTACTTTTTTATTGCATTCCTCACTTATTTCATTTCCAAATTCAACTATAACAGCCTTGTCCCCGCATAAGAGAATTTTAGGTTTTTCATACATTATAATCAACTCCCTGTATTATAAAAACTCACCGATGGGTATTATTTCAACTCCATTTTCTTCTAAAGTCTTTTTTATTCTTTTAGCAAATTCTACAGCCTGGGGATTATCACCATGAACACATATAGTATCAACTTTCACTTTTACTAGACTACCATCTATAGCCTCACAAACTCCCTCTTTAATCATTCGAAGCACTCTTCTGCAAGCCAATTCTTCATCGTGTATAATAGCATTTGGAAGCTTTCTAGAAACTAAAGTACCATCAGGATTTATGTTTCTATCAGCAAAAACCTCACAAGCAAATCTCAACCCTACTTTTTCAGCTGCCATCTGCATGGCTGTATTGGCCATCCCAACGCATATGAGATTTTCATTTACTGAAGCTATTGCTTCGGCAATTGCTATAGCAAGTTTTTCATCTGTTGCAGCCATGTTGTACAAGGCGCCATGAGCTTTAACATGTTGCAATTTTATACCGTTACTTATAGCAAAAGCTTGTAAGGCTCCAATTTGATATATGATATAATTTTTTACATCTGTGGGTGATACATCTATATTTCTTCTTCCAAATCCCAATAGATCAGGAAATCCAGGATGAGCTCCTACCGCCACTTTATTTTTAGCACATCTTTCAACAGTATTTGCCATTACAATAGGATCACCTGCATGAAATCCACAAGCAATATTTGCTGATGAAATGTATTTTACTATTTCCTCATCCATACCTATTTTATACACCCCAAAACTTTCACCAATGTCACTATTTATGTCCACTCGATATTTCATAAACATACCTCCTTTTTTACTTAGAGTTATGTCAGATAAACCCCTAATTTTGGGGGATATCAAACCTTACAATACTTGATACAAAAAGATTTGAGAAAAAAAAAAGAAGGATTCCCTCCTCTTGGTGTTGAAGGTAGTGGTTGATAAAACATAAAGTTATACAGCTCTACTATAGTGTGTTTGAACTCTTCATTATATTTTCTTTGTCACTTTGACATCTTGTAGACACTTCCTCTCTTTGTAATTCTATTTTACCTTGTTCAAGTTATAGTGTCTACAATATTATACTAACACCAATTATATTATCTTTAGGGCTGTCAGGAACATCCTCAACCCGAGAATTACGGTTACGACTACGACGAAATACCCGAGTATATTGGATACGGTGGTGTTTGCAAATTCTTTCATGATCTTTTGGTTGTTTATTACCACAAGCAAGAGTATTGCCGAGATGGGAAGCAGTACGCCGTTTACCGCCTGGGCAAAAACTATTACCTGTACTGGGTTGGCGCCCAAAAAGGCCACCGTGGCACCAATTAGTAATACCAGCAGCCATATTATACGAAAATGCCTTTCCTTTAGGTCGCTTTTCAGCCCGAGGACGCCAGTTATAGCATAGGCGGCGGCCATGGGTGCCGTTATGGCCGAAGAAATCCCGGCGCAGAACAGGCCTATTGCGAAAAACCATTTTGCCCATGGCCCCAGCAGGGGCTCCAGCTGGCTCGCCATGTCGGCGGCGGTTTTAATTTGTACGCCGGTGCTGAACATGGAAGAGGAAGTAATGATTATGGCCATGGATATAATTCCGCCCAGACCTATAGACAGCATGGTATCGGCTCTTGATTCCGATATGGCTTCTCTCTTGTCTTTGTAACTACCCCAGCGTTCGGCTGTAATGGATGAATGAAGGTACAGGTTATACGGCACAACGGTTGTCCCTATGAGTCCGAGGGTTACTATGAGGGCGCCTGGTGGAATCGTTGGAACAAAGATTCCCCTAAAAACCTCACCCCAGTTGGGAGAGATCACTACGGCTGTGGCGACGAAGACAATGCTCATCATTATAACTATACCGACCAATACCTTTTCGATTAACTTGTAACTGCTGGTCCAGAGGAGGAATCCTGCTATCAGCGCGATGAGGACTACCCAGACTTGTTTTGAACCTCCAAGAATCACCTGCAATCCCATAGAGGCGCCACTTATATTGCCGCTCTGGAAGGCGGAGTTCCCAATTCCCAGGGCTGCGATCACAAGAGCTATTACGACAATTTTGGCCGTTGGGTTTTCCTCAAAGGTTTTTCTGATGGTGCTTCCTAATCCCTTATTGGCTACTATCCCGATGCGAGCCGACATTTCCTGAAGTATTATAGTCGCTATGGTTGAAAACAGTAAGGCCCACAGCAGAGTGTATTTGTAATTGACGCCCGCCAGGGTGCAGGTGGTTACAGTACCCGGGCCTATAAATGCTGCAGCGACAATGGCACCCGGTCCTATGCTGGCTATTTTTTGCCACAAAGTTTTTCGATCTTCCATACCATAAATAACCTCCTTAGCATTTTTTTATTTAGGTCTTTGCAGAACTCCAAAATCCTCACAAATTAAGGGGTTCTGCTATATATTTTCAAAGGAATTCATCCACTTTTGTCGAATTTTATATAGACAATTAAATTCAAAAACGAATACTTTAACAGGACAAAATACCACACAAATGCCGCAGCCTTTGCACCATTCCTCTATTATTACCAGTTTTTTGTTTTTTACCAATCTATCACCCTTATTCCCTTTACATTACCTCCAAATAATCCAAGTCAAAATATAACCAGTTATAACTGCTGTTAAAGTAAATGGAATACTTAACTTCATAAAGTCCTTTGCCTTAACTTCATATCCTTCTTTTCTTAGAATTCCTAATCCAGTTATAATAGCAGATGCACCTATTGGAGTTATATTACCTCCCAATGTTGCCCCAACAAGTAGGCCAAAATAAAGAAGATAAGGTTGTATTCCCATTTCTTGAGCAATTTTTGATACAACAGGAAGCATCGTAGCAGTATATGGTATATTATCAATGAAGGCAGATATAAAAACTGAGAACCAAACTATAATAGTATAGATTAAAAATAAGTTGCCCTTTCCAAATCTTGAAAAAATTTTACTAATATCGTTTATAACTCCAACCTCAGAAATTCCACCTATTACTACGAAAAGCCCCATCAGCAGAAGGATTGTTTCATAATCAATTTGTAAAAGAGTATTATTTAAAGCGTGTTTATTTTTGCTTATGACGACCTCCTTAATTATACCTATTAAAAGCAATGTTGTGCATATTAAACCATTTGTAATTTCAGGTTTATTAGGAATAAAGGAAGCAATTATTAATAATGCTACCATCAAAATCAAAAGATATGATGGGAAATAGTCCTCAACCTCTTGCTTTTCCTCAAGATGAATGGGTTGATTATATTCTCTAAAAAAGAGCAATAAAATAGGTATTGTAGCTACTGCCCCAATTTGAACTATCCAAAACAATCCCATCCTACCTTTAAAAAAGAAAAAGTCAATAAAATCCATTTTAGCATAACCACCTAATAAAAGCGAGGTAGTATCTCCAACTAAGGTTGCAGCACCTTGTAAGTTTGATGAAATAGCTATTGAAATAATCATATAGACTGGTGAAATATTAAGCTTCTTTGCAATATCCATAGCAACGGGTGCTATTATTAAAACAGTAGCTACATTATCGATAAAAGCTGAAACTATGCCAGCAAAGGCTGCAAGAGATATTATGGCCCATTTTATACTTGCAACTTTGTCTATTATAACATCAGCCATCAAAGCAGGCATCTTTGATTCGATAAACAGGTTTACTATTCCCATAGTTCCGCCAATCATCAATATAACATTCCAATCAATGTAAGATAGAGCTTTTTGAAAGGGAAGTATTCCAATTAATACAAATAATAAAGCTGAAAATAATGAAATATATGCTCTGTATTTAGGTAAAACAAGAAGTAGAATATATGTCGCTATAAATATTAATATTGCTATTAACTTCATCTGTAGCCTCCTATATTTCATTCTTTAGTTTGTTAAAAGTTTCTACTAGACTTTTTGCAAAATAGGAATATTAGCAACGGGAAAGATGATAGATTAAGCTCTATGGTAATAAACACTCTAATTTTAATAATAACACAGAGGACTTAAATTGTCTATCAATTGTCTAGTAAAGCTAATTGCTATTTTAGATGAGTACTTTCTTGAATTTAAAGAAGTGTTTAAGGATCTTTGCAGAGAAACTCATTAAGAAATCCAAAGACAAGTTAATAAACACTAACAAAAAATTTAAGGCCCCCTATAATTACATAAACAAGAGAGCCCATTAAAGAAAAAACAAACAGTAATTGCAATTGCAGTAAAGTTTATAAGAGTAATGTTTACGCTAATTTTGTACTAACCCTTTATAACCAACCTCTAATTTTCATAGCTTCATAAACCCGTTTAATCGATATCATGTAAGCTGCTGTCCTCATATCAACTTTGTACTGCTGTGCTAATTCATATATAGCGTTAAAAGCATTTACCATCATAATCTCCTGTCTTTCTTCTACTTCTTTTTCTGTCCAATAATAATTCATGAGATTTTGTACCCATTCAAAATATGAAACTATTACTCCTCCTGAATTAGCTAAAATATCCGGAACTACAAACACACCTCTTTCTGCTAAAATCTTATCTGCTTCAGGAGTTGTAGGACCATTTGCTCCTTCGCAAATTATTTTCGCCTTTACATCTGGCGCATTTGCAAAAGTTATCTGATTTTCTAAAGCTGCTAAAGCTAAAATGTCTACCTCCATTGTTAAAAGCTCTTCATTTGTTATACTGGTTGTTCCCTCAAAATTGCACACTGTTCCCGTCTTATTTACATGCTCTACTAATTTTTCAACATCAATTCCATCTTTATTGTATATACCTCCATACACATCACTTACTGCTACAATTTTAGCGCCTAATCTTTGAAGGTTTAAAGCAGTGTGACTTCCTACGTTTCCAAAACCTTGTACAGTTACTGTGCAATTTTTAAAATCCATTTGTAAACGTTTTATAGCTTCTCGAGCCATTAACGCAACTCCATACCCTGTTGCAGCAGTTCTCCCTTTCGAACCTCCGTATACTAAAGGTTTCCCTGTAATAACAGCCGGGCTGTTGTAACCTACAATTTTGTTATATTCATCTACCATCCAGGCCATAATTTGCATGTTAGTATTTACATCTGGTGCAGGTATATCTTTATTAGGACCTATTATGCTCGTTATTGCTCTTATATAGCCCCTGCTCAACCTCTGTAACTCATCGTTAGACAATTCTTTTGGATTTACCACTACTCCACCTTTTGCTCCTCCATAAGGAAGTCCTACTACCCCACATTTAAATGTCATCCACATGGATAAGGCTTTTACCTCATCTAATGTAACGTCAGGATGAAATCTTATTCCTCCTTTTGTGGGTCCTAATGCGTCATTGTGTTGAGACCTATAACCTTTAAAGACTTTTACTGTACCATCATCCATCTGTACAGGAATAGAAACTTCTAATACTCGCATAGGTTCCTTTAAAAGTTCATAAACAAATTCTTCTACCCCCAGCAAATCACAAGCATTTTTAATCTGCTTTTGCGCAATAATCAAAGGATTTAATGACTCTTTTGACATTTTATTATCCTCCTAATTTTAAAATTTGGAAGCAAATGAATCGATTTCTATGTTATATATTCTACAAAATTTTTAATAACCCTTCAAAATTTTATAATTAATTTGGTTTTGAGAAATATACCCCATATTCATCCCAAATACTCTCTAATTTTTCAAAAGTATCGGCTATCTTTTCCTTTTCTCTAAGGCCCACAGCTACCACAAGAGCATTGACAAGACTTAAAGGTGCCACTAATGAATCCACAAAAGAAGCCATGTTGCTTTTCGCAATTAATATCTCATCAGCAACAGAGGTAAGAGGAGAAATCAAGCTATCTGTTATTGTAACGATTTTTGCATTCTGAGATTTTGCATATTTCAGCACATCTAATGTTCTTTTTGAGTATCTCGGAAAACCAATTCCTATCACTAAATCATTTTCACTAACTCTGAGAATTTGCTCGAAAACATCTGATACGCCCGCTTTAACGACTGACACATTTTCCCGTATTAAATTTAAATAAAATCCCAAATATTCTGCAATGACAATAGAACTTCTGGAACCTATTATATAAATTTTTGTAGCATTGATGATATCTGAAACGACTCTTCTAAAGTCATCCTTATTTATTTCATTTATGGTCTCTTTTATGTTTTCTATGTCGGCTTTTAGTACATTATTCAATATAGCAATTTCATCTGTCTCTTCTGTCATTTCTAACCTTTGGACTGTTGTAAGTTTATTTTTTATAAGCTCTTGCAGTGCATTTTGAAGTTCTGGATATCCATTATAGCCTAAAGTATTAGCAAATCTTACAACAGTTGATTCACTTATATTTATGCTGGCTCCCAATTTTGCAGCTGTCATAAAAGCTGCCTTATCATAATGATTTATAATGTACTCTGCTATTATCTTTTGGCTTTTGCTTAATTTTGTATAATTATCTTGTATCCTTTTTATCAAATCATCTGTTTTTGCCATATTTCACTACCCCTCATTTTTACAAGATTATAGCCTTCTCTCAATGCTCTTTTGTTAATCTCTTCTGTGGCTGGAGGTACTCTATTTAAAACAGCTCTTTCTAAAGATTCTTTTGTTACCACATTAGTTAACTCTGCTATTACACCTAAAGATATTATATTCGCCACAAAAGCTCTTCCAATTATCTCTTGCGCAGTTTTTATTATGGGAAGTCGGACAACTTTTTGGGTATCTTCATCATTAGGAATTATTGATTCGTCTATTATAATTATCCCATTTTCTTTCATGTCATTTTTATAGCATAAATAGGCAGAAGACGCAAGAGTAAGTAGTATGTCTGGTTTTAATACCTTAGGATACGTTATATATTCATTACTTATTATTACTTCTGCTTTGCTGGATCCTCCTCTTGCCTCAGGACCATAGGACTGACTTTGAACACTATTTTTACCATCCAATATTGCAGCTTCCGCCAAAATTATTCCTGCAAGGATTAAACCTTGCCCTCCTGAACCACCTAATCTTATTTCTATTGAACTCATTTGTAATTCACCTTCAAATTATTTAACATTTTTTGATATTCTTCTACAAATTCAGGCTCATCAATATTTAAAAGCTCTCCAATAATAAATTTGTCATGAAGCTCTTCAGGGTCCATTTTACTAGCTTGTTTTATGTCTACTGCATGGTCTTTTAACCACTTTAGCATATCTGCAGGTGTTCCTTTTTTATTTTTTCTTCCATAGTAAGTAGGGCATATACTCAAAGCTTCAATGAAGGAAAAACCTTTATGAGAAATTCCTCTTTCAATTAGTTTTGTCAATTGTTGAACATGGTAAGCAGTACCCCTAGCTACATAAGTCGCACCTGCTCCAATGGCCAATTTGCAAATATCAAAATACCTATCAATATTTCCGTAAGGTGCAGTAGTAGCTCTGTCAAACCGTGGAGTCGTTGGAGAATATTGTCCTCCTGTCATTCCATAAATATGGTTGTTGTACATCACTACAGTTAAGTCTATATTTCTTCTGCAAGCATGAATAAAGTGATTACCTCCAATAGCCGCATTATCTCCATCTCCAGTAATAACTATTACTGTAAGCTCAGGATTAGCAAATTTAATACCTGTTGCAAAAGCAATAGCTCTTCCATGGGTAGTATGCAAAGTATTAAAATCCAAGTATCCTGATGCCCTTGAAGAACAACCAATTCCAGATACAATACATACCTTGTCTTGGTCAAGTCCTAAGTTGTCAATTGCTCTTACAATAGCTGCCGTTACTATTCCATTGCTGCAACCTGGACACCAAATATTTGGTAACGTTTCCTTCCTAATGTATTTTTCTACTAATTCAGATGCCATTTTTAAAACTCTCCTTTATTTTCTCTACAATCTCAAAAGGAGTGAAAAACTCTCCATTAAATTTGTTAATTTTCCCTACATAGGTATTACCTTTGATTATTCTATCTACTTCATAGTAAAGTTGCCCTGTATTCATTTCAACTACAAACACTTTCTTAAATCTAGGATATATTTCCCTCAATTTTTCATCAGGGAAAGGCCATATGGTTATAGGTCTGAAAAGTCCAATTTTTATCCCTTCTTTTTTAAGTTCTTCCATTGCCGCTTCACAAGCTCTGGCAGAAGAACCAAAGGATATGAGAAGTACATCTCCTTCTTCAGTATCTTTTTCTTCAAACATCAGTATGTCTTTTTTATTGTTTTCAATTTTCTCCATCAATCTTTTTATCAGTTTTTCAGTTACTTTAGGGTCATTTGTAGGCAATCCTTTTTCGTTGTGAGCAAGTCCTGTTACATGAAATCTAAAACCTTTACCAAAGGGTACTAAAGGGACAACTCCATTTTCTATATCCTCATAAGGTAAGTAATTATCTTTATCTTGGGGCATAGGTCGTTCAAAAATTTCTATATCTTTATATTCATCTAAATTAACTGCTTCTCTTAGATGACCTATAACTTCATCCATAAGTAGAATTACAGGTGTCCTGTATTTTTCAGAAAGATTAAAAGCTTGAATAGTAATATAATAGGCTTCTTTTACAGAAGAAGGTGATAAAACAATTATAGGATGGTCTCCATGAGTTCCCCATCTGGATTGCATTACATCCCCTTGTGCAGGAGAAGTAGGCATTCCTGTGCTCGGACCCATTCGCTGAACATCCACTATAACGCAAGGAATTTCTACCATAGCAGCAAAACCTATGTTTTCCTGCTTTAAAGAAAACCCAGGACCCGATGTAGCAGTCATTGCTTTTAATCCAGTAAGGGAGGCTCCTATAACTGCTGCCATGCTGGCGATTTCATCTTCCATTTGAATAAATTTCCCTCCTACAAAAGGAAGCTTTTCGGCACAAAACTCAGCAATCTCAGTAGAGGGAGTTATTGGATATCCTGCATAAAATTTTAGTCCAGCAGCTATAGCTCCTTCGACTACCGCTTCATTTCCTTGCATCAATACCGTAGGCATCATTCTTTCACCTCTAAATATATGGCAAAATCAGGACACCTGAGCTCGCAAAGGCCACATTTAGTGCATTTATCCGCATCTATCAGTCTAACCTTACCATTTTTTAGTTCCAATACTTTAACATGGCAAAATTCTACACAAATACCGCAGCCTTTGCACCATTTTTCTATTATTACGAGCTCTTTATTTTTTACCAATCTATCACCCTCATTAAATTTTATTTGCAATATATAATATTCTATATAAAAATAAAAAATCCTCCATAAAATGAATAATAAATGTCATGAATATTTTTGATACAATTCTTGCATCATATAGAATGTTACAAATATTTACTCTATTTTTATATCCCAGGAGTTTAAGATGTTTATCATATTGTACTCTGTTAAATCAAAATGAATTGGAGTAATAGAAATATAACCTTCTTTTACAGAAACAATGTCTGTCCTTTCATCCTTTTCTATTTCCGAAATTTTCCCTGCCATCCAATAGTACTCTTTCCCTCTTGGGTCATAATTTTTTTGAAAAGTCTCAATATAGATACTCTTGCCGAGTATTGTAGCTTTTACTCCCTTTATTCCCTTCTTAAAATCGGGTATATTTACATTCAATAATGTGTTTTTAGGTAATCCTTTTTCTAAAACTTTTTCTATTAAATTCTCCAAAAATTTATATATACGCCTATCTTCAATATCAGCAGTTTCTGCACGGGAAACTGCAATAGCAGGAATGCCGTAAATTGCGGCTTCTATAGCCGCAGAAACAGTACCAGAATAAAGTATATCTGTCCCTAAATTTAAGCCTTCATTAATGCCAGAAATTACAATATCAGGTTTTTCTCTCAACACCACTTCAATCCCTAATTTTACACAATCAGACGGTGTACCATTTATTGCATATATTTTCAAACTATCCTCTTCCTTTACTTTTTTAAGCCTTAAAGGTTTATGTAAAGTTATAGCATGGCTTATAGCACTTCTTTCTTTTTCAGGAGCTACTACCGTTACCTTATACTTATCTTTAAGATATTCTGCTAATTTTAACATCCCTAATCCTTGTACTCCATCGTCATTAGTAAGAAGTATTTTCATTTTCTACCTCCTCTAATTAATAACGTATAATTACTTTGATTTTATTACAAAATTTATATATAGGCAAGGAGTGATACAGTGATACAAATAGACGACGCGGGAAGTGGAAGTTTGGTAGGTGGAACGTGTATTGGGGCTATGAGAGTAGAAACTGGAGAATTTTTCTATGATATAATTCCCATAGAATATTATAATGAAGAAAACTTTAAAAATAAATTGTATTTAAGAAAAGCCTGTGAAATTGGGAAAAAACTTTTAGAAAAACTTAAAGTAAGTAAAACTGAAAAAATACAAGTTTGTAGAGGTTACATGTTTGACACTTTTAGAAAATGGTTAGAACAAGAAGAGTATAATTGGGAAAGTACACAAATATTAAATCCTCTTCAGGATATAATAGAAAATTCTTTTGAAAATTACGCTTTATCTTTAGGATTGCCAGAAAAGTTTTTAAGATACACAAAATATCCTTTTCATTTTCATCGATTGCTGAGATGGGTATATGCCGATTATGAAAACAGAGCCAAATTGTGCAAAACTGGGTGGAATAGCTGGAAAAAATACGGAAAATTAGAGGTAGAAATAAGCTACACTTATTTGCAAGAAAACAAAAATTACCTATGCTTAAAATGTGGAAAAAATATTCAACCAGGGACTGTAAAAGTTATAAAATATACAAGCAATTATCCTAATACTATATATCTTCACATTAATTGTTAAGGCACCTTAAAAGGTGCCTTAACAATTCGCAGAAGGTATACATATTTGTTGTCCTGGGTATATCAAATTGGGATCTGGTATTTGTGGATTTGCTCTTATCAATGCATCAAGACTTACACCAAACATATTAGCTATAGACCACATGGTATCTCCCGGTTTTACTGTGTATATTGTCTTGCAGGTCTCTGGAGCCACTGGTGGACAATAGAAAGGTATGCAAATTTGTTGTCCTGGATATATCAAATTAGGATCCGATATCTGAGGATTAGCTCTTATTAAGCAGTCAAGACTTATTCCAAACATATTCGCTATAGACCACATGCTATCTCCCGGCTGCACTGTATAAAAAGTCTTACAATGTCCCGGATGAGGATGATGTGGATAATAGGGATGATGGTAAGGATACTTAGGATAGTTAGGATTATAATAAGATCCATCTATTGTCATCCTATTTCCCTCCTTTAAACTTTCTACTACATGTTATGAAGGATAAAAATATATGTTACAGGAGGAATTTAAATATACACAAAAAAACAGGGAAATAATTTTCCCTGTTAAACTGGATATGTCATATATTCCATATTAAGAAGAGTTGCATCTATTTGATATTTTTTTGCTCTTCTGTATTCAAAAAACTTCTTTGCTACTTGTGGGAAAAGAGCATAAGATAAAACATCTTCTTCTTGTTCATAATACTCTTTAATTTCTTCTTTAATCGCTTCAAATTGCGGTTTTAAAAGGTCTGCTGGTCTAATATCTATTACCTCTTCATCTCCTATTATTTTTTTCTTTATTTCTTCTGAAATTGGCGCTGGTGGTCTACCATACAGTCCTTTCACATAATCTTTTACTTCTTTTGGTACCATTTTATACCTTTCTCCAGTTATTACATTCAAGACAGCTTGAGTCCCTACCATCTGACTCATAGGAGTAACAAGAGGTGGGTATCCTAATTCTTCTCTAACTTTAGGAATTTCTTTTAAAACCTCTGGGTACTTATCTAAAGCATTTTGTTGTTTTAATTGGGAAATTAAATTTGATAGCATTCCTCCTGGAACTTGATAAATTAATACATCTGTATCTACGCCCATAACCATAGATAAATCTATTTCTTTACTGTGATTTTGTTTTACTTCTTTAAAGTATGAAGCAATTTCTGATAATAACTCCATATCCAAACCAGTGTCATATTGAGTGCCTTTTAAAATAGCTACCATTGTTTCTGTAGCAGGTTGAGAAGTTCCTAATGCCAAAGGTGAAATAGCAGTGTCTATTATATCTACTCCAGCCTCTATTGCTTTAAGATAAGTCATAGCCGCCATTCCACTCGTATAATGGCTGTGCAACTGTATAGGAATATTTACTGCATCTTTAAGGCTTTTTACTAACTCATAAGCAACATAAGGAGTTAATATTCCTGACATATCCTTTATGCATATGGAATCCACTCCTAATTCTGTCAGCTCTTTTGCTACTTTAATATAATGGTCAATGTTGTGAACAGGACTTATAGTATAAACAAGGGTACCTTGAGCGTGGGCTCCCGCTTTTTTAGTAGCTTTAACGGCAACTTCAAGATTTCGTACATCATTTAAAGCATCAAAAATTCTTATTATATCTATTCCGTTAGCAACAGCCCTCTCAACAAATTTTTCTACTATATCATCAGGATAATGCCTATATCCTAATAGATTTTGTCCTCTCAAAAGCATTTGAAGAGGCGTATTTTTTATCCTCTTCTTTAATCTTCTCAATCTTTCCCAAGGGTCTTCGTCAAGAAATCTCATACAAGCATCAAAGGTAGCTCCTCCCCACGCTTCAATAGAATAATATCCTACTGCATCCAATTTTTCTGCAATTGGGAGCATTTCTTCCGTCGACATTCGAGTAGCCAAGAGTGACTGATGGGCATCTCTTAATACAGTTTCTGTAATTTTAATTTTATTACTCATATTAATACCTCCTCATAATATATTATACTATTTTTTCAAAAGAAACAAAATAAAAAAAGAGCCAAAAGGCTCAAAATTTTTAGAAGAAGGAAAGGATAGATTCCCTTATAAGTTTAGCTGCTAAAATAGAGGTTATACCAGCTATATCGTGAGAAGGCGAGACTTCCACCAAATCCATCCCAACTACATTTAAATCTTTTAAAATATGAATTGCCTCTAATGCCTCTTTTGTGGTTATTCCCCCTGGTTCTGGTGTACCAGTGCCTGGTGCAAAAGCAGGGTCTACAACATCTATATCCCAGCTAATATAAATTGGATAATCTTTTATATCATCAATTACACCTTTCAAAGGTTCAACTACTTCATACAAAAACATGTGGGTATTTTTTTCTGCAAACTCAAATTCTTCTTTTTCACCTGACCTTATCCCAAAATTATACATTTTAATACCTTTAGCAATATCCCATACTTTTTTCATTACTGTGGCGTGAGAATAAGCTTCACCGAAAAATTCTTCTCTTAAATCAGTATGGGCATCAAAATGAAGGATTACAAGGTTATCCCCATATTTTTTTAAGTACTCTTTTAAAATTCCATAAGTCACTAAATGTTCTCCACCCAAGAACAATCCTTTTTTTCCACTTTTCAAAATGTCTTCTGTAGCTTTTGAGATTAAATCTAGACTCTTTTTCACATTCCCATAAGGAAGTACTAAATCTCCTAAATCATAAAATTTCTTATCTTCCAACCTCCTATCTAAATACACACTATAATATTCTAAACCATAAGAGGCTTGCCTTATGGCAGCAGGTCCAAAGCGGCTTCCTGCTTTGAAACTCACTGTGTAATCCATAGGCAAACCTAGTATAACTACCTCTGCCTTTTCATAATCTTCAGTAGCCCCTAAAAACTTTCCCGGATCAACAAAATATTTTCCTTCTATCATATTACACCTCATCAAAAATATCCTTCACAAATTTAGGCAGTACAAAGGCCGCTTTGTGAATTTCAGGTGTATAGTATTTAGTATCTATTCTTGGAATAGAATTTATGTCCACTTCTTCAGGGTCATATTTTTTTGAACCCATGGTAAAAGTCCACAAACTTCCTGGATAAGTCGGTATTGTTGCTATATATGCTTTTGTAATAGGATATATTTCTTTGAACATTTTGCTGAGTTTGTTTATCAATTTTCCATAAATAAAAGGTGATTCTGTCTGAGCCACAATAATACCATCTTCTTTCAAGCATTCATATACGGCTTTATAAAAATCAGAAGTAAAAAGACCTACAGCTGGCCCAATTGGGTCAGTAGAATCCACTATTACCACATCAAATTCATTTTTGTGTTCATTAACATATTTAATTCCATCTCCAATCATTATTTCTACTCTTGGGTCATCTAATGCCTGGCTTATTGTAGGAAGATATTTTTTAGAATTTCTCACTACTGCCTCGTCAATTTCTGCCAAAACTACTCTTTCTACAGAAGGGTGCTTTAAGACCTCTCTTACTGAGCCTCCATCTCCGCCTCCAACAATTAATACGCTTTTTGGATTTTTATGAGTAAAGAGGGGTACATGTACTATCATCTCATGATATACAAATTCATCTTTTTCAGTGGTTTGAAGTATACCATCTAAAGTTAATACTCTTCCAAATTGATATGTATCGAGTATTGCTAAATGTTGATAAGGAGTTTTTTCTACCACCAATGTTTCTTTAACTTTCAAAGAAAATCTCAAATTTTCATCCTGATTTTCTGTAAACCATAATTCCATTGAAAACACCTCCAAGATTTTTAATAATATATTTAAAAAAATATCTCACTCTCCAAAAAACTCTCTTAATTTAACTATCTGAAAATCGCCTTTTTCTTTAAAACCTAATTTACAAAAAAAATCTTTATAAAAAGGTATATTGACACAAGCATTTTCTAACCCCATATCTAGGGCATGATTAAGTACTACTCTTACCATTAAATTTTCAACCCCCTTATCCCTGTAGGAAGGCAAAATTGCCAAATTAGTTATTATAGCATTATTAATTTCTACTTTCATAGAAATAAAACCAAAAGGCTTGTCTTCTCTTGCAATCATGAAAATCTCTTCAAAAAAATTTAAAGTTCCCTTTAAATTACACTCATTAGCAATTTTTTTAATAATTTCGAAATCCTCTGCTTTAGCAAAGTTAACTGAAAACATACTTCACCTCAAGCTTTTTAAATAATCTATTTCCTTTTGTGTCAAATACCTCCACTTTCCTGGTTTTAACCCTTCTAAAGACAAGTCACCAATTTTAGTTCTTGTAAGAGAAATAACAGGATGTCCAATAGCCTCACACATTCTTCTAACTTGTCTATTTTTCCCTTCATGAATTTTTATTTCTACAACACTTGTCCCATTTTTAACTGCTAAAATCTCTATTTCTGCTTTCGAAGTCAAATAATCTCCTATCAAAAGTCCATTTCTAAACCTTTCCAACTCTTCTTGTGTTGGAATTCCTTTGATTTTTGCAATATACGTCTTCACAATTTCATGTCGAGGATGCATTAAGATATTGGCTATCTCCCCATCATTTGTGAGTAACAGAAGCCCTGATGTATCATAATCTAAGCGGCCAACAGGATATATTCTTTCCTTAACTTTAACTAAGTCCATCACTGTAGGCCTGCCAAACTGGTCTTTTACGGAAGTAATATATCCTGTTGGCTTATTTAACATAATATAAACTTTTTTCTTTTCTCTTCTCACAATTTTATCATCAAATTCAATTATGTCAACATCAGGATTGATTTTTACTCCCAACTCTTTTACTACTTTTCCATTTACTTTTACACGGCCTTGTAAAATATACTCTTCGCACTTTCTTCGTGAGGCTATTCCGCATTCTGCTAAGTATTTTTGCAACCTTTCCATTTGTGTTCACCCATTTTTTCGTTTATACAAGTTTTTCGTCATAAATTTTTAATAAATTATTTCTCATGATCCTTTCTTTTATCAAGTTGGTATCAGTAGTATAAAGGCCCAATTGTTTCATCCTCTCAAAATATTCTGCCCCTGCAAAAGTATACCTCTTTTTCAAGCCTTCTTTCGTCTTTATGCTTTCATTAGCATATGCTATCAAATCACCAGAAGCTAAATTCCTCGGTAACTCCAAAAGAGGCATGCCAAGAGCTAATCTTACACTGTTATGTCCAGCAAGACATCCTGTCACCATTGCCTCAGTATGCCCAGTAAACAAGCCAGACTTCTCTCCTGCACATAATAAATTATCTAAACCTATAACTTTCATTGTATTATCTCGTGGTGCCATTGACAAATATCTTACAGAATTAGCTTTTCCTCCAGAATAAGGGTCATCATAACGTGCTCTTTCTAAGCCCGGAATTTTTCTAAGTTTTTCTAATGGATAAAAAGGAGTCATGAGCTTTACATAACCAGTATCTAATAGTATAACATTTTCCGCGTATTCTGGCAATGCATATTGTTGACACACCTTCAAATTCAATTTTTCCATGTTAATATCTTCTTTAGGCACAGGCAATACTACTACTCCATCTCTTTCTAACTTTTCTCTTATCTCTTTGCTTAAAGATTCTTTATTTAATTTACATGAACCACTAAAAGCACCATAAACTTCATCTGCCCTCATTCCTAAAAGGTCTTCTACACCTGCCCTATAACTTATGCTAATTCGAGGGCCAAAAGAAGGACATCTTAAAATACACATAGCACATCCGTTTCCATATCTTAGGCAATTACCCATAGGTCCTGTAGAACCAGTAGTCTCTATAAAAACATCTCCATACTCTATAGTATCATCTGCTAAAACTATTCCTTTTATTCTTTTGCTGTTTTCCATTACCACATCTGTAGCCCTCGCCATCAATTTAATAGTAACACCTTTTTCAAGTAACGTCTCTCTAATCATTGGTTCCACCATTGTCACATCATACAGACTTGCATGAGCATGACCAGGGAATTTTACATTTATATGTCTTGCTGCCTTGTCTGTTATTTCAATAAGTTCATTTCCTCCTAAATATATAAGTTCTTCTGCAGCAGTATACCTCCCGTTATTTCTCATTATGCCTCCCACAAGTCCACATCCCAAAAGCATATCAGTCTTTTCTAAAAGCACTACTTCTGCTCCTGCTTTTCGAGCTGTTAAAGCAGCTGCACAACCAGCCCAACCTCCACCTATTACAACAACCTTAACCATGTAACATCTTCCTTTCCAAAGCTTTTCTAATATCCACTTGAACCTTACAGGTTCTTACTTTTTGGTCTCCTATCTGAACTTCACAACTACCACATATTCCTTCACCACAGCATATGGTATTATTGTTTGAAACCGCTAAATAGGCTTCTTGATTATATAAGTCCAAATAATTTAAAATATTCACATGCTGTTCATCAGAACCTCCACTATATACAACCGTTATCTCTTTATCTTTAATTAACTCCTTTAAAATTCTTTGTCCTTCCTCACTTAAAAGGTCTGCTTCAATTATCGTTATATTAAACTCTTTCAAATAGTCATTTATAAAATTCACTCCTACTTTTCCCTTGTCTACAATAGCAATAACTTTGTTTTTGTTGTTTATTAGTTTTGAAATAACAATTACCCCCGGAGCTTGTGCAATTCCTCTCAAAACAACTAAAGCCTTAGAATTGTGAGTTCCTTTAATATACCTATAACCTAAAAGTCCATTCCAATAAGGCCCTCTTAAATAGACCTCTTCTCCTTCCTCAGCTTTTTGAATCAATTTTGTCTTTGGACCGCTTACTTGTATAGCTATCTTGATTATTCCTTCAAGCTCGTCTGCATACATTACTGACATTGGAGTATCAAAAAAAGGTGGGCTTGAAATTCCTCTTAAAAAAACAAAAGAACCTGGTTCATTCAAATCTCGTGCCATCTTATTTGGTACTTTAAGAGTCAAAATTATAACTTCTTCGTTAATTTCTTCCCTTTTTAATACTTTAGAAAAAATCGTGCTGCGGGTAGCTTTAGCCTTGTATCCTGCCCAAACAAATTCCTGAAAAATACAAACTCCTCGCCAATTACAATCGCAAAAATTTTTCCCTTGAAGTTGTGAACATACTATGCACTCATTTAATTCAGCCAAATAGCAAGGGCAATAATCGGTACCTGCGTCAATGCATTCTAATCTATTTGCCAATTTATCTCACCTCCAATTTCACACTAATAAAATATTCTTTAAACTTAAAAACTATTACAAAACAAATAACCCTCTTGAGTTATACTCAAGAGGGATTTAGCACCTTTAACCAATTTTTTATTATCTTTTGAAAATTGTAACCAAAATCTTCTTGTTCCACCTTCTTTAAGGCTACACAATTAACATCACAAATTTTTTCTTCTCCTATTTTTACTGTCACATAACCTATTTTTTCACCTTTTTCAACAGGAGCTTTCACACTTTTGGGAAAATGAAATTCTAAATTCACATCCTGCTTCTCATCTTCTAATGCCGGAATGATACATTCTCTCTCACTTACAACCGATACACTATTTTCTTTTCCACCTTCTACTTTTATCTTCTTAATTAATTCCCCTTTTTCTAAAACTTTATAGGGTTTGTACTTTGAAAAAGCATAATCTAATATTTTCATGGAATCTTCCCACATAGGAGGACTATTTAAAACAACTGCAATAAATCTCCTTCCATCTCTTGTAGCAGAAGATACAAGACACCTACCTGCTTTATTAGTAAATCCAGTTTTTACCCCATCGGCTCCTTCGTATATCCATAAGAGCTTATTTTTATTCCTCAAATATCTATCCCATTCTTTCCCTTCCCAAGGAATTGTCTTTTCTTTTGTTGATACAATCTCTGCAAATTTAGGATATCTAAAAGCATACCTCGTTATTAAGGCTAAATCATAAGCGGTAGTATAATGGTCATCAATACCAATATCTAAACCAGAAGGTGTCACAAAATGTGTATTATATGCCCCTATTTCCCTTGCTTTTTGGTTCATAATTTCGATAAAATTTTCCACACTACCACCTATATGTTCTGCAATAGCTGTGGCAGCATCGTTCCCTGAGTTTAGCATAAGTCCATAAAGCAAGCTTTCCATATCAATTTTTTCTCCTGGCGAAAGCCAAATAGACGAACCTCCAACACTTGCAGCCCTCTTGCTGACAGTTACAATATCATTTAAATTACCTTTTTCTAAAGCCACCAATAAAGTCATTATTTTTGTGGTGCTTGCCATTGGCAGCTTTTCATGAGGATTTTTTTCATATAACACTCTCCCTGTCTCTTGGTCCATTACAATTGCTGCTTTAGCAGAGATAGAAGGATAGCTCTCAGCATACACTTTTACAGAAGACATAAAATACAGCAAAATAAAAAGATAAAGCACAAATTTTTTCATTTTATACATGTTATAGTTATAGTTTTTTACACCTCACTTATGATGCTTCTTTTCCACATCAATATTGACTTTGTCAATTTTTAGTTTAGTATATTTGGGCACCAAAAAAAAATTTGCCTTCGTTTAAAACACCTCATACTACTAAACTCTAGTGTTATAAATAGGAATATGAGGTGTTTTTATTTTACCCATAAACTAATTATCTTATACCTCTTTGGGAAAAAAGGAGCTGTACTTGTTATATTTTATATCTCTGCATAGCTGCTTTTTCTTTTGCTCAATGTATTCTTTTACTGTTGTCCCTTCAAGCTTTTGGTTTAGATTTTTTTATAGTCAACAATGATACAGTGATACTTTGTTCCTCCAAAATTTCCTTTAAAATTCATATATTATAAGCTATGTCACTCATGCTGTAACTTCTAAGCTGTATTATTATGTAGAAAGCTAATATATTTGTCATCTATGATATCGCGGCAAAAATTATTTTCCCAAGATAAGCCTACCTTCGCCGAAAATTAACAAGTTACTGTCTCGATCTTATCCCCTCAGTCTAGCTATCACCCATGCTGGGCGCACACAGAAAAGAGGCTATAAAAGCCTCTTTTTTACGAACTTGTACTTTACACAATTTTTTTAATTTTTTCTTTTTGCATGGTGTTGTTACCCTTTAACCTGATTTTAATTTCATCCCTTACCTTTCTGAACACGTCCAGCCTCTGTAAAGTATGGAGGCTCTCCTTGTCTCCTTCAACGGCCGGAATGAACCCTTTTGGAAAGGGGGCTGCCGAATAGCTCATGGAATAAGAAACCCTTTATAATTTCCTCTTCACGGGCGAAGAGCTGCTTTTCTTTTTTGGTAAGCACTATCGGTTCCTGCCCTACTTCCGCCTGTCTATGGGGCATATAGTTTTCCATTTCGCCCTCACCAATTAGTTCGGATTCGAATTCGTAATCTTCAAAACTAGATCCAGACTCTGTTTTAATATTCGATTCAAGGCCGTTATAGGGTTCGTCCGCTGCACTTACTCCTGCAATGGGTTCAGAAGCATATTCTGGCTTTTTCGGAAAGGCATCATTAAAGGATTTAATTTCTTCCCCCAATTGAGGTGTTCCTACTGGAATCTTCCGGGGTCTGCCGGGCTTTTGCTTCCTGCCCAGCAGCTTGCGCACCCAATTGGCTACTAAAAATACAAAAACGATCAAGGATAAAAGGTTATCAAAATCCACGAAGACTCACCGCCTTTATTCTTTTTCCTCCTGCTGCCTCTCCTGCCCCAGTTTTGAGAAGGATTCCCTCATCATGGTATCGGCTATAACGTTTCTCATGTTGTAATAGTCCATAACTCCGATCTTTCCGGTGCGCAGAGCTTCGGCCATAGCCTTGGGAACTTCGGCCTCCGCCTCGACCACCTTCGCCCTCATTTCCTGAACCATAGCTTTCATTTCCTGTTCTCTCGCCACGGCCATAGCCCTTCGCTCCTCGGCTTTGGCCTGGGCAATCCGCTTATCGGCTTCGGCCTGATCGATCTGAAGCCGCGCACCGATATTCCTTCCCACATCCACGTCAGCAATGTCTATTGATAAAATCTCAAAGGCGGTTCCGGCATCAAGACCCTTATTCAGCACAGTCCTTGAAATAGAGTCCGGGTTTTCCAGCACTTCTTTATGGCTATTGGATGAGCCCACGGTAGTAACAATACCCTCGCCCACACGGGCTATTATGGTCTCCTCACCGGCACCGCCCACCAACCGGTCGATATTAGCCCTCACGGTAACCCGTGCTTTTACCTTCACCTCGATGCCATCCTTGGCTACAGCAGCTACTACCGGAGTCTCGATGACCTTAGGGTTTACACTCATCTGAACGGCGTGCAGCACATCCCGCCCCGCCAGGTCTATGGCCGCCGCCCTCTCGAACTCCAAGGAGATGTTCGCCCTCTGGGCCGCTATCAAGGCATCTATGACCTTGTCCACATTACCCCCGGCCAGGTAATGGGCCTCAAGCTTGTTTATTTCCACATCCTGCCCTGCTTTGATGGCTTTGATCAGCGGTTTCACTATCTTATCCGGCGGAACGCGCCTTAATCTCATGCCTACGAGGGTAAAAATACCGATTTTAACTCCCGCCGCCAAGGCCGAGATCCAAAGACCCAGAGGTATGAAACTTAAAATAACCGATAAGAAAACGAAAATTAAACCGATTACTACCAGCAAAAATATGAATTCTGTCAAAATAAACCCCTCCTTTTATTTTAATGAATCCTGATCGACCACGATCCTGATGCCTTCGACCCTTACCACCCTTACCCTCTCGCCGGCTTCTATAAATTTTCCGTCGGACACCACGTCCAGTTTAATGCCGTCGAAATCAGCTATGCCGGCGGGTCTGAGCGGGGTAATCGTCACTCCCGTACGCCCTATCAATTCATGTCTTTCCTCAGTGGCGGAGTATCCCGAAGATTTATCCAGCCGCGAAAAGAGCACCAGCCGGTCGAAAAGCGGCGACCGGGCCAGCCTCCTGATGAGGAAGGCGAGGATGACCATGCTTACCACCATGGATATGGTGACTGTTATAAGACCCTGCTTCACGGTGGCCGAAGCCGTTACTATACCAGTGATTATACCTGTTATGCCCAGCAACCCGAAAACGCCAAACCCCGGCATCAGGGCTTCGACGGTGAGCAGGATCAGGCCGGCCAGAAAGAATATGACCGATTCCCAGCCGGCAAGTTCTGCTATCATGTGACCAGCGAAAAACAGCACCAGGGAGATTATACCGATAAGACCGGGTGCCCCGAAACCCGGGGTCAGGACTTCGGTGATAATCCCTATGAACCCAATAGTGAGGAACATCGGAGCCACAAAGGGGCTGGTCACGAAGCTGGCAATCCTCTCTGAAAAAAATGGCTTTACCTCTTTTACGTCCCTGTCACCGACTCCAAGGACGGTCAGGAGTTCCTTCCTGTCGGCGGCGATACCGTCGGCCAGTTTCAGTTCCAGAGCTTTTTTAGCGGTAAGGGAAAGAATTTTTCCCCTTTCCTTTAAACCCTCTATTTCCACATCGGCATCGGCCATAGCCGCAACAATCCTTGGGTCCCTTCCTCTTCTCTCCGCAGCACCTTCCAGCTTCGACCTCCAGTAGGATATGGTTTTCTCTTCTTTGGGTACCGTCTCCGCCGCGCCTATTGTGGAGCCGGGAGCCATGTATAGGTTTTCGCAGGAAATGGCAATCAGCACTCCCGCCGACGTGGCCTGGCTGTTGACATAGGCCGCCGTCGGCACGGGGGAGTTCAGAATGGTCTGACTTATCTCAACGGCGGCATCCACCAGCCCCCCGGGCGTATTTATTTCGAAAACCAAAAGGGCTGCTTCTGTTTCCTTTGCTTCTTCAACGGCCCTCTTTACAAATTTGGCCATGCCAGGGTCCACCGTGCCCCTTATTGGTACGAAAAGGACTTCTCCCTTTTCCTTCGGCAAACCTGAAACGTTTGTAAAAAGCGAAAAAAACAATAAAGCCGTAATTAGAAAAATAACAAAAGTTCCTACCCTGGATCTCACCGGACCACCCTCTATTGCTTAATTTTTGGTTAACAACTGACGTTTCTTCAAGCCCTTTATTGTTTTAATTATATCACAATTTAGAGCGGTTAAATATATCTATGAGTGAGTGCCTATTATAATATCTAGCGTTTTTACCCCCTGGTTTCGGATATAGTTTCTACAGTAGGACCGTACTCTCGATCTCCGCCGCAATAAGGATATAAAAAACATCTCGTTCTCCGTTTTCAGCTACTTCATTTTTATCTTCAGCTTCGGGATATTCATCTACGTTCCTGATTACTGCTTCATCTTCAGCTTCTTCAATTTCCCTGTTACCATTATTTACTGCATATCTACCTGCCCGTACAGAACCGGTTAAGTTCGGTTAAGTTCCTTTTCGGTAGCGGCTATCACCACCGAACCGGCCATATCACCCGTCACGTTGACCAAGGTCCTGCCCATGTCCAGGATGCGGTCTATTCCCGCTATGAGTGCTATGCTCCCCAGAGGCAGACCCACCGTCTGCAGTATCGCTGGGAGGAAAAAGATGCTCACGCCGGGGACTCCGGCAGTCCCTATGGAAAACATAGTGGCGGTCAGTAGTACTGCCAACTGTTGCGAAAGCGAGAGCTCGACGCCGTAAAGCTGGGCGGTGAACAGAACGGAGATCCCCAGGTGAAGGGCGGTACCGTCCATGTTAATAGTGGCACCCAGCGGCAACACAAAACTGCAGATGGACTTTGAAACGCCCAGCTTCTTTTCCGTCACCTCCATGGTGACCGGCAGGGTCCCCGAACTGCTGCTGGTGGTGTAGGCCGTCAGCATCGCCGGTGCGGCGCTTTTAAAGAATTTGACAGGGTTCATCCTGGTAAATATCCAGACCAGAGCGGAGTATACCATAAAGAGTTGGATGGCAAAACCCAGGTAGCCCGTTATTATTAGCTTCCCCAGAGGAAGGAGTAGCGATGGACCGTGATCGGCAACTACGGGTACAATAAGTGCAAAAACGCCTATGGGTGCGTAGTACTCCATGATTATCCAGACTATTTTATAACTGATCTCAGCTAGGCTGTTGAAGAAGTCTAGGACCGGTTTGCCCTTTTCACCGACTAAGGTAATGGCTATTCCCAAGAAGATGGCAAACACTATGATCTGGAGCATATTGCCTTCGGCCATTGCCTTTACCGGGTTTGACGGGACGAGATCCGCAGGAGTTATCAAAGGAGGCTCTCCTTTGATCTCCACTTCCTCCACAGGCAGCGTTATACCCGTGCCGGGCTTAATGATATTGGCCAGAATGATGCCAATGGTTATGGCAAGGGCGGTGGTGAGGAGGTAATATGCAATAGTCTTGGCTCCTATTCTACCCAATTTCTTAACATCGCCGAGGCTGGCCGTTCCCACTATCAGCGAGGAAAGGACCAGCGGCACTACCATCATTCTGATGAGGTTGAGGAACAGCTCTCCAAAGGGTTTAATGTAAGTACTGGCCACATCGGGAGCCGGTGTAAGTAAAAGGCCGACAAAGACACCGACAATTAGAGCGATAAAGATTTTGGTTGCGATGCCAAACTTCACTTTCACCAGTTAACCCCCATTTCATTTTTGTATCGTCACAATAAAGTTAGTTAAAATTCTACCTCCTCCCAAACCCTTTTTACACATTATACCAGGCACTACTATACATTGTCAATGATAAATTATTAAACGATGGTGTCAAGATACGTAGGATAATTTTTAACGACAACCCCTGAAATATCTTAAATCAACGCTTTCCTGTTATGCTTGTTTTTCTTATTAGGGCATGAACCTTTACTGAGTGGGAAGGCTCTTATGGTATCTCTTCCATGTTTTTATTTGTCTTGCAGAAGATTTTGTTTAAAAATATGCTGTACACAACAAAAAATACGTGAGACGGTTAAATTTCTCGTACAGAAATATAACACAAGAAATCCTTTTGAACTTATTGATTACCTCAGATTTTATCTTATCTATGTGGAATTTAATGATAACTCAAAGCAAGGCATGTTTTTTAAAAATACAAAAGGAATGCTTTATACACAAAAAAGTGGGGTTTCCCACTTTTTAAATATCAACATTGTTATTTATTATTGGATTTTGTGTCTTTTTTGTCGACTTACTTTTATTGAACAAGTTTTGTATTTCTTCTATCAATTTAGGCGTCAAGTCTATTATTCTCTCTAACATAGCACTTTGAGTAACTGGCAAGAGTCTGATTTGCCCTTGTCCAACCACCATAAAGGCAACAGGTTGTACAGAAACCCCTGCACCACTGCCACCTGCAAATGGCATGCTTTGAGATGAATCTTGTTCTGTACCTTTTTTATCATTCTTTGGCAAGTTAATTTCACCGCCTCCAGCGACAAAGCCAAAGGTCACACGGGAAATAGGGATTATTATCGTTCCATCAGGAGTTTCTACAGCATCTCCTACTATTGTATTGACATCTATCATGTCTTTTAAGCTTTCCATAGTCGTTTTCATCAATGCATCGATTGGGTGGTCACTCATTTATTTTCACCTCCCCTTTAAACTACCCAAAAACTCCAAAAACTTTATTCCATTAATAATAATATTACCACAGGTTATTTTAAATATGCAAATTAAATTTCCCTCTAACTTATTTTGACCATAGCAAGGCGTGATATAAAGCTCTGGTGCAGTAGTAAAGGTAGCGTTATTATATATCGGCATAAGAGCTGTATATATTACGCCCCATAAAGAACCGCTCAATATAGCAGTCCAAGCTGCATCTTCTAAGCCAATTTTTACATTTAAATAAAATTTATAAACAACAGTATCTTTTAACACATCTCTTAAAAGTTCTATAATCTTAAAAAAATCTTTATACTCTATATCTAAAGCTGAAAATTTTCCCTCTTTTTTAGTTCTCTCTAATTTTTTTGCTCCTGTACTTTTAAGTATCTTGACACCTAAAACTTTAAAATACAATTCCTCTTTTTCGGGCTCTTTCTGTAATTTAAAGGTCAAAAAATTTACAAAAAATATATTAGTTACTATTTCCAGGGAAATATTTTTCTCCTCTTTATTCGCTTTTATTTTAATTTTAAGAGGTAAAAAATACAGTAAAATCAAAAAAATAAGGATTATAAAAACAACAGACAAATATTTCATCATTTCACCTCATATCACGCTGTTTATAAGCCTTTTCTAAGCAAGATTTGGGTCTTTATTATAGTTTTGGTAAAAAAATTGATAGTTATTAAAAACTGCCTATATTGTATTTTTATCCATATAAAGAAAATATAGTATCTTGATATATGATAACCTCTTTTTAAAAAAATAGCAAGTACAATTGTAAAAAACTTCTATGTAAAATTGTACTTATAATAATATAAATATAGCAGGTAACTCTTTATAAAAGAGCACCTGCTTTTTTTAACATTTCATTTTATTTAAAAAGGGATGCCAACCAATCGAAAAAGCTTTTTATAGCGTCTAAAATTGCTTTTAATATACCTTTGTTCTCTTCTACTGTCTTCTTTATTTTATCAACATCTACCCCTATTTTCTCTAATTGCTTTTTTATCATTTCAACATTTAGATTGAGTTGATTTATCTTTTTCATAAGTTGTACAATCTGAGATATCTGCTCATCAGTTAGTTTAATGTTAAGCTGTTTAGCAATATCCCTTATAACATTTGCAATCTCATTTTCATCTGCAAGTTTTTTTGCAATTACTTCTTCTTTAACCTTTTGAATAAGTTCAGCTGCTTTATCTTTTCCTATCTTTTCCCCTAAAGTACCTGTTATAACCAATTCTTCATTAGCTGTCTTTTTTGCCTCGTCACTTAATTTTTCCCCTGTTGCTTCTTCAAATGCCTTCATTATCCCTGTAAGAGCTGCCGTGCCTGATACATCAAAGGGAGCAGCTACTACCACCTTTGCATCTTTAATGCCTGCTGTCACCATTGCATTGGCATACATCTCTTTAGAGACCCAGCTTATGTTGTGAGTATCAACCATAATTCCTTCTCCCTGTGGGAGAAGTTTCACATACACTGAAGAAATGGCTCTGCTACCTATCTGTTTATCAGGTACCAATCCCTTTAAATATTTTCTTTCTTCCTCATTTGTAACCTTGATAACTTTAGTCGTGTTTGGATTGACCCCAAAATATTCCATCATTTCTTCCTGTTGTTTAGGAGTAAGGTCTGCACCTAAACTTACTATCTCTTTTTCATTTGCAAAGGCAAAAGTGGTTGAAAGAAATGTAAAAGTAAGCCCTATTAAAATTAAAAGTAAAGACACTATGCTTCTTTTCATACATTAAAACCTCCTCCTTTTTTAAGGTGTGATTTCGATTTGCGGCAATTCTTTTAAAGATTTAATTCCAAAATACTTTAAAAAGTCTTCTGTAGTAGTGTACAGTATTGGCCTACCAGCAGATAAAGCCCTTCCACTTTCCTTGATCAAATTATACTCCAGCAAAGTATTTATAGCTTTATCGCTTTTTACCCCCCTTATTCTTTCAATTTCTGCCCTCGTAATAGGTTGATTATAAGCTATTATAGCCAAAACCTCTAATGCTGCTTGAGAAAGTCCTTGTTTTATTTCTAATCCCAAAGCTTGTCTAACTATTTCTCCATAATTATCATTTGTACACATTTGAACTTTATCTTCAAAAAATATAATATCTAAACCGCGATTTTCTCGGTCGTAATATTCTTTTAATTTATTTACAACATCTACTATTTCCTCTTGAGAAAGTCCTACCACTTCGCATAGGGTTCTTAATTTTACTGGTCCCCCTGCTGCGAACAATATAGCTTCTATTTTTCCTTCATTGCTCATTTTTTTCTCCTCTCCCAAAGGATTTAATAAGTATATCCCCATAAGTAGTCTTTTGTTCTGCTATAATTTTATTTAATCTCACTAACTCTAAAACAGCAATAAAAGATACAATAATTTCTCCTTTTGCCCGACTTTTCTTAATAAATTCACTAAACCAAAGGACAGTTTTTTTTACCAATTTCACTAATAACTCTTTAATCTTACTCTCTACAGTATATTCATCTTTTTTTATTTCTATTTCATCTTCTTTGGCATTATTTTTTGAAATAACTTTAAGATACGCCTTATATATATCTTCACTAGAGTAGTTAAAAGCAATTTTTTTATCTATGTATTTTACTTCAGGCTCTTCTCTAAAAAAACGAGAACCAATTTTGCACATTTCTTTAAAAGTCTGGGCAATAATTTTATATTTCTTGTACTCAATCAATTTAGTTACCAATTCTTCTCTTGGGTCTACTTCTTCCATTTCCAATTGTTGTCCCTCAAACTTCTGTTTGGGAAGTAACATTTTAGATTTAATTTCTAATAAAGTAGCTGCCATTACAATAAATTCTGATGCCACATTTAAATCCATTTCCTGCAAAGTTTTAATATATTCCATATATTGATCTAAAATAACTGAAATCGGGATATCCATCAAATCAATTTCATTTTTTTCTATAAGGTGAAAAAGTAAATCAAAAGGTCCTTCAAACACTTCTAATTTTACGTTGTACATCTTCACACCCCAAAAGGCTTTAAAATAAGAGTTATAAAAGAGTCCAAAGCATTCATAAGAGGCCCCATAATTTGTCCTATAACCCCAGTGAAAACAAGAAGGAGCAAAATAACCTGCCCATACATTTCATATTGAGAAATCATATAAGCTTCTCTTGGGGGTAATAAACTCCACAATACTTTTGAACCATCCAAAGGCGGCACAGGTATTATATTGAAAACAGCAAAAACTAAATTGTAAATGTACAATAGATATAAAAGTGGATACAATATTGGGACATCTTTAAATGCTATCATCAATATTCGAGAAACGATAGCCAACAAGACGTTGGAAAGAGGGCCTGCTAAAGATACAAGCAATACACCTTTTTTTCTATCTCTAAAATATAAAGGATTAATAGGAACAGGTTTCGCCCACCCAAACCTTAAAAGCCAAAGCATTAAAAGACCAATGGGGTCAATATGAGCCAACGGATTTAATGTAAGCCTACCACTTTGCCTTGGAGTAGGGTCCCCCAATTTATCTGCCACATAACCATGACTAAATTCGTGGAAACTCATCGCAATAAGAAGTGCAGGTATTCTATATAAAAAATCTATAAAATCTATCAAATTTATTCTCCTTTCTTTAATTTTTCTATCAGTTTTTTCAAAAATGCAATTTCTTCATCTCTTGTAGCAATAATTCCATTAATTTTCGCCTCAAACACATTATCCATTAATTCCCCATATAAAGAACCGGGAGGAAGTCCTAAATTTTCTATGTCTTTTCCCTTTACAGTCAATTTACCTTTTATAATTTTTTCGGCTTTTTCTCCTTCCATTACTTCAATAGCTCTTAAAACTTCCTCTTTTGTTTCTTCTATAGTTTCTCTTATTTTTCTGATATTTTTATTTTGGCAATTGAGTTGCTCTCTTAAAAAAACCAAGTCTTTTAAAGCTTTGAGATAAATTTTATTTACTCGCAACCTCTTTTCAATTTTATTAATATCACTCTCTTTTAGGTAGTAAAAAAGCACTAAAAATCTGTATAATTCAACTTCTAAATTTACATCTACTGTATCGAGATTTTGAGTATTAAGTGTAATTCCATCAAAAATAACTTTATCAATACCGTAAGAAATAAGTTTTTCAATCATTTCTTTGACTTTACTTTCTTTCAAAATTAAAAAGATCTCATTCCTTATTCTATCAGCAGACAAAAGTCTAATATTTTCTATTGATTCCTTCATCAAATTGTGTGTCTTTTCTTCAATCTCAAAAGAATATCTAGTAGCATATCTTATAGCTCTAAATATTCTGGTGGGGTCATCAATAAAACTTTTAGGATGAAGGACTCTAATGAAACCCTTTTTTAAGTCCTCTAATCCATTAAAATAATCCAAAATCTTCTCTTCTATTACATCATAAGCCAAAGTGTTTATAGTAAAATCTCTTCTTGCCATGTCATCGTATATATTTGAAAATTCGATTGTTGGCAGTGCAGCAGGACGTTCATAATATTCTTTACGAGCAGATATAACATCAATAGAAATACTGTCATAACTTAAGGTAGCAGTCCTAAAAGCTTCATACACTACAATATCACCTTTTAAATAAGAAAGCAATATATAAGCAAACTCAATACCGTCTCCTTCCACTACTACATCAATATCAAGGTTTTTAACCCCTAATAAAAAGTCTCTTACAACTCCACCTACAATATAAGATTTAACTTTTGTTTTTAAAGAAATTTCTTTCAGCAGTTTAATTAAATCTATTTCATTAACCTCTATACGCAAAAAATCACCCTTTTACCAACAAAATAATTCCTTGCTTTTTATATTATACCATAGGATAATATAAAAAAATAAGTATAAGTTAAAATTCATTAACCTATACTTATTTCTTAGTCCTTGGATTAAAGATTAAAGAAAAAATGTATCCAAAAAATACTGCAGCAGAAATTCCTCCAGCAGTAGCTGTCAATCCTCCTGTAAAAACTCCAATTAATCCATCTTTCTCAACAGCTTTTATTACACCTTGGGCAAGAGAATTTCCAAAGCCCAAAAGAGGTATTGTAGCTCCTGCACCACCTATATCTATCAATTTTTTATAAACTCCAAGACCCCCAAGTATTGCTCCTAATGTCACATATGTTACTAATATTCTTGCAGGAGTCAATTTAGTCTTATCAATCAAAATTTGTGCAATAGCACAAATCAAACCTCCCATTAAAAACGCTTTTATATAATCCATATTGACCTCCTTATAATGTTGTCGATATTGTAATAGCATGGGCAATCCCAGGAATAGATTCCCCTTGCTGGCTACTGGTAGGAGATAAAAGAGCTCCCGTCGCCATAAATAAAACTTTTTTATAGACTCCATTTTGTATTTGAGATAACAGCCATCCATTCAAAACTACTGCAGAACAAGCCGCACCGCTGCCACCAGAATGGACGTCTTGTGATTCATCAAAAATTTCTATTCCACAATCTTTATACTTGCTTTCTATGTCATACCCCTCTTTATACAACAACTCTAAAAGTATGTCTCTTCCTACTCTTCCCATGTCTCCTGTCATAATAAGGTCATAGTCTTCTATTGTAAAACCTGTATCTTTAAAATGAGTGATAATTGTATCTGCTGCAGCAGGTGCCATTGCCGCTCCCATGTTATTGGCATCCTTCATCCCCAAATCTACAACTTTGCCAGTAGTAGCATGGGTAATATAAGGGCCTTCTCCTGTGGAGGCTAAAATTGTAGCTCCTGCACCTGTCACCGTCCACTGTGAAGTAAAAGGCCTTTGAATGCCTTGTTCTAAAGGATATCTAAACTGTCTTTCTGCAGTAGAAAAATGGCTGGAAGTTGCCGCTATTATATAGTCAGCATAGCCTCCATCAATAAGCATAGCCCCTAAAGTCAATCCCTCTGTCATAGTAGAACAAGCACCATACAATCCGAAATGTGGCACATTCAATTGTCGCGCAGCAAAATTTGCACTTATAATTTGATTTAACAAATCACCACCTAGCAGGTAATCAATGTCTGAAATTTTAAGGTTTGCCTTTTTTAATACTAAATTTACAGCATCTTGAAACATTTTTGACTCTGCTTTTTCCCAACTTTTTTCTCCATATGTATCGTCTACTAAAATCATATCAAAATAATCTCTTAAAGGTCCTTCTCCTTCTTTAGGTCCTACAATAGTGCCTCCAGCTATTATAGAAGGAGGATTTTTAAACTTAACTGTCTGTGTGCCTAATTTTTTTTCTGCCATATCTAACTTCCCCTTTTACTTCAAAAAATAATATATCAAACCTATAATAATTGAAGTACTGACACCATATACAATAACAGGTCCTGCAATTGTAAACATCTTTGCTGCCGCCCCAAAAACAAAACCTTCCCTTTTAAACTCCATTGCCGGTGACACAATAGAATTTGCAAAACCTGTTATTGGCACTATAGAACCTGCCCCTGCAAACTTCCCTATATCGTCATAGACCCCAATTCCAGTTAAAAAAGCCCCAAGAAATACCATAGTAATTGATACAAGAGTATTGGCATCTTGCATAGAATAACCTCTTGATAGGTAAAAATTTAAAAAGAACTGCCCTATGTCGCTTATCAATCCTCCTACTACAAAAGCCATCACTACGTTTTTAAGCAAAGCAGGTTTAGGCTCATATTTCTGTGCTATGTTTTTATATTCTTGCTCTTTTTTTACATCTCTTTCCATTAATTTCACCCTTTCTTATGACAAGAGCACCATAGACGGTGCTCATTTATTTTCAATCTAATTCTTTATCTGCTCTATAAGCTATTTGTATATTAGCTTTATATTCTACTATTTTGCCATTTTTTACATTAGCTGTTTGGTTGACAACTTCAATTCCTGATATATTGTCAATAGACTTAGCTGCTTCTTCTACAGCTTTGTGTATTGCATCTTCCCAGCTCACTGTTGAATCTCCTACTACATTTAAAACTTTAACAACTGCCATACTTTTTCCTCCTCCCTTATATACCAAATCAGCACTGTCAGGTATTTTTTTATTGGTTTTATGCATATAAAAATAGCTAACAGCAAAAATTAGCAATATTGCCACGATTATAATTAACATCTTTTTCATTTTCATTTCACCAGCCATTATTAGTATGTGAAGATAAGCAAAATTAATTCAAAAAAAGTGTAGTATTTGTGTTAAAATACTACACTTCTTCCAATTCTTTTCTTAGTTTTTGTAAAACTTTTTTCTCAATTCTAGATACTTGCACTTGGGAAATTCCTAAAACACTTGCCACCTCCATCTGCGTCATATCCTTGAAATATCTCAAAAATATTATTTGTTTTTCTCGTGGTTTAAGTTTATTTATAACCATCTGTAAAGCTAATTTATCGTCTATATCAACTTCTTTTTCCTCTTCACTCACCATTTCAATTAAAAGCCTGTCATCTTCGTCATGAGTTGCGTTGTCATATAATGACTCAGCAGTAGCAGCCGATTCAAAAGCCATAGCAATTTCTTCAGGACTTACATTTAATCTTTCAGCAATTTCATTAATAGTTGGCTCTCTATTTAATTCATTGCTTAAAATCTCTTTAACATAAAAAGCTTTTGTAGAAAGCTCCTTTAAAGAACGACTCACTTTTATTAATCCATCATCTCTTAGAAATCTCTTAATTTCTCCCATTATTATAGGTACTGCATAGGTTGACAATTTTACATTGTAAGACTCATCAAATTTTTGAATTGCCTTTACAAAACCTATACAACCTATTTGATACAAATCCTCCAATTCATACCCTCTATTAGAAAACTTTTTAACAATACTCCAAATAAGGCCACTATTTTCTAAAATTAATTTTTCCAAGCTTTCTTTATCATTTTTTTGTGCCGCTCTTATCAATTCCAAATTCTCATCACTTTTTTCAAAATTTCCTTCTTTCATAAAGTCACCTCATTTATCAGACCTTATATACTTTGTCATTCGGACAAGAGTTCCCTTTCCTGGAGTTGATTCAACTTCTAATTCATCCATAAAGGTCTGCATGACAGTAAAACCCATTCCTGCTCGCTCTTCTTCTAAGCGACTAGTAAAAAGAGGTTGCATAGCTTTCTCAATATCGTCAATCCCTTTTCCCTCATCTATGACTTCAATTGTTATTTTGTTACCTGAAATAAAAGCTTTAATAGTAATGATGCCGATTTTATTCTCATATCCGTGAATTATGCAGTTAGTAACTGCTTCTGAAACAGCAGTTTTTATATCTGCAATTTCCTCAATTGTCGGATCTAGTTGAGCAGCAAAAGCTGCAACAACAGTCCTTGCAAAAGACTCATTTTGCGACTTACTTAAAAATTTTAACTCCATCATGTTTGTGTATTCCATGATAATCCCCCTTCTATATTTCCTTTAAGGCTTCTTCAATGTCATTATAACATTTAATTATACGCAACAATCCAGAAACTTCAATAATTTTATGTAATTGCTTATTGGCATTTACTATAGCTACCTTACCATTATTCTCTTTGATTTTTTTATATCTTCCTATTATAACGCCAATTCCTGAACTATCCATAAAATTTACATTTTTAAAATCAAAAATTAAATTTTTACACGACTTTTTTTCATACTCGTCATCAATAACACTTTTTATGCTCTCCGCCACATGATGGTCTAACTCACCTTCAATTTTTACTATCAAGGTATCCTCTTTTTTTGCAAATTTTACTCTCATTTTATCAACCTCCCCCTATTATATTCGATGTAAATTTTAAAATTCCTCCTTTTTTACAATATTTTTCTAAAAAATGTAAAGAGCACTAAACGACTGTTTAGTGCTTTAAATAAATCACTGATATTTTAGCCATCCAATAAAAACTTTATTGAGATTTTCAAAAAAGTTCGCTTTTTCTACTATTTCCTGAGGATATATGTTAAATGTCTTTATAATCTTGCCATCCTGTGTTATTTTTACAGTGCCTATTGGGACCTCTTTGGCCAGAGGAGCTAATACAGCATTCTTTAGCTCCACCTCTGTTTTTATATTTTTACCTTCTCCTTTTTTAATCAGTATATACTCATCATCGCGGCACACAACACTAACAGCCTGCTTTTTTCCTTTAAAAACTTTGACATTGCCAAAACTTTGCCCCTTTGAAGCTACTTTTACACTTTCATAATTAGCAAATCCGTAATCTAATAACTTAGCCGCTTCACTAAACCTCGTCTCAGAATCAGGTGCTCCAAATACCACCGCTATTAGCCTTGTATCTCCCCTTTTAGCTGTTGCTGCCATACAATAAAGTGCTTCCGAAGTAGATCCTGTTTTAATACCATCTGCTCCTTTATAGCGCCATAATAATTTATTAGTATTTATGAGACTAAATTTCCCATTTCTTAAAGAATCTAATTTATTGGTTAAATATTTAAATATGCTCTCGTGCTTTACTAATTCCCTTGAAATCATTGCAATATCATATACGCTCGTCAAGTGCCCTTCCTCAGGTAATCCAGTTGCATTTTTAAAAGTAGTATTTTTTGCTCCCAATTCTTTAGCCCTTTTATTCATCATTTCAACAAAATTTTCCTCTGTACCCGCAATATACTCAGCTAAAGCAACAGAAGCATCGTTTGCCGAATTCATCGCTATAGCCTTCATTAAATCATCTACTGTCATTTCCTCTCCTACTTCTAAATATATTTGTGTACCTCCCATATCAAAGGCATGTTTACTTGTAACAACTTTATCTGTTATTTTAATTTTACCAGAATCTATTGCTTCAATCGCCAGTAAAAGAGTCATTACTTTGGTAACACTGGCAGGCGGTAAGGGCTTATGGCTATCTTTTTCATAAAGAATCTGTCCCGTATTAGCCTCCATCAAAATAGCAGATTTTGACTTTAAATTTAAAGTATCAGCATATACTGTGCCATTTAAGACAAAAGAAATAGCTAGTATCAAACTCACTAATAATGTTAAAAGCCTTTTAAACATAAAATCACCCTCCTCATCACTATTTATTTTGCGCTGGAGGGTGAATATTATACTTTTTATATTTTTAAGCACGAGGGTGAAATTTATTATAAACTTCTTTTATTTTTGATTTTGAAATTAAAGAAAGTAAATTTGTATTTAAATCCGTTTGATAACCTAACATTTCTTGAACAGCTCGAATATCTGCACCATTTTGAAGCATATGCTGCGCAAAAGATTGTCTTAGTGTATTTGGAGTAACAGAAAAGCCAGGATTAATTTTATCAGTGTATTCTCTTATTATTTTCCAACAGCCTTGTCTTGTAAGTTTTTCCCCTCGCAAATTTAAAAAAAGAGTATTTTCTCCATTTTTTGCTTTTCTTGCTTTTTCAATGTAATTTTTTAAGGCATCAATTGCATGAGAGCCTATTGGAATAACTCTCTCTTTATTAGAACGAATAACTACATAGCCATAAGAGAGATTCACATCTTCTAATTTTAAAGAAATAACTTCGGAGACTTTAAGTCCTGTAGCATAAAGTAATTCAATAAGAGCTTTATCTCTAAGTCCTTTTTCATCATCCCCAAAATCTATTGAAAGTAGCATATCTACCTGTTCAACTGTTAAAGTAGCAGGCGGCTTTTTTTCTACTTTCGGGGTAATAATCATGTATGTTGGGTCTTCTTCTATTTTCTTTTTCATAAATAAATAATGATAAAAGGCTTTAAGAGAAGAAAGATTTCGAGAAACAGTTGCTTGTGATTTTCCTTTTTTCTTCAAGTAATAAAGATAATTTAATATTGTCGATTTTTTGACATTATAATATTCAACTCCGATTTCTTCAAGATAATTTAAAAATTGGTTTATGTCTCTGTTATAAGATTCAAGAGTGTTTTTTGACAGTTTTTTGTTCTTTTTTAAAAAATCCAAAAACTCCCCAACCACATTATTTAACATATTCTTTACCCCTACAATTCTTGAATTTTTATAATAAATCCATTTAATTATAAATATTCAACATAAATCGTCATTTTCCTTCTTTTATGGTGAAAAAATCGGCAAAAGTAATATGTAAGGTGAAAGATAAGATTCTATCAAGCAGCCTATTAATATAACTAAAAACCCTGCATATACCATAAAAGTATAAGAAACAAATTGTGATACTAACTCTTCAAAATAAAATTTACGATTTTTTAAAAGATATAAAGAAAAATTAATAGCCGTTACAGATATAAACAAGATTCCTAATAAGATAAAAACATTTTGAGGCAAAATTCCCATCAATACGAGTAGTATCCCTTTTGTTTTAAATTCTTTTATCAAAATTCCAATAGAAAATCCTAAAATAAAACCTCTTACCCCAACAAGCAAAAATATAAAAGGAATCCCTATAATTGTAGCCCCTAAAATCCATAAAGCAAAAACAGTGACAAGATTATTTAAAAGCGACTGTTTAAAAATTTGAGAAGAATTCAAGTCTACAGATTTTGCAATTTGGTAAAATTTTGAAATATACCCTATTATTTGTTCCATCTGTATGTCAGTAATGTTATTAACAGTAAAAGATCCCGCTGCTATTCCTATCATTAAAGACATTACAGCTAACACATACAGCAAAAAATTATTTTTAATATGCAGATGAAGGTTTCCTTTTAAAAACTTCAAGAATATTGCCCCCTATTTTTATAAAGCTAATTTAAATTTATGAGTCAAAAGGGGACAATATTCCTTTAAGTTATAGTAACTTTCCCGTATATTCCCCCTCCTCCCGCTGAAACCTCCAATTTTCCTTCTCTTGCCTTTAAAATATTTAGGGCATTAGAAGTTCCCACTACTTTTTCCAATTCTTCATAAGCTGCTTCATGCAAAGCATACAATTCACTTCCAAAGTAATTCACCAATTTTTCGATAGTCTTTCGTCCAATATTAGGAATAAATTCTAATGGAATTTGATAGACATATAAAGGTCTAAAAAGAGGATGTTTTGTATCATAATCTTTAATTTCCTCTATTCTGTCCTTCACACCTAAAACTATATTTGAACTTCCACATTTTAAGCACTTTTTTACAGGAGGTTCTTCCTTCGCAATATAGCCACAATCCAAGCAAAAAGTTCTGTGGTATTTCCCTAACTTAGGATTTAAGCCATAATTTTTTACAATTTCTCTTCCCTTTTCTCTTTTTATAGCCAACAAAATCTCCTCAAAATTTGCCTCTTTTATATCAAAAACATTAAACTCTCTGCCTATTTTTTCTAAAGAATGGGCATCTGAATTGGAAAGAAAAGTTTTATTTTGTAACTCCTCAATCTGATCAGCCATATCAGAGTCTGCACTAAGGCCCAACTCTACTCCATAAATATATTGATAAAAATCTTTAAAGACATATTTAAGCCTATCAGTAGAACTGCCATAGTAACTTTTAAAGGGAGTGAAAACATGGGCGGGAATCACAACCCCGCTGTATTTTTCTGCGATTTCAACAACCTGTACACTTGTAAGATTTACTCGTTGAGAGCTTAGATTTATATTTTTAATGTATTTAGAAATTTCTTGAGAAAACAAAGAAATACTCTCAATATCTCTAAAATAACATGTTAAATGAGGAGAACCCTTTTCCTCTTTGCCAATTTCTATTTCACTGCCTAAAATCAAAGTAACTTTATTTTTATACCTAAACCCTCCTTCTTCAAGGGAGAATAATATTCCTTCTTGTATATATTCTTTTAGCTCCTCCAAAATAAGCGGAGAAGCACCATCTACAATGCCAACTATGTCAATTCCCTTTAATATACTTTTTTCTAATATATTTAAAACAGTTAAATTTTTTGAGGCCGCAATTTTTACAGGAGCTCCTTTTATACTCCTTGCAACATGAACATGCAAATCTCCGTAAAATCTCATAAGCTACTCCTCATTTTTAAATAATATAAAATTCCAATTATCGTTTTAGAATCTTTTATTTGATTTTGTAAAATCATTTCCCACAATTCCTCTGGAGTATATTCATATACTTCTAAAAATTCATCCTCATCAGGTTGAGCAGTGTATTTTTTTAAATCTTTTGCAAAATACAAATACATTTTTTCATTAGAAAAACCGGGAGTAGTATAAAAAGTAATCAACTGCTTTATAAAACCTGCTTCATAACCTGTCTCTTCTAATAACTCTCTTTTAGCACAAATCAAAGGGTCTTCACCCTTTTCTAATTTTCCTGCAGGTATTTCTAATAAAGACTCCTCTGCAGGTTTTCTATACTGTTTGACTAATAAAATCTTTCCTTCTTCATTAACTGCTACTATGGATACACCGCCAGGATGCTCAACTATTTCTCGCGTAGTAACTTTTCCATTAGGCAGTTTTACCTCATCTACTCTTAAATTTATTATTTTCCCTTCAAAAATCTTGTTGGTGTTAACTGTAACTTCTTTTTGTTCCAAAATTCATCTTCCTTTCTATGTATAATTTTAGCAATAAATATATACTATAGAAATGAGGTGAGAAAAATGATTATAGTGGGAAACACTCTTTATTATGCTGGAAAATTTTCCACACTATTATTTTTATTAAAGAAACTAAATAAAAAATACAAAACTTTAGGAGAAGTAATCAAATCAGTTTCGCACTAATTTAGACGACACATAAAGGGCTGCAGCTCCACAAGCATTAAAAAAGTCTGGCTCACTTTCATAATTTCTTCCCATTGTTGTCAATTTAAGCCCAGATTCTTCTATATATCTTTTAGTAATGGAAGACTCCACAAATTCTATTGTAAATCGCGAAAATACTGGATTCGAAATTATTTGTTCTTTTATTATCTTCTCTTTTTCTCTTTCCATTGTAGGAAAAGTCAAAACACAGGAACTGTTACACAGCTCTAAAACAGTTATAGTATGGTGACTAATCCCTTGATGTCTCTGCCTTTTATCATTAAACCCAATTCTTGGGATAAGTACAGGCTTACCTCCTAATTTATTTGTAGCATCTATTATATGGGCTTGTTCTACCCCTGAAAACCCATATTTGGTGCCTGTGCCTACTATTCCCGGTCCCATCGCTACTATAACAACATCTGTTTTTAACACTTCCTTTGCACCTATCAAAGCAGTATAAATATTTACACACTCATAATCTCCTCCAAAAGCATGTCCAATTGTAACTGTTTTATCTATTATTCCCCTCTTTTTAAGCTCAAAAACTGTATTGCTGAAACTAATAGGCAGACACCCTCCATCTGTCATCACATATGTAATTTTAAGGTCAGGATTTGTACTTTTTAGCGCTAAGGCTACAGGGGCTACCATGCTGTGAAGTTCTCCAACTATTACAGGTAAATCTTCTAAACTTTTAAACTCTTCAAAAGCAGTATGATAAGGACTGTTTTG
>Ga0208154_10054_pt1 | contig 37381 bp, 43 predicted proteins | sample Wag4S2014_11_5_FD_187354 | JGI IMG/M metagenome (GOLD analysis project Ga0208154, IMG submission 187354) | Deep subsurface shale carbon reservoir microbial communities from Ohio, USA - Utica-2 Time Series 2014_11_5 (SPAdes) (version 2) ...
TGTGGTAACACAGCGACGAAGACTTATTCCTTGAGACGGGGCAACGACTGACGGAAAGCTGTATACGGGAGAACCGTACGTGCAGTTTGACGAGGGGTCCCAGCTGAAAGGCTGGTCCTACTCTATTTACAGCGGATTGATCATTTATATAAGCAGGAAAAATTATACTGGCAAAGAACTATGATAATAGTTGTTTTAATTATTCTTTGTTTTAAGTATTTTAACCTAAGTGTGGGGTGGGAGTATGAAAATAAAAAGTTTAGCTGCTGAGAATTTTAGATTGTTATCTAAGAAAAATAAAAATAAAATTTTTTTAGATGAGGATTTTACTTTAATGGTAGGAAGAAATAATACTGGTAAGACAAGTTTTATTGAATTGGTGGACAAATTCTTAGCAGATAATATTTCTTTTGAGTTTGCTGATTTTTCTATTTCATCTTATAAAAATTTTGAAGAAGCATATGAAATATTTAAGGAGTATATTGAATTATCTGCAGAAGAAAATGAAGAAAACGCTGAGGAAGTAAGTAAATTAAGAAATGACTTAGAAAATGAATTACCTTCTATAAGCTTAGAAATCACTATTGAATATAAAGACGATGATGATACTTCTCATCTGCAGCCATTTTTAACTCAACTAAAGTCAGATTGTACAGAATTGATCCTGCAATACGAATATTACTGTAAGGATCCGGTTGATTTTTTTAAAAAATATGAAAAACAGAAAGACAAAATTGACTTAATAAAATTTATAGAAAATAATTTTTCTAATAACTATAGTAATAGAATTTGGACTGTAGATCCGACTGATAAAGATAATAGATTTTTAATAGATAATAAAAATAACAAAAAAAGTAAGCTAAAAAAGCTTCTTTCCGCTTCGTTTATTTTTGCCCGCAGAGATCTTGATGATAAGGCAAATGATAAAAGCAAAAACTTGTCTAATTTATTTGATGACTATTTTAAGTTGATAGAAGATAAAGATCAAGAACTATTAACTTCTCTGGAAAATAAATTGTTAGGAGTCAGCGAAAACTGGGATAAAGAATATAAAAAAATTTTTGGAGATTATTATGAGTCCTTAGAAAAATTTGGTTATCCGGGCTTGAACGAAAGAAAAATAAAATTAAAGTCAATATTTTCACCGGAAAAAATAATGAAGAATAATACAGAAGTTTATTATGATAACGATGACGGCAAAAACCTACCAGAAGCATATAATGGTTTAGGTTTTAGCAATTTGATTTACATAATATTGAAATTACTATATTTTCATAGAGAATTTCAGGAGAAGGGTACAAAGTTACAGATGATTTTTATTGAAGAACCTGAAGCACATCTTCATCCTCAAATGCAAAAAACATTTATAAGAAATATTTTAGACTTTATTGATGATAAAATAAAAAAAGATGATGATCCTTTAGAGTGGAATATTCAAATTATAATAACTACTCATTCTTCTTACATAATTTCTGAAGGTAATTATAATAATATTCGGTACTTAAAAAATACTGATCATTCTATTGAAACTAAAGATTTAATGAGATTTGCTGAAGAAAGTAATGAGAGTCTAAAGTTTTTAGAGCAGTATTTGAAACTAAATAAATGTGAGTTATTTTTTGCTGATAAGGTAATACTAATTGAGGGAACAGTGGAGAGAATGCTACTACCATTAATGATTGAAAAAGTGAGTAATACTGAAAATGAGAAAAGTTTAATTAATGAATATATCTCTGTTGTAGAAGTTGGTGGTGCATATGCTTATAAATTTGAAAAATTATTAAAATTTATAGAGGTTAAAACGCTTATTATTACTGATTTAGACTCTGTTGATCCCGAAAAGAATTATGCCAGTGCTGCGCCATTAATTGATCATGATTACAAAACTAGCAATAAAACTCTTCAGGAGTGGATTCCTAAGGAAATATCCGTGGATGAGCTTTTACAGTTACCAGAGGAGAATAAGATAAATAAATGTGGAAAACAGGACGTTAGAGTGGCATATCAATATCCTGTAGAATTAGATTTTTGCGATGACACCCTATGTGGCAGAAGCTTTGAAGAACAGTTCATAATAGAAAATCTTGAACTGATTTATGATAATAGAGCTAAGTTTCAGGAATTCCTGACACCAATAGAAGGAAAACTGAAGAAAAGAATAACTGATAACTTTCCAGAAAATAAAAGTGATTTGGATATTGATAACAATAGGGTTTTTGAAATTGCAGAAGTTATAAAAAGTAAACCTAATTTTGCCTATGATATAATGACTAACTTTAAACTTGGTGATTGGCAAATCCCAACTTATATAAAGGAGGGGTTAGAGTGGCTCCAAGAGTAGATAGAGATACAAAAAAAGATGATTCTCTGGATAAAATAATTAAATGTATAGATGATAATAATAGTTTCATCTTAGATGCTGGAGCTGGCTCTGGTAAAACCTGGTCATTAATTGAAACTTTAAAATATATAATTAAAAATAATGGTGATAATTATAATCGGCTGGCTAAAAATATAGGCTGTATAACTTATACCAATGTTGCAGTTGAAGAAATTAAAAATAGAATTGGTGAAAATGAGATTTTAGATGTAAATACAATTCATCAATTTTTATGGAATGTAATTAAACAGTATCAGGTAGAATTAAAAAATGTAATAATTGACAATTATGAGGGCCTTGAAAGTTTGGATGACTTTTCAGTAAAATATAAAAATTTTAGAGAAATTGAAAAAGGAATAATCTCTCATGATGATGTTATTAAAATATCATCTAAGCTATTTGAAAACCACCAAAAATTGCAGAGGATTTTCATTGATAAATATCCTCTTGTTTTAGTTGATGAATATCAGGATACTCATCCAGAAGTAGTAGAAACTTTCTTAGATTTAATTGATAATGAGGTGAGTAAAAATAATTTTATAGTAGGTTACTTTGGAGACTCTAAGCAGAGCATATATGAAAAGAGGGCTGAAAAAATAAATAATGATGATAAACTAACTAAAATAACAAAAGAGAGTAATTTTAGATCTGCTGGAGAAATCATTGATTTACTTAATCACATTAGAACAGATATTGAACAGTTTCCTGCAGGGAAAAACAAGAAAATTGTTGGAACAACATATTTCATTTATGATGATACTTCACAAGATAAAGATCTTTGTTATGAGAAAGTTAAAGAAAAATTGGAGGATGACTGGGGAGATTTAAAAGTTTTCTTCTTGACTCATAGACGCATAGCTATTAATGTGGGATTTGAGAAATTATTTGAGCATTATAATAATTATTACAGTAATAGAAAGTATAGAGAGAAATTATATAATAAAGAGTGTCCCCTCATTTCATTTTTAGCTGATAGAGTTGAGCAGAGTATTAGTTATTATGAGAATAATAATATATTTGCTTTAATGGATGCTATAGATTTTGATTTTTCAAAAAATCAGGATAAATCCAGGTTAAAAAGCATTATGGATGAATTAATTAAGATTAGAGAATCTGGCAGAGTTAAAGATATTTGGGAATTAGTATTTGATGATAAATTATTTGTAAAAGGTGATAAAATCAAAGAATTTCAAAATGATTTTGAAGTAAATTCTGATAAAAAAGAGTTTTACAATAACATTATGGAGCTAAAATATAAAGAAATAATTAATTTTTATAATCATAACGAAAATGATTCTGTATTCTCTACCCAACATGGTACTAAAGGTGAAGAATACGAAAATGTCTTATTAGTAACAATGGCTCGAGACTGGTATAATTACAATTTTGCAGAGTATTTAACTGGTGATCTGGAACAATTAAAAACTTCTATTAGGCAGAGAACTCAAAATCTTTTTTATGTTAGCTGCTCCAGGGCTGTAAAAAATTTGGCAGTTTTATACTTGCGAGAAAATAAAGATGTAGGGTTGACCAGAGTAAAGGACTGGTTTGGAGAAGAAAATGTTATTACAGTAGATGAATTTTTAGAATCAGAGTAGGAAGACGTTTTAGAGGGGGATAAGATTTTTGATATGACTAATGAAAATAACTCTAATTTAATTTTAGATAATTCTTGTATTTCGGCTGATACAATTAATGATAAACTGCAGAACAAAAAAGAAGTCGATAAAATCAAAATTACAAATTCTTTAATTAAAGGAAACTTAAATATTAACTCTTGTACTGTCAATAATGATGTAAATCTAAATAATACTATAATTAAGGGAGAATTAAAACTAGAACGGGTACATATTAAAGGACAATTATTATTAAATAATATGCATATAAATGGATTGAAAATTTATTCAGTAAATGTTTTAGATATTTTTTTGATGAAAGGAACAATTGTTGACGATCAAGTACAGATATATTTTAGTAGGTTTCATAAATATTCTAATTTTCACAACTCAGATTTTAAAAAAACAGTAAATTTAAAAGATAATAATTTCTATTCAGAACTTCATATTAAAAAAATTAAATTAAATTCCAATTATAAACACAGTTCTTTACTCAGAACAGCTGCTAAAAATAGTACTGGAGAACTTTTTAACGAAAAACCCGATGAATTATTATTTAAATATAAGCAAAGACAAGTTAAAGAAAAATATATGTTGGATAATTCTAAGTGCTCTTTTATTAATAAGCTCAAGTATTTAGGTAACAAGATATTTAATGGATATCTTTTAGGATTTTTTTGTAGAATTCGGAGAATAATATTTTCTATTATTTTAATTTCAGCATTATTAACTTTGTTTAGGATCAATTTATATCCAGAACTACAAGGGGGTTATAGAGTTTTTCTGAATTATTTAGGAAATACAACTTTTACCAATGTTTTTGATAAAAGTAGTCGAATAATACATTCTTTTGAAATTGTTTTTTCTTTCTATAAAGCTGCAGCAATAACTATAATTATCACCATTTTATTTAGAAGAAATTACCGATAAGATTTATTTCATTAATGAAGTAGTTTATTTTAACCAGGCAGGTGAATTGATGGATTTATTATTTAAACTTTTAAAGTCAGTATTTACTAAATTTAATCATCCAAGAGGCAGAATTAGATTTATTGTTCTATCTATTTTAATTCTTATCTTTTGGAACTACTATTATTTTTTAACCCCAACAACTGCAGTTATTTATCTTGCGCTCGTATTAATCTTTGCCGTTACAGCTTATAAGTCAATTGATAATACATTATTTTTCAGTAAATATAAATTAAATCAGCTAGAAGAAATTATCAACCAGGGTAAAGCCCTGGATAATCCAGATTTATTCAGTAACCGCCCCTGGTATTTAATAGATGCCAAAGAAAAACTGGAATATATCAACTTAAAAGCTGATTATCATGCACAGCGGAGAGAAGAGCTAAAAGCATATAAAAGTTATTTACAAACTAAAAAATTAAAATTATCAGATCAAGAAGCTGCTCAAGTTAAAATAAATAGAGCTCTACTGCTTTTTAAATTTGGAGCTTATAATAAGTTGGATCTAATTTTGAATGAAGTAAATAAGAATCTTGATCAATTAGAGCCAAAAAGACTTGGCTTTTACTATAATTTAAAAGCCTTCATTGTGGAAAAGAAAGAGCTGGATCTTACTAAGTCGCTAAGTCTACTTCAAAAAGCCAAAGATTATATCTCAGATTTAGATAACGAGCCTACGTTGAAAGCACAATTATACAATAACTTCGGGAGAATCAGGAGACTACAGAATAATCTTACTGATGCCAGAAGCTATTATAAAAAGGCGAAAAAATATGCCGTTAAAAGCAATAAAGCTTCATTAATTGCTGTAATTTTCGATAATTTAATCAAGATTTATAGTACTCAAGGAGAATATGATTTATTAGAAAAGACCAAAGACGAATATTTGCGCCTGTTAGAGGACAGTCTTTTTAGCAGAGAAGAGACAATGAATCTGCAGCTGGCGATAGCGAGAGATAATTTAAGTCCATCTGATTATAAGTCGTTCCTTATTGATAGTTATTTCAGCAACAGAAAAGGATTAGATAAAGAAAAGATGCTGGTTTTTAATGCCACAACATTAAGATTAATGTATAATTCGGGGATGAATGTTCAGGTTGTTGCAGATCAAATTGCAAGAACCATTGATGATTATTTTAAACTTTCTATGCCGGATAAGTTTTTGCTGCTGCATGAAATTGAGATTTTTGTGAGAAATAAGAATAACTTAAAAAAATTTCATTGTAGAAGAAAAATGCCTAGACAAGCTAAAATCAAATTGGAAAATGCAATTAAGATGAAAGAAAAAGTAGAAAATTATATGCAAAATCAAGCTGCAGCTGATATAGAAAACTATTTAGGTTCATTAGAAGACTACCAGGTTCAGCGACGACTGGATTTTTTACAGCATAAAATAGGAGTCATTACAAATCACAAACCTTATAATTTTGATCAGGTTCATAAGCTTTTTGTGGATTTGATAGATATCTGTAAGTTTAATGGTTTAACTGAAAAACAAATTGAAAATGAACTTAATTTAGTTGATGAAGCCCTGGGTTTAATAGATAAAAATTATGGTGATGAGTCAAAATTGAAAGAAGTAATCTTATCTCATCTTGAAAACCTTGATCAGTTATTTTCTGAAATAGAAGTTATTCCTTATTTTGATATGCATTATATTCGAATGTCTTATTATTATCTCACCCAGGGAGAGGAAGAAAAAGCAACAGAATATTTTGATATTATTAAAGACTTAGAGTTAAACCCCAGATATTATTCCAATTGGGTTAAGGAGCAGCTAAGAGTTGTTTATAGCCATTTCAATTAGAATAACTTTGATAATTATTTGAATTAAGATTTTGGTTTTGATTCACTGTTCAATGATCTTTGAGATTTTTATAATAATGAGCATCTTAATTCGCTAATTTTGTCGATTCTATTGAAATGATAGCTGTGGTGGGATATAATTAGACTGGTAATTATATTAAAATAATTAAAAATTGGGGTTTATTAAATGCGTACTATTCAATTAATTTTAAAACGAATAATAGATATATTTATATCATTAATAGGACTAATGGTTATCAGTCCAATATTTTTACTCATTTATATAATGATTTATTTCAAATTGGGTTCTCCAGTCTTTTTTATTCAGAAAAGACCGGGTAAAAATGAAAAAATATTTAAGATGATTAAGTTTAGAACTATGTTAGATGTAAAAGATGAAAACGGTAAATTATTACCAGACAAAAAGCGTTTAACTTCTTTCGGTAAATTTCTTAGAAGCAGCAGTCTGGATGAACTGCCGGAATTAATAAATGTTTTAAAAGGAGAGATGAGCCTTGTAGGTCCCAGACCACTGCTGGTAGAGTATTTACCTCGCTATAATGAACATCAGGCCAGAAGACATGAAATGAGGCCGGGAATAACCGGTTTAGCTCAGGTAAATGGCAGGAATACAATCAGCTGGGAAGATAAATTTGATTATGATGTTAAATATATAGATAATTTTTCTCTACTCTTAGATTTGAAAATAATAATTAAAACATTTTTTAAAGTATTTAAAAGAGAAGATATCAATAATCAGGATCATGCTACAATGTCTAAGTTTAAAGGTGATCAGGAATAAAGCTGTTGTTGGAATAGATAAAAGCATAAAATAATTTTTAGGAGAATAACTATGAGAGATATTTATATCGTTGGAGCTGGAGGCCACGGCAAGGTAGTTCTAGATATTATAAATAAAAGTGAGCAGTATCAGGCTGCATCTTTTTTAGATGATGATTCAAGCCTGCATAATGAAACAATTAATGCTCTAAAAGTTTTAGGTGGGTTTAAAGAGGTTCTGAATGATGATAAAGCTGTAATAATTGCAGTTGGAAATAATAAGATAAGAGAAAAACTTTTTAAAATAATGAAAAGTAATGATCTAGAAATCATAAATGCTGTTCATCCAGATGCTGTTATTAATTCTTTTGTTAGTATGGGAGAGGGAATAGTAATTGCAGCTGGAGCTGTCATAAATCCTAATGCATTTATTGAAGATAATGTAATTATTAATACCGGTGTGACTGTTGATCATGATTGTCTTATTGAAAAGCATGTTCATCTATCTCCGGGAGTTAACCTGGGCGGAAATGTGACAGTGCAGAGGGGTGCTCATATTGGAATTGGTGCTGCAGTACTTCCTGGGATTAATATCGGTAAAAATTCTGTTGTAGGTGCTGGAGCAGTTGTTACTAAGGATGTGCCTGATGATGTAACTGTGGTTGGGGTGCCGGCAAAGATACATAAATCTTGAGTTAGTTGAAATAAATAAGAAACTTTCAAATTTAATAATATGACGTTTATTGCTCTCACCATTATAAAAATTTTGGTGGGAGTTTTTTATTTGTAGAAAGTTCATTCAATAATTCAATAGCTTAAATTATCGAAAGACTTCAGAAAAGCAAAACTGTGAATGTCAAATAATATTTCACACTTTTCGTTGCAATAATAGGGGATTTCAGTTTGCAACTTTCATGAATACTACTTTGCAATGCTGGGTAATTTTAGTATACAACAAATATGAAGTAATGCAATGTTTATTTTACATTCAACTAACTTATAAATGCGAAATACAAACAATAAAACGTGTAATATCAAAATAAAAACTTATATTTATAAAAAAATAATTAAAATAAAGAGATAACAGTAGACTAATAGCGAAAAAATTTTGTAAAAAGAGATTAAAAATGATATAATTTAGGCAAGAAAAGAAAAAAAGGAGTGTTTTATGATGGGTTTTGAGTGGTTTGATCCAGAAATAGGTATGCCAATGGTATCAATCGCGGATTATGGAATTACTTTTAGTAAATCAGCAGTGAAGATTCTTGGAAGACCTGAGTATGTAGCATTAGGCTTTGATAGAGAAAATAAAAGGATAGTTGTTAAGGAAGTTGATGAAGACTACAAAAATAAAATACCGTTTATTGATAAAGAACGAAATGGCTATGTTCGCATAAATAACAGGGATTTTGTTAGGTTTGTTATGAAGTTTTTACCAGAGGTTAATTTTTCTTCTAAAGCTACGAGATTTTTAACCTATTATGATGAAGAAGAAGAGATGTTAGTTATAGAGATGACTCGTCCATTAGATGCAGATGAACAAAATGAAAACGAAAAAAGCGATGAAAAGTAATACTAATGCTATAAAAAGAAAACATAAAGACAATGTATTAATGATCGGAAACTAATTAAATTTAAATTCTATAATTACGCAGAGCAAAAAATAAAGTATATAGTTTGCGTTAACACAAAAAAAGTGGTATAATATAAAAAAGGTTAGAGATACCACCTCTAACCTTACTCTTGCTTGACGGCTTTACTAAGAGAAAGCCCAAGCATATACCGGAAATGTTTCTCGGTACAAATATATTATTATGTTGTATATATTGTAACATAAAAGGTGTAGGTGTTGCAAGAAGTTTCGCTCTTAGAGAGAGGAGATTAATTCTTATTCAGTGATGTCTCAAGTCAGAAATAAAGCATAAGGTCTGAGCCGAGACAGTTCCTTAAATATTAATAAAGGAGTTTTTAATAAATGGATAAGAAGAGAAAAAACAAAGGCAATACAGGTAATAACGGTAACGATAAAGGCAAAGGTAACCGAAATCAAGACAAAAATAAGAATAAAGACAAGAAGCAAGAAAGAAGCAGAAAGCCAGGAAAGTCACATGCAGTATTCTATGAATAAGAGTGTTGTGGATGATTTAAAAACCAAATTCGGCCCCGTTGAATTTTATACGGGGCCTTTTAAAACCTTTCCTGGAAACTGGTTTTTATTAGAGTTAAAGCCTATGCCGTTAAATAGCGAGATAAACGATGTAGCTTCTGATATATGTAGAAATGGTAGCGTAAAGGTTAATAAGGGAAAAGTAAAACATCATTTGGATAATTGTGATCGAGAGAGTCATAGTTTTTCATCTAAATTGAGACATGTTGAAAAAATTATTAGTGATTTAAAAGATGAAAAATATTATATTGCTGTTCACCCTGGAGATGAAAATATATTAAATGGCCAACCTATTGCTATTTCAATTAAGCCAGAAATTAATTATATTAAATATCCCGATCACCCTCATTTAAATGCTGGGGCAAAGGATGTTTCAATGGAGGGCTTCAATTTTTATCTTCCTAATTCTTTATGTTATACAGATGATCCTAAGCAATTAGGAACAGACACGGTAGATAGAATGTTATTTGCTTTTGATTTGATTACTATCTGGTTATTTAGACATCAGATTTGGTTAAAAACTAGAGAAGTTTATGGAAAAGGTACCTGGATAGGACCTGAAGCAGCAAGTTTTCCACCGTATATTTATCCAAAGATATTAAATCCTCTTGGTAAGTGTAGATGTGGGAAAAACGAAAAATATGGAAATTGTCATAGACCTTATGATATAAAAAAGCTGAGAAAAAAGGCTAAACAAAATAATAGAATTAATTTAAAACATCAGACTTATGGGTCATGGAGAAAAAATATTTATAACCCTCAAAGAAGATCGCTAAAGGTACTAAAAAATATACTACTGTAAATTTTAAGGCATTAAAGCATTGAGATTTATCATGTTTTAATGCCTTATTATTTTATTATTTAATTTCAGAAAAAAATGTTGATATGGAGGAAGTAATGAGTGATAAAAAATTTAAAAATATCAAATTAAATCTTGGCTCTGAGTTTAAAAAATATACAAAGGGCTCTATTATTGGTGATGATAAGTATAAACCTGATATTTCGATAATTAATAGTAAAGAAAAAGTTGTTTGTGTTATAGAATCATCAAGTACAGGAGATAGAAAAGTTCACATTGGAGAAATGTTTCAAAGTCACAAATTTTATTGTGATGAAGAAATAAAGGGCGACCTTATAATATCTTTAGCTGGTAGTAGTAAAAATTCTCCTAGGCCTGATACATCTTATAAATATTTAAAGCCTTATTTTGACTTTATTAAAAAAGAATCTAAAATTGGGTTAAAAAGAGTACATTTAATTGAACAAGATGATTTTATAAAACTTCAAAATGATGGTGTAAAATTATTGGATGAGAAATTTATTAATAAATGCACAACACTAGATTAGTGAATAAATTTTAATTTAAAGTTTCAAATTTTTGATTCAGATATTATTTTTCTAGTTCTGCTAAGGAATATGGCTATATTTATTTTATTTTTTATTATAGTGGTGAAAAGAAAGGTTTTTGTCAAGCTGAAAATGTACCAGCTGCTAATTGAAATCTGTACCAATGGATTAATTATAAATAAATTTGAGAAAAAATTCACTTTATTGCAGGAAAAATTATACTCACCAAGAAATAAACTATTGTAAATCAAATTTTTAATAATTGGAGGCTGGTTATATGAATGAGCGTTCTCTTTACACTTATGCTATGGCTAAAAGTCTTTATGACAATCGCAATGGTGATATTCTTGATATTTTAGTTCCTTTTGTAGTTCTAATAGTAAAAAATGAAGGTCCTGAAGCTGGAATAACTCAATTTGAAATCAGAAAAGAATTAAGGAAAAATTATAATCTTAAAATTCCACTTTATGTTTTAAAATCAATCATCACCAGAGCTAAGCGCAGCAATTATTTAAAACAGAAATCAAAGAAAGTATATTTAGCTGAAGAAGCTGATCAGTTTTAAAAACAATTGAAACTGAAAGGAAAATAGATCGAGAAAATAATGAATTCATTCTGGGATTAAAGGAGTATCTAGAAGAAAATAATATTGAACTCAGTTTTTCAAAAACAGCTACTGCTATAAAGATAATGATATAGCAGCCTATAATCATGATCTCTGGGCGATTGAATATATAAAAGAACTGAGGAATAAAAGAGTAACTAAATTAGAAAAAGCAAAAGCATTATTTTTAACCTGTGATTTAAATTTAGTAAAATATAATTTTTGTGCGGGTGGCCATAGAGATGATGGAACTCTAAATGAAGTTATTTCTACCTTTACTTTAAGTAATATTCTCTGGTTTAAAGACCCGGGGGTTAATAATGATCTTCCCTTAAATAGTGCGATTAGTATTCATGCTAATTCTTTATTTTTAGATAATGAATTTTGGAATGATTTTTATAATAAATTGGAGCAGATGAAAGAGTAGGAGATTATTGACGAAGAAGATATATCTTATCTTGCCTATAATACAAGCCTCGAAAATACTCTGGCAGATTTAAATGATAATCAGAAGGAGATTAAAGAAGATCAGATAATAAAGATCATCGAGGATTCCAGGCAAAAATATAAGGATAAAGAATTAGAAATTGCAGCTGAATCTGAGGAAAAGAATAAAATAAAAGCTGAAAATGAAAGGTTAAATGAAAAAGTTGATAAGATAAATAAGAAATTGACTACGAAGGCAGCTCAAAACGCGAGAAATAAGACTAGCTATATTAAATGGGCTGTATTGATAATTTTATCTCTCAGCAGTGTTGTTTCATTTTATTTTACTTATGAAAAAGATTTTCTGGCGAAACTCTATTCTTCTGCACCAGGACTATTAGGGATTTATACTTTTTTTGAAAATAAATTTGAGCAGAGCTTACTTAATTATTTTAGAGAAAAAGAAATGAAAAAGCTTGAGGCTACATTTAAGGAGATCAAGGAAGAAACCGGGATAGAAGTTGTTGAAAGGGAAGAGAAGTCTGCGTGATTGTTATAATATCAGGCTTGTGGAAGAATTGAATATGTACCTGGTCGACCGCTCCTGCTGAAATCGCGAGATTTTGGTGGGAGTTTTTTGTTTGTGTGAGGTGAGTGATTTCATAAGTTTTTGAGGAAGGCATTTTATAGCTGGCGCTATAAAAATGCCAGCAGCAGAGGCTGCTGGGGTGCTAAATAAGATTTTACATGTTTCGTTGCAATAATAGGGAATTTTAGTTTGCAACTTCCGGGATTGCTAGTTTGCAATTATCGGGGATTTTAGTATGCAATATCAATTTAGATGGTGATAGCTATAGATTAACTCACAGAGATACCATTTTTGTAAAATCTTTAGTGTAAAATTTTATTTGGCATTCAAAGCAGGAAACCTCCGGCAGAAAAGCAGGACGATTTTATAACTAGTGCTATAAATAATAAATTATTTCACTTGATTCGAACAAAAGTTTGTATTATAATTAAATTAGTAAAGTTTTACTATCTTCCAGGGAGGAATTATTTATGGATAAAGCAGAAAAATTATTTTTAGTTAAAACCATAATTGAAGAAATTGAATTGCCTGACTATGTTTATGATAAAGCAAAAAAGAGATATGAAAGCATTGGCGAGTTTCTTGAGGAGTCTGAGCTATCTGTAAACGATCCTCATATTTTTTCGCAAGGCTCTTTTCGCCTGGGAACTGTAATTAAACCTATTAATGGTGACGAAGAGTATGATTTAGATTTAGCCTGTAAGTTGAATAAAAATTTCAGTTCAGAAAATCGTACCCAAAAAGAACTAAAAGAGTTAGTCGGCAACGAATTAGAAAATTACAGAAAAAGCAATGGTATTCAAGAAGAACTGGAGTCAAAACATAGATGCTGGAGATTAGAGTATCAGGATGATTTAAGTTTTCATATGGATATAGTTCCAGCTATTCCAGCTCAAATTTCTAGCCAAAATAATATTAGAGATATTATTTTCGAAAAGGGTAATATTGAAAACTTGGACGAGATTGTTCCAAACACTTTATTTATTACTGATGATAGAGATAAAAATTATGATAAGATAAGCAGTGAGTGGAATATTTCTAATCCAGAAGGTTATGCTAACTGGTTTCAAGAACGATCACTAACTAGAAAAGCTGAAACTGGTATCAAAATGGAATCTAAAGTAGATGATTTACCATTTTATAAAAAGAAAAATCCTTTACAGCGCTCAATACAACTAATGAAGCGTCATCGTGATAATATGTTTGGAGATGATGATTCAAAACCTATTTCAATTATTATTACTACTCTGGCAGCTAAAACATATGATGGTGAATCTAATTTACTTGACGCCCTGAAAAAAATAATTTTCAATATGGAAGATTTTATAAATAGAGAAGAACCCAGGGTTCCAAATCCAGTGAATCCAGAAGAAGATTTTGCTGATAAGTGGTCTATGGAAAAATATGAGCACTTGAATTTAAAGAAAAATTTTCATGTTTGGTTGGAGCAAATAAAGGCAGATTTTAATAATCTTTTTGATATGAGAAGTGCTGATGAATTACGGAAATTTCTAAGCAAAAAATTTGCAGCTAGTATTAAATCTGATATTTTAGAAAAGAGGCTTAACTTTGACTCGGGTAAAGAAAAAAATAAATATAAAAAGCTTGAAAACCCAGGTAAACCCTGGAGAGATAATTATAATGAGTAGTTTTCCTATATTATTTGATGAATTTTTGTTAAATAATCCTTTTATGTCAATTTATCCGACTAAAACTAAAAATATTGTGATTAGGGGAGATTATAGTTTTGACATTGATCCGCCGGAATGTGATCACATTATTGATGAATATAAGTTGAAAATTGTAATTTACAATGACTTTCCAAATAAACTACCAAAGGTATTTGAGATGGAAAATAAAATTCCCAGACACAACACCATATTTCATGTTAATCAAGATCATTCATTATGTTTGGGCTCAACATTAAATATTTTAAAATCTCTAAAAAAAAATCCTGATTTAAATTCATATGCTAAAAACTTCTTGATACCTTATTTATATGATACTTCACGCTTATTAGAGGATAAAACTAGAACAAGGTATCATGGGGAATTATCTCATGGAAATAAAGGGCTAATTGAAGAATATAAAGAATTATTTGAGTTGGATCATAAAAACCAGGTGTTAGATACTATTTATTTATTAACTCTACCGTATCAATTAGCTAAAGAAATTAAGTGTTCCTGTGGTTGTGGTAGAAAACTTAAAGATTGTGATTTCAAAAATACAATAAAAAAATATAAAAAATATGCAGCTGAGAGCTGGTACCAAAAACATCTTGAAAATATAATAAAAAGGGGTTATCGATGGGAAAAAATAAATTTAATATATTGAGTATAGATGGTGGAGGAGCAAGAGGCATTATACCTGCTCATATACTAAAAAGGATAGCTGATGAATTTGAAATAGATAATTTTTATGAAGAATTTGATTTAATAGTTGGAACAAGTACAGGTTCAATTATTGCTGCTGGTTTAGCCCTTGGTGAACCTGTAGAGAAAATTTATGATTTATATTTAAATGAAGCAGAGGAGATTTTTTCTGATAAAAATGGGTTTTTAAATAGATTTTTTAAAGGAAAATGTTTAAAAAGCGAATATAAAAAGGAGAAACTAATTGAGTTATTAAAAAATGTTTTTAAGGATAAAAAAATGAAAGATTCTAAAACAAAATTGATGATTCCAGCTACTGATTTAACAAATGGTGATGTATATATCCATAAATCAAATTATGATGAAGAATTTGTAAGAGATACAGATACTTATATTTATAAGGCTGTTCTATCTTCCTGTTCTGCACCAACATATTTTAAGCCAGAAAAGATTAAAGAGAGATATTTGCTGGCAGATGGAGGTTTGTGGGCAAATAATCCTTCTCTGCTAGCTTATACTGAGGCAATTTCCAGATTTGAAATTGAACATGAGAATATCCAGATACTTTCTTTAGGAACTGGAATCGGCAAAAGTTATTTTGATATGGATAAAAAATATTGGGGAGCTTTAGCCTTAATTAAAAAACTAATTGATTCATTACTTAACTTGCAGTCGATAAATAATAACAATATCTGCACCCATCTCTTAGGTGAGAAACAATATTTGAGATTAAACTATACTTCGGATAATAAACTGCCGCTAGAAAAGTTACCTGAAAATTGGGCTGCCAAAGCAGATAGAATATTCACCTATAATTCTAAAAAAATTGAAGAATATTTTAGTTAGAATCACTTGTTATTTACAAATAATTACAGTATAATATTGGTAATAAGCTGATTTTTACTATCATGAACAAAGGTGATGCTATGGGAGAAATAAATATAGAATTAAAACTTTATCATGGTACTAATAGAAAAAGAGGCCAAAATTTTATAAAAAATCAAAGTATGGAAGCTTCAATTGGTGAAAAACACTGGCTGGGAGATGGGATATATTTATTTGAAGATGATTTTTGGGCATACTGGTGGATAAGAGAACTTTATAAAGATAAATATTAAGATCAAGTTTATCCTGATATTTATCAACTATATTTGGAAAAACATTATCAGGTTCTTACAATAAAGGTCAATATACTTAAAAATAGGGTTTTCAATTTAAATAATAGCAAACATAAATTAGAATTCATTAAAGTTATGAAAGCAATCGCAGAAAAACAAAAATATAGTGATAAGATGGAGGAACAGGCTAAAGTTGAAGGAATAGTGTTGAATTATTATGAGATATTAGACTTATTGTTTATTGATAAAAATCCTGCGGTATATTATAATTATAATCAGAAAGACTTATATGAAATATAAGGTGGTGATTAATAATGCGTACTTTTAAAGAAAGAATTAAAGCTATAGAAGAACACTTTGATAATTTAACTATAGAGGAATTTGAAAAGAATATGTATAATGCCGGAGCTTATAAAATTAAAGCTGCTGAAGAATCAGGTTTTAGACTTTCTTCATCAGAGGAGATTACTCTGGAAACAGATTTAGATTCTTTTGAAATTGAAGATAAAAATTATGATGATTCTAATACTCCGGATATATCTTCGCTTATTATTCCACCTTTAAACATTAATAAATTATTAGATGAAAATAAGAATGAATAACATTAATCATGATCTCTGTGGATTTGAATATATAAAAGAACTTAAGAATAAAAGAGTAACTAAATTAGAAAAAGCAAAAATACTTAGATGATTTCTCCTGCTGAAATTGCGAGATTTTGGCGGGAGTTTTTTGTTTGTGTGAAGCGAGTGATTTCATAAGTCTGTGGGGAATGCTTTTTATAGCTCGAGCTATAAAAATGCCTGTAGCAGAGGCTGCTGTTGGTGGTAAATGAGATTTTAGATGTTTTGTTACAATAATAGGGAATTTTAGTTTGCAACTTTCAGGAATACTACTTTGCAATTCCCGGTAATTTTAGTATAAAACAAATATAAATAGCTCCTGAATATAATATGGAATTTTTTTGAAATATAGATTGCAAAGTTAATAAAATTCATATATAATTTAAATAGATAGTAATAGCTAGAACTAAGGGAGATGATATTTATGGCTACTTCTTCTATTTTTGAAAAATTTGTTATTGATTCTGATGAAAAGTTAGAAATTTTGTTAAAACCAGTAAATGAAAAAGAAAAATATAATGTCCCTAAAATTGATGTGGAAAAAGAGATGGATAGGGGTGAAAAGATATTAGAGGAAATGTAGTATTACTTTCGTTAAATAAATTGTTGGAAATGGCTAAAACTGATCCTAAAAAACAAGGGATTTTAGATAAAGCTATTTCCTTTTTTTATTGTGAAAGGAATAAAGATATAGAAAATTTTATAAAAAATGGAAGCAGAGGTATGATAGTACTGCAGTTATTGTATATTTAATTGCTCAGTTAGCTAAAAATGATTTATATCGAAGTGAAATAAAAGGGGAAGAAATATTAGATAGAGCTATTAATATTATTGAAAGAAGCCAAAAACTTGTTGGAGGCAGAATTATTATGGTAGAGTGTGAAAATAAAGGTTCTTTACTTAAATTTTATGAGGAGCATGGGTTTAAAAATCTACAGGTTAATAGGAGTAATGGTTTGATTCAGTTAATACGGAATTATTATAAGTAAAAAATTTTAAAGTATTATGATAAAAAATCCACTAAATTATAAGGTATTTAAGTCTGCAACTTTTGAGAATATTACTTTGCAATTCCCGGTGATTTTAGTATACAACAAATAAAATGGTGAACCCATGATTTAAAATCTTCTTCTGTAATAGGTAATTCTTCATAATTAATTCCGTTCTGTTGATAGAACAGATAGAGAATCTATCAAATAAAAATTAAGGGTGATTTTTATGAAAAAAGATGCTCATTACTATGCTCTGCTGGCAATGTCCCGTTCTGTTGGAATAGAAAAAGAAACTGCTCACAAAATAGCTTATGCCTCTCAGTTTGTTGATGATGCCAAAGTAAATAAAATAACTCTTGCTGCTGATAATCCTTCCGACTTGCTTTCTGAACTTGGTGATGAAATTCTTAATGCTGCTACCTGTCACAGTTATTCAGATTTAAGTACATATAATTATTCTTCGATGACAGCCAACACTTCTGCTTTTCATTTTGTTCCTGGCTGTGAAGGTAGAAACTTCCCTAAAAAGATGCGCTGCAAAAAAGAATCTAAAATAATTAAATTTATAGTTGAAGAAGCAGTAAATAATGCTGATCCTATTAAACTGGGGATTACTCTCCATGCTTATGCTGACACTTTTTCTCATCAGGGCTTTTCTGGTATAGCCAGTAAGGTAAATGATGTAGAAGGTGTTAGAGAAAATAATCAGATTTATATCAGTAATTTTCAATTATTGAAAGAAAAAAGATGGAAAGAGATTGGAACAAGAATTACTACTTTCCTTTCTGAATTGATAAAAGATAGAGTTGTCCCTGCATATGGTCACGGTCAGGTTTATTCCTACCCTGATATCCCTTATTTAGAGTGGCGATATGAATATGATGCAACTGATAATTTTTCAAGCCAATATCAAGTTAGCAGAGTTAAGAATACCGAAAGGTTTATTGAGGCATTAAAAAAAATTAAAGATATTTTACAGAAGTTTTTAGAAAATAATAATCAGTATAGAGATGATTCAATTGTAGAAGTAGATTATGAAGAATTTAATTCTATTCTTACTGCTAGAAAAGTTGAGGAGGAGCGAATAGCTGACTGGAAAGACTTTATGCTTACTAAGGGGCTGCTATCTTCTTCAGATCAAAATATCATTGAATATGATCATAATATCTGGTTAAAAGAAGCTTTTAAAGATTTTATTAACTGTGATTTTGAGAGAAGAATAGTAAATGACGTACATTTAGCTGATGATTTTCTGCAGAGTAACTGGTATAAATACTATCAAGGAATTCAGTGGTATAAACAATTATTTTTTAAAGCAGCAGAAAAGAATGGCTTGAGTATTCCTAATAATTATAGTTAGCTTTGCATAGTATAGAAAATTAATATAAGAAAATAAAACTTGCAATTTACAAATAATTACAGTATAATATTGGTAATAAATCTCTATCTGGAGTGAGACCTTTGAAATGGAATAAAGATAAAAATATCAGAGATTCCGGACACTGGTTAGCTTCAAAAATTGAATTAATTGAGCTAAAAGATGAAATATTAAAGAATAATCAAAAAGCCAATATTAAACGCGGTGGAATATTTAATGTTGAACTTGGCAGGGGAAACATTGGTGCGGAGAAAAATAAACTGAGACCGTGTTTGATAATCAGTAGAAATATTTTAAATAATGGTCAAACAGTTGTAATTATCCCACTGAGCACAAAATTTGATTATAAATTAATTTCTTTAAAGAAAGTCCCCAGGTATAAGAATCATTTTATACTTTTTGCAGATGAATATAGTTTTTCAAGAGATGATTTATGCTTAAAATGTGAAGATATAAGAGTTATTGATAAGGTAAGAATTAAAGACCATTTAGGAAATATTAAAAAATTTCATCTTGATATGGTTAAAAAAAGGATTTTATTTACACTGGGATTTTGAAATTTAATTTCACCACGACTATTGAAAATATAAAATTTAAATGTTATAATTAATATAGAAAAGAAATGTTAGGTCACCTCGTCGTGACCATAGAGACTAAGCATTGCTTAGTTTAATGTTGGAGGGCTTTTTAGCTCTCCTTTTTTATTTATCACCAAAATAATAATTTTACTTTATTTCCAATTTATTCTATAATATACTTTTAATAGTATAAATATTAGAAGAGGAGGAAATTTAATGCAGGAATTTGATGTGACGGCTCATAACTATGATTTTGTTTTTAAAGACTCTTTTAATCTCTTTAAAAATGATATTGCTGATTTTTTAGAGGTGGAGCTGCCTGGAATTGCTTCTTATCTTGAAACTGAATTTGCTGAAATTGAAACAAATTTAGAATTACTGGATTTAAACTTTATGCTGAAAGACGGGTCAATCCTCCATCTAGAGGAAGAAGCAGAAATTTTTATTTCAGACTTAATTCGTTTTGCCAGTTATGATTTAAAGTTGTATAATAGATATAGAGATAGAGTTCGGACAATTATTTTATGTATTAAGGGCTATACAGATTCAACAGCAGGATTTAACTGCGGCAGTCTCGGTTATAATTCAACTGTTGTAGATATGTCTAAAAAAGATGGCAAAAAGAAACTGGAAGAATTAAAAGAAAAAATTGAAAATAACGAAAAGATAAATTATCTTGATTTAATCTTTTTACCTCTGATGAATAGTGATCAGAAAATAGTTGACCGAGTCAAAGCAACTATTAAATTGGAAGAAAAGCTGGAAATAGAGCAAAATTCAAAAAACAATCTTGTTGCTTTGACTGTTGTTTTAAGTGATAAATTTTTAAGTGACAAAGATATGTCAGAAATCTGGAGGGATTACAAAATGGTAAAATTCTTTAAATATGTAGAAGAGCAGGGCAAAAAAGAAGGCGAAAAACAGGGTGAGAAAAAATTATTTAAAAAGTTAATAAAAGGTAATTTTGAAGGCTGCGATGATAAAATCATGGAATTAATTGATCAGGCAGAAATAAGTAGATTAGAAGAGTTAAGTGAAAGAATTTCTAAGATTAAGGATTTAAAGGAATTAGAAGAAGCATTAAAACAGTAAAATAGTTGAATAGAAAACAGTTTTGTGTAATTTTACTCCTGGTGATATTTGATTAGCTGCCAGGAGTACTTTTATTTGCTTTTCAAAAAGAAGATATCTAAACTAAATGCGATTTGAATTATATAATATTATTTAAAGAAAAGCTTTTGCTAATTTTGTCGATTAGATTGAAATGATATCCAGGCTGGGATATAATTAGAACAGTATTTACAACATAAAAAAATTTACATAAAAATAATTTCAAACTAGAAAGGTGATACAATGCCAGAAAAAAGATCAATACCTCTTTCAGTACCCAATCTATCGATGGACATAGTTGAAAACATAAAAGACACCATAGAATCAGGCTGGGTCTCAACGGGTGGTAAATTTATCAAAGAATTTCAGGAGAAGATGGAAAAGTACTTAAATGTAGAGCGGGCAGTAGCAGTTCAGAGTGGAACAGCCGGTTTACACCTTGCAGTGAGGGTTTTAGGAGTAGACCGTGATGATGAAGTAATAGTTCCCACAGCAACCTTTATTGCAGCAGTCAATCCAGTTACCTATATGGGAGCAGAACCTGTATTTATGGACTGTGGAGATGATATCAACATCGATCCAGATAAATTAGAATCATTTTTAGCTAATCAATGTAAAATGGTAGATGGTAAGGTAATTAATAAAAAAACAGACAAAGAAATAAAAGCTGTTGTAGTAGTTCATGTCTTTGGTAACCCAGCTGATATGGAAAGAATAATGAAAATTGGAGCTAAATACAACCTGAAAATTGTAGAAGATGCAACAGAAGCTCTCGGTTCTTATTATACTTCCGGTAAATATCAAGGTCAGCACTGTGGAACAATAGGAGATATCGGAGTCTATTCCTTCAATGCCAATAAGATAATCACTACCGGTGGTGGTGGAATGATGGTTGCCAATCACCCTGAGCTTTTAGAAAAGGCCTCATTTTTAGGAGTACAGGCTAAAACAGATCCATTATATTATCAGCATGATGAAATAGGATATAACTATCGGATGACCAATATTCAGGCAGCCTATGGAACAGAACAGATAGACAGGCTGGAAGACTTTATAGCCACTAAAAAGAAAAATTATAAGCTTTACAAAAAAGCAATAGCTGAAATAGATGGCTTAAGCTTATTACCTTTTAATCAGGGAACAAGAGCCAATCACTGGTTTTATGCTGTAATAGTTGATCAGGATCAATACGGAATCGATAGAGACGAGCTGTTAAGAAAGTTAAACGAGGTCAATATTCAGGCCAGACCTCTCTGGGGACTGATCCATCAGCAGAAACCTTATCTTGATAATCAGGCCTATCAGATAGAAAAGGCTCAGTACTTTGTTGACCATTTAATTAATATTCCCTGTTCTTCTAACTTAACAGAAGAAGAGGTAGAAATTGTAGTTGAGTGGTTAAAGGAATTTAAAAAATAAAATACTTAGCAATTTTATTATACAATAAATAAGTGAGGTATTAAAAAATGATAACAGCACTAATTATGGCTGGAGGAGAAGGAACTAGATTCTGGCCTTTAAGTAGAAAAGATCATCCAAAACACTTTTTAAAGCTAAATGATGATCATGCTGCAGGAAACTGTAGAAAGAATAAATGAACTTGTTCTTTTAAAACAGGTTTTTATTGCAACTAATGAAGCCTATGTGAATGTCAAATAACTTTTTACACTCACCCTATGGATATAAAATCTATAGGGTCATATTTTTATTTTTAAATTAATTTGAGAAAACTTTCACTAAAATGCAGAAAAAATTATACTGACCAATAAATATAACTTATCAAAATAAAAGAGAGAGAACTTAATTTCTGGCTGGATTTTATTAAAGCTCAAAGTGAGGAGAAGAGAGATCTTTCTGATAAAATCTTAAATATTAAATCAGAAATTGTAAAAATGAGTTTAAAAACTAAGAGTTTTATGGAATATAAACTGAGGCAGAGCTATTTTCAAAATGAGGCTTTTGCTCTCGAAGACAGGCTGGCAGATAGCAAACGAAATATGGATAGTCTGCGGGATAGACTCTATCAAATAAATAATTTTAATGATGATATCTTTGATATTTTAGAAAAATCACTTTCCTATCTCAAAGAAACTGGTGACCCTTATCTGAGAGAAGTTGACTGTCCTGTCTGTGGTGATTCTCATGAGCGAAAGGCTCTGCTTGGAAAAATAGAAAGGAAGCTAACTCAGGGCAGTAAAAAGGTAAAAGAGATAAAAAAGAAACTCTTTCTGGAAAACCAGAAGGAAGAGAAAATAAAGGCCGAGCTGCAGGAGTTGAGGGATCAGTTTGCTGAGGCTGTGGATAAAATGATTTCTGAACTGGAGGCTGAAAAGGAAAGCTTTACTATAAAAATGTCAGTGACTAAGGATAGAATTTTAAAAGTAGAAAATGAGATTAAACTGCTGCAGAGTAAGTTAAATGAGCTGGATTACTTAAATCAGAATGCAGTTAGAATTATTGACCACTATCAGATCGAGGAGCGGGAGTTAAAAGATAATTTAGCGAGAAGAATTAAGAGGCTGAAAAATTTAATGGTCAATAATTCATTCCTGGAGATCAAAAATACTAAGGAATTAGAAAAAGAGATATCTGAGCTCCTGGAAAGAAAAGATAGCCTGGCAGCTGAGTTTAATAAATATAATCTGAAGGCTGATTCCTTTTATCAGGAAATTCTACAGCGAGAAAAAGAAAGTAAAAATATGCTGGCAGATTGTAAGCGGGCTCAGTCAAGGGTCAAGAATCTGGAATCAGAACTGGAAAAACAGCAGGAATTGCTGCAGCAAAATAAAGTGAGGAAACAGTTAAAACAGGTAGAGAATGAATTTAAAAAAGCTGCTGCTGAAAGAGAAAAGATCAAAAGAGGACTGGAGAGAGCGGAAAAACTTAAACTGGCTGTGCGGGATGTAGTTGCAGATTTAAATAATCAGATTCTTAAGGAGCAGGAGGAATTTATAAATAAAATTTTTAAGCGCATTTATCCTCATCCCTTTTTCAGGCAGATCAATCTAAAGACTACTGTCAGCCGTCAGGGAAGTAATTCTCTTTTGATAGAATGTAAAAACAAAAGTGGAAAAACAATTGTCAATCCGGCTTTTACTTTCAGTAAGGCTCAGGTTAATATAGTTGCAATCAGTATTTTTCTTTCTATGGCTTTAAGACAGCAGTGTACAAAATTAAATACTATTCTGCTTGATGATCCAATGCAGAGTATGGATGACTTAAATATTATTTCTTTTATTGATGTGCTGCAGAGCTGTTCGATGGAGGGGGAGACTTAAATAAGCAGCTGGTGCTTTCGACTCATGAGGATAAGTTTTATCGGCTGCTGTTAAAAAAGTTTCGCTTTCTTTCTGCTGTGGGCTATTATTTTGAGACTTATGATGAGGATGGGCCCGGGGTGAGGAGCTGGGGGATTTCATAAATTTTAGTCTGCAACTTTTTGAATTAACACCTGGCAATGGTCAGTAAATTTATATTAAAATAAAGACTTGTAATTTGCAAATAATTACAGTATAATATTGGTAATAAGTTGGTTTTTACTATCATGAACAAAGGTGATGCTATGGGAGAAAAAAATATAGAATTAAAACTTTATCATGGTACTAATAGAAAAAGAGGACAGGATTTTATAAATAAAATTTTGAGTTATTATGAAATATTAGATTTATTGTTTATTGATAAAAACCCTGCGGTATATTATAATTATAATCAGAAAGACTTATATGAAATATAGGGTGGTGATTAATTATGCGTACTTTTAAAGAAAGAATTAAAGCTATTGAAGAACATTTTGATAATTTAACTATAGAGGAATTCGAAAAGAATATGTATAATGCCGGAGCTTATAAAATTAAAGCTGCTGAAGAATCTGGTTTTAGACTTTCTTCATCTGAGGAAATTACTCTGGAAACAGATTTAGATTCTTATGAAATTGAAGCTGAAAATTATGATGCCTCTAATACTCCTGATATATCTTCGCTTATTATTCCACCTTTAAACATTAATAAATTATTAGATGAAAACAAAAATGAATAACATTAATTATGATATCTGGGTAATTTAATATATAAAAGAAGTTAGGAATAAAAGAATAACTAAATTATAAATATCAAAAGCATTATGTGACTGCTCCTGCTGAAATTGAGAGATTTTGGCGGGAGTTTTTGTTTTTGTGAGGCGAATGATTTCATAAAATTATGGGAAAGAGATTTTATAGCTGGCGCTATAATAATGCCAGCAGTAGAGGCTGCTGTGGTGTTAAATAAGATTTTACATGTTGCGTTGCAATAATAGGGAATTTTAGTTTGCAACTTTCGGGAATACTACTTTGCAATTCCCGGTAATTTTAGTATACAACAAATAATCAGCTTAAAAATTATAACGTGAAAAGAATGAGAAAAATATCAATAGTATCTAAAAATTAATAAGTGATATTAAGGTAATTTTTAAACTTAAATACGAGGAGCAGTTCTTGGTTTTATTTGAGGGCTGCTCTTTTTGAATGTGCCTTGTTTTTAGGGCAGCTTTTTGATAAAATCTAATCAGCTGAAATTAAATATTTTAGGTTCTAAAATTCCTGATAATTCGACAATGATTCTGAAATTTAAAACAAAGCAATTCAATTAATTTGGTAAAAATTGGTTCCGTAAACGGTAGTTGCACCTACAAGTAATACGGTAAGATGTCAAGAGCAAAATAAGAAATAATTTAATTTATTTGGCTGAAATTAGTTAAATTAGGCATAATTCTATCCGTCTAGCCTGAATAGTAATTTTTACCAATTCAGCCCATGACTAAATAATAGTTCTAATAGAAAATTAAGTAAACAGACTAATTTGCAATAATTATCTACCTCCGTGGTTGATATATTTCGCCTTTGCTCAGCAGAGCAAAAACGAGACGGACAAATTTACGTGCTGTAATGTAAGCACGAGGGCTCTTTTGTGCTTGTGCTTTGGAACTTCATTATACTTTTTGTAGTAGTAGCTTTTGTACCTATCATTGTGTACTCTCAATGAATTAGCAGCTTCTACCAGGTAATATCTAAGATATTTATTACCCTTTTTAGTTAAATGAGTTTCCTCAGCAGTAAAAGAGCCTGATTGATACTGGGACCAGGTAAGACCAGCATATGAGGTGAGATTAGTTTCTTTATCAAAACGATTGATATCACCAATTTCAGAGATTATTCCAGCTGTTAGAACTGGACCAATTCCATCTACTGTAATTAAAGTTTGAGGTATTGCTTTTAGCTGTCTTTTAAGAACTCTTTTAAGTCTTTTATTTTGACAATCTAATGTTATCAAAGGTCATAGAAAGTGTCTGGGTGATTGCCTGATCTATTTCGGGTTTTAAGCGGTATGAATTGCGAGCAGCTTTTTTGAGTGCAGTGCTTATTTTTTCAATTGGAGTAGAACCACCTAATCGATTGTTGCTGTTTTGATGGAGAAATTCAGCCAGCTCATGGATATCAGTATTAACTATTTCCCTAAGTGTGTAGTTTTCTAACAAAGCCATAGAGGCTTTAGTAAAAGTTCCAAAAGGAGACTTTTGAGTGAAATCTGAGAACTTAAGGAAAACCAGATTTAAAGCTCTAGCTTTTTCAGCTTTAATGTGCTGAGCCAGCTTGAATTTATGACGGGTAATCTGTCTTAAAGCCCTGTAGAGAGCTTCGGGAGAAGAGGAATTTTCAACTCTGCCAAAACGTATTCTATCAGCGATTACCCAGGCATCAACATTATCATTTTTAGGAAGATCTGTGTATGCTTTTTTGAAATTACTAACTACCTTAGGATTGACTGTATATAATTGGAGTTTGAAATTGGAATTTAACTTTTCATGGTTTTTAATGAGTCGGTAGCAGTGTTCCCAGAAAACATTGGTAGCTTCCATGCCAACTTTAATAATATCAGGTTTAAGGAGATTGGCATTATCAGCAATTAGATTAATTAGTTTTAAACAACCTGGTCTGTTGTTTTCAACTGAATAGGAGGGGAAAACAGATGGGACACAGCATACGGGTTAGGAGTTCATGTCAGCCTCAGGGGATCAAACTTTAAGAGTAGTCATGTAAATACATGCTACAAGGAGGATCTAAATCTTCTCTGGATATCTTATATCAGGGACTAAATCTAAAATTAATAGAAACAAGCAAATTTATTTAAATTAGTGATGAATATTTTATATCACTAAGTATATTATACGAGGGATGGTTAATGATGGATAGTTTAAGAGAATTAAAGCAAAATGAAAATCTGGTTATTAATTCAAACAATTTAGAAGAGGAATTTGATGCATATTTTGATAATGTTTCTAAAGAAGATTTAATAAAGGGTTTGAGTGAAGCTGGAATTGAAATACAGGATATAGAAAAAGATTATTTAACCTGAATTATTCATAGCAACCACGAAATATAATTTTCCTTTGATTTAACTCTAAAATTTTCTGATTTAAGACTTTAAAAGAGATTTTTGAGTTAAATTTTTAAAAAAATCTATTTTTTGTTATTATGGTAAAAATTACTATTGAAATTGGACATAGATATCCCCTAATCTTCCTTTATGTTTTTAAAACTTTACAATTATTTTAGAGTTCTGCGTCAACCAAATTCTAAACTCTGTATATTATCCAGTACTTTAAAAAATAGTTATTTGTTGGGACATCCTTCTGCCGGTTTTTCAATTTTAACTATAACTTTACGGTTTTTATCCCAGCTGCCAGCCTGATAGTTGAATTCACCATAAATAACCTGTTTTTTAGATATTTCAGAGTTTTGATTTAGCTTTTTTAAAAAAGGTTTAGCCAGATCATAAAGCTTTGCATTTGCTTTTAATCGTATGGTATAGGAGATATTATGTTCTTCAGCTATCCGGTAAATACCAGGGGTGGCAAAACCACTGTCAGCTCTCAGATGAAGTTGTATTTCTTTAAACTTTTTTCTGTATTCTTTAAATACTGGACCTATAAATCTTACAGCCCTTCTTGATGTATAAACATTACCGGCTCTAAGTTCAGCTTTAATAAGGTCTCCAGTAACTCCATCAAACATCAATAATGGATGATATCCATGTAGAACAACATCTTCATTTTCATGTAAGCTATGATCAACATCATCATTATTAAAATTTAGACTGCCTTTTATTACCTGACTGAATCCAATTTGACTATCAAATTCCTTAAAAAGTAACATGCCGGAATCTGATGTTAAATCACCACCATTAAAATTTATTTTTAAATTTGACTTGAAATCCATCTTTTTTTTAGATATAGTAACCACATGGAGTCCCTCCTTTTAATTTGGTGTAGTTACTATTATTATAAAGGAAAGGGGCTCCATTTTCTATGTTTTTAGAGAAAAATCTTAATAAAATTCTTTCACCCATTAGGTGAAAACAATATTTTGATAAATGATTGATATATTAGCACTGATAATTTATTTTGTGGTTGCTATGAATAATTCAGGATAAAAGAACTTAAGAATAAAAGAGTAACTTAATTATAAATATCAAAAGCATTATGTGATTGCTCCTGCTGAAATTGAGAGATTTTGGCGGGAGTTTTTTGTTTGTGTGAGGTGAGTGATTTCATAAGTCTGTGGGGAAGGCTTTTTAGAGCTAACGCTATAAAAATGCCAGCAGTAGAGGCTGCTGGTGGTGTTAAACAAGATTTTATATATTTTGTTGCAATAACAGGGAATTTTAGTTTGCAACTTTCGTGAATACTAATTTGCAATTTCCGGCAATTTTAGGATACAACAAATACATTGCAATTGTTAAAACAATGGACAATTATACTGCCTGTAATAACTTGAAAGATATTAGACCATTTATTGAAAATAATGAGATAATAAATTTACAGTATAGACAAATCATGATATAATATGACTATAAAATGGATATAGAAAGAGGTGAGATCATGGAATTTAATATTAGACCATCAGCAGATTTAAGAAACAAATATAATGAAATATCTAAACAGTGTAAAGAAACTAGAGAACCAGTTATAATTACTGTACATGGTCGTGGTGATACAGCTGTTCTTGGCCTACAGGATTATAAGCAAATGAAAGCTGAACTAGAATTACTTAGAACCCTTGCAGAAGCAGAAGATGATGTGCAGAATGGAAGGTTAGGATCTATGCAGAAGTCTTTTGATGATCTTCGTGAATCTTTAGTCAAGAGGAAAGATAAAGATGTATAAAATCCTAAGAACAGATAAGGCTGAAGATCAGCTGCGAGATATAATATATTATATTGCAGCTAATTCCGGCAGTGTTGATACTGCCCTCAACTATTTGGATAAAATAGAAAAAGCTATTAATCACCTAAAAGAGTTTCCTAATGCTGGTAGTATACCAAGATATTCGATTTTAAAAAAACAGGGATTTAGAGTATTAATTGTAGAAAAGCATCTTGTGTTTTACAAAGTAAATAAAAAAGATAAAATAGTTAATATTTATGCAATAGTTGATGGAAGAAGAGAATATAAGAACTTAATCTGATAAACAGCTATACTGAATTTTTGAGATAAAATACGGGATACTATTTTGCATTTCCCGGTAATTTCAGTATACAACAAATAGCAGTTTGCCTGTTAAACAAAAAATAATAATTCCGGGGGAGATAACTTTGGATCATGAATTTCATTATTATATGACTTATCTTATTGCTGCTAGATCTGGTTTTAATAAAAAAGATGCTGAGACTTTAGCTTATTCCAGTCAGTATATTGATAATAATGATCACATTTTTAATATTAGTCCAGGCACAGACAATCATTATGAAAATTATATAAGTCAGACTAAAAATATTACTATGCCCAGGAAAAAACTATTTAGAATTTATCCAATATTTCACTTTATTCCTGGTGAAGTTATGGCTAAAAAATCTCGTCGCAAAGATGGAAAGCTACATTATCTAAATACAACCCCGGATAATAAAAATGCAAATCAAATTTTAGACGGTGCTTTAGAGACTAACAATCTCTATAAAATTGGACTTGCTGTTCATGCTTTTGCTGATACCTATGCTCAGCAAAAACAATATGGAGGAACAAAAGTCGAAAAATATAATAAATATCAATGGTTAGATAGGGTTCTTGCTAACCCTGTTAAAATATCCTGGTTTAAATTGCAGAGAGAAATACCACTAATTCCTATTCCTGTGATTATAGAAGTGATTAAAGATAAGATTAAAGATTTTTTTGGTGTTGAATTTTCATTTAAATATAGTTGGAAGGATAAAAACAATTATAAGAACAGCCACTGGTATAGGTTTCAGAAAGCAGTAAAGGAACTGCAGGAAGAAGCAGAAACTATATTAGAAAATAATACACTTTCAAAAATGGAGCTGGAGGAATTGTAAATCCTTTGAGAGGCCTAATTTTGGAGATTAAACTAAAGGAACTCACGATATTTATTATTCAAAAAAGTAAAAAAGAAATGTTAGGTCACCTCATCGTGACCATAGAGACTAAGCATTGCTTGCTGAGTTTAATGTTGGAGGGCTTTTTAGTTCTCCTTTTTTATTTATCATTAAAATAATTATTTTACTTTATTTCCAATTTATTCTATGATATACTTTATATAGTATAAATATTAGAAAAGGAGGAAATTTAATGCAGCAGTTTGATGTGACGGCTCATAACTATGATTTTGTTTTTAAAGACTCTTTTAATCTCTTTAAAAATGATATTGCTGATTTTTTAGAGGTGGAGCTGCCTGGAATTGCTTCTTATCTGGAAACTGAATTTGCGAAGATTGAGACAAATTTAGAATTACTTGATTTAAACTTTATGCTGGAAGATGGGTCAATCCTCCATCTAGAGGAAGAAGCAGAAATTTCTGTTTCTGACTTAATTCGTTTTGCCAGTTATGATTTAAAGTTGTATAATAGGTATAGAGACAGAGTTCGGACGATAATTTTATGTATAAAGGGCTATACAGATTCAACAGCAGGATTTAACTGCGGCAGTCTCGGTTATAATTCAACTGTTGTAGATATGTCTAAAAAAGATGGCAAAAAGAAACTGGAAGAATTAAAAGTAAAAATTGAAAATAAGGAAAAGATAAATTATCTTGACTTAATCTTTTTACCTTTGATGAATAGTGATCAGAAAATAGTTGACCGAGTCAAAGAAACTATTAAATTGGAAGAAAAGCTGGAAATAGAGCAAAATTCAAAAAATAATCTTGTTGCAATGACTTTTGTATTGAGCGATAAATTTTTAAGTGATCAGGAAATCTCAGAAATATGGAGGGATTACAAGATGGTTAGAATATTTAAGTATGCAGAGGAACAGGGTAAAAAAGAAGGGATTAAAGAGGGGAAGAAGCAGGGAGAACGAGAACTTTTTAAAAAATTTATTAAAGGTAATTTTGAAGGCTTCGATGATAAAATTATGAAATTAATTGATCAGGCAGAAATCAGTAGAATAGAAGAGTTAAGTGAAAGAATTTCGAAGATTAAAGATTTAAAGGAATTAGAAGAAGCATTAAAGCATTAAAATATTTGAATAGAAAACAGTTTTGTGTAATTGTACTCCTGGTGTTATTTAAATAGCTGCCAGGAGTACTTTTATTTACTTTTAAAAAGAAGAAGTCTATGCTAAAAGCGATTTGAATTATATAATAGTATTTAAAGAAAAGCTTCTGCTAATTTTGTCGATTAGATTGAAATGAAACTCAGGCTGGGTCTCAACGGGTGGTAAATTTATCAAAGAATTTCAGGAGAAGATGGAAAAGTACTTAAATGTAGATCGAGCAGTAGCAGTAAATCCAGTTACCTATATGGGAGCAGAACCTGTATTTATGGACTGTGGAGATGATATCAACATCGATCCAGATAAATTAGAATCATTTTTAGATAATGAGTGTAAAATGGTTGATGCTAAGGTAATTAATAAAAAAACAGATAAAGAAATTGAAGAAAATAGAGATATTCTTGCTCCGGTATTAGAAAAAATAGCTCTTTTGGTCGGGAATACTACTTTGCAATTTTCAGTGATTTTACTATACAATAAATAAAAAATTTTTACTTTTAAACTAAAATAAGATATAATATTAGTATAATAGTAAAAGAGGTGGTTCGATGAATTATCGTCAAAAATTAAATAATTTAATCGAAAAAAATGACGGCCTGGTTTTAACTAAAGAATTGAAAGAAAAAAATATTCCTCGAGAATATTTGTCTATTTTTTTAGAAGAAGATAAGTTGGAGAGAATCAAAAGAGGAGTTTATACAACTCCTGCTACTTTTATTGATGAGATGTATATCATCCAGCAAAAAAATACCAGATTGATTTATTCACATGAAACAGCTCTTTATCTGCATGATTTAAGTGATAGAGATCCCTTAGAATATACAGCAACTGTTCCTTATGGTTATCATAATCCTTATTTGAAGGATGAAAACATTAAAGTTCATACAGTAAAAAAAGAACTTCATTTATTTGGGGTTATGGAAAAGAAAACTATCTACGGCAGGAAAATTAAAGTATATAATAAAGAAAGAACTATCTGTGATATTTTAAAAGATCGAAATAACATGGACATTTCAACGGTGAATGAAGCTGTCAGAAAATATTTAACGGGGAAAGATAAAGATATTCATTTACTTTTAGATTATGGCGATAAATTAAAAATCAGTAGTATCTTAAGAAAATATTTGGAGATGTTTGTATGAAAAACTTAATGCAACTAAAAGATTTAATTAAGAATTTGGCCAAAGAAAAAAATATTAGTAGTCAGGTACTATTAAGAAATTACATGATGCAGCGATTATTATTAAAAATTGCAAATTCTGATTATAAGAATAACTTTATCCTTAAAGGTGGTATGTTAGTTGCGGATTTAGTGGGGATTGAATCAAGAAGTACAGTAGATATGGATCTTACTATAAAATCTTTTAGCCTAACCAGAGAAAATATCACAGAAGTTTTTGCAGAAATATTTTTAACAGAAACTGAAGATGGGATTGAATTTAAATTAAAGAAGATGGAGAAAATAAGAGAGGAATCTGAATATAAAGGGTTTAGGCTATCTATATTAGCATTAATGGGTAAAGCTAAAATACCTTTAAAAATAGACTTAACAACAGGAGATAAACTGACACCATCTGAAATTAATTATAGATATTAATACCAGTATTGATCAGCAGGAGTATACTGGTTGGACTCAGCTAGACATTTTGATCTGGGATGAAGCAGAAAAAAATAATTATCCTTTTACTTTGAGTATGCAAATACTTGTATTGGAGTAAACATTGATAATAAACTTGATTTAAGATATAAAAATAACAGAAAGAAAAAATGTAATTAGTTGGTCAATTTTTTTATTAGCTAGGAAATTATACCTGATGGTTTGTTGTGGATAATATTTATAGTTTCATAATTTCCGCTATCAACAAAATTTAACCTTACTATATTACAGATTGTCCGAAGGACATTTTGTTCTTTAGTATTAAAAAAGTAATGAGGTATATTATAATAGCAAAGGGGGAATTGGGATGGCCACATCATCTTTTAATAAGGATTTCACCTTGAATACAAAGAAGGCTGTGGAGTCATTCGAGAGAATTATTTCCACTCCTAAAAAAGGTATTAAAATCGATAGAAATCTGGTATCAGCTGAAAAAGAGCGGCGAGGTGAGCAGAAATTAAAACAAATATTATCTCGCTAAAACGACTAATAGAAATAAGTGATGAGCTTAAAGCTCAAGAACTTATTTCTATTTTTGTTTGTGAAAAAGATAAAGATATTGAATATTTTTTAAAAAACAGAGCGATTCTATTTGAAAAGTTAGGAAAAAGCAGAACTTTTTTATTTTAATTCAACAAAGTACTCAACTGATAGAATTGAACTTTACAGTTATTACTATCTTGATCCGGGAGTTATTAGTCCTGAAGATATTCTCTGAACTATGAAGCTGGATATAAAAAATGATTTTAGTTCAATGTCTATGCTTCAGGATTTTGCCAGTAATTATGAGTTGAAAAATGAAAAACAGACTCAGGAATTTGTGAGATGGCAGAAATGATCCCTGCCCCTGTGGTAGTGGCAAAAAATATAAGAAGTACTGTCTGGCTAAAGAAAATTAATAGATATTATTTGCTAATCACCATAATTTTAAGATATAATATGATATATGGAGAATACGAAGATAGGAGGGTAGAAAAAATGCCCGAATCTGAAATTTTAGATAGGATTCTAAATCGTATTGATCAATTGGATGATAAGTTTAGCGATAAGTTTAATCATCTTGATCATAGAATTGACAGGTTGGATGAAAGATTTAACGAGGTAGATGACCGACTTGACAAGGTAGATGACCGACTTGACAAGGTAGATGACCGATTTGACAAGGTAGATGACCGATTTAATAAGGTGGATGACCGATTTGACAAGGTGGATGACCGACTTGATATGATTTATGATCAAACTATTCGTTTAACTCTGGGCCAGACCGCTTTAAAAATGGATATTAATGAGATTAAAAGTGTCTACAATTATCTTAATAATGAGGTGGCCAGAAATTCTAAGGATATTTATGTAATGAAAAATGAAAAAAATTAAATATAAGAGGTTAATAATATAGAATTAGGATTCTCACCAGATATATTCGAATTTATGATATGATTCCCTTATGGTAGACAGATTAAATAAAAAAAATCTGTTTATCATAAAGGGGATTTTTTTATGCAAGATATTTTGAGATGACGCGGATAAGCTTTGAGAAATTAGTTTTTCTTAGCTAACTTTGTCGAATTGATTGAATAAAGGCAGAAATTGCAATATAATAGAACTAGCTGTTCACAGGGAGAAATTTATATTATCGGGAGTTGAGTTTAATGATTGAATTTTTATTAAAATTATACAAAAAGCCGCGTTTAATTATTATTGACCTTATCCTAGTTAATCTGGCAGTACTATTTTCCTTTATCCTCCGCTTTGATGAAAATTGGATGAGGTATTTTAGGATTGAATATCTACTTGCGATAACAGTTATTTCATTTTTTGTCTTATATTTTTCATCACTTTATAACAAGATGTGGCAGTATGCCAGCATGTCAGAGCTTTATTCCATCTTTAAAGCCACTATAACAATTAATACCTTATTTGTTATCTATATTTACTTTTTTAGAGTTGGCTTTCCCCGCAGTATTATTGCCATTAATTTAATGTCAGATATCTTTTTGCTGGGTGGAATGCGCTTTGGCTTAAGATTATTAAAGGATTATTTAAACCGTAATCAGAATAAAAAATCAAAAAGTAGAATTTTAATCATTGGTGCCGGTGATGCTGCAGAGATGGTTACAAGAGAGATTCAGAAACACCCTGAAATTGGTAAAAAAATAATTGGTCTGGTAGATGATGATCCTGATAAGCAGTCCTTAGAGATTCATGGAAATAAGGTTTTAGGTAAGAGTGAGAAAATTCCACAGCTGATTGAAGAATATTCTGTAGATGAAGTAATCATTGCAGTTCCTTCCGCTGAGGGTAAAACAATCAAAAGATTTTATGAACTGAGCAATAAAAAAGATGTAAAGGTAGAAATTGTGCCCGGGGTTTATGAAATTTTAAATGGAGATGTTTCTTTAAATCAGATTCGTGAGGTTAAGGTAGAAGACCTTTTAAGAAGAGACCAGGTTGATTTAATCTCTGATGAAATTTCTGCTTATTTAGAGGATAAAATTATTTTAGTCAGTGGTGGAGGCGGTTCAATTGGTTCAGAAATCTGCCGTCAGGCAGCAAAGTTTGACCCCAAAAAGATTATTATTTTAGATATCAATGAGAATACCACCTACTTTTTAGAAAGAGATTTAAAAAATGAGTATCCGGATTTAGACTTAGTTTCGATCATCGGCAGCATCAGAGATAAAAATAAGCTGGAGAAGGTTTTTAGAGAATATTCTCCCGATGTAGTTTTCCATGCAGCTGCCCATAAACATGTGCCCTTAATGGAAACCAGTCCGGAAGAGGCGGTTAAGAATAATATCTTAGGAACCAGAAATTTAGCTGAAACTGCGGCTGAATTTGAAATAGACCGCTTTGTCCTGATTTCAACAGATAAAGCAGTTAACCCCACTAATGTGATGGGTGCTTCCAAAAGAGCAGCTGAGATGGTTGTCCAGACTATAAATAAGAAGTCTCAGACTAAATTTATGGCAGTCCGCTTTGGAAATGTTTTAGGCAGTCAGGGAAGTGTAATTCCTCTATTTAAAAAACAGATTGCTAATGGTGGACCACTGACAGTTACTCATAAGGATATAACCCGCTACTTTATGACTATTCCGGAGGCCTCACAGCTTGTGATTCAGGCAGGTGCCTTAGGTCAGGGAGGAGAGGTCTTTGTCCTTGATATGGGAGAGCCAGTTAAGATTATGGAGCTGGCAGAAGATTTGATTTCACTCTCAGGTTTAACTCTCGATGAAGATATAGATATTGATGTGATCGGACTCCGCCCTGGAGAAAAGCTTTACGAAGAGCTCTTATGTGATACCGAAGATAATATTGCTACTGAACACAGGCGGATCTTTGTCAATAACCTGGGGGCTGTAGACCAGGAATTTTTAAATAAACACCTTGCTAAATTAGAAGAACTGGCAGAAAAAGCTTCCGGATCAGAGATTATTTCTGCCCTTGTTGATCTCGTAAAAACCTATCAGCCCAGACGAGATAATGTTAAAAAGATAGATTTTAAAAAAGATAAAAAGAGTTCTTAGTTCTATGTACAGCTGCGGGTGCTTAGTGATTTGTGTATAATTTTGTCGAAATATCAAGGGAATGCTGAAGAATATTTAGAAACTCATTTAGAAGTATTATTTGCTAATTACTAGCAAAATACGATATAATATGAATATCTGGAGAATACGAAGAGGGGCAGGTGGGACAGATGTCTGAAGCTAAAATTTTAGAGACATTAGTTGATCGCTTTGACCAGCTGGAAAGAGGCTGGACAGCAAATTCGACCAAATTGATAAGCGTTTTGATAGGATTGAAAAGAAACTAGATAAACATGATCAGCAGTTTGAACAAATTGATAAACGTTTTGATCGGATTGAAAAGAAACTAGATAAACATGATCAGCGCTTTGATAAGTTGGTTAATATTCTTGAAGAGCAGAATATTGAGCTGTATAATATCAAATCAACACTTCAAAATCACAACAATCAATTTGATGAAATGGGATATACAATTAAAAAGATTCATAATCAAATTGCTCGCCTGAGTATTGGCCAGAGTGAATTAGATATGAAAATTGATAAACTTAAGAATTCAAAACTAGAAAAAAACGAAGAAAATATCAACAGTATGTAAAGATGCTTAAATATTAATGAATAAATATCAAACTAAAACATCAAGAGCAGTTCTCCTCTTTTTTGTAGAGGCTGCTCTTTTTTAGTGTGCTCCGTAAATTATTCTGATAATAGGTGAAAGTCCTATCTATGTTGTGGCATGTATCATGTAGAAGTCAACAATGACAGGGTGTTCACCGTGAGGTGGAATCTGAAGAGTCTGAGACGTGCTG
>Ga0208154_10056_pt1 | contig 37127 bp, 35 predicted proteins | sample Wag4S2014_11_5_FD_187354 | JGI IMG/M metagenome (GOLD analysis project Ga0208154, IMG submission 187354) | Deep subsurface shale carbon reservoir microbial communities from Ohio, USA - Utica-2 Time Series 2014_11_5 (SPAdes) (version 2) ...
ATAGTGTGGAAATCATCGGAGAAGAAATTGTTTATGACTTAACGGTACCGGAGATTCATAGCTATGTCTCCAACGGATTTATGAGCCACAACTGTGGAGAAGAGCCCCTCTACGACTACGAATCGTGTAATCTAGCCTCTATAAACCTAGCAAAGTTTGTAAAATACGACGAGGAAGGAAAGCCCTACTTCGACTGGGATGAATATGCTCAGGTTATAATGAAAGTTGCCAAATACCTCGACAACGCTATCGATGTGAACAAGTTCCCGCTCCCGGAGATTGACCACAACACAAAGCTCACCAGAAGAATCGGCGTTGGGATGATGGGGTTAGCAGATGCGCTCTTCAAGCTTGGAATTCCCTACAACAGCAAGGAAGGCTACGACTTCATGAGGAAGGCAACGGAGTACCTGACCTTCTACGCATACAAGTACAGCATAGAGGCGGCAAAGAAGAGGGGAACCTTCCCGCTTTACGAGAAGACCAGATATCCTGAGGGAGAGCTGCCGGTGGAGGGCTACTACCACAGGGAGATATGGAACCTCCCGTGGGATGAGCTTGTTGAGGAAATCAAGAAATACGGCGTAAGGAACGCAATGGTAACCACATGCCCACCGACGGGAAGCGTTTCAATGATAGCAGATACCTCAAGTGGAATTGAGCCAATCTTTGCACTAGTTTACAAGAAGAGCGTCACGGTTGGAGAGTTTTACTACGTCGATCCAGTGTTTGAGGCTGAGCTTAAGAAGAGAGGACTTTACAACGATGAGATCCTTCAAAAGATAAGCGACAACTACGGTAGTGTTCAGGGCTTGGAGGAGATACCGGAAGACATGCAGAGAGTTTTTGTGACCGCAATGGACATTCACTGGCTTGACCACCTCTTGGCCCAAGCAAGCATCCAGCTCTGGCTCACCGATAGCGCAAGCAAGACCATAAACATGCCAAACGACGCAACCGTTGAAGACGTTAAGGCCGCTTACCTCCTAGCCCATGCCCTTGGATGTAAGGGAGTTACAGTTTACAGGGACGGAAGCCTGAGCGTTCAGGTGTACTCTGTGGAGGGCGAGAAGAAGAAGCGCGTACCGGCAAAGCCGAGCGAATATGCAAAGAAAATACTCAGAGAGATCGTTGAGAGTGAATCGTGGCTCAAAAAGTTCATCAATGTTGAGGCGATAATAGACGGCACCAACGGAAAAGAAGCACCGGCGTTTTCTTTGAGTATCTCAAGAGCCCAAAAACCAGTAGCAGAAACCATTAAGGAAAGAAACGTAAAAGACCTTCTTGGGGTAGCCTACTGTCCGGTCTGCTATGAAAAAGATGGAGAGCTCGTGGAGCTCAAGATGGAGAGCGGATGCGCCACCTGTCCCAAATGCGGCTGGAGCAAGTGTGTGATTTCTTGACCCTTCTTTTAAATTTCATTGTTTTAATAAGGGGCAAAGTTCTTCAAGCAATAGTAAATGTTGTATTATCGTTCCTGGATAAAATTTAAATATTTCAAAGTCGTATAGGTAGTGATATCAAAACCCTTGATGGGGATATTTATGCGGTTCCTAATAAGACTTGATGGGAAAAATTCCGAGTTTAAAGTCCCATACAACCACCAGCACTACCTCCAAGGCCTCATATACCGGAGGATTCAAAGAGTAAACCCCGGACTAAGCCTAAACCTCCACCGCCCAAAGGTTCCGAAGCTCTTCACGTACTCACTCTTCATGACCGAAAAAAGGAAGACAATTCCCGGAGAGAAGTACTTCATTGGGAGCGGCAAGGGTTTCTTCTACTTCTCCACGCCCATAGCGGAAATTGCTGAAGCCTTCATTGGTGGCCTCCTCCGGGAGCCGGAGGTGAAGCTCTGGGGCGAAGAGTTCTACGTGGAGGAGGTCAAGGCATTAGCGGAACCCGATTCTTACAGCGGAAAGACTTATTCTACACTCTCCCCAATTGCCGTCACGACTTTAAGGCCCGAGCTTGGGAGGCTCAAGCAGTACGACCTTTCTCCAACGGAGGAGGAGTTCTACAGTAACCTGAAGGAGAACTTGAAGGAGAAGTATGTTTTGCTTTATGGTAAGGCGCCGCCGGATGAGTTTGAGGTTAAAGTGTTCAAGGCTAAACCAAAGCGGTTTGAAGTAAAACCGGGCATTTTCCAGAGGGCCTGGCATCTGGTCTTCAAGGCTTATGGTGATGACGAGCTAATCAAAGTAGGTTATCAGGCCGGTTTCGGAGAGAAGAACTCGATTGGGTTTGGGATGGTGAAGGTTGATGGACGGAGGGCGAGGGTAAAGAGGGTATTAAAGGGAGGTGAGGAAAATCGGAAAAGAAAAGAAAAAGAATATGAAAAGACTGGATGAATTTTTAACTGGTTACAGAGGGGTGAATAGAGAACTGGAAATTCCAAGCAAAAACCGTCAAAAATTCTACTTTGAGGTACAAATATACCATGACTTTTGGATGGACAATGCGCTGGAGAACTTTTATCGCATTTTAAGCAACATTAAAGACGAAGTTGAAGGGTTAGAGTTAGAGGTGGAATTGTCACATGAAAAACTCTCTTTTGGCGTTGATGATTTTGAGGAATTTAAAAAAGCACTAATCCTGGAAATTCAACATAAATACAAAAACATGATAGTAATGAGCGAGAACAAAGAAACTGGGATAATAAAGGAAGTTAAAAAGGATTTTATTTTGCTCCAAGAGGGTAAGAAAGAGGGAGGAATAGTCAAACTGAAAGAAAAAGTTTATGACTGGAATGAGCTTCCAAAGATACTTGATATAGTATTTAATAGTGCGCAAAATGGGCAAAAGAGATGTATAATGTGTGGAAGGACTTACAAGAAGGGTTTTGAGCTAAAACAAGGGGTTTATCCTCTTGTGACAAAAACTAAGAGCCTAAGTGGTGTTAGAACACTAGGATCTCTCCCGGAATATCACAAAAATTTATGTCCTCTTTGCTACTTATTTGGAGTCCTCGAATGGACAGATGAAGCAATAGTTTATAGAACACTAGATAATGATATAGCTTACTTATTTTTACCTCTCTTTGAGAGTTTGAAGGAGCTCAACCTCTTCAAAGAATCCACACTTTACTCAGGTATATTAAACAGAAGCGGACGCTATACTAACTTGCTTGTGAAGCCCAACTCAGAAGAATACGAAAAGACTCCCGGTGAGTATACGACCCTTCTGGCATTCTATGAAAAGTTCATTCAAAATGCAAGCGAAAATGCATGCCAGAATTGGGCAGTTCTTCACATCCCGTTAGGAAAGGTCAAAAATGTCAAGCTCGAAACAATACGAGTTAGGGAAGGTATTCTAAGTGTTATAAATGAACTCATTCAAAAAGATCAATTGCCTTACCAGATGCTCAAAGGAGTATTCTTCAACACTAAAACAGAAAATGGGTATCAAGCGAATTGGGACTTTACAAACGAAGTTAGGGAAGGTTTAGCGAAAACTTTCCTTTTTGACAACTTTAGAGAATTTTCAAAACTCTTGCTTCCAAGAAAAGGGGGGTTTGTCAGTTTTTCATCCGAAGCTCGTGTTATTTTTGAGGAGTTAATTTACCTCTGGAGGTGGAGGAAGTTGGGGATACCAAAGGAAAAGCTCGATGTTATTAGAAGCGTAGGGAACATAGTGGCAAAACTGAGCCTTGAAAACCCATCTTTGCTTTACAAGCTGGATAGAACAAGGAACTTGGAAGAATTTTGGAGTGTTTTAAGAGAAATCTCAAGGAAGGTCGCTGGATTAAAGAAGGAAGAGCTTAAGGAGATAAAACCAACAGCACTTGACGACCTTGTAGTGCTAATCAAAGAAAACGAAAACATTTGGAAGGAGTTTAGGGATCTTTTAGTTGTTTATTCCTCAATGTATTTGGCTGTTAAAAAACTGAAGCAAGGGGGTGGGAACCCATGAAGGGTATTGAGATAGTATGGCTTTCTAAGACAGATTTAACTAACTTGAACTCTGGAGAAGGCGAAAGCAACCTAGTTGATATAAAAAAGTTCAAGAAAAATGGAGTTGAGTATCCATACGTATCGGGACAAGCAATGCGCTACTATCTAAAAGAAGCTATTAGACGAAACCTAGAAAAAGAGGAATTCATGTGCGTTCCAGACGATAAGGGAGAGCCCTGCGGAGAACCAAAGAAATGTATTGCTTGTGACTTATTTGGATTCATGAAAGCCGTAAAAGATAAAGGAGCCGAAACAAGGGTTTCTCCGGTGAAGGTTTCGCCAGCAATAGGATTATTACCGTTTGAAGACAATTCGACTCTAGACTTTCTCACAAGAAGGCACAGAGGTACCGAAAAAGCAGAAGGGGACATAGTAAATGTGGAGCTAGGGGTTAACATATACAAAGCGGGCATAGCTATTGATGTCCAAAGAGTTGGGGGAGAAGAGAAAATCGAAGACAGGCAAGTTAAAATAGAATACTTTATTGATGAGAAAGAGCGCAAAAAGAGAATCGCCAAAGTCATCAATGCATTAAGGTTCTTAACAGATTACTCTAAGCAAGCACGTCTTCTGACGGATTTCACTCCGGACTTCATCATTATAGCGTTCCAAGACATTTATTCTCATCGCCTACAGAAAGCAATAGAGTTCAAAGATGGAAGAGTTGATGTTGAGAGACTTAAAGCAGTTCTCAAGGACGTGAAGGAATATTCACCAAAAATCATTGTTGGAATCCTTCCAGGACTACTTGAAAATGAAACGGAGGTTAGAAATGTTTTTGATGAGTTAGATCTTGAAGTTAAAACTCCAGACATGGCAATAAAAGATGCCGCGGAATACTTAGAAGCGTCAAACCTCTAAGGTGCTTCCTATGCTCGGCTTGAAATTCAGAGTGGAAGGCTTATATTTCGTAAGCTTCAGAAAACCAACAACTACAGCAGTAGCTTTGACTTATACGATTCCCCCCTTTACTACCCTTCGAGGGTTAATCGCCAATGCACTGGGCTTGCCTCGGGACAGCTTCGAAGTCCAAGAATGGTTTAAAATAGGAATTAAACCTGAGGGGTACCCTCAGAGAAACCGGGAAATGGCAAAGCTTCTGAAGTTCATAAAAAGGGACAAAGAAACTCACTATTTACGGGCGTTCCCTTCGTCTCCTATGCACAAAGAATTCTTAGTAAGTCCACAATACAAAGTGTACCTTATTGGAGAGAAGAGCAAAATAACTCAAACCTACAAAGCCTTAAGAGACCCCCAGCGTCCCCTTTATCTCGGAACGTCAGATGACTTGATCGACATTGATACTATTGAGTTAGTAGATATTGAAAAAGTGCAAAGTGATGAGGTTTATAGCATTTTGGATGGCGTTTATGCTGGTTGCGCGATAGAGAACATCCCATATCGCTTTGTTCCCATCAGAGACAAAAAAGGCAGGATAAAAGAAGTTCATGTTGAGTACAAACTTGTTTCGATACCACGGAATTTTCCATATATCCTTGAGAAACCTGTGGAAGTGTGGAATTTTGATGGAGAATTTGTAAGGGTGATGTAAATTGAGTAGACCCCTTGAAGTCGAAATCTTGGGAACAGTTGAATTAAAGGATCTTCCAGAGTTTCTAGATTCAAAGGGAATCGTAATTAAGTATAAGGGACAACCCCTCCCAAGAATCTCTGAGTTGTCCTACGAAAAAATTCCTGTGAGGATAGAAGACAAAAATGGGATTTACTCAGAGCATTACATATATCGCTTACCGGGACTTTTTTATAAACACGTCCTGCTATGGATCAAAAAAGCGAAGTCTGAAAAAACAGGTTTTGATAAATTCTTTGCATTGTGGGTAGCTTTTAATTCGTTTTATAGATTTTATTACGAGCGTGTTAAACCCGAGGGCAAAGAAAGTGACGAAGATCGACTCAAGAAGCTTGTTAATCATTTAATAACAGAAGAAGAAGCAACTACTCTATTAGAGATGCTTTCGCCAAAAATTAAAAATATACTAAGGCATCCCGGCGAGATAAAGATTAATTGGGGCAGGAGAGACATCAAAGCAGAGCTACAAACAGAATTTGAGAAAGGAAACCTGAACAAACATACTTTTAAACTTCTTATTTTAACATTATATGGCATTAGAAACAATTTATTTCATGGCTATAAGGCCCTAACAAATGAGCAAGAGAAGCTGTTAGACACAGCATTTGATGTCTTACTTCCAATACTCTCCTTACTGCTTATTAAATACCTTATCTCCTATCATTCAGGTGACTCACATGCTTCTCGCGAAACGTGAAGGCAATGCATTCCAAACCCTTAATGGGCACACCTACGATGCTCTAAAAATCTACAAAGCATATCTGGAGCGAAACTTCAATGTTATTAAGCAGTTTTGTGATAGGTGGGGACTTGACGTCGAAAGATTCGCAAGAAATGTCTTTCTTGTGATTTATCTTCACGACGTAGGAAAGCTTACCAAAGAGTTCCAGGAGAATATAAAAGCGGGAAAGCACAGCAACGTTTATCCACACCCCCTTTATTCTCTATCAATTTTGAACAAGATTGAACTTGAAAACTTGCTTGAAGTTCCAATTGAGGAGCTTGCCATATTATCCCACCACTCCCAGCTTTATGACAACCTCTACAGTGATTTAGAGCATCAATTCAAGAATGGGACATTTTTATCCGAAGATATAAAAGCATTTTTGGAAAATGCAAAGATTGCTTACGAGGAACTTAATTTTTCAAGGTTTTTTAAATTTTCAGGTTTAACATTCTCGAGCATTCCCGAAAAAGCCAAACTAACGGAACTCTGGAAGCTTAGAAAAAGATTGTGGGTTGAAACAAAACGTTATATCAATACTCACAAAAAGGAAAGAGCAAAAATAAAATCAATCTTCTCATTTCTATTTGCTCTTTTACAGCTTGCTGATGATTATTCGAGCGCCTATTTTAGCGATTTTGCAAAAGGACGAGATGGCATCTTTGAATCAGTTTTGAAAAATCCAGAGATTTACGTTCCGAAGCTGAGCTTGGATGGCCCAGTAAAATGTATCTTTGGAGAATATACACCATATAAATTCCAAAAAGAACTTTACGAGAAATCTCCAAAATTTGCTATGCTATTCGCCCCATGTGGAAGGGGAAAGACTGAAGCAGCTCTACTTTGGGCACTTGGAGTTTTAGAAAATTACAAAAGGAATAAGATAGTTCTAGCAATGCCTACCCAAGTAACGAGCAACGCCATGTACGACAGGTTAGTTAAGCTATTCGGCAGAGAAAATGTCGGACTATTTCATGGAAAAAGCTTCATAAAGCTTGGAGAGTCCCTAGAAGAAGTTTCGGAAGAAGAGAAAGACCTAGAGGAAATTAAAAGCGAAAATTTTAAAGGAAACATATTCTTCAAACCAATAACTGTAACCACAGTTGATCACGTGATATATTCTTTTGTTCACGGCTTTAGTCAAGCTGATTTCGCTTTAGGAAATCTTCAGAATGCTGTAATAATCTTTGATGAAGTCCATTACTATGAAAAACAGACGTTGGAGCACATAATAACCCTCCTTGACATTTTAAGGGAAATGGACATTCCCCATTTGCTCATGAGTGGAACCTTACCAGATTTCTTAATTAAAAGACTTAAAGGATACGATCTTATAATTGACAGAGATGGACTTGAACATACGCCTTTCAAATTAGAATATCACAACAACATGCTTGTTTGGAAAGAGAATGGTGAGTGGAAAGTTAATGAAAAGATTATCAATGAGATTGTTGAGAACTACAAAAAAGGGGAGACACAGTTTGTAATTCTAAATACTGTTGAAAGAGCAAAACAATTTTATAAAGCACTAAAAGAAAAAATGTCAGCAGTTCTTTATCACTCTCAGTTTGCTTACAAAGACAGAGTTTTAAAGGAAAACGAAATTTTAGAACTTGAACAAGAGAGAAAAAGACTCAAAAAGCCTTATGTTCTTGTAGCTACGCAAGTAATTGAGGTTTCTCTTGATATATCTTCGGATATAATGTATTCTGAACTAGCACCACCTGATGCCCTTGGACAAAGAGCTGGCAGGTTACATCGGAAAGGAAAAACCTGGAAAGAGAACGGAAAAGAGTTTAAATTGAAAGTGTTCCTGCCGTATAATCAAAATCCTTATGAAGAAAACTTGATGCACACAACACTTAGCACTGTTAAGAAGTATGAGAAGCCCCTTAATTATGCAGATATAAAAGACTTTGTTGACGAGGTGTACAAGGACTACGAACTCAGAGTTCCAAGTGACTTAAAGAAGTTCTTTAATGAAGCGGTTCTCTTTGGAAGGCATTGGAGAGACATTGCAACCCCAGATGAGGAAGGAGTCTTTTTTAAAGTTAGAAGTGAGAAATACCAGAGATTTGATGTTGTTCCCTATACATACTTTGAGTTACTGGGAGAAGATGCGCTTAGAGTGGAATATCAAGCTAAAGTTCCGCTTCATTTGCTATTAAGGGAAGTTAAAGGAGGCAGCTTAGAACATTTTATTCCTTATGACAAGAAGAAAGCAAGAAAAACTAAGAGATATTGGCTTTGTAAATATCCCTATACTTATGAGATTGGATTTGATTACACAAATGAAATAGATGGGGATGAAATTTTGTGATTCATGGATAATAGGAATAGGAACTGTGGTGGTCTCTGATGGAGACCTATCCCGAAGACCATCTCCTAATCCGAGGTACAGAAATCAACTACCTCTTCATCTGTCCTACAAAGCTCTGGTATTTCTCAAAGGGCATCACAATGGAGCAAGAAAGTGAGTGGGTAGATTTGGGCAAATTCCTCCATGAGAAGAGCTATTTCGGAGAAGAAAAGGAAGTCCAGATAGGAAGCATAAAAATAGACTTCATCAAAAAAGGAGACATTATCGAGGTTCACGAAGTTAAGAAAGGCAGAACAATGGAGAAAGCCCATGAGATGCAGGCCCTCTACTACCTTTACTACCTCAAAAAGATCGGCATAAAGGCAAGAGCTATCATCAACTATCCCAAACTCCGGGAGACCAAAGAACTAACCTTAGACGGGAGAGAAGAAGAGGTTGAAGACGCAATAAAGGAGGTTGAAAGGATAACCTCTCTTTCCACCCCTCCAAAAGCGTTTAAATCAAAGAAATGTCGAAAGTGTGCCTACTATGAGCTCTGCTGGGTGTGATTGAGATGAGGAAGAAGTCCCTGACCCTGCTCTCTGATGGAACCCTTACGCGGAGGGAAAACACCCTCTACTTCGAGAACGCCCAGGGGAGGAAGCCCCTTGCCGTTGAGGGCATCTACGACATCTACATCTACGGCCACGTCAACATAAGCTCACAGGCTCTCCATTTTCTAGCCCAGAAGGGTATTGCAGTCCACTTTTTCAACCACTACGGCCACTATGATGGTTCCTTTTACCCGAGAGAGAGCCTTCACTCGGGGGATTTGCTCATCAAGCAGGCCGAGCACTACCTGAATAAAGAAAAAAGGCTTAAACTTGCAAAGCTTTTTGTTACTGGTTCGGCAAAAAACATGGAGCTCAACCTGAAGCGCTGGAGAATAAACGCTTCCTTCGAGGAGCTTCTAAAAGAGCTTGAGAGGGCGAGGAAAATAACAGAGGCCATGAATGTTGAGGCAAGGATAAGGCAGGAATACTATAATCTCTGGGACGAAGTTCTGCCAGATGGTTTTAAAATCGTAAAAAGAACTAGAAGACCTCCCGAGAATGAAATGAACGCCCTGATAAGCTTCCTGAACTCAAGGCTCTATGCAACCATAGTTAGTGAACTCTACAACACCCAGCTGGCTCCAACGGTGAGCTATCTCCATGAACCAAGCGAGAGGAGGTTCTCCCTTGCTCTTGACTTAAGTGAGATTTTCAAGCCGATAATTGCAGACAGAATAGCAAACAGACTCGTGAAGCAGGGGACAATAAAGAAGGAACACTTCAGGGAAGAGCTAAACGGTGTCCTGCTAACAAAGGAAGGTATGAAAGCTGTGATAAAGGCTTACAATGAGGAACTGGGCAAGAGTGTGAAGCACCCGAGTCTCGGAAGAAACGTCACGAAGCAGAGACTAATAAGGCTTGAGGCGTACAAGCTAATAAAGCACCTCGTTGGAATCAAGGAATATGAGCCGCTGGTGGCGTGGTTTTAAAGAGAAAGATAATACCTAGAGAATATCTTCCAGCGGGTTCTTTTCCACCCCTATTATTTCTCTCTGTGGCATTGAGCGGAGCTTGTAAATAACGATAGAATCCTCATCTTCGTCTATTAGCTCTTTTATCCCGGCTTTTATCCGCTCGAACTCTGCGAGTGTTATCTCACCCTCAAAAACGCTGTTCTGAACCCAGTGGAGGTACTGCCTGAGGAACTTCTTAACCTTGTTAACCCTATCAACGGCCACATCATATACAATAACCACGTACATGGCTTCACCGATATAGACTTTGGGCAGACTCTCTTTTATGTTTTTTGGAACCCTATCACGTTGAGAGAGCGTCATTTTTAATTTGTCCTTCTTGGAGAGAATTAAATGAAAAACTACCTTTTATAACGGCTTTGGAAGTCTTTAGTAACTAAAAGTTACTATCAGACAATGAGTTACAGGTTTTTGAGAGTTTTGTAACGAAATTTTTTCGAAATTTTGAAGAGAGCCGTCTGAGAGCTCTTTGAGTGCTCTCCCCTCGTGGAAATTTGACCTTTTTCGTTTTAAAGTGTTTTTGTGGACTTATTTTTGGTTTAAGCTTTTGTTTTTGTTCTGGAAGTCTCGTGAACAGGAATGAACATTAGAAATTCTGGGAGTTTTGGAGGGTTTGAGCAGTTTTATCTCTCCATATTATGCTGGAATTACAGACTTCTGGAGGCGTTGTTATTAACCCTTTATCGAAAGCCTTAAATATTTCAAGCTCTCTAATAGGCTTATAGAGGAATTCAAGCAAAAATCGCCCCTGTTCCAATAAGACTTTAAAAGAATTGAAAGTTATGATCCCCAGCTGGGCTAGTTCCTTAAGGATGTCCTGTTCCAATAAGACTTTAAAAGAATTGAAAGTACTAATTTTATTTTACGGCATACAACCCAAGTAAGTGTTCCAATAAGACTTTAAAAGAATTGAAAGCTTGCTAAAAAGTTTCTTGAAGATGTTGATGTAATCAGTTCCAATAAGACTTTAAAAGAATTGAAAGTGCCGGGAGAGACCGAACCATACGTTTTACCACCAGGTTCCAATAAGACTTTAAAAGAATTGAAAGCTGCCTGCTCTAGATTATGCTATTATTGTGGAAACTTCAAAGGTTCCAATAAGAAGACGTTTAGAAAAAATCAAAAAATCCTTAGCACTATTCTCGGGCGACTCTGTTGATGAGCCTTAGTATGTAGCCATTCTCTTCAACAAGCGTTGCCCCTCTATTCCTTGGGACGCCAAGTTCAACTGCACCATTAATCCCGTGCTCCTTCAGGAAGTCGTGAGCCTTTGCCTTTATGGCCTCATACTCGCTTCTCTTTATCAGTCCGTAGACCGTTGGCCCCCAGGAGCTCTGGCCACAGCCGTATGTGTTTTCGCTCAAGAACTCCATGATGAGCTTAACGTCTTCCCTGAATTCCCCACCTTGGTACTCTTCAAAGTACTTCCCAACAAGCTTTTGGATTTCGCTTAAGTGTTTTCCAAACTCTTCAATGTTTCTCTCTTTTAGGGCAGGCAGCAGTCCGAGAAGAATCCTGTAGGAGATTTTTTCCGCTATACTGCTTTCTCCTTTTACGCTCTGCATTATTGGTTTTTCTTCTTCCTCATCAAACCCCCTCTTTGTTTCCGGAATTATCAGGAGAAATCCCCAGTCCTCCGGAAAATCTTCCCTGATGATTAAAGGTGGAATTTTGCCTTTAACACCACCGTCTATCACAAAGCCGCCGTACTTAAAAGCATAAATTCCAGCACCAGAATTTTTCCCTCTGCCAAGAGTAGAAGCCAGCTCCTCGATTTCAAGTCTAAGAGAATTCAACCTTGCAATTCCCAGTCCCACGGCAAGACTTAGCTGGGTGGTGGAGCCCAAACCGATGTGCCTTGGAATCGTTCTCTCAACTTGAATAAGGTAGTTGAACCCCGTTGCAAATTTCTGGTTCATTTTATCAACAGCATGGCGTATTGTTTCTCTGTCCTCTCCATCTGCCTTTATTTCAAGTTTATCGTGGGGCATTACCCTTACCCTATATCCCCCGTCGAGGGCAACTCCGAGTGACCCAAACCGTCTCCCCAGCAATCCAGAAGGGTCTATCAAGCCAAGGTGCAGCCTTTTCGGCGTCTCGATTAACATTTTCCCACCCCATGTTTTTATAGGGCAGGCATTAAAACACTTTTCGGTGAGACCATGAGGTTTGCAGGGATAAGTTTAGACGAGCCAAGAATTATGGGAGTCATCAACGTCTCTCCGGAAAGCTTCTTTAAGGGAAGCGTCCGGCAAAACGAGGAAGAGCTTATAGAAACCGCGGTTCAAATGGTGAAGGATGGAGCTTCTTTCATAGACATAGGTGCAAAATCCACGGCACCCTACCTGGAAACCCAGATACCTGTGGAAGAAGAGGTTAGAAGGGCTGTCTGGGCGATAAGCACCATCAGGGAGCATGTTAACGTCCCAATAAGCATAGACACAACAAACGCAAAAGTCGCTGAGGAAGCGATCAAGGCAGGAGCGGACATCATAAACGACGTTACCGGCCTCAAGGGAGACCCAAAAATGGCCGAAGTGGCTAGAGAATACGGTGTTGCGGTTGTGGTTTGCGCCCACAAAGAAGTGAGGGACTTCACAGACCCCGTTCATGAAGTTATTGATGCTCTCAAAGAGAGCCTCCAGATTGCATACAAACATGGCATTGAAAAGGAGAAAATAGCAGTTGACCCGGCAATTGGATTTCTAAGGCCAAAATATCCTCCATGGTATGAGTGGGATGCTAAGGTTATCGCAAACCTGAACCTGCTGAAGGTCTTTGGGCTTCCAATCCTGGTTGGAATATCGAGGAAGTCGTTTATAGGGGCCATAACTGGAAGAAAAGACCCGCTGGAAAGATTGGCCGGAAGTTTAAGTGCAACAGCGATAGCAGTATGGAATGGTGCTAACATTGTAAGAACCCACGACGTTAAAGAGACCCTCGATGCCGTAAGGGTAGCGAACTTCATAAAAAAGTTTAGAGAGTGAGCTCTTTCACCTCGAACTTTTCTTCCTTTAACTCTATAGCCGTGTAAAACGCTCTTCCGTTTGGGATTTCCTCAAAGGGAAGGGACGAATAGAGCTCGAAGGTTGAGGATACGACAGCGAAGAGGTTTCTTTCTTCAACTTTTAAAAGGCGCGAGTACCTCTTGAATAGGGGATCTTTTTCTCTGCTCTCAACCATGTATGCTGTCACAAACCCCCTAACGTTATTTGGAGAAACCAAAAGGGTGCCCGTATTGAGCGTGGTCTTAACCGTGGGAAGAGCGGCTTTAAACGTGTTGAGGATTTCACTCTCATTTAGAGATGACAGCCTCCTTAAGAGATAGAGGCCGAACACGTAGCTGTCGGAAGCATCTTTGAGCATTTCCCCCTCGAACTCTGCCATTTTTATAAGTTCATCCTTTCTCAGGTCGCCGTTGTGGTAGAACCAGAACGTAAAACCCTTTGGTGAGGAATAGGAAAACGGCTGGGTGTTGAAGAGGTTAACACTCCCCTGGCTTGCAGCCCTTGTGTGGGCCAATAAAACTCCAAAACCTTTTAAGGAGTCTAAAAGCTTTTTGACTCCTTCTTTGTCTTCAAAAATGGGTTTGATCGTTTTGTAATGTTCGGCTTTATCTTTGGACATCCAGAAGAATCCCCAGCCGTCTTTGTGGGAAGGCCCTTTTCCAAGTGCCACTTTGTAAAGATCGTTCTCAGAAGATTTTACCAGTGCATCTACGAGCTCTTTCATAGCCTCTCCCTTTCCAACTGCAAACAGCACTCTGCACATTTCGTCCACCAGACTTTTTTTAGGCGGCGCAGTTTAAAAAGATTGGAGACTTAGGAAATGCCCGCAGCAATTAATGCTGTTTCTCAGTATCACATCGAAACTAACGAGGAAAAGAACGTTATAGCCCTAATTCTCTTCACGTTATCATAAACAATCTCTAACCGCCCTTCTGCCCCGAAATAGAATCTGCAATCGTGAGCGGCTCCGCTTGTTGAACTGCACCCTTGATAGGATGCTTGAAAGAAGCAAAAGGGCAAAGAAAGCCATCCTTGTCGGAGCAACAGCTCAAGCACTGCCGAAGCTCTTTGAGGGTATTAAAATTACTCATCCTGGCATATGCAAAGGTTGTTGATGCTGAGAAAGCCCTTATAAACCTGAAGCTCAGAAGCTTTAGGGGGTTTGGAGAGCAGAGCAAAGTATATGTCATCGAAGTCCAACGGGTGTTAGAGATGCTTGAAGTGCAAGGAGCTGTGATAAACGTCCTCAAAAAGGTTCGGGAGCACAGGTTGCTCTATGAAAGGAATGAAGAGGCTGTGAAGCAGCACCTTATAGGGGAGATATTTAAAGCCCTCGGATGGGACTGGGAGAACCCAAAAGAAGTAAGACCGGAGGAGAGGACGGAAGAGGGGAGGGCAGATTATGCCCTCGTTATCAATGACAATGTGGTAGCTTATTTAGAGGCCAAAAATTTGAGTGTAAATGTTTTGAAAAGCGAAAAGCCCCTAAGACAGCTTGCCAAGTACTGCTTTTCCCATGGGATTAAATATGGCATCTTGACAAACGGTGTGCAGTGGAAGGTTGTAAAGGCATTCGAAGAAAACTCAACTCTCGAAGATAGGGTTCTTCTGAAGATAGACCTTTTTAACGAGCCCCTTGAGAAGAGCTCCCTGAAGCTCAGCTTTCTCTCGAAGGACAGGATAACCTCGCTGGAGGAGCACGCCAACTATCTAAAGGCTTTTTACTGGGGGTTCGAGATGCTCAGGGCGAAGGGATACTCAAAAGATTCTCTCCTTTCATACCTGCAGAGCACGATAAAGCCGAGCTTCTTCCTTTTGGAGCACCTGAGCGGTGATGAACTCCCCCGGGCCCTCTACCTATACGACAACGGATGGAAAGTCGTTCCTCTAATCGAGAAGAGCATGAAGGGCGTTCTTCTTTCCCTGTTGCTGTACTTGGCAGAGAAGGCAGAAGGAAAAGAAAAAACCGAGCTTCTTGAGGCATATCGTCACTTAAGAGGGGTCCCCCTGAGCAAAGAGAAGATACTGTTCCTACTTAAAGGGTTGGAAAAAGAAAAGGGCATTAAGGTGGGAATTGAAATCTAGCCCTCAAAGAGCCACAGCACAGCGTTGGGGAATCTCCTTGCCCAGTAGTATTCGTTGTGTGCGGCACCTTCCTCTATAACTATCAGCAAATTGACCCGTTCTGCCTACCCGTAAAGTGTGTGTAGGGCGTTAATTTCATAACGGGTAGGCTTCCAGCCTCCCGTCTTCATTGGCTGGCTTTCGGGGGGAACGGAGACTCCCCACATCTTCCGGGCTTTCAGCAGTCTCCATTCGGGCTTAAAACCCCACATATCGGAGACTGCCACACCATCAAAAAATATGACTCAAAACCATTTAAGCTTTACGGAACCAAAAATATTCAAATGTTCCGGTAGTTATCGTTTAAAGAACAGCCCTCTATATATCCTTTCTCCTTGAGAATCTCGAGCTTTTCATATATCTCCGCAGATGCGTTGGAGCCTTTTAGTTCCAAAGTGCCCCAGTCAATGTAAATCTTCTTTGGCCCAACGGTCGAGTTTTTAACAAACTCGTAAATCTCGGGATTAAACCAGAAGGCGGGGCTCATGGCGCCAACGTACTTAAAAACCTCCGGATACTTAAAGCCCGCGTATAGTGAGATGAGCCCTCCCAATGAAGACCCCATTATGCCCGTTTCGTCTGGCAGAGTTCTGTAATGGGAGTCTATGTAAGGCTTCAGCGTTTCAACGATAAAGCGGACGTAAGCGTCTCCCTCTCCACCCCTTTTGTATTCGGCATTTACCCATGGTGCATACTCGTCAATCCTTTTTTCTCCCCCGTTATCTATTCCGACAACAATTATTGCGAATCCTTTTTCCTCAAAAAGCCTCTCTAACGTCTCATCAACCTGCCATTCTCCTGCAAAGGACGTTGCCTGGTCAAAGAGATTTTGTCCATCGTGCATGTATAAAACGGGATATCTCCTATCGCTCTGATTGTAATCCGGCGGGAGATATACCCATATTCTCCTTTCCCTGTTACCAAGCTGAGGAATTTTCATTTTGAAAGTTATCACATTTCCTACTATTGTATGCGTTCCCATACCTACCTCCTCCACATAATCCCTCCAGTGATAAACCTTAAATTTGTACTCTCCCTCTTTTTCAACGACGAGAACTCTGTTAGGGATTTCTTCTCCGTTTTTACCTTTCTCTACGGTTTCCCAGGAACCTCTTGTAAATTTAAACTCGATTTTTCTTCCTTTAGGAAATTCCAGAGTGATTTCCCACTTTCCGTCTGCCCTCTTCTTGAGCCTATATCTTTCATCCCCCGGGTTCCAGCCGTTGAAGTTCCCAGCTATATAAATGGTATCTTCTTCCGGAGTATAGTCCGGAACTTCTACAACAAAAGTCACAGAGACTTCAGCGGATGTGGAAGATGTTTGGGATATAGTGGTGTTTATTGGAGCTGTAGTATAAGAAGGACTCTCTGTACTTGAAATCTTTTGGCCCTTTTCTATACACCCTGCAAAAAACAGTAAGCCCACTAATATCAAGCCCCATCTTTTCATTGGAATCCCAAAATGTCTTGTTTCTCATACTATTTTAAGTTTGCTGGGTACTCTCACATAGTGTTTAGGACAACCGAGCCTCTGAATATGTACTCCCTCTCTAGGGCTGTCCTGGCAGTATCACTGTCCAACCAAAAGAATATAAATCCCTCACGTTTAGTTCAAATCGATGAAGGCTATTGGAGTAATAAGACATTCACCAAATAAAAAGGCCAATAGGGAAGAGTTCGAGGAGCTCTTGAGGAGTGCGGGTTATGAAATCCTCGCAATAGTCGAACAGACCAGGGAGGAGCACCCAAAGTACAACGTAGGGCCTGGAAAGCTTCAGGAAATAAGAGAACTCATAAAAGAACTCAATCCGGATAGAGTAATCTTTGCAAACCCTCTCACACCCTCTCAGGCGTTTAACATAACGAAAGAGCTTAAAATTGACGTCATTGACAAGTGGCAGCTCGTTCTTGAGATATTCGAGAAGAGGGCACACTCAAAGGAAGCTAAGCTCCAGGTTGAACTGGCGAACCTCCAGTACGAACTGCCCCTTGTGAAAGAGGCCATCAGGAGGATTAAGCTCGGAGACAGAGCTGGTTTCAAGGGTATGGGTGAGTATCAGACCCAGCAATACCTTAAACACATCCGCTACAGGATGGGAAAGATAAGGAAAGAGCTCGAAAAAGTCAAAGCTGATAGGGAGGTAAAAAGAAAAAGGAGAGAGGAAGTGGGCTTTGTACTTGTTGCCCTAGCGGGTTACACAAACGCTGGAAAGTCAACCCTTCTAAACGCTCTGGCCGATGAGGACATAGAGGCAAAGACCCAGATGTTCACAACCCTCGACACCACAACAAGAAGATTTGCAATAAACGGGAGGAAAGCTCTAATAACCGACACCGTTGGGTTTATAGACGACCTCCCACCGTTTATAGTTGAAGCGTTTCACTCTACCCTTGAAGAGATCGTGAAAGCAGATATTCTTCTCCTCGTTTTAGACTCTAGCGAACCATGGAGAGAGATAAAGAGGAAGTTTTTGGCATCAATAGGGGTGCTGAAAGAGCTCAAAGCTCTTGACAAGCCAATTATAATTGCCCTAAACAAAAAAGACCTTACGAGCGAAGAAGATATTTTGGACAAAAAGAAGGCAATTGAGGAACTAATCAACAGAAAGGGAATAACCATAAGCAGAATCGTCTCCATCTCCGCAAAGGAAAAGGAGCTGGAAGAGCTGTACAGTGCTCTTGAGGATGTGATGTTCACGCTTCCAAAGTACAGGCTCTTTGAGATTCTGGTCAAGGAAAAAGAGAAAGTCCCCAAGGTAATAGCCCTGATAAATTCCATCGGGGAAATCCTGGATGTAAAATACGGCGAAACGACGAGAATTTCAGCCTATATCCAAGTAGGCATGATAAAAAGCCTCACAAAAATGGGAGTAGAGCTGAGGCACCCGAGCTGACTACTCTATAGGCACACCGTCTTTTGTTCTCGGAGCCAGCCATTTCATGAGCCTCTGCGGGTCTTTTGTCCGTATTATTATCGTTATTGGGCCAAGGGGTGATTCTTCGTTAAAGTTGACCTTGCCTACATACGCTACCTGCTTGTGCACCTTTATTATTATCTCTTCTCCAAAGTAGCCCTCTTCTAGCATTGCCCTTGCCGTATCAAGGATTTGCTGCCCCCTGAAGAGCTCATAAAGTCTCTGAAGTGCTTTTTTGTCTTTCGTTCTCCCCACCAAAAGGATGTAGTCTCCTTTGTCAAACGCCTCAAACTCGAGGGGTGACACTAGGTTAAGCATGGCCCTCTTAACCTTCTCGATATCCTCTGTAGGATAAACGTAAGCTTCAACCTCAACTTCCTCAAACATCTCGCTCACCGATGATTAGTTATGAAGAGTGTTTTTGAACTTTTCCCAAATTCACCGAAAGCATTTTATTGCAGTAAAAGTTATCTAAATTGGTGAAAAACATGGAAAGAATCAGGGCCATCAAAAAATATTTGGAAGAGAATGGAGTCGAGGCTGCTTTAATAACAAGCGCTCCAAATCTCTTCTACTTTACAAACGCCGCGCCATTGGTCGGTGGCTACCTGGTAGTGACCCCGGATGAAGAGACCCTGCTCGTCCCTGAACTCGAGTACGAGCAGGCAAAAGAAGAGGCAAGGGTTAACGTTGAGAAGTTCAAGAAGATGGACGAGCTCTATGAATATTTGAAGCGCTTTAAGTCGCTCGCAGTGGAGGGCACAATGAGCATTTCCTTCCAAAACACATTAAAGGAAAAAGCTGAGGTTAAAGAATTCAAGCTTTTGGATGATGTGATAAAGGAGCTCAGAATGATAAAGAGCGAAGAGGAAATAAAGGTCATTGAAGACGCATGCAGACTTGCTGACATAGGAGTTATGACCGCCATAGAGGAGATAAGCGAAGGGAAGCGCGAGAGGGAAATTGCCGCCAAGGTCGAATATGCAATGAAAATGGAAGGTGCCGAGAAGCCTGCCTTCGATACGATAATCGCAAGCGGCTACCGCTCCGCCCTGCCCCACGGAGTCGCAAGCGACAAGAGAATAGAGAGAGGAGACCTCGTTGTCATGGATCTCGGAGCCCTATATAGGCACTACAACTCCGACATAACGAGGACAATAGTTGTGGGCACTCCAAATGAGAAGCAGAAGGAGATCTATGAGATAGTCCTTGAGGCCCAGAAGAAAGCCGTTGAAGAGGCAAAACCTGGAATGACCGCAAAAGAACTCGACAGCGTTGCGAGAAAGATAATAGAGGAGTACGGCTACGGAGACAAGTTCATACACTCCCTCGGACACGGCATAGGGCTTCAGGTTCACGAGTGGCCCAGAGTTTCCCAGCTGGATGAAACCGTGCTGAAAGAGGGAATGGTGGTTACGATAGAGCCGGGAATATATATTCCAAAGTTCGGCGGCGTTAGAATAGAAGACACCATTGTTATAACAAAGAACGGTGCAAAAAGATTAACAAAAACAGACAGAGAGCTTATTTGAGCCTTGATGGGGTTTTGAATTTTTCTTTTTATTCTACGACTTCCCCCATGAGGTATGTCGAGGTTGCCTTTGTGACCTTTACCCTCACGAATTCACCAATGGGGGCATCGGGAAGTATTATATCCTTATAGTTCATTGTCCTTCCTTCTATTCCGCCTTTTTCTCCTGCAGAGTGTGTCAGAACTTCCACTTCTCTGCCTACGTATCTTTTGTTTATCTCGTAGCTTATTGCCAGCCTTAGTCTGTGCAGATAGCGGGAGCGCTCCTTTACCTTCCAACCCACTATTTGCTCCTTCATCTTTGCCGCTAAGGTTCCAGGCCTCGGTGAGAAACGTGAAACGTTTATCTTGTCTGGTCTTACCCTTTCAATCAGTTCCACCGTATTCTGAAAGGCCTCTTCGCTCTCCCCGGGGAAGCCGACTATTATGTCCGTGTTTAGGTTTAAGTCCTTGATGTGCTTTCTGAATTCTTTGACTATCTCCTCAAATTCCTCAACTGTATAAGTCCTCCCCATTTTCCTCAGAATTTCATTGTCGCCGCTCTGCACAGGCAAATGAAGGAACTTGTATATTTTCTCATCCTTGTAAACCTCTACAAGCTCATCAAGTATTTTGATTGCATTGTTGGGGTTCATCATGCCGACCCTTATCCTAAAATCGCCCTCTATTGCCGTAATTTCATCCAAAAGCTTTGCCAGGTTTGTGCCTATGTCGAAGCCATAGCAGCCGGTATCTTCGCTTGAGAGCTGAATCTCCTTGTATCCTTTAGATATAGCTTCCTTAACCCATTTTACAATGAGCTCGGGTTTATAGCTCTTCAGCACTCCCCTCGCGAACCTCGTTGCACAGTAGGTGCAGGCATTCAGGCAGCCCTCGCTTATTGGAACTACATAAAGCAACTCCCCCTTCCACACTCTTGGGAGTTCAAGTTTGTCGATAGCTCTCTCGTTCCACCCTTCAACACTGATTAACCTTTCTCCTCTCTCCGCTAACTGTATGGCCTCGACGATTCTATCTATGCTCTTAACCCCAAGAATTCCAGAAGCTCTCTCATCTATTGCATTGGGATTAACATGTGGCAAACAGCCGGTGACTATGACCTTTTTTCCACTATCAATGAGCTCTTTAATCCTTCTGCTCATGTGCTTCTCCGTCGGGTCTTTGACGGCGCAGGTGTTCACAACAACATACTCCGCACTATCCAAGTCCGCTATTTCATAACCCGCTTTGAGCAGCAGGGCTTCCATAATCTCTGCATCTGCCTTGTTCCTCGTGCACCCGTAAGTTTCTATGTGAACCCTCATCGCAATCCAATTCCTTGGAGCATTTAAAAAGATATGGTAGCAAAGATGGGTATTTAAACTTCCGGGAGAATTGAAAATGATGCGGGATGAGAGTGTGCATACTCTACGACTCCAAGCACGGGACGACGGAAAAGGTTGCAAGGGCAATAAAAGAAGCCATTGAGGGATATGCAAGTGTAGAGGTCAAGAGGGTAAGTGAAGTAACAACCCTTGAAGGCTGTGAGCTCGTTATCGTGGGGACTCCAATTTACTATGAAAAACCCCTAAAAAGCATTCTTGAGTTCTTAGAGAAACATTCCAGTGAGCTTAAGAAGAAAAAGGTGGCAATTTTTGTTGTATGCTTTGCAGTTGCATTTGGGAGCCTCGTTAGATGGCATATTCAAAACTACTACATAAAGCCATTAAAGGAGAGAATCCCCGGAGAGATCGTTGGCACCCTTGTGTTAAGGGGTGGCATTGGGAATATTGGAGAGAAAGAGATAGAGAAGGCAAAGAGATGGGCGTTGAAGCTTTTAGATTTTTGACCTCCTATCCAGAAGCCATAAAATAAACCCTACCAAGCTCACAAAGGCTACCGCGCCGATTGCGGTTATCAATATGTTGGTATACATTGCGAGAATTCTTATGAGGGTGCTGAGGAACAGCGCTGCAATGGCAAGACCTACGATCAGAATGAGAGTCCCAAGCTCTTCCAGTATTCTCATAGTCATCACCCAATGCTAAAAGGTATCTCAGCTTCCTCTCCTTTCTCAAGTTTGTGAAGTTCTTTTCTGTAGGCTTCTAGGGGTTTGTCCTCTTTTTTTAAGAAGCGCGCAAAGGTCAGAGGCTCTTTCTCAACCTGGGCAAAAAATTCGGGGTATCTTTTATCTCTAACCACGTGGTGATCTAAGATAATTTCTGCGTTCGTTTCTCTTATTATCTCGTTGAGGTTTTTAAGTCCAGTATTCCAAGCTTCCTTAACCCGATACCCTTCTAAATATAGAGGTGGGCCTCCTGTGATTAGTACGTCCGGCATCTGCCTGATTATCCACTCTTTCGAGGCTTTGTTTAAAAGCTGAATGTCGCTTGCGTGAATAACCCTTTTCTTCCCATCGTCTACCATAACCATCACGACAAAGCCGAGCTTCGAGCCCTCACTCCCATGGGGAACTGCCGGGGAGAACTCGATTATAAAGTCCCCAAAGTCAAAGAACTTTCCATCCGCATATTCAATCTTTTTCGCTATCTTTTGAGCTTCTTTGAGGAAAGCCCATGCCCTTTTTCGCTGGCTGAAGTTTATGTTTTCTGTGGGATGTTTTATGAGGAGTGTTTTTCCACTGTAAAGTTCCTTCGCTTTTTCCGGAGAAGAACTTTCGTAAATTCCCTCAAAGAACGGCGTATGGTGGTCGTAGTGATAGTGGGAAATTGTTATTATCTGGGCTTTTTTTGAAAAATGCTGTATTTTCTCCCTTGTCCTTTGCAGGGCCTCCATCTCTATCTTGGCCGGAGGAAGAGAATAGCGTTTTGGTCCCAAAGCCGCTCCGGGGTCAATAAGAATACCGACTTTTCCAATCTCTAAGAACGTTGCGAGGCTTCTCACTCCAAGGCTTTCGGAAGCGAGTGGAATGATTTTCATGTGGCCACCTAGAGTTCTACGCCTCCAAATTTCTTAAACTTAACTTTGAGGTTATACCTTATACCTAACAACTTAGAAGTTTTAACTAAAAATGCGCTTTAGGATTGCGAGCTGGCGTTTGTCCCATGCATCCTCTTTGATAACTACAAGCAGCACTCCCCCATTTATCAACGCAAAGTCCTTTAGTGTAGCCAGAAACTTTACAGTGGATTCAAAGCCATTGTACATTGCTAAATACTCCAAGCAATCGATTATCACAACACCTTCGAGACCCTTTTTCTTTGCTTCTCTGAAGTACTCGCTTATTGTCTGAGCTACGTAGGCAAGATTTGTAGGGAAGAGCCTACCTTCTTGCTCCTCAGTGCTTAAATAATAAGCATTCCATTTTTCTGGGATGTTTAAGCTCCTAACGAATGCTAACGCCGGGTAATCTTTGAGATCTTCCTTTATTTGCTCGTACTCTTCAGGGCTTATGAGCTTAGCACCGGGTTCCAGAACAATCTTCAGCTCTATGGGCTCCTCGAAGAACAGAAATTCTTTGGAAGTCACAAGGTTTATCATAAGAAGTGCCATGCCTACAGAGAGAGCAGTGCCGATGAATATCCATACAAACCTAAGGCTGGGAAAACTCAGCCTTACGGGGTAGAGAATAACAAAGATTCCAAATGTAATTGTCACAACGCTGAGGTAAAAGATGTTCCTTTTCTTTTTACCTATTGCCAGGAATACAAAGCCAGAAAATAGGAAGAATATTCCTGAGAGAACGACAAACGGCACCTCGATAGAGGAAAAGCTATAAGAAAGCCCTAAATGAGTTAAGAATATCCCATAAAGGGCAAAGATTGGAGGTATAATTCCTATTAATTCTGGCCTTATTGATGTTTTAATATCCCCATACTCTTTGAAATACATTAGGGTTCCATATATCAAAGTCCCTGAGAAGAAAGAGTAAAAGAGTGCAATCCCTTCTTTATTTCCGGTATAAAAAGCCACCTGCATTAGTATGAAAAACACCCATGCAGCTGACCAAAAAAGGAGCGCTTTTATCCTGTGCTCCAAATATGTGTGAAAGAGCACTCCAAAGGTTCCAGTGGCAACGAATATGCTAAAGACATGAATAAATTTTGCTAGATAGCTTTCATCCATAATAGCTCACCACATTTGAGATCATATTGTCAATTGTAGGAAATAATTAAAAAAATTATGGTCAGAAGGGAAAAAGATTTTTAATCTCATTTTCGCTGAATATTATCGAGGGCCCGTAGCTTAGTCAGGATAGAGCGTCGCCCTCCGGAGGCGAAGGTCGCGGGTTCAAATCCCGCCGGGCCCGCCATAACAGCCCTTACCTGCGTAAGCGCTGGCGGAATGTTAAGTGCTTTTCTAAGGATTTACAACTAAATGAACAGGGTTTCTTGTTTACATGCTCTTTTATGAGGGTTTCACTCGGGAAAGCGTCCTGTAGACGCTAAAATTGGATTGAAACCTGATTGAAAGTACGTATTTAGGAAGTGAACCCCTCTAAAAGTGCTTTTGAGCAGTGCACAACTGGTTTTTGCCTGTTAGTAAGAAGGGGCATCTTTTGGTCAAACTTTTTCCAAAAGTTTGCTTGCCTGCGCGAAGTTTGATCAAGGTTCGTGGTTCCTTTTACCTTGCCCTTCTACTAGGGATTTTTCATTCTAAAAAGCCCTCTTGGGATGGAATTTCACTACAGCAATAAAGAATTTGATGATACCCCTCCACAGAATAAGAATATAAAAATGAGAAGAACGTGATCTGGAAATTCAAGAAGCTCCCAAAAGCACGTCCCTCCTTTGTCTCCGGGAATGGCTCATTTCCTTGAGCTTTACTCTTGCAATTCTTTCTATGTCTCTCAGCTTGGGGGACTCCCACGGAGCCACAAAGGTTACAGCTTTTCCTTTCTTGCCTTCCCTTCCGGTTCTGCCGATTCTGTGAACATACGCCTCAGGATTCTGGGGAACGGAGTAGTTTATTACATGTGTTAAATCCTTAACATCTATCCCTCGGGCTGCAACGTCCGTTGCAACCAGGACTTTGGTCTTGCCCCTTCTAAAGCGCTCCAAAATCCTTTCCCTCCCCTTTTGAGGAATGTCGCCGTTCAGAGCCTCCGCTTTGTATCCTTTAGCCCTAAGCTCGGCTGCAAGTTCTCTTGTCTCCTTTTTCGTCTGGCAGAACACGATTCCATAGAAGTTTTCGTCATCAAGAATCCTGCACAGAAGCTTGAACTTGTTCCTTGGATGCACTTCAAGATAGTACTGCTCAACCTGCTCGGGAGCAAGGCTTTTCTCTTGAATCCTTATGACCTCGTAGTCTTTTAAGTATCTCCTTGCCAGGCGAAGTATCTCCCGTGGAATGGTCGCAGAAAACATCAAAACTCTCTTTTCCTCGTTTGTATGCCTCAAAATCCTTTCAATGTCCTCTATAAACCCCATGTCCAGCATTCTGTCTGCCTCATCCAGTATGAAGTATTTCACACCATCAAGTGAAAGTGTGCCTCTCTCTATGTGGTCTATTACCCTTCCGGGAGTTCCAACGACTATGTGGACACCTTTCCTTAGGCTTTTAATTTGAGGGCCTATAGGCTGGCCTCCATAGACTGGGAGAACATAAATTCTCTTTTCTCCTCTCAGCGACCTTATTTCATCCGCAACTTGAATTGCGAGCTCCCTCGTTGGAGTTATCACGATCGCCTGCACATCCTTTATGTCTTCTTCTATGAGTTCTATCAAGGGAAGGGCAAATGCGGCTGTTTTACCGGTACCGGTTTGTGATTGCCCGATTATGTCTTTATTTCCTTCCAGAAGCCTTGGAATGACTTCTCGCTGGATATCGGTTGGTCTTTTGAACCCTTTTTTCCGTATAGCGTTTAAACTGCTTTCTGATAGTCCCAATTTTTCAAAACTCATTTTTACATCTCCCTAAATTTGTGTCCATTAGAGAACAGAACAGCGTATTATCGGATGATTTTAACGTTCCGCGCTCTAACGGGATTCTTCCTTTGCATTCGTTCTAATCTTCTTTGCTTTATAAATGTTTGCACATGTAGAAGTCTCTTTTAGTTCTCGATACAGATAGGCTACCAAAAAAAGAAAAATTTAGAAAGCTCATCCTGCCTCTACCTCTCCCTCAACATTTGCAAATCCAAGTTTGTGCGTTATGTAGAGGACGATGGGCAGCACTATGAACGCCATTAGATCACCGGTATCTCCAACAAGACCAAGAACACTCACGAAGTCTCCAACTCCTAGGAGATAAACTACCAAGGGCGGAACTACTGTTATTGCCCACGCTAGCTTTTTATCCATGCCAAGGTATTCTTCCATATTGCTTAGCTGTGCGAGGCCAAGCCCAATGTAGCTTGTAGTTATTGCAAAGAAGGGTATGAAGTTACCAATGAGGAAACCCGTTTTCCCGAAGAGGTTTTCGAGAGCTTGAGTGGCTATTTGGGGAGTCTCCTTTCCAAAGACGAGCAGGAATGATGCCATGAACAGGGCGTAGATAGCGGTTGGTATAATGAACGCCCATGTGAGGATTTTCTTGGTCTCTTCATAGCTACCAAGACCCTTGTACACGTCGGGAATAATGGAGTGGCAACCGAGGGCAAATATGGAAACCCCAACAATCTTCCAGAGGGAGGAAATGTTTGAGTACAGGGCATTCTCAAGCTTGCCCCTTGGAAGGAGCAGTACTCCAACGGCCATAAAAAGGACGAGCATTGCAAGGCTCATTGTGAGTTCGCTTTTTCCGCTGACCTCGATACCCATATATATCACGAGGGACGCGAAGACCTAAAAGATTAGGGCACCCACCTTGGGGCTCACCCCAAAGAGGGCTGCGAACACGTTCCCCATTCCAGCTATATACGCAAGGAGTGCACCGAAGCTCATGAAAGTCAAGCTGATAAGCATTACTAGACCGCCGCCACGTCCAAGCATTTTCTTGGCAACTGTGCTCAGCTGAGCACCGCCCATCTTTGCAGAGAAGTAAAGAATTATCCTGGCTGTAAAAAGCATGAGAAGCATTACCCCCACTAGCACAAGAATCGAGGGGATTAGACCAACTTCCTTTGCTGCATATGGTAATCCGAGAACACCAGCACCTATCTGAGTCCCGATTAAAACTGCGAGAGCTTCACTCCTTTTCATACGCTCACCTCCAGCACTATGAAATCTTTTTGGAGCTAATAACCCTTTTCCCGTGAAAAAAGCTGACGTGAGGGCCCTATACCGTGCCAAAATGAACGGCAGTGGGGAGACTTAGACAACAAGAGACAGAAGGATTTGAAAAAATTTTCAAAAAATAATCCAATTGACCGAATGAATACATGGACACATAAAGATATGGCAGTCCCAAAGCATTTCTGCCGGTTAAGCTTCTTGTGGCCAGGCAGATATTAATCAAACGCTCTTTTTGTCCAACCTTAGTAAAAGAAAAACTGCAGTCCTTCAAAAGAGATTTAAGAAGAGAAATGAAGTATAAGTGGTGGCTGAAATGAGAAAGATATTGCCTATATTATTTATAGGACTATTGGTTTTTGCAGCTGGATGTACTCAAACCTCTACAACAACCTCAACAACAGCTCAAGAGGGACTTGATTTCAGTTCCTACAACAGGGGAGAGATAATCCAAAAATGGTGGGAGATGTTCAGCGCTGAGACAGTGTATGTGAGCAAGGGCTATGAAGAGCTCGCGAAGTATTACTTCCCTAATGCTCAGATAAAGACCAAAGAAGAGTTCGAAAGCGGCATAGCGATATTAGCCCCAGAAGATGCAAGGGAACTCCTTAGAGGAAAGCCCATCCTTACAACCCCAAGGGAGTATTTTGGGTATGTGCTCTACAAGTCGGGAATTAAATTCGTGGGAGAGGAAATGGGCACAATAATTGCGTACAAAGAAAACGGCAATGCGAGGTTGATTTTCACGGGAAATGGAAAATCCGGAATTGGAGCAGCTTTGGAGCTTGCAAAAGAACTAAAAGAAGGAAGAACGTTGAACCCCTCCCTTGTTTTGAGAAGAGAGGACTTCGAAGGTATAGTTCTAAAGGTGATAGGAGATAACGACTGGGATGGAATAAAAGATGAAGACGAATACTGGGTTCTAAAGGAAATATACGTAGATGAGCCCTTCATTTACAACTGGAGGGTTGTTAAAGGGGAGAACATAACCGTAAGTGGGGGCTTCATAAGACTTGTAAACGGCTCAAAAGTCTATATAAGGGCTCTCGGGTTCAACGTAAGCGTTAAGGTCAAGGATCCGAAAGGCGTTCAGATAACCTACGTAATTGAGAACATAAATCCCCAGTTCGTTGAGTATCCAAACGGGGCTAAGGTAGGAGAGACTTGGATAGAGGTTACCACGAGTGAAGACTTCTCCATAGCTCCCAGAGAAGTAAAGGACTTTAATTTTCTGGCATTTGGGGACAACAGACCCGGAAGCGGAACCAAACAGCCGGAGGCCTTCTTCAAGATAAGAGACCTCATGAACAAAGACAAAGGAGCTTTTATAATCAACACTGGAGATTTAGTTTACTCGGGAAAAGTCGAAGAATGGGCAGAGCTGTTGAAGGAGTGGAAGTTCAACAAGCCCGTGTTTGTTGCTCCCGGAAACCACGAATACCGTGGAGAAGGCAAAAACGTCTACCATAAATTCTTTGGGCCGACGGATTATTCCTTTACCCTCGGCAGCTATTACTTCATCTTTGCAAACAACGTTGAAAACAACTACAAGCTAACATCCGCTCAATGGGCATGGCTTGAAAAAGAGCTCAAAAAAGCAAAAGCCCTAGGCAAAAGACCGGTTATAGTTATGCACACTCCTCCGATAGACCCCAGACCTGAGGGAGACCATGCAATGAATCCAACAGATGCCAAAAAACTCTTAGAGCTCATGAAGGAATACAACGCCTTTGGAGTGTTTGGGCACATCCACATCTACTGGTACGGTGAAAAGGATGGTGTGGAAATGGTGATAACTGGCGGAGGAGGAGCACCACTATACGCAAAGCCCGACGAGGGTGGCTTCTACCACTACGTAAGAATAAACGCAGGAGATACTATAGCGGTAGAGCCCGTGAAGGTTGAGTGATTTTTTTCTTTTTTCTATATATTCTATATAGCCCACTGTATTTGGCTATATTCTATTGCGGCAAGGTATTTATACCCTCCATATTTAGCTTGCTCCGGTGGTGAAAATGATCGAGCTGCTTAGTGATCCCTGGTTGTTCATCACAATTGCGGTTGGTCTTTTTATGGCATGGGCAATAGGTGCAAACGATGCCGCAAACTCAATGAGCACAGCCGTTGGAGCCGGAGCAATAACACCAAAGCAGGCAGTTATAATAGCAGGTGTGCTTGAATTCACAGGTGCTTATCTCTTCGGAAAAAGCGTTACCGAAACTGTTAGGAAAGGAATAATCGATGCGTCTCAAATAAGCGATCCAAATGTTATTGTTTATGGCTCTATTGCAGCTCTTTTGGCTGCATCGTTGTGGTTGCTGTTTGCATCCAAGTTTGGATTGCCAGTGTCAACGACTCACTCCATTATAGGTGGTATAGTAGGCTATGGTATTGTATATGCCGGGACTTCAATAGTGAACTGGGGTAAAATGGCACAGGTGATTGCCAGCTGGATACTCTCTCCGATATTTGGTGCAATAGTTGCATTTGTCGTCATAAAACTTGTCTCTAAAACCATACTCCAGCAAAAAGACCCAATAGAAAGCGCTAAAAAATGGGCGCCTGTGTGGATAGGACTCGCATTCGTCGTCATTGGTTCGATGTTTTACATAAAGGTCATGCACGGAAAGTCTCTCTTCATTGCAGTTAGCAGATACGGCCTTGCAGCAGGAGTTGGAGCGTTTTTGGTCAGCTTTGCACTTTTGAGAAAGAACGTCAAAGCAACCGATCCTTACTGGGGGGTTGAGGCAATATTTAGGAAGGTTCAAGTGCTAACCTCTGCATACGTTGCACTCTCTCACGGTGCAAACGACGTTGCAAATGCAATCGGACCAGTTGCGGCAGTCTATGCAGTCGCAACCATGGGGTTAGCTGGAATGAAAGTTCCGGTGCCAAGATGGATTTTAGCAATGGGTGGTCTGGGAATAGCAGTGGGTGTGGCAACCTATGGTTACAAAGTTATGGAGACCGTTGGCAAGAAGATTACCGAGCTAACGAACACTAGAGGGTTTAGCATAGACTTTTCCGCTGCAACGGTGGTTTTAGTGGCTTCCTCGTTGGGCCTACCAATTTCCACAACACACACCGTTGTAGGAGCTGTTATAGGTGTGGGACTGGCAAGGGGAGTAAAAGCAATAAATAAAGACATCGTTAAGGACATAGTAATATCATGGTTTGTGACCGTGCCCGTAGCCGCTATCATTGCGGGCATTGTGTTTAAGATACTGATGATTGTGGGGTGAAAATAATGCAGGTCTGGACAAAATTATTCGCTAAAAGCCCGTTTAAGCCTTTGATAAAGCACGCTGAAGTTGTTTTAGAGGCTGTAGGAACTCTCGAAAAGGCTCTCGGGGCGTGGGAGAGAGGAGAATATGAGAAAATGAGGGAATACGCGAGAAGAGTGGATGATCTCGAAGATTTCGCTGATAGAATCAAGGAAGAGATAAGGGACAGCCTTAGTTCAAAGCTGTTTATGCCCGTTAACAGGGGAGACATCTTAGGTTATCTTGAAATGCAAGATAAAATCGCCGATGCCGCAGAAAATACTGCAAAGTGGCTTTTAGTTAGAGACCCAAATAATATTCCTGAGGATATTAAGGATGAAGTGCGGACTTTAATAATGACCATGAGTCAGGAAAGCATCAAAGCGGCAAAACTCGTTTATGAGGCAATAGTACAGATGGACAGGGTTATAGAAAGCGGATTTGGTGAGAGGGAAATTGAGAGAGAATATGCGATAATCAAAGAAATAGAGAGCGTTGAGCACAAGATAGATGAGCTTGACACAAGGTTCATGGAGATAATTTTCAAGAATTCCGCCAAGATGGAGTGGGGATTGGGGATGTACCTCCTCAACATTGCAAAGACAATAAGCAATATATCTGACAAGGCAAAAGACGCAGCAGAGAGAATAAGACTCATGATGAACAAATGAACTTCTCTGGTTTTCTGCTTTTTTAAGTTTTTGTTCAGTTCTCAAGGAAAAGTAAGAAGAGAAAACTTCAGATAGCTATCATGGTTGAGGTCATCTGTATTTCGGGCATCTTCCTTATTCTTTCTGTTATGAAGTGGTCGAGATCTTTGAGCGTATCTGTCTCAACCTTAACTATAAGGTCGTACTCTCCATAAACCACATATGCTTCCTTTACTTCCGGATAGGTAAGAAGTTTCTCCATAACTTCCCTTTCCTTTCCAGCGGCTGTCACCATCAAAATAAACGCCGTCACCATAGCTTACCACCAATAATATTTGGTTTTTTGAGTATTTAAAGCTTATCGTCATTGATAAAGAAAAAATGACAAATTAGGGGAAGCTAATTATTCCAAAGATAATGCCTTTAAAACATCTTTCGCCGACACATACTCTTTTGGAATCTTAATTCTCACGGTCTTTTTAGGATCCACGAGCTGGCTTATCTCAACGTCCAAAATAAGGCTCCCCAGCATATACGCTTCTTCCCAGCTTAAGCCCAAGGCCTTTTGAAGGACTTCGACGCCGAGTTCAGTTGCCTGCCTAATAGCATCCCATAAATCTTCCTTGGAAACGAGTATATACAAGGAGTCTTCTGTTTCAAGTACCGGATATGGAGGAGCCATTCCTTTTACGATGCCAACCCTTACCGTCACCTTTCCCGGGACTTCACAAGCTGAGACACAGATTTCCCCATCTCCCATTACCGCGTGTAGGTCTCCAATAGCCAACAATCCTCCCTCAACGAAGACGGGCAGATAGAGAGTCGTGCCCTTCTTTATGAGCTTGGTGTCCATGTTTCCACCGTGCTCGCCGGGTTCGCCACATGGAATCTCCTCACGAGAAGCAACGCCGATAACTCCTATCATAGGCTTTGCGGGTATTCTAAGATCCCCAAGATAAACGTAGCCGTCTTTGATTTTGCAAACCTTAGTTTTCGGCTCTTTAACCATATTCCCTAAAACTCCTGCATTGGGTGCAATAACAACCACTCCCCTATCTGCCACTTCTATATCCAGAATATCAACCTTTAATGCATCTCCCGGTTTTGCGCCTTTTACGTAAAGCGGCCCTGTTGCGGGATTTACCTTTGAGAAGTCCACAGCTGCAAGGGTTTGCTCTTCAGAGCTTATCTGGTTAGAAAGGGCATCTAAAGTTTCAAAAACCACTATCTCCCCGTTTTCTGCTTCTGCAGCTGGTCTAAGATTTGGTCCAAAGCCAAAAATATGCTTGGACTTATCTATAAAGAGCATGTATACCACCAGCTTTAAAATATCCCAGCAATGTTAATTAAACTATCGGGGAAGAAAAATGGAGCATCTCATAAGTCAAAAGGAACTCGAGAAGTTCAAAGAGCTTCTCGGGAAAAGGGGAATTAAGCTCGAAAAATTCTACTCTAAAGGAACGACTAGCTTAGTGTTTACTGGAAATGCAGAGGGCAAAAAGGCCATCATAAAGCTTGAAAGAGCAGATTCGCCAAGAAAGAACTTCAAGAGGGAGGCAGAAATTTTGAAGTTTCTTGAAGGAGAAGAGATAACGCCACGTTTGGTGGATTATGGTGTCTTTGAGGGAAGGGAATTTCTTGTTAGAGAGTTTGCCGAAGGAGAGCCTCTGCTTTATGCAACCCCCCAAAAAAAGCATATACTTGAGATACTCGAAAAGACATACAAGCTCGACGTTCTGGGGGTTGACCACGGGCAGATACAGGGGGGAAAGCATATACTAATCGGTGATGCCGTCTGGATAATTGATTTTGAAAAAGCAGGCTTCAGAAAGCCGAAAAACGTAACTTCTGCCATGGCAATGATATTTCTCAACGACAACATTATCTCGAAGAGAGTTCGGGAGGAATTTCAGCTGGATCAGGACTTCTTGAACTCATTACGGGAAGCCCTGAGGGAATATAAGACGACGAAAAATATTGAAAAGCTCAGAGAGCTACTTTCTGCCCTTTAATCTGTCCCAAGCCAATATTAACAGAGGGATCACAAAAGCCGCAATGATGAGTCCTATTCTTGGATCGAGGAGGTATTCAAAGAGAAGGATTATAAAAACTGTTATGCCGATCATCAAGAACAAATCCCGGTCAAAAATTCTTGATTTAGCGAGGATGTTTATCTCTCTGGAGATATAGGCAAGGTAGAGGGGGATACCAAAAGCTGCGATTGCCACGCCAATGTAGCTTTTGGAGACTATTGAAACGACGAGACCAATTAGAAGTATTCCCAGCACGGTATATTCTTCTTTCATGGTACACACTTGGTGATTAACTTTAAATAATTTAGGGCACGAATTTATATTTAGGTGATAGCGTTATGAATAAGATCGAATGGAATGAAAACACCTTTTCTAAGTTTGCCTATCTGGGCGACCCGAGAATATCAAAGGACGGAAAGAAAATTGCATACGTGCTGACAAAGGCGAACTTAAAGGACAACAGATACGAAAACACTGTAGTGGTTGAGGAGCTCCAGGAAGGCGGGAAAAGGTTCATCGAGAACGCATCAATGCCCCGCTTCTCCCCAAGTGGAAAGAAAATAGCTATTGTAAGACCAAATGAAGAAAGGAAGACATCCGAAGTCTGGATTTACGACTTAAGCTCAATGAGCGGAAAGAAAGTCCTTGAAGCAAAGAACATCCTTGATGTGAGCTGGAACGAAGATGACAGGAGGATTTTGATAACCGGCTTCAAAAGAAGAGACGACGAGGATTTTGTCTTTGAAGACGATGTGCCAGTGTGGTTTGATGCACGGGGCTTTTTTGACGGTGAAAAGACAACATTTTGGATAGTTGATACTGAGAGTGAAGAAGTTCTTGAAGAGTTCGAGGCAGAGAGGTTCTCCTCCGCAATATGGCATGGAGATGCGGTAATCTACAACGTCCCCCACAGGATGGACGGGAAGCTTCAGTTCTTCAAATTCTATGACATCTATATTTACAAGGATGGAGAGAGTGAAAAGCTGTTTGAGGGGGTCTCTTACGCTGTTGTGGATTCTAACGGAAAGTTAGTTCTACTCTACGGAAAGCCAAAGAAAAACAAGAGAAGCGAGCACAACTTTCTCTACACCTGGGATGGCAAGGAGGTTAAGCCTCTGACGGAGCGGTTTGTTTATAACAACGGAGAGGGAAAACTCGATGAAAAGGGAAATCTATACTTTACCATGGCAAGAGAAGGAAAGGTAAGCCTCTACAAGCTCGAAGGAGAAACCTTAACCCCAATAGTTGAGGACAACTCATGGGTAATGGGCTTTGATGTAAGCGGAGACGGAAAAGTTGCCCTCCTTAAAGAGACCGACACAAGGCTTAGGGAGCTCTACCTTTGGGATGGAGAGCTGAGGCAGATAACTGACTATAACGGCCCAATATTTGCCAAGCTCAAGACGAGACCAATAAGGCACTTCCGCTTCAAGAGCCTTGATTTAGAGCTCGACGGGTGGTACATCAAGCCGGACATTAAGGAAGGAGAGAAAGCTCCGGTAATTGTCTTCGTCCACGGCGGGCCCAAGGGAATGTACGGCTATTACTTCAAGTATGAGATGCAATTGATGGCTGACAAGGGCTATTACGTGGTCTTCGTTAACCCAAGAGGGAGCAACGGCTACGATGAGGATTTCGCCCTGAGAGTTCTCGAGAGAACGGGCTTGGAAGACTTCCAGGACATTCTCAATGGAGTGGAGGAGTTCTTCAAACTTGAGCCTCAAGCAGACAAAGAAAGAGTTGGAATAACCGGCATAAGTTACGGCGGCTTCATGACGAACTGGGCTTTAACGCAGAGTGACCTCTTCAAAGCGGGAATAAGTGAGAACGGCATAAGCTACTGGCTTACAAGCTATGCCTTCTCGGACATAGGATTGTGGTTCGACAAGGAGGTCATAGGTGACAATCCGCTTGAAAACGAGAACTACAAAAAGCTGAGTCCGCTATTTTATGCCCAAAATGTCAAAGCCCCGCTCTTGCTTATTCACTCCCTCGAAGATTACCGCTGTCCCCTTGACCAGAGCGTGATGTTTTACCACGTACTTAAGGACTTGGGTAAGGAAGCGTATATTGCAATCTTCAAACGCGGCGCCCACGGGCATAGCTTGAGGGGAAGCCCAAGACACAGGGCAAAGCGCTACAAGCTCTTCATGGAATTCTTCGAAAGAAAACTCAAGAAGTACGAAGAGGGCTTTGATGTCGAGAAAATACTAAAGGGCTGCGGGGACAAAAAAGAAAACTGAGTTCTCTTTCCCTTATTTTTTGAATGAAACAGTAACATTTGAAGAAGTCGAGAAGATTGCTTTAACAGATCCCTGAGATGTAGAAATAACCCTGCTTCCAACCGCAAGATTTAGGGTAAGATTAGTTCCATCCTCAGTGGGTCTTAGCTCTATAAACACTCCTCCTGCTCCCCCACCACATATATTATGACCACACTCTACCAGGTCGTATCCTGCCGGTCCTATCCATATTGAGTAGCCTTCTCTTCCTCCATCCCTGCCAAGAACGGCAATCCAATTTGATGGATCTGCGGAGATAGGGGCGCTATAACTGGTAAATGCCTCCAGTACCTCCCAGCCCGGGGGAACAAAAACCGCAGCACCTCCAAAATCCTTTTCAGTTATGTTAACCCATCCAGCCAGGATGGCTCTCTTTTCGTCCCCCTTAACTTGAGCAAAAACCGTCCCTGAAAAGGTAGAATTTGTGGTCTCGTCTTTCAGGTAGAAATTTACATGGTCAACGGTGGCCCATTCTTCGGGTTTTTCTTGTAAAAAAGAAAAGGCTACAGCTCCCATGATAGCCATTAGAATAACAATTATCCCTTTTCGCATGTTGAGCCCTTATATGTTTAATGAGTAATCCTTTAAATATTTTTGGAGAATAGGACTCTTAGACGATGAGGAAACTTTGACCAGCTGAGCTGTGATGAATACGGGAGTGACCGAGCTTAAAGCACCACTATCCTTGCTCTCCCGTTCTTTTTAAGCCAGTCCAGGAGCATCTGTGCTATTTCGAACTTTTTCTTTTTGGTTTCCCATATTGGAGTGTGCTCCTTCAGATATGGCTTGCTCCATTTTCCAACGATTTCCCCAAAATCAAAGCCAACAAGAATAATCTCTCTCGCCCCAAGCTCTTCCGCAAGAAAAACAGCCCTATCACCGTCAGTAAAGCCGCCAAAGTTGTGAACAATGTCCAGTGGCTCTGTTTGACATGTCCCCAAAACGTTCTTTAGCGCTGGCACATGAGCTCTAAGCTTGTCCATGTTGTCCCCGTGGGCGTGGACAGCAACGTAAGCCCCGAGCTCGTTTGCCCTCTTTATGTCTTCAAATCTCCCATCCAAGTCAGTGACAATAACGTCCGGGACTATGTCTTGCTCCAGAAGGGCGGAGGTTGCTCCATCCGCGGCTATTAAGGTTCCTCCAAATTTTTCTTTCCCAAGTATATTCTCCAATCCTGGCCCGGCCCCGAAAACATAAACTCTCTCCCCAATTCTTTCTTTGAGGTCTTCAGCCAGAATGTAGTTTTTGTTCTCCAGCAAAAGCTTTCTCAATAGGAGTGCGGCTTCACGGTCCTTCTCCCTGTCATAACCCATTTTTTGGAGAATCCGAATGTAAAACTGCTCCCACTCCGACCATTTCATGTGCTTATCTATGGCATTTCGCTTTATAGAGGTTTTGTCATAAAGTCATTATACTTGCTCTGAGCCGTTTTCTTCAGCTAGGCTTTTTAGCTTCCTATCTATTTTTACCATCTCTCTCCACTGCCTTCCCGGCCAGTAGATTTGACCGCATTGAGTGCATACGTAAAATTCATCGTAGTCCTTATAAACGCCTTCTGGCACTTTCCCCTTGATTTCTTCTTTTTCAACCCTTTTTATTAGCCCATTACATTTTGGGCATCGAGCATTTTCCGGAAACAGTTCGTCAAACTCAAAGCCCAGCTCCATGAGCTGCTTTACCTGCTCTTCGAACTTGTTGGATTTTATGAGAATTGCATTCTTACATCTCGTTACAAGCTCTTCGTCCCTCGTTAAAACTATCCTGCCCTCTTCTCTGGCAATCTTTAATATTTCCTCATCGTCCTTTATGCCATAGAGAGTGTCGTAACCGTACAACCTAAGCCATCTCGCCAGCCTTCCGAGCATCATGTCGGCGATAAACTTTGTGTTTTTTCCTCCCATCAACGCTACTTTGGAGTGAAACAATAAATTTCTTTTGGAAAAATCTTATAACCTATCAATCACTTCTAAAGCGGGTGGCTCAAATGATAGTGTACTTCATCGGCACAGGGGGCAGTGAAGGAATTCCGGCTCACCTATGCACCTGCCAGACAT